>JAEEGL014801282.1_pt1 | contig 25825 bp, 14 predicted proteins | sample 9134231 | NCBI WGS metagenome assembly JAEEGL01 (sample SAMN16246548, study PRJNA631951) | gut metagenome | biome: gut microbiome; feature: rumen; material: fiber-attached | host: Bos | place: Iran: Karaj | collected 2018-10 | reverse complement strand
TGCAGTTTGTTTCCAGGCAGGTGCAATCGGCGCAGCGGTCGGCCAGGGCTTCGGGCTTGTATGCAAGGACGAGTTGTCCGATACGGAAACTTTCACGCTTGAGGCGACGCTGACGGAAATCGACGGCTCGCTTGGCGTGCTCGCGGCAACTACGAGCAAGCCCCAGCTCTTCATTGTCGGGGTTGGGCCTGCGGCGGAGTGAGTCTATCTGGTTCTTTGTGCGCAGGAGGGATACTTTCGTATAATTGTCTGGACCCGTCCTTTTTGCTATGATTTTGCCATCACCACAGGAAACAGGAGATGAAAATGAACAGAGCTGCCTTTGTTATGCTTGCCGCCGCAGGACTTGCCTGGACGCCTGCTTTTGCCGACCCCATTAGTCCAGTGGGCGACGCCACGAACGTCACGGCAGCGATTCAGGCTGCTATTGACGCCGCTCCAAACGGGATTGTGACGCTTGCCGCGGGTACATACCCCATAAACAAGACAATCGTCATTTCCAACGGTGCGTCGCTCATCGGCGGCGGGACAGACCGCGGCGCGGTTGTTCTCTCCCTTGAGACTACGGCGACGGACCTTGACTTGCAGAGCGTCCTTAGAATTAACAACTCGGCCAGTACTGTCGTCTCCAACCTGACGGTGACGGGGAAAAACGCCTGGAGAAACAACAACGTCATGGGTCCGGACGTAGCCGTCAAGATGAATTCCGGGATTATAGTGGACTGCACGTTTGAGGACTGCAAGACGAAAAACGGCGCGCTGCAGGGCGGCGCCATAAAGATGTCCGGCGGCACGGTGCGCTGCTGCACAATCACAAGGTGCGAGGCTTACAACTCGGCTGGATACTATGGGCCCGGCGAGGCGATATACATGACAGGCGGGCTTGTCGAGAACTGCGTAATGGTCTCCAATGTCGTCTCCCACGCCTGCAATGCCCAAGACATGGCCGGCGGAACGGTCTACATTTCCGGCGGCACGCTTCGCGGATGCCTCATTGCGGACAACGTCGCCCACCGTAACGGCTCCGGGGTGTCCGCTTTCGGCGGCGTGATCGAGAACTGCACGATAGCCGGAAACAGGAATTTCAGCAGTGATTCCGATGCCTGCGGTGTCTGGGTAAAAGGGACGAGCGTCGTGCTCCGCAACAACATCATCTGGGGAAATACGGCTTATGACGGCAAGGACGCCAATCTCAAACTCGCGACCTCGGCGACCCTGGAATACAACGACACGAAGCCGGTCATCAGCGGCGGCTCGGGCAACGTCTCAGTCAACCCCATGTTTGCAGACCCCGAGAACGGCGACTACCATATCGGCTACAGCTATTGCAGCGACGCCGGATCCAACCAGGGCTGGATGGCGGGAGCATCCGATCTTGACGGCAGCGAGCGAATCATCAACGGCACTGTCGACATGGGGTGCTACGAGAGCAGCGCGCCGGCCGGATTTGTCTGCGCAATGAGCATTTCCTCCGACGAAGCCCCCGACCTGTCGACGTTGTCCCTCGAGTGCAAATATGCCAACTGCCCCGCCGGCACCGCGTCTTCCGCCAGCTGGTCCTTCGTTCGACAGGAGGACGGACGGCTGGTCGAGGTGAATGGCTTCAGCGCCACCGTCCAGCTCAAGGCGGGCACATGGGACGCCAGCCTCCTGGTCATCGGCGCAGGTGAGGCGTACTGCGAAGTGCCAGGTGCCGTCGTCGTCCGCGCGAGCAGGGCGTACGCGAACGCGAACGGGGGCGACGAGTTCCCGTACGACACCGTGGAGAAGGGGTCGCCTTCCATCAGCGTCGTGCTGCAGTCTCTCGGCGCCGGGAGCACGCTCTACGTTGCGGAGGGGCACTACGTCATCTCCAACAGCCTCAAGCTCGTCGACGGCGGCTGCACGCGCATCGTGTCGCTGGACGGCCCTGAGAATACGATTGTCCGCATGTCCGATGACGAGACGTTCAAAAGCGACAGCGGAACCTACGGTTTGCAGCTGCTCAGCGGCTCGGCCTATGTCAGCGGGCTGACGCTTGTCGGCGGACGTCCGAGCGACGACTACACCGGTCCTATGTACAAGACGCGCGGACTCGTCAAGGTCGACGCTGACGGAGCGATGGCCACTAACTGCGTATTCCGCGACCAGGTGTCTCGCGACCGCATCTATGAATCTGGGCTTTCGCTGTCCGCTGGAACCGTCGTGGACTGCCTGTTTACGAGGCTAGAGAGCTATTCCTCCGCCGGCGCGGTTCCGCAGGCTGGCATCATCTGCGTTAAAGGCGGAGTTGCGGATCGCATCCGTGTGGAGGACTGCATTGCGACCGCCTCGGGCACAAAAGCGGGCGGACAGGGCGACGTAATAGGCGTTTGGAATACGGGTGTCATGCGCAATTCGCTTGTCACGCGCTGCTCGAGCGAGCACGACACCCCGATGTATGTCGGCTTTACGCCAGCTTACTACACGAAAGGCGGATGCATCGAGAACTGCACGATAGTGGCCAACACGAACCTTCAGACGTCGACAGAATCTGGTTTCTGGCTTGCTGCTGGTCTCGCCGTCAACGGCGGCAGCGTTACGAACTGCATTGTCGTCGACAACTGGTCGGAGTTCGCGGGCGTGGTCTCGAACATCTACAACGAGGCCGGTGCCGCGGGAATCGGCTACACGCTCGTCGACGACCGGCTGGGCGACGCGTCGTTCGTCACGGCCGAGAACCACAACATCGTGGTGCCCGCGGGCACGGACCTCTTCCGCAAACCGGGCGTGTTCACGCTCAAGAGCGCCGCGCCCGCGGTAAACGCCGGTTTTAGGTTCGACTGGATGGCGTCGGCCCTCGACCTCGACGGCAATCCGCGCGTCACAGGCAGCGGACCCGACCTTGGCTGCCTCGAGGCCCTTTCGATGGGCTTCAGCTTCCGCCTTAGGTGACGTGCGCGACTTCCTCGGCGCAATTGTGCCGATTGACGCGGCCGACGAATCTTTGGTAAACTTGGCGGCATTCGGAAAGCGAGGATGGCAGACATGGGAGACTCTGCCATGGTATAGGCTTGCATGAACGACTGCGCCAATAGAACTGAGTCGACGGGAACGGACCCTACAGTGCTGGAGTCTCGGCCTGTCTATCTGAAAAACGACGAAGCCACGACAGTGGACCTTGCGCCCGACTCGCTGGACTGCATTCCGGTGCTCGGACGCCTGCACTACGCACGGGCGGGAGGCGGAACCGTCCCCCACGTGCATCCCGGTATGATAGAGATACTTCTTTGCCGCAGGGGCGCGGGGCTTTCGTTCGAGTACGGCGGCAAGATAGTCGCGTTTCGCCCCGGCACGGTGTTCGCCGCCCAGCCGGAGGTCCCCCATTTCCTGCGACGCTACCCCAAGGGCCTTTCGATGGACTGGATACTGTTCAGGCTGCCGAAGGGGCGGGGCGGCACGGTTCTGGGGCTTTCGGCCGCAGAGACACGTTGGCTTGTCGGGCGGCTGCGCGCGCTGCCGTGCTCGTTTTCGTCCACGAACCTGCTTGACCAGTCCTTCCGGCACCTCTGGCAGACATACGACAACGTCCCGCGCGGGGCCGTCGAGAGGCGTCTCCTGATGCGCGACGCCGCGACGCGGCTGCTTCTCGATGTCGTCGGGGCTTCTGAACTGCGGGCGGACAGGGCGGTTCAGGGCGATGTCGCGCGCATAGCCGAGATCGTAAAGGATATGCGGGACAATCCATCCCGCGACTATTCCGCAGACGAGCTGGTCCGCCGCGCCGGGATGTCCGTCGCAAAGCTGACGGAGTGCTTTCGCCGCGAAACGGGGCTGCCGCCGCATGCGTTTCTCGTCTTCTGCCGCATCGCCCGCGCGAAGGAGCTGCTGACCGGAACGGCGAGGAGCGTCGCGGCGATTGCGCACGAGCTCGGATTCACGTCGTCGCAGCACTTCGCGACGCAGTTCCGCCGCGAGACGGGCAAGACTCCGCTGGAATGGCGGCGTGCCTGATTTTATTTTTGTAATTTCTCGCACCTTTTTCTCTACTTGGTGTGGTATCATATCACCGTAGGAGAAAACGATGCGTGCCAACAGAAGAGAATTCATCAAGATAGGCGCATGCGCCGGGGCGACCGCAATGGCAGGTCCGCCTGCCGGGGGCGCGCCGGCGGCGGACGGCCTAGGCGTCGCTGCGTCGCTGCCCGTGCCCGACGGGGCGGAGTTCCTGAACATGGCTGGCGCGTATGCCGCACTCATCACGCCGTACAGGACAGACGGGTCGGTCAACGAGGAGATGATCGAGCGTGTCGTCGAGTATGGAATCGCGAACGGACTCGCGGGCTTCTACCTCACCGGCTCCACTGGCGAGGGGCTTCTGCTTTCGTCCGACGAGCGGACCCTCGTCTACAGGCGCGCCGTCAAGGCGGCGCGCGGACGCGCAAAGCTGATAGCCCATGTAGGCTGCACCGCCACCGACGACGCCGTTGCCCTTGCTCGCCGCGCGGCGCAGGCCGGAGTGGACTGGGTGTCGTCGACCGCCCCTGTGTACTTTGGCCAGGGCTTCGACTCCGCCTTCGAGTACTACAAGGCGGTTTCGTCTGCGACAGACCTTCCGTTCATGATCTACTCCGTCGGCGCCCAGCTCGTGCCGGAGCGCGATGTGCGCCTCTTCGAGCTGCCCAACGTCAAGGGGATGAAGTACACAGGCTATGCGTACTGGACGGTGAAGCAGCTCAGGCGCATCCTCCCCAAGCCGGCGGTCTTCTTCGCGGGGGCCGACGAACAGGAGCTCTGCGCCTTCGCGTACTGCGATACGTTCAGCGGCTGCATCGGCACGACCGACAACATCATCCCCGCGCACCATGCCAAGATCTGCCGGCTCGCGGCGCAGGGGCGGTTCCGCGAGGCGGCTCCGCTTATGGACGAAGTGGTGCGGCTTGTGGAACTCGTCGTCAACGTGCCCAACGCGTCCTACTGGAAAAGCGCCATGCGCTACATCGGGCTTGACTGCGGTCCCGCGCGTTCGCCTGCGGGGCGGCCGCTTTCGGAGTCGGAATACCAGTCGTACGCCGCCAGGCTCGACGCCCTCGGCTTCATCGAGAGAGGGGGCGCCATGCGTAGCGCGACGGCCTTGGCTGCGGCCGGGAGGCCGGATGGAAGTGTCGGTGATCCAGGCAATCAACAAAACGAAAGGATGGTTTGTCATGAATAAGATGGTTTGTGCGGCATGCGCCGCCGCTGCGGCCGCTGGCGCTGCGTTCGCCGACTTGCCGCGCCTCGACTCGTCCGAGTTCGACTACAGGTATGACATGAACTCGCTTCTTCCCGGCGCCGAAGACCTGGACGGAGACGGGGCTGCGGACTTCACGTACGCCAGCGCGGGCAACGGGGCGCTGACGCTTGGCACGGGGGAGGACGCCGGCTCGATGGTCCTCAATTCGACGGGCAGCGGCGACAACGCCTTCTTCATGAGCTCCGCCGACTCCGGCGCGGGCGGTGCGTGGCGCCGTTCCGGAATCGGCCTCGACACGGGCTACACGCTTGAAGTGTGCCTCAAGGTCTCGCAATGCGCCCAACAGGACGGCGCACTCGCCCTGAACGCCTCCGTCGCCGGCTCGACCATAAACGGATGGCTCAGGTTCTACGCGGACAAGATAAAATGGTCCAACGAGGAGACCAACCTCGACGCCACGGTCTACCACACATACCGGCTCGTTCGAAGCGCAGGAAGCGCGGTCCACTCCGTATACATCGACGGTGTCCTCTGGAAGGACAACCTGGGGAACGGCTTCACGGCGTCTGGCCTGAACCGGCTTCTGATCGGAGATGCCGGCGGCTACTACGGCGGACGGGCAAGCGTTGCCTATATGCGCTTTCACAAGGGCGCATTTGCGCCGCCGATTCCCGCTGGCAAGTGGTCTGGCGAGTTCGTCCGCAGCTACGAAATGAGCGCCGGGGATCAGCGTTTCGTCGGCTCGACGGCCGGAGGGTCGGACTGGTCGGGGAGCATCGGCCAGGGCGCTGTGGTCGTCCAGAACGGAGTCCTCTCGGTGACGGCGGAGGGGACTACTGCGTGGTGGAAGGCGAACGACTCCGTCTGGAGCGCCGACATCGGGCCCGACACCGCCTACACCGTGGAGTTCAAGGCCAAGGTCAACCGCCGCTGGCCGGGCACGCAGGCCAACAGGGACCTCGCGTTTCAGTTCATCTGCGGCAACCCGCGCGACTCCGCCGTGTTCTACATCGGCGCCAGCGGCGTCTACTGGGAGCCTGCGACAATCGGGGCGCTCACGGCACTTTCGGCCGAAGCCAACACCAACGCATGGCATACGTTCCGCATTGCCTACAGCGGCGCGTCGCAGAATGGCCGCTCGTTCGTCTACACGCTCTGGCGCGACGGCGAAGTGATTGGGACCGGCCTGAAGGGAAGCGTTGCCTACAACCAGTATGCCTCCTCCGGCTTCCCCAACCTCCTGCGCTTCGGAGTGGTCAGCTCCACGACCGTCGGCGGTTCGTTCGACATCGACTACCTCCGCTGGACGACAGACGGGGCGTGGGACTACTGCGACGTGCCAAAGGGCCTGATCATAACCGTGAGGTGAATCCAGCATGAAGCTCGTCTGTTCCATCTTGTGCGCGTCGCTTGCGGCTGTTGCGGCCGCGGATTGCCCCAGAATCGTCCTTGAGCTCCCGCCGGGGCCAGACAACCCGCGCAACAGCGAGGGGACGTTCGCAACGCTCCGCGACGGAAGCGTCATGTACGCCTACAGCCGATTCCGGGGCGACGACAAGAGCGACCACGCCACCGCAGACATCGCGGCGCGCCGTTCGTCCGACGGCGGACTGACGTGGACGCAGACGGACGAAGTGCTCGTGCCGTCCGGCGAAGGCGGAATGAACGTGTGCTGCGCCAGCCTTCTTCGCCTGCACAACGGCGATCTCGCGCTCTTCTATCTGCGCAAGAACAGCCTTTCGGACTGCGTCCCAGTCATGCGCCGCTCTGCCGACGACGGCGCGACGTGGGGCGATCCCGTGGTGTGCATCACCGACGAGGCAGGCTACTACGTCCTCAACAACGACCGTGTCATCCAGCTCAAGGGGGGGAGGATCATCTTCGCGGTTTCCAGTCTCACCGCGCCGGACGGGTCATGGGACGAACGGGGCGTCGTGATTTCGTATTATTCGGACGACAACGGCGCGACGTGGCATCGCGGCGGAGTCGTGGCGCAGGCGAATTTCCCGAACGGCGGGCGCATCTCCCTCCAGGAGCCAGGCGTAGTGGAGCTTCGGGACGGACGCGTGTTCCTATGGATCCGCACCAATGCCGGATGCCAGTACTGCTGCTACTCGCATGACCGCGGCGAGACATGGACGCAGCCCAGTCCGTCGCCGTTCGCGTCGCCGCTCGCCCCCGCCAGCATCAAGCGGCTGCCCACCGGCGACCTGCTTGCGCTATGGAACGACCACGCTGCCCGGCCGGAGATGAAGACCCGCGGCGCGGCGTGGGCGTACGGCGCACGCACGCCGCTCGCCGCCGCCGTTTCGCGCGACGACGGAAAGACATGGAGCTTGGCGCGCATGCTTGAAGACGATCCCGGCGGCTGGTACTGCTATTTCGCGATCCATCCCATCGGCGACGGCACTGTTCTGCTTGGCTACTGCGCATACGAGGAGCTTTCGCACTCGCGGCTTGCCAAGGTGCCGATTGGATGGTTCTACGGCGCTTGCGAAGACGGGAACGACGCGCTGCCGCGCCTCGACTCAACGCAGTTCAGCTACAGGTACGAGATGGACTCTGCCCTGCCGACCTCCGAAGACCTCGACGGCGACGGCGCGGCGGACTTCACATTCTCCGGGGACGGCTCGCTGTCGCTAGGCACGGGTGCCGACACCGGCTCGTCTGTCTTCAATGCGACCGCCGGGAACGCCTTCATCATGAGTGTCGCCGACTCCGGCGCGGGCAGCGTGTGGCGCCGCTCCGGCATAGACCTCTCCACGGGATACACCGTGGAAACCTGCCTCAAGGTCTCGCAGGCCACCGGCAGCGACGGTGCTGCCGCGCTGAACGCCTCCGTCGCCGGCTCGACCATAAACGGATGGCTCAGGTTCTACACCGACAAGATTGTCTGGTCTGGAGCCACCAACCTCCTCGACACAACCGTCTACCGCACATACCGGCTAGTGAGGGGAGCCGGGAGCGCAGTACACTCCTTGTATGTGGACGGCGTCCTTGTGCGGAAGAACCTCGGCAACGGCTTTGCGACGGACGGATTCCTGAACCGTCTTCTTATAGGGGATGCGGGCGTGAAATACGGCGGCAATGTCCAGGTCGCATACCTGCGCTTCACCAAGGGCGCCTATGCGCCGCCCCTCGCCCGCTTCGGCGTCGAGGCCAGGAAGAGCTCCGCGGGCTTCCCCCGCAGATACGAAATGGGTGCCGGTGACCAGCGATTCGCAGGCCCGGGCGAAGCGCATTAGCCTGGCGCTGCGGAGGGGAAAGTGCCAGCTTCCCGCGCGAAGCGCAGGAACTCATGTGCGCAATGCATGCGGTTCGCTCATGATACTTTCGTATAGGTGACTCGAGTGTGCGTTTCGTTGTATAATGCACCTGCGTCGAAAACAGGCGCGAACGGAGTTGCAATGAAAGTCAAAGACATCATACTGGGACTGGCCGCGGCGGCCGCATACGCCGCGTGCGGCGGCGAGAAGGTCATCAAGTCCGGCGACACGCTCGTCTTCATGGGCGACTCGATCACGGAGTTCGGCAAGAATCGGACCCACGGCTACGTGAACCTCGTCGTGAAGGGCCTCGCCGCCAACAACATCAACCCGACGTGGTATGGCGTCGGCATACAGGGCAACACGGCCGCCCAGATGCTTGCCCGCTTCGACAACGACGTCATCTCCAAGAACCCGACTGTAGTGACGATTTCTGCGGGCGTCAACGACACCTACCAGAACATCCCCTACGCGACGTTCCGACAAAACGAACTGGACATGATCGCAAAGGCAAAGGCGGCAGGCGCCAAGGTCGTCATGCTTTCGCCGACAACCCATGGATACCGGCCGGAGGACTGCGTGACGGACGAGCTTCACGCATATGTGACCGGGGTGAAGCAGATTGCCGCCGACGAAGGCGTCTACTATGCGCCTACGCACGAGATGTTCCAGGCGTGGGAGCGCGATCTCGATTCGCCAATGCTGACTTCCGGCAGGCGCGAGACGTGCGACGGCATTCACATGTCCCCTGCCGGCGACCGCCAGATGGCCCGCGCGGTGCTCAAGTCATTCGGGCTGGGCATGGACGAACTCGCCGCTGCCGAGGCGGCGTGGAACGCGGACGAGACGCTCGTTCCCCTGATCGCTCCGCCGGCGTCGACCGCCACGATCTCCGTGAATCTCACCGCCGCCGAGGCGCAGGCCGTCGCAGGGCTCACTCTCAAGCAGATAATAGACCGCGGCGCACCATCTCTCGCCGCGAATCCGACCCGCGAGGTCGAGGGGAGCGGCGCCTCCAACACGATGACGGTCACTCCCACCTCCTGCAACTTCACCTTCAAGGTGTACGACCAGCTCATCATCGCGGCGCGGGCGCTCGGGATCACCGTTGAAGAGGCGGTCAAGTGCGCAATCCTCCGCGGTGCGCGCAACAGCGACGCGCTGTCGCCGCGAGGGCCCATTTCAATGGTAAACGACGTTCTAGTTGGTTCCGACAGGGCGACGTTCGACGCGACGATCGAGTCTGTCGGCGCGACCGCCAGCGCGTGCGACGTCCTTCTCAGGTACGGCACGAGCGCCGACAGCCTCGGCAGCGCAGAGCGTGTCGCTGTCGGCGAAAATGCCTCGTTCCACGTCGTTCTCAAAGGCCTTCAGCCGAACACCACCTATTTCTACGAGGCGACCTTCGTGAACAACGCGACTACGCCAAAGACCAGCGTCGTTTCCGGAAGCTTCAAGACGAAGGCGTCGTCGGGCGCGATCCAGCCGCAGGGCGGCTTCGAGTCCGACACTGCTGCCATACAGGCGGCGATCGATGCGGCCGCGCCGTCGCACGGCACGGTGACGCTGGGCGAAGGGTGTTTCAACATAGACGCAGAGCTCATGGTCACCGGAGGCGTCTCGCTCGTCGGCCAGGGCTGGAGGAAGACCGTTCTCCAGCAGACAGTCGCCCATCGCGTCGCGATGGTCAAGGATGAATCGCGGATCGAGGGCGTCACGCTCACGGGAGGCTATACGACGGAAAAATGGACGCACGGCTCCGGCGCCAATGTCGCGAACGGCACGATCTCCCGCTGCAACATCCACCACAACCAGGCCAAGGGAAACAACGTCTACGGCGTCGGCGTGTATTTCGAGAAGGGCTCGATCGACCATTCCATAGTCGCCTTCAACACTGGAACAGACACAGGCGCAGGCGGCGGCATTGGCCACTACAATGCCGCGGGCACTGTCGTCATCGACACATGCCTTGTATACGGCAACGTCAGGACGAATGGCCGTGGAGGTGGCGTTGCCTTCGTCATGAACAACCCCAATGTGACGATCCGCAACACGACGATAGTAGGCAACACCGCGAGCTCGACGGGCGGGGGATTTGCGGATGAGACATACAACCACAAGGCAAAGCTCGTGAACTGCATCGTCTCGGGGAACACGGCGGGTTCTGGGGACGCGGATGTCGCAGGCACGATCGCGTCCGACTCGTCGAACAACCTCCTTGGCGGCTCTCCTGCGTTCGTCGAAGCGGCAGATCACGAGTACCACCTGTCCGCGAACTCGCCCGCGAAGGGTGCCGGGGTTGCATATGACGGAATCGGCACTGACCTCGACGGCGGCTCGTTCGCCACGCCGCCGTCCATCGGCTGCTACGAGTTCGACGGCAGCCTTCCGCCGTCGCCTCCGGTGAAACGGCCTAGGGTCGTATTCTCCGTCGACTGACCGAAACAGCCAGCCGCCGGCATTCGGCAGCCAATCCGGGCAGCTGCGGCGGCTGAGGACAGCCGCCCTCCCAATATGATACTTCCGTATAAGTGACAGGGCAGAATGTTTCGTGGTATAATTTGCCGTGAAGAGAACACTACCATAAGGAGCATTCCACATGACATCGATGCTGCTGCTTGCGGGAATCGTCCGCTTCGCCGTCCCAGCGACCGGCGAAGGGCAGGTCCTTCCCGACTCGCTTCCCCGAGAGGTCGTCAAAGACGCGCCGTGCTCAATAGTTGCCGCTCGCGGCGAATACGAGGGCGGTTCGTTCGTCCTCAGGTCCGACTCCGACGTCGGCAAGGTCGACATGGTTGTCGGCGACCTGAAGAGCGCCGGCGGCGACGTCTTCCCGGCCAAGGAGCTGGACCTGACGACGGTCAAGGTCTGGTACCAGAACTCGAACGCGTGGGTCAGCTACTTCCAGGACCCCCGCCTCAAGCTCTGCCCCGAGCTCCTTCTCCACGACGAGGACCTCGTGAAGGTCGACACCGGGAAGAAGGGCAACTGGGCCCGCGTCACCGCTAAGGATGGCAAGGTCAGCTGGTTCTGGCTTACCGCGCCGCGCGGAATACACAAGCGCGACGTCGACTTCAAGACCGGCCGCATCGACGACGCGTTCCTCTGCATGCAGCCCGGCTTCTCGGACGCACCCTCGTTCGCGGGCGCGACGCTCGAGAAGGGGAAGAACAAGCAGTTCATGCTCACCGCGCACGTCGGGAAGGGCGTCAAGCCGGGGCTCTACACGGGCTCGATTGCGGTCAAGGCCCGCAAGGGCGGCGCGCTTCTCCACGAGGTGCCGGTGCGCCTGCGCGTCCTCGACTTCGAGCTCCCCGCGCCGAAGACGTACCACGACGTCGAGAAGGACTTCAGGTCGCTTTTCTGCGAGTACGTGAACATCGAGTGGATCCGCTGCTCGAACGGGAACGACCCCGAACTCGCGGAGCGCCAGCTCGAGGCGATCCTCGCCGACTTCGTGCGCCACAACGAGACCATCCCCAGCTTCGGCGACAGCGTGAAGTACAAGGAGATGGCCGAGCGCGTCGGCATGGACTTCACCGGTGCGTTCATGGGCTTGATGAAGAGCGGTGCAGATGCCGACGTGCGCTACGCCGCGCGCAACACGGCGCGCGCGCTCGACAAGAAGTTCGGCTCGCACAAGGGCATGATGCTCTCGTGGGGCGACGAATACGGGCTCGCCACCCTGCGCGCGATACGCGACATGGTCGAGATCTACCACGACGAGGGATTCGTCTTCGCAGTCAACTCCCAGTCCGGGTACATGGCCGGCGTGAACCTCGCGGACCTCTGGTGGCCGCCGTATTCGCCCGACCAGCGCACCGCCGCTAAGACCGCGAAGTACAACGAGGCCGCTCCAGACGGGCGCATGGGCTGGTACGCCTCGCAGCACGTCGGCGCGGAGAACCCAGCCTACGCGCGCCGCCAGTACGGGCTCGGGCCGTATTTCGCCGGACACGGATGCAACTACAACTACGCGCACCACCTCCAGGGCTGGAACGACACCGAAATGGGCCTCTACCGTCCGATGAACCTGGTCTACGGCTCGGGCAACGGCTGCGTAGACACGCTCGCATGGGAGGGTTTCCGCGAGGCGATCGACGACATCCGCTACGCGACGCTCCTAAAGACCACGGCGCTCAGGCTGATCAAGGAGGGCTCGACGCAGGCGCGCTACGCCGCGCGCATCGCGCTCAAGCTCCTCGCGGACGCGAAGAACGACGACTTCGACCTGACGACGTTCCGCTACGAGATGATCAACCACATCCAGAAGCTTCGCGCGTTCGAGGCGAAGTAACAGAGAGGAAGGAACGAAAGCAATGAAACACGAATCAGCGATTTTCAAGTACCTCCTCGCCGCCGCGGCAATTGCCGGCGTTTCCGCCTCGCAGGCGGCCTCGCAGACGCAGACGCCCATGCAGGCCATCGACGCCGATGTCAACGCGCAGATGAAGAATCGCGCCATGTTCCGCGACATAGTCGAGTCCCTCGAGCGCCGCATTGCCGGCGAAGACGTCAAGACCAACGTCGCGCTGCGCGTCCATGTCGACAAGAAGATTCTCTCGCTCTGCGACACGCCGACGTGGATATACTTCGGGAGGTGGGACAAGAAGTGGTCCGAAGCGCACGTCCCGGGCGTGTGCGAGCGCGAAATCTCGGCGGCGGACTGCCCGAATGGCGACAAGATCGTGTTCCTGCGCGCCCTCGCGCGCCAGCAGGCCGGCGGCAAGGACTACGCTGCGTCCATCGCGACGGCGGAGAAGGCCCTTGCGCTCGAGGGGCTCAAGCCCCACGAGCTCTTCGGCGCGCACTGCCTCGCCGCGGACGCCTTCAAGTGGGCCGACCGCTACGAGGACGCAAAGGCCGCGTACCGGAAGGCCGCACAGTACAACCCCGTCGGCGCGGCCAAGGAGCTCGCTAACCTGGCGTTCGACTACGGCAACGAAGCTGACGTCACAGCGGCCTGGAACGGGGTCGACGATGTGTACGCGCGGCTTTCGTGGTTCTACGACCACGACCGCGCCAAGGCGGCGGACGATGCGTTTGCCTACATCTCCGATGCGAACAACCCTGCGCCGCGCCGCCGCGAGATACTCATCCGCTACTTCGGCACCGACAAGTCCAAGCGCGGCGACAGCGCGCGAGAGATCGCGCGCGGACTCGACTACGCCGGATTCATGGACTGGCGGATTCGGGTCGAGTTCGAGAACGTCTACCGCTTCGGCGACTGGGCGTTCTTCGCGAAGCTCGCGGAGGTTTTCTCGTCCTGGAGCTGGTTCCATGACCCAGGGCGCTACCGCGCCTACCTCTTCTCGCTTGTCGCGACGGGTCGCGGCGGGGAGGTGGCGAAGCTCGCCGACGACTTCCTCGCCAAGGACGCCGCGAAGGCGAAGCCCGCCGTCGGTCCCTTCGACCGCGTCCGCTTCGAGATGCTCAAGGCCCTCGCCGCTGGCAAGGACATGGTTCCCGTGGCGAAGGCGGCGAATCTCGGGGTCAAGGAGTACGCGCAGACGCTTCAGATCGCCGCGCAGTGGTGCCTCAACCTCCAGCGCAACGAGGAATGCGAGCGCTACACGGCGGCCTACCGCGCCCTCTTCAAGGAGACGCCTGCGCGCCGCTACGCCGTCAAGTACCTGGACAAGCCGGTGAGCTCGATCGCCGCATGGCGCGCCGTCGCGGATTCGCTCGAGAAGTCGTACGTCGACGTCAAGATGTGCGGCGAGCTCGACAGCCTCGAGACGGATGTCGCGACTGGCCGCGCGGAGATCGAGAAGACGGCTCTCGACTCGAAGGACGCGAAGATGGAGGTCTCCTCGTTCTGCGACGTCGAGGGGCTTAAGATCGTGATGCGCGTGGCGGACGCGAACGTGCGCGCCGTGGAGAACGGCTTCGCCGGCGGCATCGGCACCGAGTGCTACTTCGCCCCTGGCGTCGGCGAGCCGTACATCTGCTTCAGTTCCTCGCCGAAGGAGGGGATCGGATTCGTCTTCTACACGGCCTATTCGAGCGCGTATTCTCAGCGCGTGGAGTTCGACGACGGCAAGAGCCCGTACGCGCTCCGCCAGGAGACCGCGTTTTCGGACGGCGACTACGTGCTCATGGTCTCGTTCCCGTGGCGCGCCTTCTACCAGAAGCTCCCGGCGGCGTCCGGCACGGAGTGGCGCTTCGAGTGCCTTGCGGACGGCTACTCATGGGGCGGCTCGCAGGGCGTCCACGAATCGTCGAGCTGGGGCAGCCTCGTGTTCGACCTGAAGCCCGCCGAGATCACGGCGATACGCCGCCGCCTCGTGTACGACACCTACAAGGGCTGGAGCCGCACGGGGCACGGTGTGCTTTCGGCGTTCGACCGCTGGGGCGATCCCGTCGTGGGCGATCCCGAGTTCTACGAGTCCGCGCTCAAGCCGCTCGAGGCTACGCTCAAGGCGGAGGCCGCGAAGGTTAAGGCGGAGATGTCCGACGACGAGGTGAACGAGGTCTACGAGAAGGGCGCGAAGGTCTGGATAGGGCTCGACCACAGGATCGACGAGCTGCGCCAGAAATGGCTGCTCAAGAAATTCACCGAGATGTAAATGTCGCCGTCAGTTGTTGCGTTCATTTCTCGCGTTGCCACATGACGGCGGAGCGCTCCATCGATACGATCTACACACTGATGCCAGCTTTGCCGGAGAACCGCCGCCCGATAGGCTTCAATGCATGAGAACGGGCGCGCTTGATTTCGGTGCGGTGGTTTCGCTATAATGTGCACCGCAAAATGAAGAGAGTCATTCCGGTTGTTCAGACGGGTCTGGCCATCATGACCAAAGGAGAGGATGCTGTGAAAAGACCGATTGTGTTGTTCGCGCTTCTGGCGTTTTCCGCCGCCGCGTTCGCCGAGCGCGAGAACATCTGGCCCGAGGGCAGGATGCCCGACGCCCAGCCGCACCAGGTCGCGGCGATGACGGACGAGAAGGAGAAGGGCAAGGAACCCTACCTCGACTGGTGCGAGGCGCCGAAGAACCCTAACGGATGCTGCATGATTCTGATCTCCGGCGGCGGCTATTGCAACTGCTGCGACGTCGGGCTCGTCAGGATGTGGGAGCGGAAGTTCACCGAGAGGGGCTTCCAGTGCGTCAACTTCGTCTACCGCACGCCCCGTCCGAAGGGGCTGCCGATCCACCAGAGCGCCTGGGAGGACGGACAGCGGGCCGTCCGCCTCGTCCGCTCGACGGCCGCGAAGCGCGGCTTCGACCCCGAGAGGATCGGCACCGTCTCCATGTCCGCCGGCTCCCACCTCGCGGCGCTCCTGGCGACGAGCGCGCTCACGCCCGCCTACGGGAAAGTCGACGAGCTTGACGACGTTCCCTGCCATCTGAACTGGGCCATCACCGGCGCGATCGCCTATGCGGTGACGGACGGCGTCGGGACGCCCAACTCCCGCAACGGGCAGGCCGTCGACGCGAAGCTCGACCCCGTCTTCAAGTTCGACGCGAAGACGGCGCCCATGTGCATGTTCCACGGCAGCGCCGACGTCTACTCGCCGATGGCCTCGACGCTCGTCTACCGCGAGCTTCGCAAGCGCAAGGTCCCCGCCGAGCTCCACCTCTTCGCCGACCGCGGCCACGGCTTCTGGGGCCGTGACGGACTGGGCGAGAAGGGCGCGGCGTACGACAACTGGTTCGACCGCGCGATGGAGTTCCTCGCGCAGATGGGGTTCCTCGGCGAGCTTCCGCCGGAGGAGGACCTCATGGAGCGCTTCGCGAAGGACTTCCACGACCCCGCGCTCTACGCGAAGGAGGAGCTGTGGCCGAAGGGCAAGACGCCCGACCGCCAGCTGAAGGAGGACGGAACCGACGCGCAGTGCGTCCCCTACCTTGAATGGTTCATCCCCTCCAACCTCACGACGAAGGCGATCCAGATCGTCTACTCCGGCGGGGCCTACAATGGCAACGGACCTGGCGGTTTCGAGGTCGCGCCCGCGCGCCGGTTCCTGAACGAGAAGGGGATGGCGGTCGTCACGATGAAGTACCGGGCACCCCGTCCGAAGGGCCTAGCCAAGCACACTACCGCGTGGCAGGACCTCCAGCGCTGCATCCGCCTCGTCCGCAAGAACGCGGCGGCGAAGGGGCTCGATCCCAACCGGATCGGCATCATGGGCTCGTCCGCCGGCGGACATCTCACGCTGATGGGCGTGACGAGCTCGAGGAGCCGCTCGTACCTGGACGTCGACGACGTCGACAAGGTTCCGTGCAACGTGCAGTGGGGAGTCGGAATCTACCCGGCCTACGCGCTCACCGACGGCGCAAACGGAGGCAACCAGCGCGGAGGCAACGACGATTCCGCCGTGCTGGTCCCGGAATTCGCCTTCGACCCCGATACCTGTCCGATGGTGTTCATCCACGGCGACGCTGACGGCTATGCCGCGATGGGGTCCGTCAAGACCTGGGAGCAGATGCGCAGGATGGGCGTCGCGAGCGACCTCCACACGCTCTGCCGGCGCAGCCACTGCTTCCAGCGCAAGGCGTCGCCCGGCACCGGCAGCTACACCTGGCTCGGCCGCATCTGGGAGTTCATGAACCACAAGGGGTTCAACAAGTAGCGCCCAAGGCATCGTTCTCGACCCGCTCAGGCAGATGGGCAACGAAATCGACGCCATGCGACATGGCGCACGTCAACGAGTGCGGGATTCCCCACATGCGCGAATGGCTTGACATCCCGCCGCAAGGGCTGGGATCCGTTTGCCTGAGAAACCTCTGCCGCGCGAACATATACTCCCGTATAGTTGCCCGGTGGCGACGTGTTTGCTACAATCGCACCGTGTTTCCTCCAAGGGCAATTATCATGAATAGAGCGATAGTTTTCTGCGCGGCGGCAGCTGTTGCCGGCATTGCGTCGGCTGGCGAAGTGCTGACCGGAGATGCCGCTGCCGCGAAATTCCCCGCGAGCCTCCGCGGAATGGGCCTCAATGGCGCGAAGTGGATGCAGCTCACGAACGGCGTCGAGTACTACTACGGCAGGTTTTCGAACCTCCTTGGCACTGTGGATGGTTTCACCGGGTCCAAGAACGACCTCCACATGCTCCGCATCGACTACGCGCACGCGCCAGTGAAGATGAAGTTCGTAGACCACACGCAGTCTTCGACAAAGCGCTGGACGACGTCCAAGACTGCCGCGCAGCACAACGCGCTCTTCGCAATAAACATGACGATGGAGGACGGAAACGGACGCCCCCAGGGATACGCGAAGGCGGATGGCGTGGTGATTCCCAACGGAGCGGAGACGACCGGCACCAAGGCCGGGTTCGCGTTCAACGACGACAAGAGCTACAAGTTCGACAAGGACTGGCCCGCCGTCGATTCCGCGACCGGAAGGCCAAAGGCCGACGCATGGGACAACGTCGTCACCCACGAGGCGTACACGATCCACGACGGCGTCGCGACGTGGGGCGCGAGCGCGACGTATTTCACCAAGGCCAACTACACGTTCTTCGGCACAACGGCGGACGGAGTCCTGTGGGCGTGCGCGGTGGACGGACGGCGCGAGGGAGTCTCGGAGGGTCTCGCCTACCACGAGGTCGCCGCGCTCCAGCGTGAACTCGGCTGCACTTATGGCGTCTGCTGCGACGGAGGCGGATCGACGACGATGGCGATCAGGAAGGACATCGTGACGGCCTCTGACATCTGCGACACGCAGAAGACGTCTGCGGATTCCTCCGACTACTACACGATGAACTACCTTTCCGGCACGCAGAAGACCGTCTTGGGATATACCATAACCATCGACCCCGTTGGGACGGAGCGAAAGGTCATCAACCAGCTCCTCTTCGTTCCGGCGCCGCTCGAGTCCCGGAAGCCGCGCATGGCGTTTTACATCGACTGACGCGCATGGCAAGGTGGTGTGCAGTCCTGGCGAGCGCCATGCTTGCCGCGAACGTCTTCGCCGAACCCGGCGGATGGGGGGCTACAGTGCCGCATGGGTCAGGCTCCTGCGGTACTTTGCCGGCGTTGTACCGACGATGCGCTTGAACGTCCGGATAAAGTGCGCGTGGTCGAAGAACCCGACTTCGGCTGCTATGTCGCTGACGCGGCGGTCGGTCGTGCCTAGCAGGGTCTTGGCGGCGTTGATGCGGACGTTCACGATGTAGTCCGACGGCGACATCTGCGTCAGCTCGCGGAAAAGCCGCCGGAACTGGGCTGGCGAGTAGTGGGCGATCTTCGCCAGGCGCTCGACGGTTACGTTTTCCGAGTAGTGCTCGTTGAGGTACACGACGGCCTTGCGTATCGGGTCGTACCAGTTGGCAGTGCGCATCTTCTGCTGCGCGCGCCAGTACACTGTCGCCGTGCCGATGCGCTTTCCGTCGACGGACATGACCGGCCGCACCGTCACGCAGTTCAGGTTCGTCGAGCGGTCCGCCACGAACCCATACACGCGCTCGACTATCGGTACGCCTGACTCCATCACCTCGCGGTCGCGGTTCGCGTAGACCGCGGCCTGGTCCGGCGGATACAGCTCCTCGGAAGTATAGCCGAGCATGTCGTCGACGGAGCTCCATCCCGAGAGGTTCGCGTTGTAGCGGTTGGTGAACATGATCCGGCCGTCGGCGTTCTTCACCACGAGCGAAATGTTCGGCGCGTTCTCCATCAGGTCGACGAGAAGCTGCATCGCGGGGCCGGCCGCCTTCAGGAACTTCCGCTGCATCTCTGCGACGCGCGCTGGGGAAATCGTTTTCTTTGTGTGTCTTACGCGATGGTCCATACGCGCAGTATACACTATTGGTGCCAGAAGCGCAAGTGACGCAAATGAGCGGCATATACACATTTTTGCGTTGATTGTACTAGAATCTTGATGCGCTTTTTGCGATAATACAGTCAAACACAAAGGGAAGCATCAGATGGACACAACTTGCAAAGGATTGGAGATCGCATGACGCTCTGCACACTTGTCGCCGCCGCAGGGATTGGTGGTGTGTTTCCGCTTCTCTGCACGCCGTATTCGGCGGACGGATCGCTCGACTGCGAGACGCTTGCGAAGGAGGCGCGCTTCGTCGCGGACTGCGGGGTGGACGGCATCATCTGGCCGGCGGCCAACGACGCGATGAAGCTCCTGTCGCCGGAAGAGGAACGGCGCGGGCTCGAGGCCGTAGCCTCGGCGATCGACGGACGCGGCGTCTGGTTTGCGCCGTGCTGCCCGGGGACGAACACGGCGGACATGCTGCGGCGCACTGCTGCAGCGGAGGCAATCGCGGCGAAGCACCCGGGACTCAAGGCGACGATGCTCGTACGCATGGTTGACGACGCCATGAACGACGGCGACTATGTACGGCAGTACGAGACGCTCGCCGCCGCGACGAAGCTCCCGGTCATCATACAGACCTACAACGGGAAGTCGCCCATGCCGTCGGCAAAAGTCCTCATTGACCTTGCGAGGCGCTTCCCGGACACCTACGGATGGTACAAGGTCGAGGGCACGGGCGGCGGGATTGCCCCGTGCATACGCGAGCTTGTCGCGGCGAAGCCGGTCGTGAAGACGGTCTTCACAGGATGGAGCGGGCGCGACTGGCTCTACCACTACCGTCGGCTCGGCACGCGCGGCGTCATATCGCAGCGGCCGATGTACGCGGACCTGATGGCGAAGACATGGCGTGCGCTCGAGTCCGGAGGTCCGGCGGCAGACGAGCTCTTCGCGAAGTTCATGTACCTGAGGAACCTCGACAACGTGCTGCCTGCGGGCGAGATGCGCGGCTGGAACCTCTATGTCCTCAAGAAGCGCGGAGTGTTCGTAAACACGCTGTCCCGGGCAAAGAAGCGCAGCGACGGCAGCTGGGAAATGAAGTACGTGGACCTTTCCGATGCGGACAAGGCGGAGGTGGACGCACGTCTTGGATACGCGCTTGGCGGCATTTCAAACAACTAACGAAGGGGAAACAAGGATGAACGCTACACGGAGAACTGTTTTCAAGGGTCTTCTCGCGGCCGGTGCGCTGCCGCTCTTCAACATCGGGTGCGCGAACTTCGGCCTGAGCCGCGCGCGGCAGATAGCGAGGGGCGCGAAGATCCGCGTCGCGCTGATCGGGTGCGGGCTGCAAACGAAGCAGATGATCGACGCCGTCCTCTGCGAGGACCTCGTCGCGATCGTAGATCCCGACCCTGCGCGCTTCGAGTGGCTCGACAAGGTCGTCGCCGAGACATGCGGCGCGGCGGAGCGCGAGAACTACGCCAAGGCGCGGCGCTTCGCGACGTACCAGGACATGTTCGACAAGATGGGCGGCGAGATCGACGCCATAGTCGTGGAGACGCCGAACCACCAGCATGTCCTCCCCGCCGTGATGGCGATGCGCCGCGGAATACACGTCTACCTCGACAAGCCCCTCTGCCTTACGGCGGCGGAGTGCGACCTCATCCTCGCCGAGGCGCGGAAGAACCCGGGGCTCGTCACCCAGTGCGGAACGTACGGACACTCGTTCCCGTCGATGCAGTACTGCGTCGACCGCATAGCCGAGGGGGCTCTCGGCGAAGTGCGCGAGGTCTGGGCGTACGACGACAGGTGCAACTCCATATACCAGCGCCCCGCGGCGGTTCCGCCGCCGAAGGGCATGGACTGGGACCTCTGGTGCGGCGGATCGCCGGTGTGCGACTTCTACCCCGACTCGCCAGACCAGGACGGAATGCACCCCCACGGCTGGCACTCCTGGATCGGCTACGGAAACGGCTCGATAGGCAACCTCGGAATGCACATCATGGACGTCGCGTTCTGGGCGCTGGGCCTCAAGGACCCGGACACGGTGAAGTGCCACGAGGCGAAGTTCGCTCTCGACGGCGCGTGGGCCTTCCGCGACGCGTTCGAGTTCCACTACCCGACCTCGAAGTTCGGGTACGACGTGACGATGCACTGGTGGGACGGCTTGAACGACGGCGTTCCGTACGACATGGCGCACGTCAACAAGTACGGCATCCCCCACAAGCGCGAATGGCTGAACATCCCGCCGAAGGTGCTGGAGGTCGAGAAGGCGAACGGGTTCGAGAAGGACCCGTTCTACAAGAACGGCATCCTCTTCATCGGCACGAAGGGCAACCTCTGGTTCACGCACCACGGCGGCTACCGCTTCATGCCGCGCAAGAATGGCTGGTGCATCCCGCGCGTCGACCGTCCGGACGACTTCAACTACCGCATCGTCACGCCTAAGCACTTCCATGAGTTCTACGCGGCCATACGCGCCAACGAGCAGACGATCGACAACTTCGAGTACTCCGTGCCGCTCGCGAAGACGGTCTGCCTCGGCAACATCTCCGCGCTTGCCGGGAAGGGAAGCGTCCTCAAGTGGGACGGTCACCACGTGACAAACAACGCTGCCGCCGACAAGAACGTCACCATGGCGTACCGCAAGGGCTGGGATCCCTTTGCCTGAGGGTCCGCCGCCGCCTGAAACGTATACTCCCGTATAGTTGCCCGGTGGGCGTGCGCGGTGGACGGACGGCGCGAGGGAGTCCCTGGCGAGCCCCCTATAGGGTTTAATATACTTCTGTATAATTGCCTTGAATGGGGGCCGTTTGCTACAATTGGGCGGCAAGGCGATTAAAGGAGAGAGTCGACATGAGAAGTCTGATTGCGACGATTACCGCGGCGGCGGCCCTTGTGGCGTGCGCCGAAGAGCTCAAGGTGTCCGTGCTGCCCGGCGAGGGCTGGTGGGGCGGCGCGACGACATACGGCATGAAGGCGCCGTTCGGGCTCAACGCGAAGTCGCTGTCCTTCGACATAAGGAAGACGAACGACGGCAACCAGGCGGCGCCGCTGATGCTGTCGACGAAGGGCCGCTGCGTGTGGAGCGAGAAGGCGTTCGCCTGCACCTACACGAACGGAGTGATGACTTTCACCGGCGACGCGCCGATAGAGCTCACCGAGGAGGGCGCTGACCTGCGCGCGGCGTTCCTCGCCGCGGCGAGGAAGCACTTCCCCGCGAGCGGCAAGACGCCCGACCTCGCGCTTATCGCGAAGCCGCAGTGGAACACATGGGTGGAGCTCTCCTACAGCCAGAGCCAGAAGGCGATCCTGGAGTACGCAAAGGGCATCGCGGCGAACGGGTTCCCGGCGGGCGGAGTGATCATGATAGACGACACCTGGCAGCACGCCTACGGCGTCTGGGACTTTGACCGCCGCCGCTTCCCGGACCCGAAGGCGATGTGCGACGAGCTCCACGCCGAGGGCTTCAAGGTGATGCTGTGGGTATGCCCGTTCGTCTCCATGGACACGCCCGGATACCGCGAGATGGTGTTCGGCACGCTCGACGCGGGGCGCTACTGCGAGAAGGGCGGACTCATCATGACGGGCGAGAAGAACGTCTACGGACACGACGTGGCGCGCGCCATGCCGTGGTGGAACGGCGTCAGCGCGTTCGTGGACTTCACGCACCCGCTCGGCGCGAAGTGGTTCTCCCGCCAGCTGAAGCGCCTGCAGGCCGACTACGGCGTTGACGGTTTCAAGCTCGACGCAGGCGACATCGAGGAGTACCAGGAGCCGTACGTGACGCACGTCAAGTCCACGCCGTCCGAGCTCTGCGAGGCGTACGCGAAGATCGGGCTCGAGTTCCCTCTCAACGAGTACCGCGCCTGCTTCAAGATGGCTGGGCAGCCGCTGGTCCAGCGTCTCTGCGACAAGCTCCACGACTGGCCCTCCGTGCAGCAGCTGATGCCGGACATGATCGCGTGCGGGCTTCTCGGGCACCCCTTCGTGTGCCCCGACATGATCGGCGGCGGCAGCTGGATGGCGTTCATGCCCGACGCGCCGACGCCGCTCGACCCGGAGCTTTTCGTCCGCAGCGCCCAGGTGCACGCGCTTGCGCCGATGATGCAGTTCTCGGCGGCCCCGTGGCGCCTCCTCAAGGGCGAGTACCTCGACGCGGTTCGCGCCGCGGCCCAGACGCGCATGAAGCACGTCGACTACATCCTCGAGACGGCGAAGGAATGCGCCAAGTCGGGCGAGCCGATGCTCAGGGCGATGGAGTACGAGTTCCCCGGACTCGGGGCGGAGGGCATAACGGACCAGTTCATGCTCGGTCCGAAGCTGCTGGTCGCGCCTCAGATCGTAAAGGGCGCGAAGACCCGCAAGGTGTTCATCCCGACGGGAACCTGGGTTGCGGACGACAACACAGAGGTCGTTGGCCCCAAGACCATCGAGGTCGCTACGCCGATTAGCCGCCTCCCCCACTTCGTCCGGAAGTGAGGCAGGCTAAGATGCCTGCGTCCAGCGAACCCTGGAAATCAACCTCCAACGAAGGGGGACTGCAAATTTCCGTTCAAACTGTCATTTATGTGTACTGTAGAAATTCATAATTAGCCATTTTATATGTCCTTGTCTTGTTTTTTAGCGCATTATGGGGGCAAATAAGTTTTCTTTGGAAAATTTTTCCAAGGAAATCATGCTTGCCCGCATCTCTTGCAATATAAGCCTAGGCAGGCTTATAGGGCAACTCAAGCTAACTCACTGAAGGACAGAGAGAAATGGTTAAAGAAACCTTGACTGGTGTAGTGGTGATGGCACTCGCCTCCCTTAACTTGTTCGCGCTCACTCCGACAGACCTCTCCACTCTCTTTACGAGGTCCTACAGCACCGATTGGGGGCAAAGCAAGAAGATTCGCATCTACAAGGACCTTGCCTATTCGACACGCGCCGACCTCTCTACCGAAGGTTCCGGGTTCACGGGCACCAGCAACAACGGCAAGCACCGTTCCGGGACGTACTTCGACGTCTATGTCAGGGATGACTACGTCACCTCGGTCGACCAGCGTACGAAGATGCCGGTGTTCGTCTTCCTGCACGGCGGCGCCTGGTGCCAGCCGTACGACAAGGACGTTGCCTGCACGTGGCTTCTCAGATGCATCGCCGAGAAGGGGTATTTCGTCATCACGATGGACTACCAGCTCCAGGAGAACTCCATCGACGGCGGAGCGACTTCGCCGCGTGCGAACGCGACGTTCGGCCACATGCTCAAGGACGTCGACACGATGCTCGCGTATCTCAAGACAGAGCTTCCCAAGGTCAACATTTCGACAAACAACATCGTGATTGGCGGCGAGTCTGCTGGCGGTCACCTCGCGCTCTGCTACGCCTTTGACCAGGGCAAGAGGCTCCCGGGCATGAGCGATGTAGGACTTTCCAACCTCACCCACCCACTGCGCATATCCTGCGTGCTGTCCGACGTCGGCCCCACCGATCTCACGGAAGGAAGCCTGGTAAGCCAGGTATGGGGTATGTTGGGAAGCTTTATTCCGCAGCTTCGAGGCATGAAGCTCCTTATGGGCTGGCTTTGTGGGCAGGACTTCAGCAACATGGGCAAGGATAACGCCGCCGCTTACATCAGGAAATGGAATCCTACGGCGCTCATAACGTCGTCTTCGTGTCCGGCGATCCTCGCCTACGGCTGCAAGGACGAGACGCCGACGGCGAATTCGGACGACACCATGGTGCCGGTCTCGAACTTCATCGGCCTCACGAACTCGCTCAAGAAAGCCGGCGTCTACTACAAGGCGAAGCTGTTCACAGGCACGGAGCACGGTTCCGTGGCTGGCACTGGCGCTCCGTGGATGGCCGACCAGCTCTACGACTTCAAGACGAACTTCTTCAATGTCACCATACCGGCGGTTGACGCAGGACCGTCCGTCTCCTACGGCAACCTCGACGCGAACGCCTTCTCGAAAAAGGTCGACGTTACGTTCAACGGCTATTCAGGCACCACCACGCTGACCAACTTCCCTGTGCTCGTGAAGCTTTCGACGGCTATCAGCGGGTTCAAGTACTCCGACTTCCAGCAGTCGAACGGCGGCGACCTCCGCTTCATGGCCTCGAACGGCAAGCTCATCCCGCACGAGATCGACACGTGGAACCCGAACGGCGTCTCGACCGTGTGGGTGAAGGTCCCGAAGCTCACGGGAACGACGACAACGATCACCGCGTGCTACGGCTGCGCGAATCCGCCGGTCGTGAACCCGAAGGATGTGTGGGACTCGAACTACGTCGGCGTGTGGCATCTCGGCGAATCGGCGCTTCCGCTCAAGGAGTCCAGCAAGCGGTCCCGCGACTTCTCCGCCGCGATCGGCACGGGGTTCGGCTATGCCGCGTCCGGCATCGTAGGCGGATCCGTCAACTTCGGCGCGACCGGGAAGGGCAGGATGCTCGACGCGGCGGACAGCTGGTATCTGGACGGCCTCACCAACTGCACCATCGAGGCGTGGACGTACGTGACTGGACGTCCGACCAGCGGCGACAAGAACGTAGCGTGGCTGTCGAAGCGCAACGCGACTAATTCCCAGTGCGCTTACTATTTCTTTGACGACGGAGCCAATACGGCAATCAGGGTTTCGGGGCTCGGCACCAACTACGTTAACTCCGGCGTTTC
>JAEEGL013492208.1_pt1 | contig 25826 bp, 45 predicted proteins | sample 9134231 | NCBI WGS metagenome assembly JAEEGL01 (sample SAMN16246548, study PRJNA631951) | gut metagenome | biome: gut microbiome; feature: rumen; material: fiber-attached | host: Bos | place: Iran: Karaj | collected 2018-10 | reverse complement strand
GATAGAGATATGACCAAGTTCCTCACCAACGGCTCAAAAGCCATCAACCTCAACAATGTCGCTGAAATCTGCGTGTCCGACAACTACCTCGTCCTCACCACCGAGGGCGGGCAGTATGCGAGGGAGATGCGTTTCGTGTACGGCACGGAGGACAACCTCAACCGCCTTTTCGCCAAGGTTATGGAGTTCCTGGCGGGCGATGAGAGGATTATGGACTGCGACAAGTTTATGAAATCACTTTAATCAACTAAAACACAAAGAGTTATGAAGACCTTTAAGATAGATGTGACACGCACCGCATTCGCTACCAAGACCTATGAGGTCAAGGCTGAGACCGAGATAATCGCCAAGTGGAAAGCCTGCAAGATGGCTCAGAACGACACTTTCTCCGAGGACTGCTCCGACTATTCGGTGTCCGCCTGCGAGGAGGTCGTGAACGACTACATTGACCGATACGGCAACCCCTACGACAGCGAGGACGACAAGGCTTGCTGGCCAGCGGGTGGTGGTCTGCACAAGGACTGCGACTTTAACGCTGACGCACTCTACGCCTACTATGTGGTCAAGGACAGGAATAAGATATTTGACTATCTTACCGCCAAAGGTTTCTTTCTCGTTAAATGCCACGATGATTATCAGAAGTGGATAAAGGGCAACACCGAGGTGACCTACGAGTGCTACGACAAGGGGGCGAACCTTTGGGGATATATGCACACCGAACTCATAACCACCGGAGACGACTACGAGGGCGGAGACTACGAGTGCTCATAGGCACCGGATAGGGGACGATGCCGGGGGTATATTAAAAGACCTCCGGCTCCCAGCTTAACGACTGCCGGAGAGTTTGGCACGATATTCGCATATATTATAGCGTAACCAAAAAAAAGAGAGATTATGAACGAGCAACTTATGAACACCATTCAGGAGATTACCCTGCAAGCCTACGCATTCGGTGTCTATGACTACCTTTTCAACGAGAGGAATATGTCAAGGACGGACATTTTCCAGCTCTTTGTCAAGTGGGCGGAGGAGTTTGAGGAGAGCCACAAGGACTTTGACTGGCTTCAAGGCTCATTCTATGACGAGGTGGACGACTTCATCGGCTACCGCCTTGACTCAATGAAAACCGAGGACAAACTCAAGGAGCATTTCCCCTGCGGTTTGGCGGTCGGGGACTTCATCACCTATGAGGGCGGTATCTTCAAGGTCACCGGAATCAGCGAGAGGGGTCTGCTTGTTGATGAGGTCAAACCTTGCGAGGGAAACGAGGATTGGATTGTGGTTGAGTTGGGGTTCTCGCAAGCCGACAAGATTGACATACTCCCTGATTATGAGGAGATTATGGATACCACCAACGGACACGACCCCGAACTCGTGGCGAAGATGAACATCGCTTGGAACGAGAAGCGAGAGGAGTTCTTCCCCATTATGTGTGCCCTTTACAAGAGGGATAATGACGAGATACTCGCCAGTGACGCTTTCGCTGATTGGGATAAGGTCAGCAAGGACTACGACACCCTTTACGAGTATATGGAGGCGAATTGGGACATTGAGGCCTACAACTACCTGCGGCACATAGCGGACGACACCGACTTGGAGTGCGTCCTCAACTACCTGCACGCCCAGTAAGCGAACGCCCGGGGTATATTAAAACCGCCCCGGGATTTTCGTTAACCCGCTAGCGTAAAATATTTTACCTGGTTCCGCTGGTTTGGCACGGAACTTGCCTATAGTATAGTGTAACCAAAAAAGACAAGAGATATGACACTCGAGGAGTTCAATGGGAAATGGGACAAGGAGACCTACACCACGATGATGGAACGCAAGGATGATTGGGCGGAGGAATACGCCAAGTATCTTGAGGACTGCTACTCTATGTACGAGGACACCGGTTTCGCCCCCACATTCAAGTCGATTTACTCAAGCTATCCCGAGCAATACGAGGGTCTGCGTTTCAAGGTGCTGCGCAGGGCGACCCCGGAGGACGGCTTTGACCTTGAGTGCCTTCCCGCCTGGGAGGTTGAGTTTGAGAACGGGGAGCGGTTTATGTGCCTTCCGGAGGAGATATGCTCCGTTGAGCGTTGAGTTTGGCACGCATCTTGCAATAATAATAGTGTAACCAAAAAAAGAGAGATTATGCTTTACATTCTTACCTGCGTCAATGAGGAAGGCACATTGGTCAGTGCCGAGGTTTTTGACAACGAGTTCAAGGCTCGTACCGCTATGAGGGAGGACTTTGAGAGGGAGAAGTTTGATGCCGAGGAATCCGGCTATGAGATTGACGATGAGGACATTGAGGTCTATGCCGCTTCCCTTTTCTTCGGTAGCCAGTCCTACAAGTGGGATATCACCCCCACGGAAATCAGTTAAGTTTGGCACGATACTTGTGATATAAGCGATAGGACATAAAATAAGGTACGAAACTCTAAGCAACCCGGCAATCAAGAGTAAGCGTTACCCCGGTGAGTGGCCACCACCGCCAGCCCAAAAACGGGGGCTTAAAGGGGAAAGTTAGGAGAGAGCCGACAATCTTCCCAAGGGGGAGAACAAGGGACGACCGGGACATCGAATAAACCCGGATAGGCACACGCCCGGCAAGCCGCAAGCCGAATGTCCGCACCGCCAAGTGAATAGGGATTATTTATTTTTGTTGATTTTATTTAGATTGGGAACTCTAACAAAAACCCAGCACCCCCAAGAGTATACGATAACATAACCAAGAGTTAGGAGGGGGACATTCCGCTGGTAAAAAATAAAAGACTGAAATACCGCCGAAGTGGGTAGAGCGGGCATGACCCTTAATAACTCGTTAAAGCAGGCTTGGCGGTTCTCGCGAGATTTCAGTTAAACTCAGTGTTGAAGCAAAGTGAAGCGAGTACAGCGGTCGGCACGAATGGACTGCCGGGGCTTGCGGATTGCGGAGCGGGACGTGCCTCCAGGGATTATCGTGAACCCCTGGGGGTTTTTCGCTTAACTCACGGCATATCATTATTTTAATATACCCCGTCTTTCCGGTGAGTTTGGCACGCATCTTGCTAATATAGATAGTGTAACCAAAAAAAGACAACGAATATGAACTCAACTGAAATCAAGGCTCTCGCCACCAAGATGTTCAACGCAACCAAGAAGAACCTCGCGGATGCACGTAAATACAACAAGGACAACAAGACAAATGCTTGGACACGCAAGGCGCAGCAGGTTGATATTTCCGTGTATGACCACGATACTTGGAAAGGCAACACCCGCACCACCGAATACTATGTCCTCAATGTGGATAATAAGGAAATCGGCAAATGCACTTACCGCAGCGACATTGAGAGCGTGTTCCGTGAGTTCGGCTATATGCTGGACGCACAGAGGAAGGTCAAGGGTTGGGGCGGACTGAACTACACCAACGACAAAATCACCTACAATGTCGGTATGTGGAGCGACTATTCCGTCAAGTTCATTCCCAAGGTCTGTCTCGCTGACGCACCCTGCCCCGAGTTCAAGCCGCTGATGAACTACATCAACAAGTACGGACTGACCGAGTACAAGGGGAAGGTCAACCTCACCAACTATGAGTTTTTCTCCGCTGCTATGGGCGGGAAGAGGGGTCGCCTTTGGGACGAGTATGGCGAGCGGGTTTTCATTGACAACAAGCCGAGGAAGTGCGCCCGCCTGCTTGAAGAACTCCGCAAGGCGAGGGGAACGAAGGACACGATGACCTGCAAGAGGGGAGAGGAGAACTACATTGACGAGGAGGAGCGCAGATACTCCGAGTATGCCGAGATTGAGTGCGAGGGCGAGAAAAGGAAGTACCTGCTCATCACTATCAAGACCCCCAGCGGCAAGGTCAAATATGAGACCAAAATCTATTAGTTTGGCACGGAACTTGCCAATAGTATAGTTAAACCATTAAAAAACAAATAGTTATGGGATATGTGAAAGTTTCTTGGCCGGATAGCCAAATGTTTATGGAACTCACCGATGAGGAGATGGACGAGTACGGCATTGAGTTGGGCGATGACTGCTCCTATTTCGTGCCGGAGGAGGACTACGAGGAAGCCTACGAACTTGCCGAGGAGCGGATGCGTCAGTCCATTGAGGGATAACGGGTTGGGTCGGGGGTATATTGAAACGCCCCCGGCTCCCACGTTAAGCCGTGCCGATTTTTTCCCGGAATCCGGTGGGTTCGGCACGATACTTGCAGATACTATAGCGTAACCGAAAAATGACAAGAGATATGACCGACAACAAGACACTCAACGAGACACTCCGCAGACTCCTCGCCACCAACATCGTCTGCTTCACCTACAAGAAAGTCAACGGGGAAATCCGCCACGCGAAGGGCACCCGTAACCTCACCCTCGCCCGTGGCTACACGGGAGAGTCCATCCCCTCCCCCACGGGTTATGAGCAACCCAACTCCTACTACGATGTGGAGTCCCTGGGTTGGCGTTCCTACCGACCGGAGAACCTCATCAGCATTGACGGGGTAGTGGCTCGCACCGATACTGACTTTGCAAAGAAACCGACCTCCCCCAACGAGCCGAAAAAGGGCGAACTCCCCAAAAGGGAAATCCCCGTCAAGTTCCACACCTCTGACGGGACTGACATACCAATCGGCACGGCAAAGGTTCTCGGCAATCCCTCTTACGGGGAACTCCCAATCGGTGACGGGAAGTCAGTCCGTGTGAAAACGCAACCCGTTGACCTTTCCGGCTTGGATTTCAAACCGATTAGCGAGGAGGAAATCAGCAAGACCAGGGAGGAAATCCGCAAGTCTTGGGAGGAACTAGGCAAGGACATTGAGTTTATCCCTATCCCCTTCACGGACAAGTTCGCCCGTCTTGTCGCCCGTTATGTCGTGGACGAGATTGTTGAACGATTGGCACGATAAGGATATGACGATTCTGGAGACCCGTTTTATGGAGCAGATGCCCCGTCTTTTGAGCAAGCTGCTTGAGGAGGTGACCGCCCTGCGTGTGGAGGTCGCTGAGCTGAGGAAGGAACTGAAAACCGCCAAGGGCGAGCAGGACTGATTGGGTGGGGGTATATTAAAAACCCCTCACCCTTTCCGTTAATCCTTGCCGGTTTTGGCACGGAATTTGCGATAATAATAGTGTAACCAAAAAACGAGAGAGATATGAAACCCACACTTACGCAGATGAGCCAATGGTTTGATGAGTTCAACGCCCTTGTTTTCAACGGCAAACTCCCCAGGGTCAAAATCACCTTCACCAACACACGCAACCAGCTGGGGCAGTTCTATTGGGGACCGACAAGGGGCATCGGCATCAAGGTTTCCCTTTTCTATGACCGCACCGAGGAGAATTTCCGCAACACCCTGCTGCACGAGATGTGCCATCTTTACTGCTACAAGCAGGGTTGGATACACGAGGGTCACGGGGAGAGGTGGAAAATCATAGCCAACAAAGCCTACAAGATTACTGGCTTGTACATACAACGCACCCAGAGGGGCGAGGTTTTCGTGCCGAGGGCGGAGAACAAGGCGAAGATGGAAGCGGTCAAGGCGAGAAAGAACGCCCCCGCAATCCTTGTGGACATTGACTACGGCTCATACCACTTCATCGTCAAGACCACGAAAAAGGTGATTTGGGACGCGAGCGACGGAAATATCATCAAGGGCAGGAATGTCAGCGGTGTCTATATCTGCGATGACAAGCGTGTCCTGGGTTGGCAGAACAGCCGTTCCCTGCATAGGGGGTACAAGTTCCCCAACTATGAGTATGAGAACACCATCACCCCTATGCTGAAAAAGGCTATGAGGGTGGATAGTCTCCGCAAACTCTGCCATTGGGGTGAGTACGACTGCCTCGGTGTGAGATAGGATTAGACCGGTCGCCTCCCCGGTGACCGGCTTTCCGTTAAGCCACGCCCCTCCGGTTTTTTAATATACCCCGTGATTTTTTTTCTTTCCGGCATAAGGTTTGGCACGGATTTCGCAATATACTATAGTGTAAACCCAAATATGTAGCATTATGGATAAAGACACCATCGCCCTCGTCTCGTTAGGCAAGATTCAGACCAACCGCCTTACCAAAGACATCATCTGGAACTCTATGTTCTACTCTGACTATGAGAACCGCTATGACATTGACGCCCATATCGTGTCGGATTTCGCTGACGGCTACATTGAGTGGCTTTGCGGGGAGTTCGCTGATGAGATTGACCGCAACGACATCAACACCATTTTCAAGGTGCTTGACCGTGAGGTGCGGAACAACAAGGGCGGCTATTCGTTCTACGACTACACTCATTATATGGTTTGCATTGACTAATAAACAGTTACAATTATGAGAAAGACCTACGAATCCCTTTGGCACAACCCCCAAACCGATACCGACATCATCGTCGCCCGCGGCGATAGTGAGGAATATGTGCGTAAAATGGCACAAATGAGCCAGTTCGTTCCCTACACCATCCGGGAGTACCAGACCCCGGAGGATGTCCGTGCCGACTACAAGGACTGGCGAAAGGAGAACGGCAACCGCAAGCCCAACCGTGCCATTGTGAAGATGCGGTGGGAGGACGGGGACAACACCGACAAGGGATACCAGGTGGACACCATCGCCTTTGTCCCCAAGTCCAGGCTCTCCGAGTGCGAGGAGAACCCCGATGATATCGCCATACTGTTCTATGTGTCCAGCCTCGAGGGCTTGCTCAGCCTTATGGAGCCTGACAACGGGAGCGACTTCATCGTGGACGAGGTGCTTGAATTCTACAAGAAATAGGCATACCGGTACGCACTTGAGTACCTTTTTGGCACGGAACTTGTAATAATGATAGTGTAACCAAAAAAAATGAGAGATATGACCGAGAACACAAAGACCGCCATCATCGCCATCAACAAGTGGTTTTACTATGCGATGAACTACAATGTCGTCCCCATTGAGATTGAGGACTATCAAGGCAAACGCACCGAGTATCTGCCGGACTGCTTCAACGCCTTCCCCAAGTCCCTGCGTGGACACCTTGCCGGAAAGTGGGAGTCCCTCTATGAGAGTTATGGCAGCAGAGCCGTCCTTATGGCTTTCTATGCCGAACTTTCCTCCGACTACCGCAAAGACCTTATCAAGTGGGTAATGGAGAACTACAACGATGAGCAGAAAATGAGATTTAGCGAGGAGGACTAAATATGAAAGTGCAAGTCAATTTCAAGGAAATCACCTATGGTTGGTGGGAGGTTGAGGTGCCCGACAACGCCACCGAGGATGAAATCTACGACATCGCCTGGGACAAGTACGGGGAGAGCGACATCAACTACGGCAAGACCGATATGGACATAACCGACATTGAAAGAGTATGACAGAGTTACAACTTGATGCGGTGCGGGATGAGGTGAGCATAATGCTCGGTGACATAATCCCCGATAACATAGACCGCCACGAGGTGATTGACCTCATCATTGACGATGTGGTCGCTGACATTGACGAGACCGCTGACTGGTCTGACTACGAGGACGATGAGTACAACCTTGGCGATATTCAGATTGCCCTCGCGAGGGTTCTGATAAGTGCCGTGAGGTTCAACTACACCGGTGAATAGAGACAAATACCTGGGGGTCAATGACTTCCGGGCATTTGTTAAGCCACGCCCCTCCGGCTTTTCAATATACCCCTGGAGTTTGGCACGGTATTTGCGAATTATATGTATGAATCAAAAAAAATATCAGATATGAGAAACACTTGGATTAGGCTTGGCGGTTTCATCACCGCAGACGACGACACTATGGACGCCATAATGAGTGGCGACAAGAACGCCCTCATCAAGGCGATAAGCGACAACGGCTTTGAGATTGAGGGTGACGCCTACATCTATGACGAGGAGTCGGGTGACGAGGTGGACTTTGACCTTGACACGATTTCCCTCGTGAGGAGGTAGTCTGGCACGATAGTTGTTTATATTGGCAGTGTAACCATAATTTTTTTTCAGATATGAAAGTCAATATCCAAATTCCCTTCTTCCCCGGATTCTATGAGACCGACCTTATGAACTCCGACACCGCCTACTGGGCTATCAAGGATGAGTTGGAGTACTATCAGAGGGACTATTGCTACGACAACCCCGATGAGCAGGCTATCTATGAGCAACTTACGGAGGACGACCTTGACTTCCGCTACTCTGACTATGAGCAGGACTTGGCTCAAGCTTTCCTTGATGCGTGGCTACTTCACGCCCCCGAGGACATCGTGGAGAGTGTCGGGGAGTTTGAGATTGATTCCCCTCGCTACTACAACTTCCGCAACGACGAGTTGTTCGCTGATGTCACCCTGAAGGAAGGCTGGCAGGATGTGATGCGTCACTTCATCGCCCTCAACTATGACTGGCTCAAGGAGCGTGTCCACGAGGACTGGACTTCCTATGACGGCTTCTGCTCCTTTATGGAGAACGACCTTGATGAGTGGGAGAGCCACCTCTTTGGGGAGATGGATGCGAGGTACATATCCACTATGATTGGCTACATTATGTATCGGGAGAACAAGGAAATCCGTAACGATTTGGTGATGAACGCCTTGGAGGACATTTATGAGGGGCAGTATGTGTTCATCACTGACGGGGGCAAGGAGAAGATTGAGCAGCTGAAAGCCCAAAGGGAGGAGGACATCCGGGAGGGACGCATAGTACTGCCCGACCCCGACCAGCTGAAGATATCGTTTCCGGAGGACTAGTCCGGCACGCCTTTTGGATAATATAAAGTGAGACAATAAAAAAAGAGAGAGTTATGTTGAATTTTGAGCAATTGAACGAGAAAGTCTCCGGCAAGGGATTCCGGAGGACGACAACCGCGAGACCCATTGATGACGGGAGGGGCGGAACCCTGAAAGTGTATGACTACGAGCACCAGAAGAAACTCGATATGTTCTCCATCTACCTGGACGAGTTCGGCCAGGTGCGTTATGCCGAGTATACCAAGGTGGATTTTGACCGGGCGACCCAGCGTTTCAGCCAAAAGGTCATAAAACTGATGAACACCGAGGACATCAAAAAATATTTGGGATAGCCGGAGTTTGGCACGATATTCGCATATAAGATAGTGTAACCAAAAAAAACGACAAGAGATATGAGCCACTACATTGGATTGGTCTTTTTGAGACCGGAAGCAGACCTTGAAGAAACCCTCGCACCCTTTGACGAGCAGAGCGAGGAGTATATGGAGTTCGTGGACAAGACCGATAAGGTCAAATCCGAATACGAGGAACTGCCGGAGAGTTGCCCTATGGAGGGTAAGTACACCAAAGAGCAGGATGAGACCGACCTTATCAACCAGATTTGGGACGAGGCTCCGGATACGCTCACTCCGGAACAAGAGGACGCCTTTTGGAAGCCGTACAACAAGAGAGACTACCCCACCCCTGCCGACATAGCGAGGGACAAGAAGTATGAGGTCGTTGAGGACGAGACCAAGAGGGACGGATTCCGCTATGTCCATAAGTGGGAGGCTGATTGGAGATACGAGGCGAGCAGGGAGAAGTACCCCACCATTGACAAGTACGCAAAGGACTACTGCGGCTATCGCAAGGTCAACGGCAAGTACGGCTATATGTCCAACCCCAACGCCAAGTGGGATTGGTACAGCGAGGGCGGCAGGTGGAGCGGCTACCTCACCAACAAGGAGGGCAACGAGACCGACTGCGAGATGCTGACTGAGGTGGATTGGGACAAGACCGAGATTCCGTTCTGCTTCGTCAACGACAATGGCGAGTGGATTGAGAGGGGTCAGATGGGTTGGTTCGCTATGGTGTCTGACGAGAAGCCGAAAGAGGATTGGGAGGGCGAGTTCAAGTCCTATGTGAAGAGCCTTCTCGCTGACGAGGAAGCCGACAAGATTGAGGTCTATGCCATAGATTTCCATATCTAAACCATTATTTCTTAACGACTTGGGTATGCCGACTTAAAGTGCCGGTATACCCTTGTTTTAGCCGCAGCCGTCCGGGGTTTTTAATATACCCCCTACAGATTTTTTTCCGGTTTTCAAAACTTTGGCACGGAATTCGCATATACTATAGGAAAAAAGTTGTTATGGAAAGGATAGAGAAAGACTGCGGCTATATGCTGAAAGACCGGACCGGTGTGACCTATTATCACGGAGGTAGCACCGATAACGGCGTGGTGTACAAGGACTGCGAGGCCTTCAAGACCGGCGTGGGCATATGCTATATCAGCGAGTACGGGCTCGAGGATTTGGAGGAGAAACTCGGCGAGCTCGACCGGCGTAAGAGGTTTCTGACCGGCGAGGAATATCTGGCTGAGCGTGCGGAGATACTGGCCAACTGCGGCGAGACGAGACAGAGCATCATCGACCAGGTCCGGGAGGCTTTCGGCGACGACTATATGCTCACCGACAAGCAGGTGGAGTATTTCGCCGAGGACGTCTTCGAGCTGGCTGACTGGGCGTATATCTCAACATATCTCGCCGAGAACTTTGAGATAGACGACTGCATCGAGTACGACCATATCAAGGGTACCGGCATGTTCACCGACTTCCAGTACGAGGCGGTCATGGCCGGGAAATATCCCTCGGAGTACAGGAAATAACGGGTACCGGTACACACTTGAGTACCTTTTTGGCACGATACTTGTATATAATATCATAGAAAACCAATAAAAAAAACAGATATGGGAAAGACAGACTACAAGCACGGGAAGTTCACTATCCTCAAAAGCGAGATTGACACGGACGCCTTTGACCGTGAGGACTACAAGGAGTGGTGCGAGGACAACGGCATTGAGGACGGGGGCGATGAGGGGTTCTACGACTGGTGCGCCGAGGAGACGCAGGTCAACTACGAGTCGGACATGGACAACATCGAGTCCTGCGACGAGTACAATGTGCCTGTGGTGGTCACGGGGACGCTGGGCCTGTGGTGGGGCCGCACGGAGATTAGGCCGGAGCGGTTTGAGTCCGTGGCTGACGCTATCCAGCGGTGCATAATCGGCTCCGACTGCCACGATGTCCACGTGGAGTTCAACGACGGGGTTATCACCGTGGACTGCTATCATCACGACGGGTGCAACTCTTTCACTATCAAGGCATTGTCCAAGAAGGGCATCGCCAAGCAGTACGCCGAGTACAAGGAGCACGACTTCAGGCGCCTGCCTTACTTGTATGCAATAGGAATCTAAAATCAGAGAGATATGGACAATGTTTTCAAGGTCAATGTGACGAGGGGCTTGAGCCTCTGGCACGCCACCACATCAAGGGGGAAGGTCTCCCTGTGCGATTTCAACAGGGGCATCGACCCCACGCTCTGGATTTTCAGGCTTCCGGCGGGTTTTCCGGAGACAAGACTCTCCATCACCTCGGAGCATTTCCCGATGGAATACTTCAAGTCATTGTGCCAGAGTGTGTTGCTTCTCTCCGGCTTCGCCACGAAAACACCGGAGATTGAGTTGACCGCTCAGGCGAGAAACGCCCTCGGGCTCAAGTATTAAGGACTCAATCGAGTACCTTTTGGCACGGTTCTTGTTAATAGTATGGTATAACCAATAAGGACAAATATTATGTGCAGAGTTGACAACATCAGGGAAAAGTACAACGGACAGACCAAGTTATATGACTTCTATCGGGTGTGCTATCCCACCGATACGGAGATGATTGGGAAAATCAACCGTAACGCCACCTTCCAGGACGCCTTTGAGTGTCTCCAGGTCGGGTTCAACTTCTATGCCTTCCTGGGCGTGGATGACAGCCTCGTGAGGGAGAGGGTGTTTGATGCACTCGCCACTCTGATGGGATGTTCCTACGAGCATATCTACTACCAGTGGCTTGACCATAGCAAGGAACCGTTTGGTTTGGAGATGGTCACGGATATGACCGGGCTGCGTTTCAAAAACAAGGAGGAATAGAGATGAAAATTAAAAACAAACCATTGAGATACGCCGTTGGTGCTATCCTTTTTATCCCGGCTATGTTATGGGTTATGCTGGGAGCCGGTCTTTTCTATTTGGGAAGCGGTATCCGTCATCTCGGAAACTGGATGACCGGTTTCAGACTGGATAACAGCATTGGAAGTGTATTTATCAGATAAACAGGAGGACTAATATGAAATCGATACCTTGCGAGTTAGTCATCAACAGTTGCCGGGGTCACATCTTCGCCCCGATGGAATTCCCGTCCATCAACCAGGCTGTGAGATACGGCAGGACATTCGGGTGCGGCTTCGCCTGGAGGCTGTTCAGCCTGGAAGGAAATCTAATCAGGCGGGGATACTGTGACAACAGCCCATGGAACGGTTACCGGGGAATTTAGAGAAAAAAGACCGGCTAGTTCACAGTTTGGCACGGTCTTTGCAATAATAAAGGCATAACCAATAAAGACAAGATTATGCACGAGTTATTGAAGAAATTCTGGAAGGACAATGACGAACAGCATCTCCTTCAGCCCATCACCCTTTGGCTTGGCGAACTCCCTAGTGGCGATTACAGAGCCGATAATAATTCCGGTATCAAGGGCTTCATCTTTGAGGACCACATCGGAATTCAGAATGTCAAGGATATTGCCGGAGATGGCTTGTATGTCTATGCTATGCGTCACGGTGATGATTGGTGTGAGCCTGCAAGCATCGAGAACAAGGAGGTCATCGTGAACTTCTACGCGTATCTCGTTGTAGACCAGCCTCTTGACTTCCTCTTTACCGATAAGGATTGGAGTGAAGACCTCTCTGACTGGTCTATGGACTGGGGCGATGAATATTACTGGGTTTAACAACTAAAAATCAATCGATTATGGAACATATCCTCAACGAAAACGAGTTGAACGAGGCTTACGCCGAGATTAAGTCCATCAACGAAAAAATCAGCGACCTCGATAAGAGAAAGAGCGAAATCAGCCAGATGCTTACTCAGAGCGCAATCAACAAGGCTCAGAGTCGGTTCCCGGGCATCGAGTTCGGCGACAAGGTGAAGGTCGTCCGAAGTGTCTATGACTGGAGAGACCCCAAGGCAACTGAAACTGTCATCAGATACATGGGTGGGTTTTTCCTTGACCGCTATGCATACGGTGATTACTATGACCGCAACAAGTACATCAAGCTTGAGCTCTATCAGGTGAAGAAGGACGGTACGCGCTCGCTCAAAAAGGACGAAACGCACCTCAGCAACATCGTCTCCATTGAGAAGGTGGAGGAATAGGGACTCTTTCGAGTACCTTTTTTATAAACACTTAAAACACAATCATTTATGTACACTATTATCTTACTTTCCATTCTTACTGTCGTTGGCTTCGTTGCCGGTTGGCTCATCGACATGTACACTTACGCCGACGGTTGGTCTTTCGTTTTCTACGTCACCGGCGTTATCTCTGTCATCTCGCTCACCGTCGCCCTGTGCCTCCTCATCAACATCGACCGGCGCTTTGACGCATCAGTATACCGGTACGAAACTACGGTGGAGATGGTGAACAGCTACGCCGGTCAGGACTACGGTAATATGGGGTCGCTGGTTGAACAGGTCGTATCGGTGAACAACAGTATCGCCGAGCATAAAGCCCACTACAACAGCAAATGGACCGGTCTGTGGTATTCAGAGCGCATCGCCAATCTGGAGCCCATCAAGTTCGGCGGGGGCAAAAATAGACCGGCATCGGAATAGTTTGGCACGGTATTTGCTATTATAGTGGTGTAACCAATAAAAATATCAGATTATGGGACTTAGAGCGACAGTTATCAAAAAGTACGAGATTGAGTACGGCGACACCCAGGGCTTCAACTATGGGGCTTCCGAACTGGCTGACCTTATCTATGAATTCTGCGAGGACTATTATGTCGGCGATGACGGATATGGCGGAAATGACACCAGCAGCATATGGGAGGTTGAGAAGAATAATTTTGCCGGTATGCTTGAAGAAATCAGGGAAATGACCGATGAGGATTTTGAAGAGCGTTTCCCTCACATAGAGCAAAGCAGGGAAGAGGTCGTCAGGGTATTTGAGGGCTTCCTGAAAGAGACACCTGAGAACTCAAACTATGTTCGCTTCGGCTGGCTGTAAAGTTTCAGGGAATACTTGACTTCAAATATCAAGTCCCATATATTTATATAAAAAGAAGTATATGGGACTTTACACGATTTACAAGTACACATCTCCGAGTGGCGGGGTCTACATCGGACAGACGAACAGCAATATTGCAACAAGGGCTCAGAAAAACGGTTATCAATATTTGACCCGAAACAAAGAAACCGGCGAATACTATCAACCGGCAATCGCACAGGCCATAGTTAAATACGGATGGGATAACTTCCAGAAAGAAGTGCTGTATTCCGGCCTGACATCCGAGGAGGCGGACGAAAAAGAAAAAGAACTGATTAAAGAGTACAAGGAAAGGGGTAACTGTTATAACATATGTTCTGGCGGGAAAGGAGTACCAGGGGCGAGGGAGCACAAGGTTCGCCAGTATAGCCTGACCGGTGAATATATTAAAACCTGGGACACTATCAAAGAGGCATGCGAGACCCTGTATAATGACCATAAAGTTGAGGCCAATATTGTCAGGTGTTGCAAAGGCACGTCAAAACGAGCATATGGCTATATCTGGAAGTATGACGAAGACGAAACGCCAGTAAAACCGGTGACACCTTACAGAGACCCGATTAACCAGTATACCAAAGAAGGGGAATATATCGCGACATTCAAAACTATAAAAGCGGCAAGCGATAAAACCGGCATCGGAGAAACCAGTATCGGTAATAATCTTCGTGGATGGTCAAAAAGTGCTGGCGGTTTTGTTTGGAAATTTGCGAGTTTGGCATAGTTTTTGTATAATATAATACTGTATTATTTAAGTTTAACCATTAAAATCATTTTTGTTTTGGGACTCGACGTATATTTTCACCACACCACCGTAAAGTTCACCGGTGATGAGACCAACAGCGAGGATTTCAGCAAGTTCTGCGAGGATGTTGACAAACTGGCGCAGAAAACCGCCTCCGAGAAATTTGAGAAACTGCTGGCTCCCCTCCGTGAGGCCTGGCAGAACCTCCAGACCAACGACTACTGGCGCAACATCTACAACGAGCGTTACTTCACCTTCGTGGAGAAGGCACGCCCCCTCATCTGCCGCAACGGATACGACTGGCTGCTCCACCCTTACACCGAGCGTGTCCTTGACCTGCCAGAGCTGGAGGCTGTCATCAAGAACAGTGTTGACGGCTACTACGAGCCTTATGACGCCTATTTCCGCAAGGTGAACTTCCTTTTCGCCTACTACGAGAACACGGGGAAAATGATGAGCGAGAGTTACGCCTTCACCGACGCCAACGACATTGACGATATCATTGACCGATGCGAGAGGGTTTTGAGAAACCACGGACTCGCGAGCCAACTGCTCCCCACCCAGTCCGGCTTCTTCTTCGGCGGCACGGATTATGACGACTGGTATTTCTCCGATGTCAAGGACTGCCTGCGACAGATGAAAAAGTACCGCAAACTCCTTAAGGACGGGGTTACCGGCTATGTCATCTTCTCTTGGTAATCAGGGAAGACCTGCACGACAAACACACGGCTAATTTTTAAAAAAGCCGTGTTTTTTTTTTATGTTTGGCACGGTCTTTGCGATATAGTGAGTATAACCAATAAAAAACAAGCAATATGGAAAGAGTGAATTACCCCATGACGATTGACGAGATTATAGCCGCGGCCCTCGAGGCCAGGAAAAGGTTCGGCGGCGACAAATACGTCCTCATCTCCAACGACGAGGAGGGCAACGGCTACCACGAGTGCTATTTCACTTTCGGCGACGCCCGTGTCCTTGAGGGCTGCTACTGCGATGTCCCCCACGACCTCGGGCTCCAAAATTGTGTCACGCTCGGTTAGGTTTGGCACGGTATTTGTATTATATAGAGTGTAACCAGTAAAAACAAGACATTATGCTTAGCGACAAGAGATTTACCTACTACCAGCCGGAGTTTTACAGCGATGACTCCACCAACATCGAGTACGGCGGTCTTCCCGAGGGCCTGTTCTCATTCCAGGCGTTCCCCACGAGGGAGGAGTGTGAGGAGTGGCTCGAGGAAAATGACTACAACGCGGCGGATTTCGTCATCCACGAGTATCAGGACGACGACATTGAGGATGTGATGCTCATTGACCGGAACGGCGATGCCATCCGCATAGGGGAGGAGGAATAACGACAACATAAAAACAGGACATTATGGGAAGGGAGAATTACATCACCGAGCACCTGGCCTCGGGAATACTGGACACCGGCAAGAGTCTGCTGTACGGCGTCATCAACACGGACAACTACGACGTGATGGGATATGTCTTCGTCGCCGGTGACACGCCGGACTGCCTCGAGGACGTGGGCTGTATGGAGGAGGACATAGAGAGGGCTGACCTGATGGGTGTCGGGGACACGCTGTACGCCGACTGGCCGACGGACAAGGCGGTAATCATCGTCAAACTCAGGGACACCAGGTTCCGCGGGGAATAGGGGAAGGGACTCTATCGAGTACCTTTTTTCACCTGACAGGTTTTTTTCATCTTTTTTTTTCGGTTAAACTATTTATTTTCACCGGTTGAGCCGTTATATTGTTAACGGTAAGATGCCATAGAGAGGCTTGAGTCGCCGGCAGCGTATATCGGGAGAGAGGACCATCCCCCAGAGGGTGGGAGCCAGGGGCGGCGCCTGGATACGCGACAAGAGATTAAAACACAAGGAAATATGTTGAGAGTCATAGTGGCTGAGGGTGACAAGATAGACAGGGCCCTCAAGCAGTTCAAACGCAAGTGCAACGACACGAAGATACTCCGGGAGCTGAGGGACAGGAAAGAGTTCCAGAAGCCGTCGGTCATAGCCCGGCGGAAGAGGCTCAAGGCGGAGTACATCCAGAGGCTCCGCAATGAGGAGGAATAGTCCTCACCGGGGTTCGCTCTTTTTTATTGGTTACTGTTTGGGGAGGGTCGCCGCGAGGTGCCCCTTTCCCTTTTTTTTTGACACTTTGGCACGGTTATTGCATATATAGGGATGTAACCAATAAAAAAGACAAGATTATGACAGAGAGAGAGTACCAGTCCCCCGAGGACAGAATCCTGCTTGAGAACAGAATCCTGGACGCAATCCCCACGGGGAGCGAGTTTGACGGCTGCCTCAACATAGCGGAGCGTATAGAGGCCGCCACCGGTCACAAGGCGGTGTGCTACGACCAGTACATTGACGACGGCTGCGGCGAGGACGAGGAGGACACCTACGTGATGTGCGCCGCCTTCAATGTCGAGGACACGGATATGACAGTCCGCGTGTACTACGGCGACGCCACGGAGATTATCGGCTATGTTGAGGTCGACTGGTGAGTCTGGCACGGTTTTTGTATTATATAGGATGTAACCAATAAAAACGAAAAATATGAAGTACGAAGTTGAAATCACACGCATCAGTTACGCGACCATCACTTTCGGAGTGGAGGCAAACAGCCAGGAAGAGGCCGAAGAAAAGGCTATGGACGAGGCCTGCAACACGTCCTTTGATGAGGATACCGCGGAGTATGAGATTGACAGTTGCAACGAGTCTGAACTCACCGACGAAGAATGGGAGGAGGAGTATGGTGAGTAATATGAGCATCATTGAGTCCTGGTGGCGTCATAACGGCATCTGGGACCGCGAGCAGGCCAGTGGGATTCTGGTTGAGAACTATGACGGTGAGACGGCCCTGTACCTTGAGTCGACCGACGATTGGTGGTTTGGACTCACCGACATCCAGAAACAGGAAGTGTACGAGGACTTTTTCAGCGAGCAGTGATATGGACAGGGAAAGACTTGAATTCAGATACTTCTTCAACGCCGGGCTCGACAAGGTGACCGGCATCTGCGACGGCGAGGGCAGTGACATCTACGAGATTGATGACAGCGGCGGCGCCCACTACATCGGCAGCCTGTATGGATATCTCCCCAGTGAGGTATCCGAGATGTCAGACGGCGAGCTCGAGGAGGTGATGGCGGAGTCCGGGATATTCACCAACGCTTGCTAAATCCGGAAAAAGTTTGTATATTAATAGAGGTCCCTTAGCTCAGTTGGTCAGCAGCATCTGACTCATAATCAGGGGGTCGTAGGTTCAAGTCCTACAGGGACCACCAAGAATAAGAAGACTAGTTTAAAAAAAAAGAAAAGAGTATGAAGAGATTTTTCAACCTTAGCACAATCATCACGACGGCCGTCCTCGTGGCGGGTATCGTCATCTTCTTCTGCCAGGCCAACTACGCCGCGGCAATCATGACAGCGGTGGCACTCTCATGCGCGTGCACGGCCCGACGCTCAGAGCTCCTGGTCCAGGACGGTCTCGACCTCCTCGACATGTACAAGAAAATCACCGGCGACCTCATCTCCCACCGCGACAAGCTGCTGGACGAGAACAAGGCCTTGGGGGAGAGGGTGACCCAGCTGCTGGAGGAGTCCGCGAAGGAAACCGGCAATGACAAGGGGAAGGAGTTCGTCGAGTTGCCCGAGCCCCAGCCCGTCCAGGCCGCGAAGCCCCAGGGGAAGAAACGTTCCAGGAGCAAGCGCCCGATACAGGACATCAAGGAGTCGCTCAAGGAGATAAGCCCCAAAAAGGAGGGTGAGTGATGGGAATTCTGGGACATCCCGGTTTTGACGGTGACGAGAGGCTTCCGTGGCCGGATTGGCTCAGGGCTGTGGTCCTGACCGTGTCTGTCGCCCTGGTCACGCTTCTGGCCTTCGTCATCGTCAACAGGGTGACCGCCGAAGACTCCCTCCCGGTGGAGACCCAGACCTGGGACAGCGCCGACTACCCCGCGTGGTACAGGGAGGGGGAGTGATAAAAAAAAACGGAAAATATTTTGACTTGCCGGATTTTTTCCGTATATTAATGGTGAATGGAACAAACGAAATAATTTTTTGTAAACACACAAGGCCGCTGGCGTGACGGAGGGGCCCCCCAAGGACTCAATCGAGTACCTTTTTACGAGGCTTTCCTTAATGGACCGTCCTTTCCTCCGGAGACGCCCACAGGCATTCGTCGTGATGACGCGTGGCGGCCGGCAAAAGTTCTTTGACAACCGGACACGGCTCACCGCGGGGACATCCGCCACCACACACGGGACGGCTGCCGGAAGACGCGGGAGGCGATGGAAGGATGCGCACAGCAAGGGTTTTAATTACTAACATTAAAATTCTGGCTAGCCCGGGACCCATGAAGTGAATAACAGTAGCCGTGGGTCCGGAACGCGGCGATGGGCACCGTCGTCCAGATTTGAACACCCGGGGGACGCTAAATCCCGGAGTCTCGCATCCTGTCCCGGTGTCGGGGAACGCTTTTGAGAGGGGACGGTCTTCGGGCCGCCCCCTTTTTTGTTTTTTCCGTTTTTTTCCCGTATATTTATAGTGTATAAACACGTGAAAAGACATGAGACAGTACGGGCCCAGGAAGGTACTCCTGGAGACAATCGGGAAGGACGGCGCCCTTAAGACCGTCGAGCGCGAGCTGATGCCCCTGAGTGAGTCGTCCCTCAACAGGATGATGGAGCACGGGAAGACCGGTATGGTGATACTCTCCGCCAACAGGAGCGCGATAAGGAGCACGGACCCCAGGCTTGACCTGACGGGTGAGTTTGAGGCGGACATGGAGGACAGGTACGGAAGCGTTGACAGGATTGACAGTGACGCCCTCATGGGTGAGATGGAGGACTGGCTCCGCGAGAGGAACGCCAGGCGCGACAGGGAGCTCAAGGATGACATAAGGTCCGCCGGCTACTCCTACACCCCTGTCTTCGGGGGATATCACGGCAAGGACGGCACGGTTGACAGCTATGAGCCCAGCTATGTCGTCTACGCGCATGACAGGAGCGGGGGACTGGTTGATTTCCAGGAACTCGTGGAATTCGCCCTCGAGATGTGCCGCAAGTACGACCAGGAGAGCGTCTATGTGCAGGGACCCGGGAAGCCCCCCATGTATCTCGACTCCGAGGGTGACCGTGTCGACACCTCCTCAACGGACAGGTTCAGGCTGAACAGGGATGACGAGGAGTTCTTCACCACGACGTCCCGGGATAAGTCCAATCCCCAGCGTTTCACCGCGGACATCGTCTTTGAGAGCATGTTCGTCCAGTTGAGACCGGCGAGCTACAATGAGAACATGCGCCGCCTGAAATCCGGGGAGTACATCCTGTGAGCGGCAAAATTGTCGACTTTTTCATAATCAGCCAGGTAAAATTTTCCGAATTCGGGGGTTTTACCTGGTATTTTTGTCGGTTTTCACCGGTCTGGCACGGTATTCGCATATAATACCGTACATAGCGATTGTAGCCCGCATCACCGGCGCCTCAGCGGACCTTGGAGCCCGACGAGAAAAGTGGACCCTGCCCGGAACTTTAAAAGTATGACATTTCCGGCAGGAATTCCCGTTTTATTGCCGGATTTGTTGCACTTTTTTCTCTCAGATAAGCAGTTTGGCACGGTATTTGTTATATATACGTATGACAGACACAAGGGGCCCGGACCACCCGGGACTCCGCTTGACCGTATATTATGTTGGACGTTTAAAAAAAGAGAGAAGGATGTGTCTCAGGAAAAAGCATGACGAGCCCAGGATAGCCCGGGACGATATTGAGGTATGGAAAGTGCTCACGCCTAAGGGCCTGTCACCGTTCCAGGGTTACCAGTATCACCCGGGAATGAATAAACCTGCATGTGCTAAGACAGTACCTGTACCGGCCGAGCAGCAAGAGATTAACGGTGGATATCTGCACGCGTTCAGGAGCAAGGAAAAGGCGGAATGGTATACACAGCTCCAGTCGTATCAGAAAATAGTTAACCTGTATGGAGGGCGTCCTGTTGTACAATGTATATTTGAGGAGTACGTGGTCCAGAGAATGCTAATCCCCAAGGGCTCAGTGTATTACGAGGGCGTGGACGATGACATATGCGCCGAGCGCCTCTACTGGCCTGAGGAAGGGACCGCCCACCCCAACCCTGTAAAGATTAAGGAAGTATGAGAGGGAAAAAGAACATGAACATAGTTGAGGACACCCTGACCAGGTACTACAGGGCGACCTACGCGAACGGTGATGAGGAGGTGTTCATAGGGAGGGACCTGGAGTCCGCCACGCTATACGCCAGGAAGGAGAACTCCTACGGCAGGGCCCTGGACTCCATCAAAGAGTACGACGATATCCTCAGCGCCCTCACGGACTATTGACAGGGACTCTTTCGAGTACCTTTTTTCCCGCGACCCCGACGGAACGCTCCCGCCGGACTATTTATACGAGTATAAAACTTAAGAGATGAGCGATATCTTGACAAAGGTGGCCATGCTGGCCATGTTCCTCCTGGCGGTGACCTGCGTGTGGGCCGCCGTGACGATGGTTTTCTCCGCCTCCCTCTGGAACATAATCCTGGGGGTGGTCGGCGCCTGGTTCCTCCTCAGGGCCTTCGAGCTGGCCGACAAGGTCAACAAGCTGGGGCCCTACGCCGAGAGTGAGGGGAAGGACGACAAGGACGACGGGGGCGGTGATTCCCCGGAGGAGGGGTAACCCCGACACCTGACACATCACGGAAAACTTGCGCGGCGGCTGTCCCTCGGGGCGGCCGTCTCCCGTTCAGGGACACGGAGGAACGGCATATAGGTACTCGATTGAGTCCCTTTTTTTCACCCCCGGATTTGTGGATATTTATTCACTTTTCCGGGGGTTTTTATTCATTCTCACATGCGGAAATGAATAAACGGGCGGGAAAAAACGGATAAATATTCACTCATGGGGAGCCTGTCGCCGCCCTTTAGCCGTCTATAGGTACCGGCGGTCCTTAAGCCCCCTATAGGACTCGCGGGACTGACACTTTGGCATGCCGGCGGGACCCTTAAGCCTGCTGAAGGGACGGGGAAACACCCGCTTACAATCTGAAAGTTTTTCGGGCGGAAAAATTACAGTCTGTGGGGGCGTACCGGTCAGTCACATATCGTCATGCCTGGTGGGCGGGTTACGGTTCGGCGGAAAAAACCCCAGGGGACTTTAAGAAAGTGACCCGGAGGGGAAAGAGAGTTACGGAAAGGAAGGATGAGGGTAGTGGAAGGTTATAATTTTTGAAAAAATTTTTTCGATAAAAAATTGATAGCGGTTTGTTCCCTTCCCGGTTTCCGGCCCCTCCCACCGTCGGGAAATGTCCGGGAGGGACAGTCTCTCTTAATCTCCCTCTCCGTGAAAAAAAGCGGTCAGGGTCTCATGCCCGAAGGGTGAGAAAAAAGGGACGCCGCTTTCCGTGGCATCCCCTTCCCATCCTATCCCGTCACCGTCCGTGTCACGCCATGCAGGGTCCGTTAACCAGCGCCCCGTTGACGAAGAAGGAGCAGCACGAGGGGGTCTCGCCCAACAGCGGCATGTATTTATATCCGAAATACCGCGTGTAGCTCTGGCTGAGGGGGTAGCTGTGCAGGACCTCGTCAAACACGCTGAGGTCCTCCTCGCCGTTTATGTAGTTTCTCCCGAAAAAGACCGGGGACAGGAATTCCCCCTCCGCCGTCCTCACGTACGGGAGGGTCTTGTCCCGCCTTCCGTCCGTGCGTCTTATCACAAGCCTCTCGCCCGTCACCTCGTCCCGGTATCTCCCGAGGATGGGCCCGTCAACGTCTCTCCGGAACGTCACGCTGACAAAACCCGGGGACATTGAGACCGGGGAGAGCTCATATCCGCCGTCATCCCTGATGTCCAGCTCCAGAATCCCCGTCTCCCTGCCCGTGTTGTAGGCGACGGAACGGTTTTCCGTGGTGTATGAGGCCCAGGGCTCCCTGTACGCGCCCTCATCGAGGCTTATGTCGCGGATGTCCCAGGAGACGTCGGGAATCTCGTGCGCGGCGGTGTACTCAAACGTGGCCGAGCTCAGGAGGATGAGCGGCTCCTCGCCAAGGATGCCGTAAACGCTTCTTTCCTTCAGGAGCATGTCAATGCCGGCCTCACCGCTCCTGTAGACCTGGAACCTGCCGCTCTCGGTCCACCATTCCTCGGGGAACGTCACGTCGGCCTCGGCCAGGTAGGTGACGGTGGCTGACGTGGGCGTGAAATCTTCGGACGTGACGGTCAGCGAGCCTATGTCAAGCTTCCGGTATCCTTCCCTGAACCTCGCCCCGGTGTCGTACAAATGTAAAAATCGTGCCATCTTTTTTTTGTGTGTTGTCATTTTATTCTGTCCATAAATAGGCGGGCACGGGCGTTTGGCGGGACGGCGGGAAAGGGCCTCTCACACGCGGGGTTTCGGGGGTCTCCGGCGTCATCAAATCCGGGGGGAGACGGGGGCGTGGCCAGACAGGAACGGGGTTGTGCCTAACATACTATGTCTCAATAAGATATGGTATGTTATAAGTCACTGTGAATCAACATAAAAGAAGGGTGCTCGTAACATATTGAAATACGGGTGTTTAAAAAAGCTTTCCTGGGTACACAAAACGGGAGGAAAAACGACAAAAAAAGGACGTCTCCCCTACGGGAAGGCGTCCCCATCTCACGGGCCCGGGTATGCGGCTTTTAGGCGTTCTGGACGGTCCATCCGGCCGGAATGCCACTTGTGTCTGTTGACCATCCTGTCATTGATTGTGCTTTAACGAATGTGCCGGTTGCCGCCACACCGTTTACCCAATTTGTTGTACAACTTTTTGCTGATATATCAGTTGCAAGACATTTTATATGGTTAAGATTTGTACAACCATTGAACATATTCATATAACACTGCTGTGCCAATGTGGTTGCTGGCAATTCAGGTGCTGTGGTAAGACTTGTGCAACCTGAAAACATACCACTATAACAACTCTGCGCTATTTTTGTCGCGGGTAACTGTGGCGCGGTGGTCAGGCTTGTGCAACCAGCGAACATACTACAATAACCACTAAGTGTTAATACTGTGGCAGGTAACTGTGGCGCTTGGGTTAGTTTTGTACAACCTTGGAACATACTACAATAACAATAACCCGCTAATGTTGTCGCGGGTAGCACAGGTGCGGTGGTCAGGCTTGTGCAACCTTGGAACATACTTTCATAACACTGACTTGCCAATGTTGTTACCGGTAATTCAGGCGTTGTAGTCAGGCTTGTACAGCCATAGAACATCATACGATAACAATTATTTGCTAATGTTGTCGCGGGTAACTGTGGCGCGGTGGTCAGGCTTGTACAGCCATAGAACATTCTGTTATAACAATATTCTGTTAATGTTGTAGCAGGCAATGCGGGCGCAGTAGTTAATTTACTACAACTTTCGAACATACCAAAATAACATTGATATGCTAATGTTGTCGCGGGTAGCACAGGTGCGGTGGTCAGGCTTGTGCAACCTTGGAACATACTACGATAACAATTATTTGCTAATGTTGTCGCGGGTAACTGTGGTGCTGTAGTCAGGCCTGTACAACGTTCAAACATATGATAATAACATCCCTCTGTTAATGCGGTGGCAGGTAATGCAGGTGCTGTCGTCAGGCTTGTGCAACCTTGGAACATACTTTCATAACACTGATTTGCCAATGTTGCTACCGGTAATTCAGGCGCTGTGGTTAGACTTGTACAGCCATAGAACATACTTTGATAACAACCCTGTGCTAATGTTGTCGCGGGTAGCACAGGCGCGGTGGTCAGGCTTGTGCAACCGTGGAACATGCTTTCTTCACACTCACTTGTCAATGTTATCGCGGGTAACTGTGGTGCTGTAGTCAGGCCTGTACAACGTTCAAACATATGATAATAACACCAAGTTGCCAATGCTGTCGCGGGTAACTCTGGTGCTGTGGTTAGGCTTGTACAGCCATAGAACATACTTTGATAACAATAATTTGCCAATGTTGTCGCGGGTAGCACAGGTGCGGTGGTCAGGCTTGTGCAACCATAGAACATATTCTCATAACAACTAAATACTAATGTAGTTGCAGGTAACTCAGGTGCTGTCGTTAAACCAGTACAACCATAGAACATACGTTGATAACAATTTTTTGCTAATGTTGTCGCGGGTAACAGCAATTCACTCGCGTCAGTTAATCCTGTACAATCAGTAAACAATCTGTGAAACGTGTAAGTACCTGTTAATGCTGACAATTCACTGAAATCAGTACGGTTAATTAACGACATTATGTTACCTTTAACCGCAAATTGACACGTCGTGGTAAAATAGTTATATTGAGATGATGCGCCATAATTTGAATTATTACCCCTGAACTGCACAGTATCACCGGATACAACAGATATTCCCGCACCAACGGTTGTTGATGAAATGGATTTCCATTCACCGCCGTTTTTACTATATTCCAATGTTGAAAAATACGTTGCGTAATTTGTTTTCCATCTAATTATGCCATTAGTTTTTATTTCAAATGTTAATGGTACAATATTCATTCTTCCGTCCACATATTGTATATTCCAATTGGTTGGAATCCCATCATTGTTTCTTTTCCATAAAGTGACTCTATCTGCGGCAACAAATGTTCCTGTTGCCGCCACACCACTTACCCAATTAGATGTACAGTTAGATGCTGAAATATCTGTTGCAAGACATTTAATATAATTTAGATTACTACATCCATTGAACATATTTTGATAACAATAATTTGCTAATGTTGTTGCCGGTAATTCAGGTGCTTGGATAAGACTTGTACAACCTTGGAACATATAATAATAACAACGATTTGTCAATGTTGTAGCCGGTAGTTCAGGCGCTGTAGTAAGACTTGTACAGTTAGAAAACATTAAACCATAACAATAATTAGCTAATGTTGTAGCAGGTAACTCAGGTGCTGTAGTGAGATTTGTACAACCTTGGAACATACTCTGATAACAGTACTGTGCTAATGTTGTCGCGGGTAATATTGAAGGTGCTGTGGTAAGACTTGTGCAACCACT
>JAEEGL015836872.1_pt1 | contig 25828 bp, 16 predicted proteins | sample 9134231 | NCBI WGS metagenome assembly JAEEGL01 (sample SAMN16246548, study PRJNA631951) | gut metagenome | biome: gut microbiome; feature: rumen; material: fiber-attached | host: Bos | place: Iran: Karaj | collected 2018-10 | reverse complement strand
TCAAAGCCATTCAGTCTCAGGCAGACGAAGTAGCAAAACGTATCCGCCTGCTCGACAATCAGCTTCAACAGACCAATTGGACGGCTGATTTATTGGAATAAAGGCATTAAGTTTTTTCGGGGTGAATGTCAAACTCACGCAAACAGAGTCATTGTTGCATCCCAATTACGGAGGTTGAAACTGAGGGCTGTTTCGGTGGTTCGAATCCGCTATTTTATTGTTATGCCCCTTACAACGTATAAACGTACAAATTATAATTAATTGTCAATACCGCGACGTTAACCGAAAGAACTTACGGTCTTGAAGCATTTTGTTTCAAGACCGTTTATTTTTTTTTATTTCGTCCTTAAACAAATCTTCCGCTGTGATTTCAGAGTTTACAAGCGATGAATAAGAGTTTTTCTTTACGCCGAAAACCGTTATCATGGTCAGTCGGACAGAAAAAACTTATAACCCGTGGAAATCTTACTTTTTTTTTGACATTTCCACTGGTTATAATCGAAAAATTAAAATTCCGGCACTGGTTCGTTGTAAAGTTTTATAAAGACTTCGCGTGCGGGGACGTAAATTACATTCCCGTTTTCGTCGCTTTGAACAATGGTTTGATTAAGCATTGCTTTCTTTTTCAATGTTTCGTACTCTGCAACTTCCAAAGCTTGGTGAATTAATTCATTTCCTTTATTTCCCATAATTTTTAATTTTATTAAATGATAATTGATTTTTAACTATACCATCTTCTGCGATTATTTCTCTGGGATTTTTTGAATTATCCACTAAAATCCAATAATCAACAATCGGTATATAAATTTCAAAAAGGTTTTTGATCCCTGCAACATAACGGCGGAAAATTACATCTTTCGGAATATTATGTCCGCCTTCTTTAACCCTTTGCGCCACTCTTGCAATTGCATGTTCTGGTGTCGGCAGCCAAAAATAAAGCAATTGGACGTTAAAACCGTTTTCATGCGCTCTCTTAACAAGTGATGCGTATGATTTGGTTGAAAGCGTTGTTTCTATGGAAAACGATTCATCACCGTTTATCAGATATTCAATGCGTTGTAGCATGAGTTTTCCTGCTTGTATTGCAACACTTTCTGGTTTAAAAGGCGATAATCCCCTTGCAATTTCATCGGCGTTTACAAACTCTTTGCAGTTAAGGATCTCAGGCAAAATTGTTATTGAAGCCGTTGTTTTGCCTGCGCCATTACAACCTGATATTATGTAGAGAGTTTTCATTATTATGTTTATAAAAAATATCTTTTGTTCATATTTCGAAGGCTTCAAAAGTTTTCACGTTTTTATCGTTCAAAGCACTGCAAATATAGATTTTTTTTCAATTATGTACACATCTTTTCGCAGTTTTTTCACCTTATTTCGTCCTTAAATAAATCTTCCGCTGTGATTTCGGAGTTACAAGCGATGAATAAGAGTTTTTCTTTACGCCGAAAACCGTTATCATGGTCAGTCGATATGCAAATAAAAACTTATAACCCGTGGAAATCTCACTTTTTTTTCGACATTTCCACGGGTTATAATCTTTTTTCACATCAAAAAAAATTTCCCTTGATGTTAAACTCCGACACTTGCTATACTTTCATCACCACATGAAACTTCGCAATAGTAATACTTGATTCCCTTTTCCGCAAAAATTTCTGTTGTGTATGTATTTTCTGTTGCTTCTTCAATTTTAGTGTCTGATTCATCCGTATGAAGATACCATTGATAAGAGATTTCTGCATCACCCTTTGTGGCAGTACATGAAAGAGTGGCTGTTCCGTTTTTGGGTACGACAGTTGTTGCCGGTTGCGAGGTAATTGATAATGCCGCTTGATTGTCATTTTGTGCAAACACTGAGTCGGTTATTACACAAAAAAAACAGAACAATAATAAGTAAGTGGTTGTAGAGTTGATCATTGTTATAGGGGAAAATCTTGAATATAATTTCTAATATAAAAATCCCACTAAAAAGCATTTTTAGTGGGATTTTTTATTTTATTTGAAGTAAGATGATACAGAAATTGACTGATTAGTTGCAACTCTTTGGAGTACGTCTGCGAACAAATCCGCTACTGTCAAAACTTTGATTTTTTCATGTGTTTTCTTGAGCGGAATCGTGTCTGTAACGTAGAGTTCAGTCAGTTGCGAGTTCACTATTCTGTCGTATGCCGGACCTGAAAGTACGGGATGCGTTATGAATGCTCTGACAGAGAGTGCGCCTTGACTCATCATCAAATCGGCAGCTTTTGTTAAAGTTCCTGCCGTATCAATTATATCGTCTACGATTATAACATTTTTACCTTTAACATCACCGATAACTGTCATTTCCGAAACCACGTTAGCTTTTTCACGGTATTTATGACAGATAACCATCGGGACATGGAGAAAATGACTATAAGTGTTAGCACGTTTGCTGCCGCCGATGTCGGGCGATGCTATCACCAAATTATCCAAATTTAGCGAGTTGATAAACGGAACGAATATTGACGAGGAATACAAGTGATCGACCGGAATATCAAAGAATCCTTGAATCTGATCGGCGTGCAAATCCATCGTTATGATTCTGTCCGCACCAGCGTTTTGAATAAGGTTTGCAATGAGTTTGGCACCGATAGCAACCCTCGGTTTGTCTTTTCTGTCTTGACGTGCAAAACCGAAATACGGTATTACAGCCGCAATTTTATAAGCCGAAGCTCTGCGAGCGGCATCTATCATCAAGAGCAATTCCAAAAGATTGTCGGCTGGTGTGAACGTCGATTGAATGATAAACACGTATGCACCGCGTACCGATTCCTCCAAGCACGGTTGAAATTCACCGTCGCTGTAATGATTCATCGTTACCTTGCCTAACTCTACTCCATATTTCGCTGCAATCTGCTTCGACAAATAAAGCGAAGTAGTGCCCGAAAAAATTTTAATGTTAGAACTCGAAACCATTTTTTATAGTATTATTGACATCTATTTTATTACAAAGTTCACCATTTTACCCGGAACAACTATGGTTTTAACCAAAGTTTTGCCTTCGATGAGTTTCTGTAAACGTTCATTTTCAAGGACTTGCTTTTCGATTTCGTTTTTGTCGGCATCAGCGGGCAAATCCAATGTAAATTTAGTTTTACCGTTGATAGCTATCGGATAACATTTTGTAGCATCAACAGTGTATTTTTCATCAACTTCTGGGAAAGAAGCGTTGTTTATTGTTTCAGTATGACCTAATTGTTTCCAAAGTTCTTCCGTGATATGAGGCGCAAACGGTGCCAAAGCTATTGTCAGCGGCTCAAGGATTTTCCTCTTGTTGCATTTCAAGGTTTGGAGTTCATTGACGCAAACCATAAATGCACTTACAGAGGTGTTGTACGAAAGCGATAAAATGTCGGACTCAACTTTTTTAACGGTTTTGTTAAGAGCTTTAAGTTCTTGTTCTGTAGGCTCTTCATCGCTGACTGAGAATGTATCATTTTTATCCGAATAGAAGAGTCTCCAAAATTTTTTCAAGAATTTGTAAACGCCTTCAATGCCGCCCGTATCCCACGGTTTTGACTGTTGAATCGGTCCTAAAAACATTTCATAAAGTCTTAAAGTGTCAGCACCGTATTTTTCAACAATGGAATCCGGATTAACGACATTGAACATTGATTTGCTCATTTTTTCAATAGCATATCCGCAGACATAATTTCCGTCTTCGAGGATAAACTCTGCCGTTGCATATTCGGGTCTCCATTTTTTGAAAGCCTCAATATCCAAAATGTCGTTTTTAACGATATTAACATCAACATGAAGTTCCGTTGTATCGTATTGATTTTTAAGTCCTAACGAAACAAAAGTGTTAGTATCTTTTATTCTGTAAACGAAATTGCTGCGGCCTTGAATCATACCTTGATTAACAAGTTTTTTGAAAGGCTCTTCCTTACAAACGTATCCTAAATCGTAAAGGAATTTGTCCCAAAATCTTGAATAAATAAGGTGTCCTACTGCGTGTTCCGTTCCTCCGATATAGAGGTCTACATCTTGCCAATATTCGTTTACTTTTTTGTCTACTAATGCGTTATCGTTTTCAGGGTCCATGTATCTCAGATAATATGCTGATGAACCTGCAAAACCGGGCATTGTAGAGGTTTCGTATGGATAACCTTCAGCTGTTTTCCAGTTTTTAGCGCGGCTGAGCGGTGGTTCGCCTGATTCCGTGGGCTGATACGAATCAATTTCGGGCAGTTCCAACGGTAATTTTTCCAAAGGCAAAACTTCAACTCTGCCGTCTTTATAATAAACGGGAAAAGGTTCTCCCCAGTATCTTTGACGTGAAAAAATAGCGTCTCTTAATCTATAATTAACCTTTCGGTTACCTATTCCGCGTTTTTCAACTTCTTGAATAGCTGTTTCTTTAGCTTGTTTAACGTTCAAACCGTTGAAAATTCCCGAATTCATCATAATGCCTTCCTTAGCATCATAACTTTGCTCAGAAACGTCCGCACCTTCAATAAGCGGAATTATCGGCAAAGAGAATTTTTTTGCAAAAGCGTAGTCTCTGCTGTCGTGAGCCGGAACAGCCATAATTGCGCCCGTACCGTAACCTGCTAAAACATAATCACTTATCCAAATCGGAATTTCATCGCCCGTGAAAGGATTTATGGCGTATGCGCCGGTGAATTGTCCTGTAACGGTTCTCGTATCAGACATTCTTTCCAATTCCGTGCGTTTGCTTGCGCCTTGAATATATGCCTGAACTTCGTCCTGATATTCAAATGTCGTAACTTTATCAACGTATTCGCTTTCAGGAGCTAATACCATAAATGTTACGCCGTGAACAGTATCGGGACGGGTTGTATAGATTTTCAGTTTAATATCGGAATTTTTTATAGCGAAATACATTTCGCAACCTTCAGATTTACCGATCCAATTGCGTTGCATTTCTTTTAACGAATCCGACCAATCAATTGTTTCAAGACCTTTCAAAAGTCTTTCAGCGTATGCCGAAACTCTCAAAAGCCATTGAACCATAGGTTTTTGGATTACCGGATAACCGCCTCTTTCGCTTACGCCGTCTTTTACTTCGTCGTTAGCCAAAACGGTTCCTAATTTCGGACACCAATTAACCATCGTTTTAGCTCTGTAAGCCAAACGATAAGCATCAATAACGGAATCTTTTTCCAAAGTGTCCATACCTGCCCAAACTTCAGCGGGAAACATCGGCACTTCGGAATGAGCGGCATTGATTTTAAGATTACCGTTTTGTTCAAACTCTTTTATAAGGTTTTCAATCGGTTCGGCCTTTTGTGTGTCATTATTATAAAAGTGTCCGTACATTTGAATGAAAGCCCACTGAGTCCATTTGTAATATTTAGGATCGCAAGTTCTCAGTTCTCTTGACCAGTCGTAAGAGAAACCAATTTTTTTAAGTTGAGTGCGGTATCTTGCGATATTGTTTTCGGTGGTAACAGCTGGGTGCTGACCTGTCTGAACGGCATATTGTTCAGCGGGCAGACCGAAAGCATCGTAACCCATAGGGTGAAGTACGTTGAAGCCTTTCAATCTTTTGTAACGGCTGTAAATATCCGAGGCGATATATCCTAACGGGTGTCCGACATGAAGTCCCGCACCTGAGGGGTACGGAAACATATCTAAAACATAGAATTTTGGTCTGTCAGAAAAATTGCTGACCTTGTAAGTAGAATTTTCTTCCCAGTACTTTTGCCAGAAAGATTCTATTTCACGATGATTGTATTCCATTTTTAACGTTAAAATTTTACGCCGCAAATTTAGGAATTATTTCGTGGAAAATAAAATTTTTTATTCCTTTTTAAAAATAAATTAAGGAAAGCCCCGTAAAGGAACTTTCCTTAATGTTACATAGGAATTATAAAATAACAAATAATCTCTTTATCTTATAAGCCTTTGATAGAAATTAATAGGATATATCCTAAGGCGATTGAAATTACACCGACAATAATACCTATTGTGGCCATATCTTTTTGTTTAATAAAGCCTTTTGCGTATGCGAGAGCGTTTGGCGGCGTTGAAATCGGCAATGCCATTGCAAACGAAGCACTAAGAGCCAAACCTATAAGCAGTGTTGAAATTCCGCCGTAAGACTCTAATTGCGGTGCTATGCCTTTGCCTACTGCCAAAAGTATCGGAATCAAAAGCGCAGCCGTTGCTGAGTTCGACATAAAAGTACTCATCAAACAGCATAAAATACCGCTACCGATGATAATCAAAAGTGTGGGCCAAGAACTGAACGGAATAGCCTCTACAAGGTGTTTTGCAAGACCTGTTTTGTCAAGACCGACGCCCAAGGCAAAACCGCCGGCTACGAGCCACAAAACGTCCCAATCGATTTTCTTTAAATCCTCTTTCGTAAAAATACCCGTAACTGAAAATACTCCAAATGGTATCAATGCCACAACGTTAGCGTTGATGCCGGTTAATTTGTCAGTTACCCAAAGCAAAATCGTTACGATAAAAGTGATTAAAACTATCTTGGAATTTGTATCTTTTGGAGAAAAATTTTCGTCAATATGGATTTCGATTGTTTTTTGAGAGAATGGGAACATTTTTCTCAAAATAATCCATGTAATAAAAAGTATTATTAATGCTAATGGAACCATGTACATCATCCATTCACCGAACGAGATACTCAGATTAAGGCCGTCCGGGTCGTTTAAATATTTGATTGCCAAAGCGTTAGGAGGTGTTCCTATAGGTGTTCCGATACCGCCGATATTAGCAGCAACCGGTATTGAAAGTGCCAAAGCGATACGACCTTTTCCCGAAGTTGGAAGTGTTGCCAAAACGGGGGAGAGGATTGTCAGCATCATTGCAGCCGTTGCTGTGTTTGACATGAACATCGAACAAATTGCCGTTACTACTATAAATCCTAATAAAACCATTTCGGATTTGTTTCCGAACGGTGTTAAGATAGCTTTAGCGATACCTGCATCAAGTTTGTATTTGCTTGCGATAATTGAGAGGACGAATCCACCCATAAAAAGCATTATCACTGGGTCGGCAAATGTTGCCATGATGTCTTTGTAAGGAATTGCGCTACCGAAAGCCTCACCGTCCTGTTTCAAAAATTTAATCATGCTCGTGGAGGTTGTCAGAAGCATTAATACGATAACACTTACCGAAGTTGTCCAAATCGGAATCGGTTCCAAAATCCACATTAAAGCGGCAAAAATAAATATTGCGACTACGCGTTGCTCTACAACGGTAATCTCAAACGGGAAACATCCCGCAGGTAAAAGAGCAATTATCACCGGTAACAGCAATGAAATTGCTAATTTAATTAATTTTGAATTGTTCATAAGATGTTTTTGACTGTGTTTGTTAAAACGTTGAGTTAATGTTTGTTAACCCTTAGTTTTAATTCTTGAGGTTAATAAATCAATAATGATTAATAAAAAAACGCCCCAAATTTAAATATTAAATCAACATGAACAAAATGATTTCTTAAAATAATTTTTTCTTTCGGTAAGTTTAGAAACTAAAATTAACAAAAAATAATATCTGATAAAATTAATAAATGTCAATTTTATTTTTCCGATACAAAAATAATTTTTACTTTTACGGACTAAAAAAAATATCTTACTATGAAGAACAGTATTATAGGAATTATCCCGGCAAAGATGGAATCGAAAAACTTCCCGAACAAGCCTATGGCTGATATTTTGGGAATGCCGATGATAGGTCATGTTTATAACCGAGCGAGGCTTTGTACAGACTTTTCTGACGTTTACGTTGCCACTGCCGACAAGGAAATTATTGATTACATAACCTCAATAGGAGGTAAGGTTATTGAAATTGTGGAGAGCCGTATCAGTGCTACCGATAGGGTTGCTGAGGCTGTTAAACGAATAGAGGCAGACAATAATTGTGTTTACGACCTTGTGGTTTCGATTCAGCCTGACGAGCCGATGCTTACTCCTGATGTTTTGGGACGAGCTATTTCGCCTATGGTTATGGACAAAAAACTCAAGATGACGGCCTTGATGACGGAGATTACGAGCGAGGAGATTTTTAACGACCGCAACGAAATCAAAGTTGTTGCTGATAATCTCAACAATGCGATGTATCTTTCGAGGGAGCCGATACCTTCAAAATCAAGGGGCGTATGTTTTCCGAGGATGAAGCTTGTGGGTATTGACGTTTTCAGACGTAGATTTTTAAATGAATTCAATCTTATGCTTCCTACACCCTTGGAAGTGGCTGAGGATATTGATCTTAACAGAATTTTGGAAAACGGCATGAGAATCAAGATGACGCTTACGGAGCAGGAGATGTTAGCCGTTAATCATCCTCAGGAGCTTGAAACGGTAATTTCGAGAATGAGGCAAGATGAATATTTTTTAAGACAATATATGGATAAATTTTAATAAAGAGGAACGAAATATTAAAAAATGAGAGAAGTTAGAGTAAGGTTTGCACCCTCTCCTACGGGAGCGTTGCATTTAGGCGGAGTAAGAACCGCACTTTTTAATTATTTGTTTGCAAGAAAACACGGCGGAAAATTTATTCTTAGAATAGAGGATACCGACCAAACCCGTTTTGTGCCGGGTGCTGAAGAATATATTATAAAATCGCTCGAATGGATCGGACTTGATATTGACGAAAGCGATCTCAAGGGCGGAGATTACGGACCTTACAAACAGAGCAACCGCAAACACCTTTATACGAAATATGCCATGGAATTGGTAGAAAAAGGTTTTGCATATTATGCCTTTGATACTCCTGAGGAGTTGGAGGCGATGAGAAAAAAACTTGAGGCGGAAAAAGCTTCTGTTCAGTCTTACGGACCTAAAACCCGTATGACGATGAAAAACTCTTTAACTTTTGGTCAGGAGCAGACGAAACTTATGCTTCAATCGGGTGCGCCTTACGTTATCCGTTTCAAAATGCCGGAAGATGAGAAACTCGTTTTAAAAGACATAATCCGTGGCGAAATCAAAGCCGATACTTCAATCCTTGACGATAAAGTTCTTTATAAAAGTGACGGAATGCCGACTTATCACTTGGCGAATATTGTAGACGATCATTTGATGAAAATTTCGCACGTTATCCGCGGCGAAGAGTGGTTGCCTTCTTTGCCTTTACACTATTTATTGTATAGGGCTTTCGGCTGGTTGGATACGATGCCGGAATTTGCGCATTTACCGCTTATTTTGAAACCTGACGGTAAAGGTAAACTTTCAAAACGTGACGGTGACCGTTTAGGATTTCCTGTTTTCCCCTTACATTGGGAAGACCCGAAAACAGGCGAAGTTTCAAGAGGTTACGAAGAGGCGGGATATTTCCCTGAGGCTTTCTTGAATATGATGGCACTTCTTGGCTGGAATCCTGGAAACACAACTCAGGAAATTTTCTCGAAAGAAGAACTTTGTAATCTTTTCAGCCTTGAAAAAGTCAGCAAGGCGGGTGCAAAATTCGATCCTGAAAAGAACAAATGGTTCAACAAGCAATATTTGGAACTCAAACCGAACGAAGAATTAGCGGAATATTTCATCGAAGACGCTAAAAAAGACGGCGTTATAGTTGATAAGGAAAAAGCTGCTAAGATTTGCGGTTTGGTAAAAGATCGTTGTCATTTTTCTCACGATTTGTGGAAAGAAAGCACATATTTCTTTATTGCGCCTGAATCTTATAACGAGGCTAACACCAAAAAATTCTGGAAAGAGGATTCTGCCGATATTTTAAGGAAAGCCGTTGAAATTCTTAACGGCGAAAGCGATTTTTCTGCTAAAAATCTCGAAGAAAAGGTTTCGGCATGGATTAAAGAAAACGGTCTTAATTTCGGTAAAGTCTTGAATCCTATGCGTTTAGTTTTGGCAGGCGAATGCAAAGGTCCTCACATTTTCAATATCTTGGAAGAACTCGGCAAAGAGGAATCTCTTAAACGTATTGAAAAAGGTATAAAAGTGTTATGTTAATTTTGTGTTAATTTTAACATTTTTATACTGATTAACGAAAAATTGTTAAAGAAAATACATATATTTGCAATATCAATAAGAGTCATAATATTGTTGTCATTTGCGGATAAAAATTTTAATGTAGTTTTTTTTATAATTGTTGTTTCATTTTATTATTTTTTTAAATTATTTTGAAGTTACGGAGTTGTATTTATGATAATGCAACTCCTTTTTTATTTTTTTGAGAAAGAAAAAATTCTTATTTTTGTGCCTAAAAAAAAGTATTTAACGAAATGAAAGACCGTTTTTTAGATTTCATAAATAAACGTCCCGTTTTGGTTCTTGTGATTATGATTATCATAGCGGGTATGATAAGTTTAGGACAGTTTTTGACCCTTGAGCAAATGTTTGTTTTTACGGGTTTAGCCTCGGATAGTTATACGGGCGATCTTGCCGGGGTATTTCATAATGTTAGGATGTGGCAGCTCAGCGAACCTGCTAATTATAGTTTTTATCTTGGAGCCGGTGATGTTTACAGCTCGGGGGCTGTAGCTCTTGATCCTTTGTCTTGGATTTTAAGACCTTTTACTATAATTGCTTCAGAGCACGGGGTTGAAGGAATAGAAATTTATAATTTTTATCTTAAATTTTTGCTTTCGTTTTTAGGAACGGGAATTTTTACGTTTTTGTGGTTAAGGCTTTTGAATGTGAACAAGACCTCGTCTTTGACCGCCGGAATTTTGATGGCGTTTTCAAGTTCGATTGTTGTTCTTGCTCCTTGGGGATTGGATATTTACGGTTTTTATTTATCGTTTTATCTTTTTAGTTTTGAAATGATTTTCGTTAAAAATAAACCGTGGTTTTTTGCTATTGCCGCTACAATGCTTGCAAGTCAGCCTTATCACCTTTATTTATACTCTTTTTATTTAGCGGTTTATATGCTTTTTAGATTTTTGGTTGCAAAACCGAATTTCAAGAAAATCTTTCACACTTGTCTTTGGGTATTTTTAGCGGGCTTGGTTGGTATTTTGATGAACTTGCCTAATCTTTGGACTACTTTAATGGTTCAGATTAATGCTCCCCGTATGGAGGATGTTGCTTTTAGTAAAGTGGCGGATTCGAGATTGTTTTTAACTTCAGAAATGGCGGCGACAACGCTTTTCAGACTTTTCGGTCATAACATTCCGGGCAACGATTTCGGTTTTTCGGCTTGGAACAATTATTTGGAAGCTCCGGCAATTTATTGCGGAATTTTAACGCTTATAATTTTTCCGCAAATTTTTCTGTTTCTTTCAAAAAGGAAACGGATAATCTATTCGGTTTTCTTGTTGTTTTGGTTTTCGGTTATGATTTTTCCGCAATTAAGACGTTCGATATTACTTTATGCCGGTGATTATTACCGTTACGGTATTGATTATTTCTTTACATTTTCTATGATTTTGATAATGGCTCAGTCCTTGAGTGTTATCACGGCTAAAAAGAAAATGAATTTTATGCTTTTGGTTGGAACAGTCCTTGTTTTGGGGCTTTCGCTTTGGAAAACTGCAACCGACGAGTCTTTTTCTTTTATGATTAATAAACCCGAAATTATGTATTTCGCGGTTTTAACAATGGTTGTTTATGTCTTTTTGCTGTGTTTTATCAATTATATTGATAGAAAAACTCTTAAAATTTTGTTTGTCGTTTTGCCTTTGATTGAGGTTTCGATTATGTGTTATTCTGCTTTTGATGGTAGGGACAGCATTAAATATTCTGACGTTGAGCTTAATATGGCGGGTTATGACGACGGTATTTCTCAGGTTTTGGATACTATCAGAAAAAATGATACTACTAAGTTTTACAGAGTTGAAGTAACTTATTATCCCGGACTTACAAAGCATGCCCCGATGAATTGCAATAGGGTTTTAGGTTATTTTACTTCAAAATCTTATTCACCGTTCAATCAGGTGGAATACGTGAGGTTTTTGCGTTCTATTTGCGCCGTATCGCCATACGAGGAGTCTGATACGAGATGGCTTAAAGGTATTCCGCAAATGCCGTTCATTTATTCGTTTTTCTCCTCTAAATATTTGATAACCAAGCTTCAGGATTCGGCCTTAGTAAATCCTGCGTTTTGGGATATGGCTAAGGTTAAAAAATTTCCGAAACATTATCTTTTGGAAAACGATTACGTAATGCCTTTGGGTTTTGCGCTTGACAAATACATGGAAAGAGCGGATTTTGATTCTCTTTTGAGTTTTACGCTTACACCGGAAGGCGTTGATAACATTATCCGCAATATTAACAACGGTAATAATGCCGAGATGTATGATTACAGTATGAAATTGCAGAATATTGTCGGAAAGAAATTTCATTCGTTGAAGGAGATTGATAAATTTACGGCGGAGAATTTTCCGCCGCAACTTGCCCCGACTGTTTCCTCGTATATTTATCTGATTGCTTGTGATAATATTCGTCAGATGTATTCGCTTTTAATCGGTTTTGTTAATAATGAGGATTCGGATATTGACCTAGCAAACTACAAAAAAATTGATGTAAAGGATAGTACCGATATTTGTTTTATGAAAGATTTGTCGGTTCAACAGTTTTTGGAAACAACAAAACGTAATCAAGAAGAATCGCTTGATATTACGAAATTTAACCATTCTTATATAAAGGGAAACATTAATCTTAAAACCAATAAATTCTTGGTCTTGACCATTCCTTTTGATAAGTCATGGAAATTCAGTATTGATGGTTCAGAGCCTAAAACCGTAAAAAAATGTGATGTTGGTTTTTCTGGTTTTGAAATGCCCGCGGGTCAGCATACCGTGGAACTTTCCTACGCTCCTGAAAACCAAAGTACGGTAGTTAATATTTCAATTATTGCTGCTATATTGTTTTATTTAGCGTTTTTATGGTTTGAGGTTTTGAGCAAGTTGAAATTTTTCAAGGAAAAATTCAATAATTGAAACAAAAAAATATTTTTTTTCCCGAAAAAAATATAATTTTATGCCGTTTTTTTTTAATAAAAGTATAACAGACAATAAAAAAATCATGGGACAATTATTCAAACCCGAAAATTACAAACCCGTCCTTGATCTTCAACAGACGGAACTCGCAATTAAAAAAATTAAAGACTTCTTTGAAAGTTGTCTTAGTGCGGAGCTTAAACTCCGCCGTGTTACAGCCCCGCTTTTCGTCCTTAAAGGCACTGGTATCAACGACGACCTCAATGGTGTGGAGCGTCCTGTTACATTTCCGATTAAGGATTTTAACGAACAGCAGGCAGAGGTTGTTCATTCGCTTGCAAAATGGAAACGTTTAACGCTCGCAAATTATAATATTCCGAGCGGTTATGGTATTTATACCGACATGAACGCTATCCGTCCCGATGAGGAATTGGATAATCTTCATTCTCTTTATGTTGATCAATGGGATTGGGAGCGTCATATTGAACCTTCTGATAGAAATTTGGACTTTTTGAAGAATATTGTAGAACGTATTTATTCGGTACTTTTGAAAACCGAATATGTCGTTTACGAGGCTTATCCGGCGTTAAAACCGATTTTACCTAAAGAGATAAAATTCATCAGTACGACTGAGCTTTTAAAGCTTTATCCTAATTTGACTCCTAAAGAGCGCGAAGACGAAATCTGTAAGAAGTATGGAGCAGTCTTCGTAATGGGTATCGGTGATAAACTTTCAAACGGTGAAAAACATGACGGTCGTGCGCCTGACTATGACGACTGGTCAACGCCTAATTCTGAAGGTTTCAACGGTCTTAACGGTGATATTTTGCTTTGGAATCCTGTTTTGAAACGTTCTTTTGAAATTTCTTCAATGGGTATCCGTGTTGATAAAATTGCTCTTGAAAGACAACTTTTAATCGAACACAAGGAAGACCGTAAAAAACTTTATTTCCACAAACGCCTTCTTGACGGTACACTTCCCGAAAGTATAGGCGGCGGAATAGGTCAGTCGCGTATTTGTATGTTCTTCCTAAAAAAAGCTCATATCGGCGAAATTCAATCGTCTCTTTGGTCAGACGAAATGCGTTTTGAATGTTCTAAAGCTAACATTCCGTTGATTTAGCCGTAGAAAATAAGGGAAACCGAAAATCTTTTTTTTAATCTCTGTTCTAAACTGCGATATAAAAGTTTTTCGGTTTTCTTTTGAAAAAAGGAAAATAGAGATAAAAAAATGAATGTGATTTTTAAAAAATATCCGGAGGCAGGTTGTGATGAAGCGGGGCGCGGGTGTTTAGCCGGTCCTGTGGTGGCCTCTGCCGTTATTTTTCCGCCGGATTATTTTAATAATGACATTAACGATTCAAAACAGTTGTCTGAAAAGAAACGTTTTGCATTGAGGGAACAGATTATAAAAGATGCTGTAAGTTACTCTGTTGCAGAGTGTTCTAACGAAGAAATTGATAGAATTAATATCCTTCAAGCTTCGATTTTAGCGATGCACAGAGCCTTGGATAAATTATCGGTAAGACCGGAGTTTATTATTGTTGACGGTAATAAGTTCCGTCCGTATCAGGATATACCATACGAAACGATTGTAAAGGGTGATGCTAAGTTTTTGTCAATAGCGGCGGCCTCTATCCTTGCCAAGACTTTCAGAGACGAGATTATGATGCGTTTTTCTAAGGATTATCCTGTTTATTGTTGGGATAAGAATAAGGGTTATCCTACCAAAGAACATCGTCAAGCAATATTGGATTACGGTATATGTCCGTTACATAGAAGAAGTTACGAACCTTGTCAGCCTAAGTTGCTGTAAGGAATTTTATATTTATTTACCAATTAAAACACTAAATTACAATGAAAAAGCACATTTTTATGCTTGCAGCGGTTTTAAGTATTACTTTAAATGTAGCCGCGCAAAAGTTTGAAAATTTGGCGTTAACGCCGCCTATGGGTTGGAATTCTTGGAACACTTTCGCTTGTGATATTAGCGAAAAGACTGTCAAAGACATGGCAGACCTTTTTGTTGAACTTGGTCTTGACAAAGTGGGTTTTGAGTACATTGTCATTGATGACGGTTGGATGTTGAAAGAAAGGGACAAGCAAGGCAATCTTGTTCCCGATCCTAAAAAGTTTCCTAACGGAATGAAAGCAGTTGCAGATTATGTTCATTCCAAGGGTTTAAAATTCGGAATTTATAATTGTTGCGGTTCTCAGACTTGCGGCGGTTATCCGGGCGGACGCGGACACGAATATCAAGACGCATTGCTTTATGCAAGTTACGGCGTTGATTATCTGAAATATGACTGGTGCAACACCGGCAAAATGTATGCTCCCGAGGCTTACAAAACGATGAGGGACGCTCTTTATACAGCTGGTCGTCCGGTTGTATTTTCGATTTGTGAGTGGGGCGACAATCAGCCGTGGGAGTGGGGTGCTGAAATCGGACACCTTTGGCGTACTACGGGTGATATTTATTGCTGTTATGATTGCGAATATGTTGTTAAAAAAGGTGAGCCTGATCAGTGGTCGGCATGGGGCGTTTGGCCTATTCTCAGAATGAGAAAAGACATTAGAAAATATGCTGGACCCGGACATTGGAACGACCCCGATATGTTGGAAATCGGAAAATGTTTGAACGCAGCTGAAGACCGTTCGCATTTTGCTCTTTGGTGTTTGAGCGCAGCACCGCTTATTCTCGGCAACGACCTTCGCACTTGTACTGAAGAAACCAAAAAACTCATTACTAACAAAGAGTTAATTGAGGTTGATCAAGATAAACTCGGTATTCAAGGTTTTGAATATCAGTTCAAAGATAGTATTTCGGTTTGGGTAAAGCCTTTGGAAAACGATTCTTGGGCGGTAGGTTTTGTTAATACTTCAAAAGACGAAAAAGTTTTGAATTTTGATTTCAAGGCTAATGTTATCGTTGATAAGGATTTTAATAAGACTTTAGATGCTAACAAAACCGAATACGTTATCAGAGATTTGTTCGAGCATAAGAACTTGAAAACTACGACGAAAAAGCCTGTTACTGCAAAAATAGCTTCACATGATATTTTTATGGTAAGGCTTACAAAAAAATAGTTTTGGAGTTAAGAAATATTTTTTTTAAGTGAAAAAAAAATTACACCTTTGTTCTTAAAAATTTTAAAAGAAGTACTATATGAAAATAGCAGAGAAACTTAAAGCAACAGACAAAACGCTTTTTTCTTTTGAAATCGTTCCGCCTTTGAAAGGTAACGACATAAAGAAACTTTATGAAAAACTTGACCTCTTGGTGGAGTTTAATCCGTTGAATATCAACATAACTTATCATCAGGACGAAATCGTTTATTCTGAGGACGGCAAAGGTGTAATTACAAAATCACTTGTAAGGAAACATCCGGGGACGGTTGCTTTGGCAGCGGCTATCAAAAACCGTTATCATGACATCGAAACCGTTCCTCACCTTATATGCGGCGGAATGTCAAAACAGGACATCGAAAATACGCTTATTGATTTGAACTTTTTGGGCATTGAAAATATTTTGGCGTTAAGAGGTGATGCTCCTAAAGGCAGCCGCTATTTTGTTGCGGAAAAAAACGGACATTCTCATACCGATTCGTTGGTAAAGCAAATAATTGATTTGAATAACGGTATTTATTTAGACAAGAATTTGAAAAACAACGACCGTATGAATTTTTCTATCGGAGTTGCAGGTTATCCCGAAAAACATATCGAAGCACCGAATGATGATTATGATATGAAATACTTAAAGCAAAAAGTAGATGCCGGTGCGCAATATATTGTAACACAAATGTTTTTCGATAACGAGAAATTTTTCTCATGGGAGAAACGCTGTCGTGAAGCAGGCATTACTTGTCCGATAATTCCGGCAATAAAGCCAATTGGCAAACTTCGTGATATTCAAACGATTCCACAGGTTTTTAATATTGATTTGCCTTCGGATTTGGTTTCAGCATGTCTTAAAGCGAAAGATGATTCTGAAATTTACAAAATCGGTATTGAATGGACGATTCAGCAGTCAAGGGAACTGATTGCACACAAAGTTCCGTGCGTACATTATTTCAGTGTCGGCCGAACGGAAAACGTCAGGGAAGTGGCGAAAGCGGTTTTTTAAAAAAAATGCCTCTAAATATTATAAAGCGGTACATTGTTTGTTGAAAAAATATTTATAAAAATTTTGGAAAAACAAAAAACATTTTTTAATTTTAACGGCTTGAAAATCGGATTTTGACATGAGAGATTTAATAAATAATTTGAGTATACGCAGCAAATTGCTTTTAGGCTTTTTTGTTGTTACCGCAATATTCTTTGTATTAGGCATTTACCAGTATAATGCGATTCAGGAGGTCAATCGTAGCAACGAGATTATTACCTTTGCCAAAGATATGAATTCTACGGCTGCTCAGGTAAAATATCTTGTTACTAAAGATATGCTTGTGCTTAGAAATTTCAGTTTTGCCAAAAACGACAAGGAATTGAAAGCTCTTCACAAGGAGCATGTTGAATTTGTAGAAAAATTAGCTGGCATTTTCAATGATGTTGCAACTATTACTTCAAATCCTAATATTGATCCTCTGATGAGGCATGATTTCAGGGATTCGCTCAATTCCGTTAAAAAAATGTATAATTCAACGATTTGTGCCTCTTATCACCAGATTCATGTAAATGCGCGAATGATTTTGAATCCCGGTGATTTAAGAAGTGTCATGCTTCAAAAAAACAAAAACAGGGAAGAGGCTTCTAACGAGAGGATGGAAATGTTGGATTCTTTGGGACATCTTGTTATAAAAGGTACGGGCGGTGAAACTTCCGTTGAGGAGGCTACTCAAGCTTATTTGGCAGAGGTCATGGGCGAACAGTCAAAACATTATCAAAGTGTAACTCGTACTGTAGCTCAGATTGACAAAGTCCTTACGATGATTGAGCTAAAATCTAACGGCATTATAAATTCAGCAATGGAATCTTCCTCAGCCGTTGGTGAATCAAATATAAAAACTTTGGTTATATTCCTTCTTTTGGGTATTGCGGTTTCGATGATACTTGCTTTGTACATTTCGGGACTTATCGTAAAACCTCTTGAAAAATTGATGAAATATGCCAAACGTCTTTCAGAAGGTGAACTTCCTGAGTTCAAGGAGGAGGTTTATAACGATGAAGTCGGTCAGACGGCTTATTCAATCGAACAATTAACAATCGGTCTTCAAAAAACTTCGGAATTTGCCCACGCTATCGGACAAGGCGATTTTAGTTCTAATTATCAACCACTTTCCGACAAGGACGTTTTGGGTAACTCACTTCTTAATATGCGTAAATCACTTCAAAACGCTCAGAAGGAAGAAGACAAACGTAAATCAGAGGATATTCAACGAAATTGGACGACGGAAGGTCAGGCATTGTTTGCTGAAATTTTGCGTCATCACACTGATGACATTAAAGAACTTTCCGACGATATTATGGTTAATCTTGTTAAATACGTTAAGGCTAATCAAGGCGGAATTTTCTTCTATCAGGATCAAGACCCGAACGATGTTTATCTTGAATTGCTTTCGGCATACGCTTACAACCGTAAAAAGTTCATCAAAAAGAAAATTCATATCGGTGAGGGACTTGTTGGAGCTTGTGCTCAAGAGAAATACACTATTTATTTAACGGATATTCCGGACGATTACATAGAAATCGAATCAGGTATCGGTTCTGCTAATCCGAAATCTTTGTTGATAGTTCCGTTGAAAATCGAAAACGACATTCTTGGCGTTATAGAGTTGGCATCTTTCAATGAGATGAAGGATTTTGAAATCGAATTGGTTGAAAAAATTGCCGAATCTATTGCCGCAACACTTTCTACTGCACGTATTAACACTCGTACAGCTGAACTTCTTGAACAGTCAAATTCTAAGACTCAAGCGATGAAAGATCAAGAGGAGGAGATGAGACAGACTATCGAGGAGATGGAAGCAACTCAAGAGGAAAGTATGAAGCGTGAGGACGATTTCTATCGTGAACTCAAGGAAATGGAGGCTATCAACCGCACGCTCGAACAGCAAACAACTCTTCAGGATACTGAAATCGAACAGTTGAAAAATAAATATGCTGCTGCTAATCAGTTGGTTAAAGAAAGAGAAAATTTTGAAAACAATCTTTACGGTATAATTTCAGCGGCTATAATCACAACGACTGACGATGGTAATATTTTGTATGTTAATGACTTGTTTGTCAGTCTTTTGGGTTATAAATCGGCTGAGGTTTTGGGTCGTAGCGTTTATAACGTTTTGGACTTTAAGTCGGGTGAAACTGAAATGGCAAAAGCACTTCAAGCCGAATTTGGAAATATTGTTAATACTAAGGGTCGTGAAGTGAAGGTTTATTCTAAGGAAGGTAAACCGCTTTTGTTCTGGCTCTCGGTAACTGCGAATATTTTCAATACAAAAGTTATTTATGCGTTGGTCCTCAACGACTTGTCGAAACTTTCCGATGAAAGGGCAAAATCAAGGTCTTACGAAGAGGAAATGCTTACAGCTAAGTTTGAACTTGAAAACAAAACCGAAATTTACGAAGAACTTTTGGTTAAAAATAAAATTGAACTTCCGGGACTCGATCAGGAATACACCTTATTCTATTTTGAAGATTATCGTATTGGTCTTAATATTATTGATATGCAGACCAAAAAATGGTTTGAGGCTATTAACAAACTTTACGGTGATTTCAAGAGAAAAACATCTCAGAAAATTGCATTGCAGTCTTTGGACGAGTTGATTGACTATTCGGGTTATCACTTCGGTTTTGAAGAGAAGTATTTGAAAGATTTCAATTATCCTCATTACGATGAGTTCAAATATACTCATGATCAATTCCTCGGAACTTTGCAGGCTAATAGAGCTAACTTTGCCGAGGGTGAGTCAATATCGTTGATTAAGATAATTATTTTCATGAAATCATGGATGTCTTCTTACAAGTCAATGTTAGACGAGGATTTCGTTAAGATGTTTAAATCTAACGGTTTGGCATAAAACCAGAATTTTTTATTAATGACTAACTATAAGAAAATTTGATTAAATTATAAAAAGCCGTCCCAATTGGGGCGGCTTTCTTTTTCTAAAACAAAACTAAATTTATCTATTATAAAAAAAATATAAAAAGGTGATTGTTAAAAAACTAAATTATTTTTTTCAATATGTGAATCTTTTTTTTTAAATTTCAATGCCCATGACCGTGATGTCATCTCTTTGACTACATACACCTTTGAAAGCCTCCAAATCGCTCCAAATGTAATCTCTTTGTCTTGACATTTCAAGGTTTACTGAGTCTTGAAGTACAGCTACAAGTCTTTTGGTGCTATAGCGTTTGCGTTCGTAATTGTTTTGATCGCCTATACCGTCAGAGGCCATATAAATTCTGTCGCCTTTATGGATTTCGATTTCATGGTCTTCAAATTTTACGGTAGACTCTATGTTTCTGAACTTTCCGCCAACTTCTCTGCGGGCTGTTTTATAAGTTTCTATTCTGTTTTCCTCTTTTATGTAATGATAAACCGGAAATTTAGCTCCCTCGTATGTGAGGAGGTATTTTTTGTCAGCGGTTGTCTTTTCGATTTTGCAAATTGAAGCCTCCATGCCGTCGTTGCTTTCGGTTTCGTGCTGTCTGAGCGAACTTCTGATGGCTTTGTTCAATTCTTCAAGAATTTCTGCCGGCGAAGTGATTTTTCTTTGTTTAACGATTTGGTCAAGCAGATTGATTCCTATCAGACTCATAAATGCTCCCGGTACGCCATGTCCTGTACAATCTATAACACCGTAAATGAAAGTTTCTTTCTCTGAAGTTATTTTTTGTCCGTACCAATAAAAATCTCCGGAAACAATATCTTTCGGACGGTATATTATAAAGGCGTTGAAATAATTGTTCAAATCCTGTTCCAATGGCAAAGCTGCCTTCTGAATTGTTTGAGCGTACCTTATCGAACCCAAAGTTACTTCTTTGCTTATTCTTAATTGTTCGTTGATTTGTGTTAAATGCGAGGCTTGCGACTCAAGTTCTTCTTTTTGAGCGTTGATTTCCGCATTTTTTTCGTTCAACATTCCTGTCTGTCTTTTGGTTTTGAACAAAAAGTGAATGACCGTCAGCAACAACAAAACGACTAAAACTAATCCGATAACCATTCCGTATATCGTTCTGGTTTTGCTTGTTAAGGTCGCATTAAGAACATTGAGCGTATTACTTTGATTGATAATTCTGTCTTCTTGTGTTTTGCTCATCATCATCTGACCGTAAAGTCCAGGCGCGTTGTTGCGGTCTATTTGAACAGTGTTGAGCGAAATGATTTTATTAACGGGTTGATGATTCAAAATCATTTCGGCAGTTTTTATAGCCTCTTCGTTGCCGTCAGGATAGAGAAATGTCGCATTTAATTTACCGTCAACAACGGCTTTGATTCCCCCGAATTCACCTGCTGCACCGTCAGTTCCGATGATGGTAATGGAATCGGTATTAACGCCTAAACTATCAAGAGCCTCCCATGCTCCGATTGCCATATCATCGTTATGAGAGTAAATAATATTGCATCTTCCGCCGCTGAGCCAAAATTCTTTTACTTTTGCTCTTGCTTTTTTCTTACTCCATTCGCAATACAAATCGCCTATGTGTCTGAATTTTACCGAATCAATGGTTTGATTGAATCCTCTGCCTCTGTCAATGGAGGCAGTTGCGCCTTTTTGTCCGTGAATTTCAAGTATTTGACCTTTGCTGTTATGTAATAAGTTCAAATATTCGGCGGCTTTAGCTCCTATGATAGAGTTGTCAGCTCCGATAAAACACGTATAATCGTTGCTTTCTGTCTTTCTGTCAATTAAAATAACGGGTACTCCGCTTTGATAAATCTGTGAGACTATTTCTGTCAGCGAGTCGGCTTCGTTTGGCGAAACCATCAGTAAATCAACTTTTTCTTTATAAACGAGATCCTGTATGTCTTTTATTTGTTTACTATTAGAATTTTCTCCGTCGGTTATAATAAGCTCTATGTTTCCTCTTAGGGCTGCGTTTACTCTAATACTGCGGTTCATCTGTAAACGCCAAAACGTATCGAAGGCGCATTGGGATAAACCAATTTTAAATTTCTTCTGCGGCTCTTTTTCTTCGCATCCATTAAGGACAAAAAAAAGCGGCATCAGTAAAACCGTAATTATAATATAGACAGACTTTCTTGACATATTTTAGAACCGTGTTTTTCGATTATTTGCGCACGTAAATTTAGAAAATAAAATGCGAACAAACAAATTTTTTTACGTATAAAAATTTTATAAAAACAAAAATTAGCATTACATTAGCGCAGTATTTTTTTTATTGGAAACCTATGACAGCGAAAAAAGTAATATATTCAGCACAAATGTCCGATTACCGTCCCGTGATATGGTACGGTCGTCCTGTTTCGGACAGATATTCAATGCTTTATGAAGTTTTGAAAGACGGTCTTGGCGTTGAGTATGCAGAATTTTTAAGCGAGCCGCTACTTAATTCCTCTAAAGCGAATTGGCTTAGCGGTTATATATCTTCGGGAGTCGAGTTTACAAAATTAAACCTTGATAAACAGGAGTTTATACGTGTAAAACTTCAGGAGATGATTTCAAAAATTAAGGATTATGCCTTAAAATTGAAATTTTCGGAAGACCCCGTTCAAAAGGAACTCGGCGAATTGTTGGAACTTGCCGTTGAGGTTCCCGGTCTTGAAAATGTTATTGTTGAGGACACAAAAATTGTCCTTGTGGCTTGGGGTTGTACTTCAGAAAAAAGTTTTAAGGAGAATTTTAAACTCGAAACCAAAATTCAAAAACCTATTGCTCCGATAATAACTTTAACTGATGTGCCTCAACAGCCTGAAAAAATGGAAGATACAACTGATGAAAAAAATGAAAATCAGACTTCTGACAGTGGTAAAACTTTCTCGGAGAATTCTTCAGAAAATAATACTGTACCGCCTGAAAAGGAAACTTCGATAGTTGTTTCTTCTCAAACACCGCCACCGCCTAAAGACGAGCCGCCGAATAAGGAAAGCGGTAGTAAGAAAGGTTTACCTTCATGGCTTTGGTTTTTGCTTGGAGCGTTGGTGATGTTTTTGATTTTGTTTTTTTTAAGAAATTGTTTCGGTAATGACACCAAAATTATTGATAATAAGTCGGATGGAAACAAACAAGAAATCATCGGCGGTGGTGACAACAAACAAGGAATTATCAGCGGTGACGACAAACAGAAACGTGATGAGATAATTCATGAAATTTTGCCCGAGGATCCTAATGTTATTCCGCCGGTTGATGAGTCAAAAATTATTACCGACCCGGAAGACCCGGGAAAGAGAAAAATTTTTTCTGACAAGGTTAATATTGCGATCGCAAAGGGTGTAAATTTGGAGGATTTTGCAATCAGTCTTCATCAGGCTTACGGTGAAAATCTTAAAATTGTTTATTACGACACCGTTATAAATTTAATGCAGGTTCAGACTCCAGAAGGCGAATTTAAGCAATGGATTGAAACTTTAAAGAAATTTACAAATGTGAAACTTGCCTTTTCCAACGCTATTTTTGAAAATGGCAAAACACGTCCGCAAGATCCTGATTTTAAGAATCAAGTGAAGTCTTGGTATTTTAACGAGGTTGAGGCTTATAACGCTTGGGACATTTCTGAAGGAGATTCATCCGTTATTGTGGCTATTGCTGACAATGGTTTTGACCTTTCGCACCCTGAGTTTCAAGGCAAAATCGTTAATCCTTATAATGTTACGACCGGAGAAAAAAGCGTCGGACTTTGCGGTGGCGAAGGCAACGACCACGGTACGCACGTTGCTGCAACTGCTTTGGGTAATTCTGAAAATTCAAAGGGACTTTGCGGTATTGCTCCTAAATGCAAATTTATGCCTATCCAAATTGCTGATTCTAAAGGTAATATGCAATCAATCAGCGTTGTGGCGGGAATCTTGTATGCCATTCATCATAACGCCTCAATTGTAAATCTTTCAATCGGAACTTATTTCGATGATGATGTTGTTTCATTACCGAAAAATCAACAGTTAGAACTATCTGAAACTTATTGCACTGACGAAAATATTTTTTGGAACGATTTGTTTGAGTTTGCTTTAGACGAAAATGTCGTTTTGGTAATTGCAGCCGGTAATCAGAATATCGTAACGGGAATTGACCCTTTTGCCAGAAGTGAAAAAGCGCTTATTGTTTCGGCTTATCAAAAGGCGGCAAAGGTAAAAGCGGATTTTTCTAATTTCGGAAAATACGCTAATATTTCGGCACCGGGCGTTAAAATTTATTCTAGTATTCCGGGAAATCAATTCGCATTTATGGACGGAACAAGTATGGCAAGTCCTATTGTTGCTGGTGCGGCTGCTCTTATGAAATCAAAATATCCCGAAATGAAAGCTAAGGACATAATCGCAGCCCTTATTAACACTGCAAAACCTCTTAATTCAACGCCACAAATCGGGCCTTTGCTTCAAATCGAAAAAGCATTGAAAAATCCTTACGGTGGTTCGCTTTTGAATATTCCTGACGGGTCAAAGGATATTAAATTCGCTGTCGGAAAATGGAAATCCACAACGAGTCTTGTTAATTCTGATAATAATTCTATCGAAGTTAATATTTATTTCGATATTAAACAAGACGGTTCGGGGCTGGTTATTTATCGTGAAAGCGACGGCAACGAGTTCAAAGCTCCGCTTGAAATTACTTTTGCTGACGGAAAACTCTTGATGAATCAAAAGCAAAACGCCGTTAATGACAAAGAAACTCGTTTTTATGACCCGTGCACTTACTCATGTACGCAAAATCCTACTTCAGGAATTGCGGGTTGTGTTGCTCAATGGGCGCAGGACAACACTTTAACTGATTTTAATATGGTTAAAACGGATTTTTAAATAAAAATTTGTTTAATGACAAAAAACTTTGTAATTTAGCATTTTGAAAATATCAAAAACCAAACAGTATATATAATTAAAAAATGAGTCAGCCAATAATTACAACTGATATTTCAGCCATAAGGCCTGTGTTTTCCGAAGGTACGGCTGAAAACATAAAAAGATATACCCAGTTGAAAAAAATGTTTGCCCAGGGTAAAGAATATTCCGTACTTGCCGAGCCTATGCTTGATGGTCCGGACAAAATTACGTGGCATACCGAGTTTGAAGGTACGCCTCAAGCGTTTTCTAAGCTTACCGAAGACGAACAAAATGCAGCCAAGGGCATGATTAAATATCAGGTTAATAAACTTTATAAAGCGGTTTTCAGACAGCTTTATCATAATGATATGCAAGATGTTGCCGATATGTTTTCGATTATTGACTCTTGTATTGAAATTCCTGATTATGACAATATTTACAGAATTCAGAATGTTGACGGTAGAAGCCGTTATGTCCTTATAAAATGGGGTTTTATTTCTGACGATTTCAATGCTAAATCGGAATTAGTAAAAAAACTCGTACCTACAAAAGTGGATACGGTAAAAATAAAAGTTATAAAATCACAAAAAACTGCTCCGGGCGAAAGCATAACGGTAGTTTACAAAGATAAACCGAATGTATTGACCACTGATTCAAAGGGTTATGTTTACTTAGAGGATATTCCTTTGGGCGATACATTTAAGGCTGTTTCTCAGGATAAAGAAACCGAGACCGAATATATGTGCGACGGCAGGGACGAATATCATTTTTTGATCGGTACCAAATGCGCTGATATGAACTTTTTGATAACCGATGACAGAGGTTTGCCCCTCTCTGATACTGAAGTTTCTTTTACATACGACGGACGCACTTATTTTGAAACCTCTGATTCTCAAGGGCGTATCCGTTTAAGGGATATTGCTGAGGGTACGGAAGTGGTTGTTAAGCAGAAAAATGCTAAAAACTCTTATTTCTGTGATGCTTCAAAACAGGAATACGTTTTCAAAGGTATACGTCCCTCTGCTGAGGTTGAGGTTGCCGTA
>JAEEGL010490532.1_pt1 | contig 25828 bp, 14 predicted proteins | sample 9134231 | NCBI WGS metagenome assembly JAEEGL01 (sample SAMN16246548, study PRJNA631951) | gut metagenome | biome: gut microbiome; feature: rumen; material: fiber-attached | host: Bos | place: Iran: Karaj | collected 2018-10 | reverse complement strand
GAAGCCTACCAGAAGTGAGCCGGCATATACGTTTAATTGGGATCCGATCAGTTATCCTGGATGGTATATGTCCGCGATTTGTGAATTTGGAATGGAACAATGTGATCCTGAGTACACGAGCCACATTTATCCCTGGGGACTATATCTTTATGAGACAGATGATATCGCAGTCAAAGGCGTCAGCAGCGAAACAATCAGGATGTATGCTGAGACCATTGCACGTGAATGCGGGTATCAGCTGGGCGAGGTAGAATGCGTGGAAAAAACAGATGATGCGGAGCGGCTGCTTGAAAGCCTGAAGGCCAGTACCGCAGATTATGGAGATAAAGAATCCATGAATCTGGAGATGGCTGCAGGATATGCCTTTTCCAAAGTGACTTTTCCTGTGTACTATAACGGCCTCCGTTTATATTGCGGAGACGGGATGGGGCTGGACAGAAAACATGAGATCAGGTGCCTGAAACTGGAAATGATCGTCACTGCTGAACACGGCCTCATATACGTTAACAGTGCAATTATTGATCCTGAACTTTTGAAAGCCGGTACGGAACCGCAGCCTGTCATCAGCGCCGAGGAAGTCCTGAAGCGTATTGAAGACAGATATACTGCCCTGAAAGGTTCTAATGTGACAGAAGCCACGGTACAGAAGATGACACTGGAATATATACCGATATGCGGTCCGATTTATTCTGAGGGTGGTTATACTTTGTATCCTGCATGGGTCATTCGAACTGATGAAAAATTTTGGGATTATGATTCGGAAGACTGGCTGAATTGGGTCAGTTATGAAGCATATGACGCTGTGACTGGCGAAGTGATATTCTGATATGATCCTCCGGAACAGTAAAACGCGGATACCGCGATCGTGCGGTATCCGCTTTGTGTATGACAACAGAATCGTACCCTTGTCACATCAGCCATTGCCGGCTATTCCTGCGTCGTATACAATATCTTCTACAACTCCGGTCTTCAGATTGATTGTTACCCAATACTGTCCGTCTTTTTCGGTAAAATTATCTGCCATATAAGTATCGCCGTCATTTTGCCACAAACAGAAGAGCAGATTAATTGAAGGATCATTGTTTTCAAAGGACGCATACATCTGATCCGGTTCATACTGAAGCTTCTCAGCCTGTTCATTGGTCAGGCCGAATTCCTGGATGATGGCTTCTTTTCCGGTAACCGCGGCCTGATCCACAGTGATTTTTCCGCGGCTTTCCGCTTCCGCAATCTCCGCAAGACGCTGCTTCTCATCTTCATCCACTTTCGCCTGAGCTTCGTCCCATTCTGCCTGATCCTCTTCAGTCCACTCGTCAATCTGCCCACCGGCAAGCCGGGGGTTCGGAGTGAAGTCATGGCTGGAGATGAGTTCCATATCCATCATCTGCTGCATGGCGTTCTCATAATCATAAGAAATGGCGTGCAGCTGCTCAACTCCGTAGGCTTCAGCGGACAGACCGCCGGAAGTGTCTTTGCCTTCGTTGGACCAGGTTGCGGTTGCTTTGGTCCCATCAACAACAACAGTATATTCCCCGATTCTGGAAACGGGTCCGACATCCTCAACAGCACTGTAAACCACTGTGGATGTTCCATCTTCGTTTTCCTTCACTTCCCGCCAGAAGAGACTGAGAAGATCCTGGGTAATGCCATATTGGTCTTCCATAGCCTGGTTCGCGATCCGAACCGCGTCATATTTGGGTGAGAAGATCAGTCCGGCTGCCAGGGCGGTCACGCTCAGGCAGACAATAGCGGCGATCAGAATAAATGTAGTAGAAAGCTTCTTCACAGGCTTTTCCTCCTCGCTGAGAGCGTGAAGCACCTTCTGGCGTTTCCGCTCGTCCCATACGAGCCCGGAAAGGTTCTGGTCAACGAGCTCTTTGAATTCATTGTTCTTCATTGTAGTACCACTCCTTTAACCTGTCCCGTAAAAGTTCGTTTGCTTTGTTCAGTCGGGACCGGACCCGGCCGTCGGATAAGCCCAGCGCGCTTGCGACTTCCTTCAGCTTGAGTCCTTCGTAATACCGGAGAAGGATCACTTCCCGGTATTTTGCGGGAAGACGCATGACCTCGGCCAGTACCGTGTTATCCGGAAACGCAAAGTCAGCAGGCTGTTCGGGCAGCGTATCGATATCTGTTGACCGGCTGTGATGGCGGAACCAGGCGGATTTCAGCATGTCACGGCTGACGTTCATTGCGATGGCTGTCAGCCAGGTTTTTTCTGAGCTCTCTCCGCGATAATTGTCTAAATGCCGGTATGCCCTGATGAATGTTTCCTGCACAGCGTCCTGCGCGAGATCCGCGTCCTTGAGATAGAGGGCGCACATTCTCAATAGGCTGCTGCCGTACTGTTCCATGAGCCGCTCCAGTTCGGAACGGCTGCTTTCCTGAATTCCCTGGGACACAGTACCAACTCCTTTCACCTATTAGACGAGGCAGAAACATAAAGCTGCATTTTTTTGCAAGATTTTTTATACGGAATGCATTATACCCAACGAAACGGCCTGACAGAAGCTTCCTGGGTGGTTTGTGTGTGTTCTTTTTTGGGAAAAGAAAAGAACCCGGATACCGCATTTTGCGGTATCCGGGATGTTTATGCGACTACCTGGGTGTTACACAATGACGATTTCGCCGTTGGCGTCCAGATCCACGGTCAGTTCCGTGCCGGGAGCCACATCCGCGGCGATGACCTTGCGGGCAATGAGGGTTTCCACCTTGCTCTGCAGGTAACGCTTGAGGGGACGGGCGCCGAAGACGGGATCGAAGCCCCGGTCAATGACGGCGTTCAGGGCGGCGTCGGTCAGGGTGACCTTCAGCTGCTTATCTTCCAGGCGGCGGTTCAGGTTTTTGATCATCAGGCCCACGATGGAACCGATCTCATTCCGTGTCAGGGGCTTGTAGCAGACGATCTCATCAATACGGTTCAGGAATTCGGGACGGAAACGGGTCTTCAGCAGGCGGTCCACCTGGTCCCTGGCTTCCGGGGTAATTTCGCCGTCGGCGATACCGTCGAGGATATACTCGCTGCCCAGGTTACTGGTCATGATCAGGATGGTGTTCTTGAAGTCCACGGTACGGCCCTGGCTGTCGGTAATCCGGCCGTCATCCAGCACCTGCAGGAGGACGTTGAACACATCCGGATGCGCCTTTTCGACTTCATCGAACAGCACGACGCAGTAAGGATGCCGGCGGACGGCTTCGGTCAGCTGGCCGCCTTCGTCATAACCCACATATCCGGGAGGCGCTCCGATCAGACGGGAGACGCTGAACTTCTCCATGTATTCGGACATATCGATCCTGACCATGTTCTTCTCATCGTCGAACAGGGCCTGGGCCAGGGCCTTGGCCAGCTCGGTTTTACCGACACCGGTGGGTCCCAGGAAGAGGAAGGAGCCCAGGGGGCGGTTCGGATCCTGGATGCCCGCGCGGGAGCGCAGGATGGCTTCGGAGACTTTCTTCACGGCCTCATCCTGGCCGATGACCCGCTCATGCAGGACGTCTTCCAGGTGCAGCAGCTTTTCCCGTTCGCCCTCCATCAGCTTGGAGACGGGGATACCGGTCCAGCGGCCGACGATCCGGGCGATTTCCTCTTCGGTAACCCGGTCGCGCAGGAGGCTGTTTTCGCCCTTGCTTTCTTCGGCGATTGCTTCTTCCTTTTCCAGCTCCTGCTTCAGCTTCGGCAGTTCACCGTATTTCAGTTCCGCGGCGCGGTTCAGGTCGTAGGAACGCTCCGCCTGCTCGATCTCGGCATTGACGCGCTCAATCTCCTCGCGCAGGGCGGTTACCTTGCCGATGGCGTTTTTTTCCGCTTCCCAGCGGGCTTTCATGGTGTTGAACTGATCGCGCTGCTCCGCCAGTTCCTTCTGGACTTCCTCCAGATGGGCGCGGGAAAGGGGATCGTCATCCTTTTTCAGGGCGGCTTCCTCAATTTCCAGCTGCATGATGTGGCGGCGGATATCGTCCAGCTCTGTCGGCAGGGAATCGATTTCCGTACGGATCATGGCGCAGGCTTCGTCCACCAGGTCGATGGCCTTGTCCGGCAGGAACCGGTCCGTAATGTAGCGGTTGGACAGGGTGGCGGCGGCGATCAGGGCATTGTCCTGGATTTTCACGCCGTGGAAAACTTCATACCGTTCCTTGAGGCCGCGCAGGATCGCGATGGTATCCTCCACGGTAGGCTCTTCCACCATGACGGGCTGGAACCGGCGCTCCAGGGCGGCATCCTTCTCGATATACTGGCGGTACTCATTCAGGGTGGTGGCACCGATACAGTGCAGCTCACCACGGGCCAGCATGGGCTTGAGGATGTTGCCGGCATCCATTGCGCCGTCTGCCTTGCCGGCGCCGACGATGGTGTGCAGCTCATCGATGAACAGGATGATGCGCCCGTCGCTCTTTTTGATTTCCGCCAGCACGGCCTTCAGCCGTTCCTCAAACTCACCCCGGAACTTGGCGCCCGCGATCAGGCTGCCCATATCCAGGGAGAAGACGGTCTTGTCCTTCAGGCTGTCCGGTACGTCCCCGCGGACGATCCGCTGGGCCAGGCCTTCGGCGATGGCGGTTTTACCGACACCGGGCTCACCGATAAGCACCGGGTTGTTCTTGGTTTTCCTGGACAGGATCCGGATGACGTTCCGGATCTCACTGTCACGGCCGATGACCGGGTCCAGCTTCTGTTTCCGGGCCAGGTCCACCAGGTCGGAGCCGTACTTTTTCAGCGCGTCATAGGTTTCCTCCGGACTGTCGGAGGTGACGCGGGCGGCACCGCGGACTTCGCTCAGGGCCTTCAGGAAGGCGTCATCGGAGTAGCCAAGGGACTTCAGCAGGCGCTTCACGTTGGTGGAAGCTTTGGCACAGATGCCCATCCAGACATGCTCCACGGACAGGTATTCATCCTTCATCCTGGTGGCGGTCTTCTCGGCTTCCAGCAGGGCCTGTTCCACATCGTTGGCGATGTAGACCTTGCCGGGTTCCCGGCCGGAACCGGAAACGCGGGCGATCCGGCCCAGGTTTTCCTTCAGTCCGGTGACAAGCGCGGGAACGGACAGGCCGCATTTGGACAGCAGCTGGGGAATCAGCTCGTTGCTGTCTTCGGTCAGGGCGAGCATAAGGTGCTCCTGCTCCACCTGCATGTGCTGGTATTCTATTGCGATTGACTGGGCGCGCTGAAGCGCGGCAACGGTCTTCTGTGTAAACTGATCCATATTCATAGGGATCCCTCCTTTGAAGGAAGTTTGACTAACTTTGACCTTCAAACACATTATACACGGTTGCTTGACGATGTCAAGAGCAATTCATAATTCAAAATTCATAATTCATAATTATGATTACTAAACAGCAAAAGCCGGGCAGGAAGAAAAAACAGGGGGCAAACGTTGCTTTTTTGGACGCCCGTTTTTGGACAAGCGGGGCGATCTATGGTAATATATACTGTCTTGATATACGCATTTATACCAGGACAAAGGAACAGACCGGAGGAGAAAGATGTTCGGAAAGAAAAAGCGCAGGGAAGACATGGAGGAATACGAAGCGTTTTCCCCTGAGGAAGGCTATGAGCCGTTTTTTCCGGAAAATGAGGATGCGGAAGCGGAGTATGAGCCCGTGGACGGATATGAACCCGTGGACGGATATGAGCCTGCGGATGAATATGGCCCCGCGGACGAGTATGATCCTGATACATATGAATATGAGGAATCAGGGGAAGCCTACTATGATGATGAAGAAGAGGCTTCCTGGGGTGTTGATGACGAAGAATATGAGGAGGATCCGGAAGACCAGCCGGAACCCCGCAGCATTTTCCGTCCCGAGACCCGGAAACCCAACTTTGTTGTCAGCGTACTGCTGAATACATTCCGGATGATGCTGGTCCTCCTGGTGCTGGCCGGTGTGGCCGGACTGGGCGCGCTGGCCGGGATCGCCAAGGGTTATGTGGATACCGCGCCGGAGCTGAACCTGATCGCGCTGGACAGCCAGGCGCAGACGTCTTTCATCTACGATTCGAACGGACAGCTGATTACCGAATACAAGGGCACGGAAAACCGTGTGCTGGTTTCCCTGGACGCCATGCCGAAGCGGCTGCGCAACGCGTTTATCGCGGTGGAGGATGCCCGGTTCTATTCCCATAACGGCGTTGACCTGAAGCGTATTGCCGGCGCGTTCCTTTCCAACCTGACTTCATCCGGAACCCAGGGCGGTTCCACCATTACCCAGCAGCTGATCAAAAACACCCTGCTCTCCTCGGAGCAGAGCTATAAGCGGAAGATCCAGGAGGCTTACCTGGCGCTTCAGCTGGAAAGCAGGTACAGCAAGGACCAGATCCTGGAAAGCTACCTGAACACCATTTACCTGGGTGAAAACTATTACGGTGTGCAGGTGGCGGCCAAGGGCTATTTCGGCAAGGATCTCGGAGACCTGACCCTGCGGGAATGCGCAATCCTGGCCGGCGCCACCAACAATCCCTACTACTACAACCCGCGGCGGAACCTGTATACCCGCAAGAGCGAGGAAAAGGACTACGCCAAGGTGACCAACAACCGGACGGACTATGTGCTCCGGTGTATGTATGAAAACCAGTTCATTACCAAGGAGCAGTACCAGGAGGCACTGAACCCGGAAACGGCTTCCGTGCTCCCGGAAGCGCCGATTTCCGCAGACGGCATGTACAGGTATCCCCATTATGTGGAATACGCTGTGAAGGAAATCGTGGATATCTTCCTGGAGCTGAACGGGCTGGAGGACAACACAACCAACCGCCGTGCCATGGAGAACAAATTCCGGACCGGCGGCTACCGGGTGAAGCTGGCCATCGATACGAATATCCAGGATATCGTGGAGAACACCCTGCAGAACTGGAGCAAGTATCCGTCCCTGCGGGATCCGTCCGACAAGGTGTTCCGGACGAAGAACTCCGACGGTACCTATACGGAGATTATCCAGCCCCAGGCAGCCTGCGCGGTGCTGGATTACCGGACGGGCGAGCTGAAGGCGATTGTCGGATCCCGGACCGCGGTGACGGCCAAGAAGACCCTGAACCGGGCGACAGACATGAAGATGCCGGTCGGCTCTTCCATCAAACCGATCGCGGTATACGCGCCTGCACTGGAACTGGGCGCCAGCCCGGCGTCGGTCGTATACAACATGCCGGTACCGATTGCCGGCTGGAAAGACTCCAAGGGAAAGGACTCCTGGCCGAAGAACTACGGCGGCGGAGGCTATGTGGGACCGGAAACGCTCCGTACCGCCATGGCCAAATCCCATAACACCGCGGCAGCCGCCACCCTCCTGTCCATGGTGGGTGTGAACCGCAGCGTGGATTTCCTGCACCAGCTGGGCATTGATGACGGGCATATTGATGCCACGCCTTTCGGCCTGAGCCTTGGTTCCTCCGGTATTACCCCGCTGCAGATGACAGTGGCCTTCGGCGTGCTTGCCAACGGCGGAAAGTACAAGGAACCGATCTCTGTGCTGGGTATCTCCGATTCCGCCGGACGGGTCGTGTGGGACGGACACCAGCACCAGGAATACCGCACGGTATTCAAACCCAGTACGTCCTGGATGATTGTGGATATGCTGCAGTCTGTTGTCCAGAAGGGAACCGGTACCAGCGCGAAGATCAAGGGACAGGTGGTCGGCGGCAAGACCGGTACGAACTCGGACCAGAAGGGTGTCTTCTTCTCCGGTGTGACCGGATATTATGCTTCGGCCCTGTGGATCGGCCACGACAACTATAAGGCGCTGTCTTCCAAGTCCACCGGTTCCGGGGCAGCGGCCCCCCTGTGGCAGGCTTACATGAGCAAGATCCATGAGGGACTGCCCAAGAAGGAAATCCTGGACGGCAATCCCGCTGACTACGGCCTGGTGAAAGTGACCACCTGCGCGGTCAGCGGACAGCTGGCCACGGAAGCCTGTGCGAATGACGCGATGGGATACGGCGTGGTGACGGACTGGTGGGCCAAAGGCACTGAACCGACCGTCAGCTGCCAGATGCATATTTCCAAGACCGTCTGCAGCGATACGGGCATGCTGGCTACTTCCTACTGCCCCAACTGTGAGACGCGCGGCGTGGTGACGATTCCCAGCGGGCATCCGCTGTATAACCTGCTTGGCGGACAGTACCAGTCGGTGATTGAGGAATACCTCGGATCGACCGCGGCGATCAGCAGTACATACTGTACGCTGCACAACGAGTTCTATCAGGATCCGAATCCGCCTGTCCAGGATACCCAGTCGTCGTTCCCTGAAGCAAGGCAGGCGCTGGCGCTGGCGGACAACCTGCTGGCAACACTGGATCCGTCAAGCGCCATGTACCAGGCGGTACAGAACGCGGCTGACTACCTGAGAATGCTGCTGGGTGCGGATTACCCGAACCAGGCAGAGATTATGTCTGCCATAGAGGCCCTGACGAGGGCAATGGGCGGAATGTACTGATTTTAATTCAGAATTCATAATTCATAATTCAGAATTAATGATTCGGGATTCAGCATATGGCATAATGTATAACAGGAAGTAACGGGAGGAACTGTGAACAGCTTGTGCCGGAAGGTCCGGAAAGCTGTATACGGGAACTGAAGGGAAACGTGATAAGATGAATGTTGTGGACATTGTGATCCTGGCGATCCTGGGACTGAGCGTCCTGGTGGGGCTGTACCGGGGGTTTATCTCCTCGGTTGCCTCCATGGGAGGCTGCATCCTGTCCCTGGGGCTCAGCTTCTGGCTGAGTCCGAAGCTGGCTGCGGCAATCCAGAATAATCCGGAGATCCTGAGGACGCTGGCTTCCTATACTGATGCAGCCACGAAGCTGGGAGACCAGGCGCTGGCAAGCAGCAGTGTCACATCGCTGAACGACACGGCGATCACGGAGATTATGACCAAGGTCTCCCTGCCGGCACCGCTGAACACGCTGCTGCAGAACAACCTGCAGAACAAGGTTTTCGGTACGGCGGCGGATGTGGGCACCTATGTTTCCCAGACCATCGTCGGCGCCATCCTGAATGTGATCTGCTTTATTGTCTGCTTCCTGGCGCTGCTGCTGGTGATCCATTTTGTGATCAACTTCCTGAAAGTGGTGTTCAAATTCCCGGTGCTTAAGCAGCTGAACTCCATTGCGGGCGGCGCCTTCGGCCTGATCCGCGGCGCCCTGCTGTGCTTTGTGGCTTTTGCCCTGCTGCCCCTGATCCAGACGCTGCTGCCGGTGCAGGATATTAACGAACTGGTGGAGGCCAGCGCCCTGGCGCCATTGTTCAACAGCGGGAACCTGATACTGGCGATTATGAACGGAAGGTTGTTCTAGTTTTTTCTCTGCGGAAGCAGAGAAAAAAGTGAAATATTGGCCTTCGTCCAATGTGAAATATGATGCGGCTGAAGCCGCATCATGTGAAATATCGCTTCGCGATGTGAAATATACGCCATATGGAATACCATATGGCGTATGTGATAAATACAGATAACAAGAAAGCGGCTTGCTATGCAAGCCGCTTTCTCTGTTACTGTACGCGTTTTATGCGTCGATGAGGCTCTTTTCGGTTTCGGGATCGAACAGGTGCATGACCTTGGCGGGGAAGGTGATATACAGCTTGCTGCCGAAGGTCAGGCTGCTGCGCTGTTCGGGTGTCAGGTCCACGGTGGGCAGGCGGACGATAATCTTGTCGTCATTCTTGCTGGACAGATGCAGATGCAGCTCGCTGCCCATCATTTCATTGACGTCGATGGTGCATTCGATGGCGTTTTCCGCATTCTCGAACAGCACGGTGGTGTGTTCCGGACGGACGCCCAGGATGATTTCCTGGGAACCAACGTTCTTCTTCTCCAGGACGGCGTTCTGTTCCGCGTTCAGGGGGAGCTTCACGCCGAGGACTTCCACTTCGTATCCGGAAGCGCCCTTGATCAGGTTCGCCTTCAGGAAGTTCATCTGGGGGCTGCCGATGAAGCCGGCCACGAAGAGGTTCACCGGGGTATCGAACACTTCCTGGGGGGTACCGACCTGCTCGATGAAGCCGTCCTTCATGATGACGATCCGGTCGCCCAGGGTCATGGCTTCCGTCTGGTCATGGGTCACGTAGATGAAGGTGGTGTCCAGTTTCTGGCGCAGGAGGATAATTTCCGCGCGCATCTGGTTGCGCAGCTTGGCGTCCAGGTTGGACAGCGGCTCGTCCATCAGGAAGACCTTGGCGTTCCGGACCATGGCGCGGCCGATAGCCACACGCTGGCGCTGGCCGCCGGAGAGGGCGCGGGGCTTCCGCGTGAGGTATTCGGTGATACCCAGGATCTGGGCGGCGTTGGTAACACGCTCGTACACTTCATCCTCCGGCACCTTCTTCAGGCGGAGGCTGAAGGCGATGTTGTCATACACCGTCATGTGGGGATACAGGGCGTAGTTCTGGAAAACCATCGCGATATCCCTGTCCTTGGGCTGCAGGTCATTGACGACTTCGCCGTCAATTTCCAGTGTGCCCTCGGAGATATCCTCCAGGCCTGCGATCATGCGCAGGGTGGTGGATTTACCGCAGCCGGAGGGGCCGACGAAGACCACAAACTCCTTGTCTTTGATTTCCAGGTTGAAATCATGGACTGCGGTTACTTTATTATCATAAATCTTTTTGACATCTGTCAGTTTTACGCTTGCCATATCGTTAACTACTCCTTCCGTTTATATCAATTCATAATTCATAATTCACAATTCATAATTATTTTATGGTGGATTATGAAGGTTAGGGTTGCAGGCAAAGGCGTCAGCCTTTGACTGCGCCTCCGGTAACTCCCTCAACATAATACTTCTGGAGGAACATGAAGAGGATGGTTACAGGGAGGGCTACCAGTACGCCGCCTGCGCAGAACATGGTGTAGTTGCTGGAAATCTGGTCCCTGTTCAGCCAGTCATACAGACCGACGGCCACGTTCTTGCCGGCGGAAGTACCGAAGGCGATGTAGCGTGCGAAGACGTAATCGCCCCAGGGTCCCATGAAGGCGGTCAGGACCGTGTAGATAACGATCGGCTTGGAAAGGGGAAGAATGATCTTGTAAAGGATCTGGGCACGGGTTGCACCGTCCACACGGGCTGCTTCGTCCAGCGACATCGGGATTGTGTCAAAGAATCCCTTGGAGACGTAGTAGCCCATACCGGAGGAGGCAACGTAGACCAGGATCAGTCCGGGCACCGCGTTGGCCTGGGTCAGTCCCAGGTCCTTCAGGACGCGGTAGAGGATGATCATGGAAAGCATGCCGGGGAACATGCCGAGGATCAGCATGAACCGCATGAGGGGCTGGCGCATCTTGAAGCGGAAGCGGGACAGCGTATAACTCATGCACAGCACGATGATCGTCTGCAGGACCGCGGTGGCCAGCGCCGCGATGAAGGTGTTGGTATACCACCGGGTGAAATCCGTCTGGAACAGCTTGGTGTAGTTCGCGGTTCCCCAGACCTTCGGGAGGACGTAGCCCACCTGGCCGGTGTTCTCAACCCGGAAGGACTGCAGCACAATACAGATAAAGGGAATCAGCCAGATGATGCTGATGGCGATCAGCAGGACATGAATGGCTGTGTTGGAAATCGCACGGGAGGTTTTCAATCCCATGTGACGTTTTGCGGATGCTTCACTCATCACCGGAAATCCTCCTCATTCTTAATACTCGGCAGCAGGTTGTAAACAACCAGCGAGATCAGGGCGACCACCACGAATACCAGGATACCGATGACCGAGGCCATGTAATACTGGGATTCGGCGCCGGTGGTAATCTTGAACAGCCAGGTGATCAGCAGGTCGGTGTAGCCAACCGAACCTGCCGCTGAAGAGGCTGCGGCGTTTGTCGGTGCGCCGGCGGTCAGCAGGTAGATGACGTTGAAGTTGTTCATGTTGCCGGTGAAACTCGTCAGCAGGTACGGCCCTGTAACGAAGAGCATATACGGCAGGGTAATCTTTGTATACTGTTTCCATCCGCTGGCGCCGTCGATCTTTGCAGATTCGTACAGGTCCGCGGGGATGTTCATCAGGATACCGGTGGTGATCAGCATCAGGTAGGGGATACCGATCCAGATGTTGATGACAATGACTGTGATCCGGGCCAGCCAGGGCTTGCTGGGATCACCGAAGAAGTCAATTGCTTTTGTAATCCACCCCATGTCCATCAGGAAGCTGTTGATGAGGCCGTTCTTGGCGAACAGCTTGGACACATACAGCAGGGAAATGAACTGCGGAATGGCGATGGTCAGCACCAGGATGGTCCGCCAGCCCTTCTTGAACCGGATTCCCTTCTTGTTGATGGCCATGGCCACGAACATGCCCAGGAAATAGTTGGTGAAGGTGGCGAAGAAAGCCCAGATCAGGGTCCAGAGCAGCACCTCGCCGAAGGTGGCGGCATAGGACTGGGTACCGCCCGCGCCGCCGCTCCAGGACAGCATGGTGTTGAAGTTGTCCAGGCCCACCCACGAGAACAGGCTGTTGGTGTAGCCGTTGTGGGTTCCGTCATAGTTGGTGAATGCCACCAGGATCATGAAGAGGATCGGCAGGGCGGTGAACACGATGATGCCGGTCATGGGCAGGGCCAGCAGCGTTTTGTGGAACTGGTCGTCCACGATGCTGTGCAGGTCCTCTTTGCCGCTCTTCAGCTTCTTGCCGGAGGCCAGGATCTTCTCAGCCATCTTGTTCTGCTTCACGTTCACCCGCCAGGTGTAGATGAAGGCGATGATGAAGAAGATGGTCAGCACGCCGTAGAGCAGGATCTGGAACGAGTTGTCATGGTAGGTCGTAACATACTGGTCCAGAAGCTCGTTGTATTCCTCCGAGGGCCCCATCCTGCCCAGCGAAGGGAGCATGCTCAGCCAGTAACCGCCGGACATGATCATGAAACCGATGAAGACAATCTCAAACAGCAGGAACAGCAGCCCGCGCAGGATCTGCCCGCGGGCGATGTTACCGAAACCCATGACAAAGAAGGAAAGCTTGGTTTTCCAGTCTCCATGGACGAAGGTATTCACGATGTCGGCAATTTCGGTGCCGATGGCTGTTCCGCCTTTTTTCAGGATCCCCCAGAGGTTCAGGAAAACCTGCAGGACCGCTTTGGGAATCCCGGTGAAAAAGCGGGCTACTTTGTACCCGAATTTCCGTCCTTTGGACAGTTTCAGGTACTCCAGATCACTGAGCTGTGACATGTCTGTAACCACTCCTCTCCAGGTTTGGTATCCGGAATACCGGAATCTCTATCATCAATACGGTGATCCGTATGAATGACCGGACATATGAAAAGGGAAAATGACGCGCACAGAATAATGGAATTCTTGTCTTTATACAGTAATAGTAAGTTTTTTTCCGGTTTTCGTCAATGACAAATGCAGTATCCGGCGCACTTTTCTGAATTTTTCCATGAAGGGTTAAAAGGATCCGGGACGAGGGTCAGTTATCGGCCATATTATAACCGTTTTTCATCTTTTCGCTGGCAGTCTGCAGCACCTTGTTCAGGACGGAAACCGTCTCTTCCCTGGCCATGGCGCTGAGCTTTTCATTGGCTTCCTCCGTCAGGGAGAAATCCCCGGAGGCGGCCATCTTCCGGTCGTATTCCCGGATGAGCCCGCGGCCTTTTGTTGCCACGGCCAGCTGGTAGCGCTCAATATTCTGCACGGTGGCACCGTAGCAGGAATCCGCCAGCGCGCCAATGAGGCGGCTGCTCCAGTACAGGTTTTCCGTGGAGGTATCCAGGGTGACCTTGCTCAGGTAGTCGGGGATTCGGCTGACACGCGTATAGAGCGGCAGGGCGGCGCCGAAGGTGGTGGAACCGAAGGTGATCCATTCGACCCCCTTCAGGGCATCCGGCACATCCGGCCGGATCTGGCAGATGCTGGTGACGCCCGTCCGGTTGATGCCGATGGAGCGGTACATGCCCCGGGAGCCTGTGTCACGGTTGATATAGGGATCATAGGGGGTTCCCTGGAAATGGCCGGAGAGCAGGTATTTCACATCCTCCGCCGTCACTTTCCGGTCCGGCTTCAGGCTCCAGGGAATGCGGTCGCTTTCCGGCGTGAATTCCGCGTCCGGCCCGTCCCAGCGATGGCTGTCCGGGGCCAGGTACCTGCCCATAAACCAGGCGCGGGGCGTGTTGTAGATATGGTCCGAATCCCGGCGGCTGCCGAAGATATCCCGGGGATTGAATTTCCCGTCCTGGTTCAGGTCCAGGTGATTGTCCCGGATGAACTCCTTCAGGTCAGCGGAGCACAGGCTGGCTTCCTGCTTTCCGAAAGCGTCCGCCAGGTCAAAGCCGTCCATGCCGAACTGGTTCGGGTTGATGACCACCCGGTCCTCCGGAACCTTCCGGGCAATCCAGTGATGCCCGCCGATGGTTTCCAGCCACCAGACTTCGTTTTCGTCATTGAAAGCAATGCCGTTGGATTCATAGGTGCCGTACTGCTCCAGCAGCGACGCCAGGCGCAGGACGCCTTCCCGGGCGGAGCGGATATAGGGCAGCACCAGCACCACGATGTCCTCTTCCCCGATGCCGCCGGGCACATCCTTTTCCTTCCGGGTTTTTGCCTTTTTATACTCCACCAGCGGATCCGCCGCCAGCACCCGGGGATTGGAAGTGATGGTCTCGGTGGCTGTCATGCCCACGTTGGCGTCATTGATGCCCGTGGCAGCCCAGATGCCTTCCTTGGGATCCACACTGGGGCAGGAAGTATAGCCCAGCGGATGATCCGGCAGGTCAATCTCCACATGGGAGATGACGCTTTTATACTTTTTCGGCTGATCCTTGGGGTTTACCCGGATCAGCTTTTTTACGTCAAAATGGCCGTCGTCCGTCCGGGCGATCATTGTGGAACCGTCATTGCTGGCCTTGGGTCCGACCAGGACTGTTGTGCAGGGCATGAGCTTTTTCCTCCGTCAGTTACAATTGTTATCAGAAACATTTCTGCGGGTGCTTCCCGCCGCACTGCTGCAGCTTTCCGCATTTATAGCACAGCTCGTTGGCGCTGACGCCTTCCGCGAGGAATGTCCGGATATTATCGAAAGTGGTTTCGGCGATATTCGCCAGGGCCTCCTGGGTCAGGAAAGCCTGGTGGGAAGACACGATGACATTGGGCATGGAGATGAGCCGCGCAAGGGTATCGTCCTCCACGATGTGCCCGGAGAAATCATGGAAGAAGATGCTGGATTCCTCCTCGTACACATCCAGGCAGGCGGCGCCGACCTGGCGGCTTTTGATGCCTTCCAGGAGATCTTCCGAGTCGATCAGGCCGCCCCGGGAGGTATTGATGATTACGACGCCCTTTTTCATTTTTGCGATGCTGTCCCGGTCGATCATATGGGCGGTCTCATCGGTCAGGGGGCAATGCAGGGAGAGGATGTCGCACTCACGCCAGATCTCCTCCAGGCCTGTGTAGCGGACGCCCTTTTCCTTCAGCTTTTCATTGGGGAATTTGTCAAAGGCCAGGACCTTCATCCCGAAGCCAAGGCAGATGTCAATAAAACAGGCGCCGATTTTGCCCGTGCCGATCACGCCCACGGTTTTTCCGTGCAGGTCGAAGCCGGTGAGCCCGCTGAGGCTGAAATTGAAATCCCGGGTGCGGATGTAGGCTTTGTGGATGCGGCGGATGGAGGTCAGCAGCAGCGCCACGGCATGCTCCGCCACCGCGTAGGGGGAGTAGGCGGGGACCCGGACCACATGGATCCGGCCGTAGCAGGCTTCCACATCCACGTTGTTGTAGCCCGCGCAGCGCAGGGCGATCAGCCTGACGCCCATGCCGGCCAGGGTTTCTGCCATGGCTTTGTCCACCATGTCGTTGACGAAGATGCAGACCACATCCGCGCCTTTGGCCAGGTTCACCGTATCCGGGCTCAGGCGGGTGTCAAAAAACTTCATGCTGCACTCCGGCAGGTCCGGGTGTGCTTCCCGGTAGGCGGGCAGCGCTTTTTCAAAGGACTGGATATCATAGTCCTTCGCGTCAAAGAATACGATCCGAACCGATTCCATAATTTATCTCCTTATTTCAGCACAGCGCTGGTCTGGGGACCGAGCGTCAGGGTGGTTCCTTCCAGTTCCGCGATACTTTCAAAGGGGTCAACGGACAGGTATGCCGTGATCTGTGTGAAGGCGTGGTCCGTCGCGTCCGCCAGGTTTACGGAAAGCATTTTGTCCGTGGTGTTGTGGAAAACGCCGACCGTGCTGCCATCCAGCGTACACAGGAAACCGCCCAGCTTCGTATCCCTGAAGGACAGGGCCTGGTATTCGCCCCGGGCGATTTCCGGATTCGCCTTGCGGATTGCCAGCAGCTTCCGGTAATGCTGCAGGAGGCTGCCGGTGATGTTTTCCAGGTCCAGGACGGAATAGGGGGTCTGCTTGTCATAGGTGCTGCCAACGGGATCCTTTACGGTATCCCCGTCGCCCCACAGCATGGCCAGGCGGCGGTTTGCGTCGGTATTCGCGCCGCCCCGGGAGCCCCGCAGGCCGATTTCCTCGCCATAGTACATGAAGGGGGAGCCGGGGGAGAGGATATACAGGCTGGCGGCTACATGCATCCGTCCGCTGGCCACCGTGAGGTACCCGGACGCCCGGTCCGTGTCATGGTTGGCAATGAAGGGAATGTTCATGGCTTCCGGGTTCTTTTCGTGAATGGAATCCAGGTAGCTCTGGGTGGCCTGGACGAACTTGTTCACATCCCCGCCCTTGGCGGTTTCCGCGATGAGGCCTTCCGTCTGGGAGGTGGAGAAGCGGAAGCAGTTGAAGGCGTCCAGGTAGCGGTTGGTGATGCCGTCGCTGTCCCAGACTTCCGCGACGGTATAGATGTTCGGGTTGATCTTTTTCAGCTCCGCCATATACCAGACCCAGAACTCCGCGTTTTTCGCGTGATCCCCGTAATAGGGGTACTTGGCGGCGTCAAACCTGAAACCGTCCACGCCCAGCTCCATCCAGTGGGCTGCCACGTTCAGCACGGCCTGCCGGACGTTTTCGCTGTCGAAGTTCAGCTCCGGCATGTTGTCCGAGAAGTTCGCCTCCACCAGCAGGTCCGGCTGGTTCAGGCGCATGAAGCGCCGGCCGGAGGGAACCTGTTCATCCGGATTCAGCCAGGTATAGAAGTCATAATATATATTGGAAGTGTCCTGCTGCAGGTGGGTGTTCCGGAAGTACCGGAACCAGCTGTTCTCTGAGCCCGTATGGTTCAGCGGCAGGTCCAGGATCAGCTTGACATCCCGCTCATGGCAGATGCGGAGCAGCTCCTGCAGGTCCTCCGTTGTGCCGAAGGCAGGGTCGATTGTGTAATAGTCGGTCACATCATATTTATGATAGGATGGGGAGAGGAAGATGGGGGTCAGCCAGATGCCTTCGATGCCCAGGCTTTTCCCGGAAGCCGGATCCCCGTCATTGAGGTAATCCATCCGGTTGATGATTCCCCGGAGATCGCCGATGCCGTCCCCGTTTGAATCGGAGAAGGAACCCACGAAGATCTCATAGAACACCCGATGGTTGTTTTTCATATCCAGGCCTTCTCCCTCCGCGGCGCAGCAAGTGCACAAAAGCGCCAGCGCAAGCAACAGAACGATGATTCGCTTCATTATCTATTCCCTTCTTTCCGCGGCATTCACCTGTATCATGAACCATTCGCTTTTCCTTGTCAAGGGACTGAAAAGATGTTATATTTCGGGAAAAGACAGACAGATCAAAGGATGAATGCTGCAAATGGAACGCTTCCTGAATGAAGAGGCTATACAAAAATGCAAGGACCGTGCCCGGCTCCTTACGCGGCTGCCGGCCGGGCTGGGCGCGCTGATGCTTGCGGTGTTTGTTGTGCTGTGCCTGCTGACCCGCACCGGGAACGCCCGGTTCATGCTGTATGCGGCGATGATCAGCACGGTGCTGGCAGGGTGGGGACTCATTGCCCTGTGGGTGCTTGCCGCGGAGCCTGCCCGGGCGAAGGAACGGCACCTGACGGGGCTTGCCGAAGCGGAGAAGGAAATCCGGGAAGGGTGGCTCTTCCTGAGCGATGACTGCTTCCGGATTCCCGCAAGCGTGCGGGTCCGAAAGGTCCGGCTGGAAACGGAAACAGAGGCCTTCTCCCTGAACCTGAATGAAGAACTGACGCAGCGCATGCCGCCGGACGGATCCCTGGTCCGGGCGGAAACCGCGAGGAAGTTTATTACCGGGCTGGAAGTGCTGGAGGCCGGGCAGGGACAGCCGGCCGGCACAAGGAAAACCGGCCGGGGAAAGATCCGGCGGGCGGCCGGGAAGATCTTCCTGCCGGCGGTTCTCTGGGCAATGATGGCGGTGCTGCTGACCGGCTTTGTGTTCAACCAGATTACGGACACAAAACCGGCAAACAAGATTGTCCTTTACGCGGACTGTGAGGTGCAGGACGCGCCTGCGCTGGCGGAAAAACTGGAAAAGGAACTGGGCGGCGCCGTGCGCATGGTGAAGATCCATCCCTTTTCCTACGCGATGTTTGATTCCGCAAGGCTGAAGCAGGCGGACCTGTTTATTGTTCCCGATTCCCATGCGGCGGAGTACGGGGAATGGTTTGCGGAAGAAGACGGCCCGGCGGTTTATGACCCGGCGGCCGGAACCGCTGTCGCACCGGACGTCTTCCTGTATTCCCGGGAAGGTGCGCCGGAAGAGGTTTTCCGCCTGTACCGGGGAAAGGCTTCCGTCCACCTGGAGGACGGGCTGGCCCGCCGGGCGGCGGAACTGCTCCTGGCCATGAGCGAGCAAACAAAGGAGGAAACCCCATGAACGGACGCCTGCTGGTAATTGCCCTGATGATCCTTTCCCTGCTGCCGGTCCTGCCTGTGAGCGCCGGAGCGGAGGAAAAGGAAAGCTCCCTGTATGTTGAAAAGGTGGAAAACCTGCCGGAGGATTTTATCTTCGGCATGGATATTTCGAGCGTCCTGGCGGAAGAGGCCAGCGGCGTGAAATACTATGATTTTGAAGGCAGCGAGACGGACCTGTTCCGGCTGCTGGCGGACAACGGGATCAATTATATCCGGGTCCGGGTCTGGAACGATCCGCGGGACGCGGAAGGCCGCGGCTTCGGCGGAGGCAACTGCGACATCGGTACCGCGGTGGAGATCGGAAAGCGCGCGACAGCCTGCGGCATGAAGTTGCTGGTGGATTTCCACTATTCGGATTTCTGGGCGGACCCGGGGAAGCAGATGGTTCCCCGGGCCTGGGCAGGCATGGAAATTGAGGAGAAGACCCAGGCGGTCTATGAATATACGCTGGACTGCCTGAAGCAGCTGAAGGATGCCGGCGTGGACGTGGGCATGGTGCAGACCGGCAATGAAACCAACGGCGCGATGTGCGGCGAAAAGATCTGGATGAACATCGCCTGGCTGATGGACGCCGGCGCCCGGGCCACCCGGGAGGTCTATCCGGACGCGCTGGTGGCGCTGCATTTCGCCAATCCGGAGAACGCGGACAGTTACCGGACCTACGCGAAGAAGATGGATTACTATGAGCAGAACGGCCTGATCCACTATGACGTTTTTGCCACTTCCTATTATCCCTACTGGCACGGCACGCTGGACAACCTGTCCGCGATCCTGACGGAGATTGCGGAAACCTACGGCAAGAAGGTCATGGTCATGGAGACCTCCTATGCCTTCACGGAGGAGGACAGCGACTTTTCCGGCAATACCATCGGCGGCGGGGGCGGCATTGTGAAGGACTATCCTTTCACAGTGCAGGGACAGGCCAACAGCGTCCGGAACATTACGGACACCGTGGTGAACAGGACGCCGGCCGGCATCGGCGTCGTTTACTGGGAAGGCGCCTGGATCACCGTGGGAACGGGGAGCCGGGAGGAAAACCAGCAGAAATGGGAGCAGTACGGCTCCGGCTGGGCGTCCAGCTACGCGGCGGTTTACGACCCCAATGACGCGGGGAAATACTACGGTGGCAGCGCCGTGGACAACCAGGCGTTTTTCGATGCCGGCGGGCATCCGCTGGAATCCCTGAAGGTGTTCCGGCTGATGCGGAGCGGCAATACGCCGGAGGTCCGGGCGGACGCGCTGGAGGAGCCGGCGATCCTCTGCGACCTGAACGTGCCGCTTTCCCTGCCGGAAACGGTGAACGCCATAATGACCGACAACAGCCGGCAGGCGGTGCCGGTGACCTGGAACCTGACGGAAGCGAAGGACAGGGAGATGCACTCCTCCGGTCCGAAAAAGTATGAGATTACCGGCGAAGCCGGCGGGATGGAAGCCCGGTGCTTCGTTTCGATGGTCGAGTACAACTACATGACCGACTACAGCTTTGAGGAAGGCGGCAAGGACTGGGTTATTACCGACCTGAAGCACGCGGATGAGCTGTATGTGGAGGACAAGAAGACGGATTCACTGACCGGCAGCAAACACCTGCACTTCTGGAGCGCCGCCCGGGACAGCGTGGAGTTTACCGCGGAACAGACGGTGCGGGACCTGCCGGAGGGCGAGTTCCGCTTCTCGGCGGCCATTATGGGCGGGGACTGCGGTGAAACAGATATCTATACCTATGTAAAGGTGGACGGGCAGGAGGTTGCCCGGTCAGAGCAGATGCCGATTACCGGATACAACAACTGGTATATAGGCCCGACGACGATATTTGACCATCCGGCCGGGAGCGAAGTGACCGTCGGCATCTATGTCCGTTGCCAGGGAACGGGTAACGGGGCCTGGGGGAAAATTGACGACGCACTCCTTAATTCGGTGCAGTAAAAAGGGCCGGCCACAAGATGTTGAAAACGATACCAATGACGTAAAACAAAGGTTTCTCGTTTCGAGTTTTTTATTGACAAATGCGGGATTCGGTTATACAATAACCCCGATATAGAACGGAATAAATCGGGCAAAGACTGCCAAACGGTTTGGTTTTTGTCCGATTTTGATTCCGACAAAAAAAGATACTGAAAGGATGGACAGTATGAAAAACAAAAAGTCCCTGATCGCCATACTGGCAGTGGTTGTTGTACTCGCAGCAGTCCTGCTGATCTGGCATCCCTGGAGCAAACCCGCAGAACCTGTTGCTCCCGCGGTGACTGAGGCTGTTGAAGAAGCAGCTGCGGCCGTGGAAGAAAAGGCAGAAGAAGTAAAGGAAGCTGTTGAAGAAGCGGCCGCTCCCGCTGCGGAAGCCGTTGAAGAAGCAGCTGCCGCTGTGGAAGAAAAGGCTGAAGAAGTCAAAGAGGCTGTTGAAGAAGCAGCCGCTCCCGTAGCCGAAGCTGTTGAAGAAGCAGCTGCCGCTGTGGAGGAGAAGACTGAAGAAGTCAAAGAAGCGGTAGAAGAGAAGACTGAAGAAGTCAAGGAAGCTGTTGAAGAAGCGGCCGCTCCCGCAGCGGAAGCCGTTGAAGAAGCAGCTGCCGCTGTGGAAGAGAAAGCAGAAGAAGCCAAGGAAGCTGTTGAAGAAGCCGCCGCTCCCGTAGCGGAAGCTGTCGAAGAAGCTGCCGCGGCCGTAGAAGCTGCTGCTGTTCCTACCGACAAGAAGACCTACAAGATCACGATCTGGGTTGCTGAGCGGGCCGTTGACCTGACCAAGAAGCAGATCGCTGATTTCAACAACGAGAATGACTTCGCTTTCGACGCGACAGTGGAACCTGTGTCTGAGGCTGATGCCGCGACGCAGATGATCACGGACGTTGAAGCCGGCGGCGACATCTACTGCTTCGCGCAGGACCAGTTCGCCCGTCTGGTGCAGGCCGGTGCTCTGGCCAAGCTGGGCGTGAAGGCTTCCGAGACCGTGGTTGCGAACAACGACGCCGGCACCGTGGCGGCTGCCACCTCCGGTGATACGCTGTACGCCTATCCGCTGACCTCTGACAACGGATACTTCATGTATTACGACAAGAGCGTCATTCCGGAAGAGGATGTTGACTCCCTGGAGAAGCTGATTGCCGACTGCGAAAAGGCCCAGAAGTACTTCGCTTTCGAGCAGCAGACTTCCGCCTGGTACCTGGCCTCCTTCTTCTTTGGCACCGGATGTAAGTCCGAGTGGACCACTGATGACCAGGCCCAGTTCGTTTCCGTGAACGACACCTTCAACAGCCCCGCCGGCCTGATCGCCGTGAAGGGCATGAAGAAGCTGGTGGATTCTCCCTTCCACCTGAGCGCTACCGGCGCTGACCAGTTCAACCAGGGCGCGGCCATCGTGGTCAGCGGTACCTGGGACTTTGAAGCCATCAAGGGCATCCTGGGCGACAACATGGGTGTCACCGACCTGCCCTCCTTCGAAGTGGACGGTAAAGAATATCACCTGGGCTCCTTCAACGGCTGCAAGCTGATGGGCGTGAAGCCTCAGGTTGATCCCGAGAAGGGCGCTGCCCTGCATAAGCTGGCTCAGTACCTGACCGGCGAGAAGGCCCAGATGGAGCGCTTCGAAGCGCTGGCCTGGGGTCCCTCCAACCTGGCTGACCAGGCTTCCGACGCGGTTCAGGCGAACCCCGGCCTGGCTGCCCTGATCAAGCAGGCTCCGTATTCCGTGCCGCAGGGCCAGATCCACGGTTCCTGGTGGGATATCGCCAAGGTTATCGGCGAAGACGTAAAGGCTGCGACGGATGAAGCCGGCCTGCAGCAGGCACTGGACAACTACTATGACAAGATCTCCAGTCTGTTCACCATGACGGATGACGAGAAGACCGCCTGGGGCGTTATCGGCACCTGCAATCTGGAAGACGGTTTCTTCTTCACGGATTACAGCAACGAGACCCGCTCCAACTGGACTGACGACATCCCGATGGTCAAGGGTGATGACGGAATCTGGAAGACCGAAAAGGCGTGGGCCATGGAAGCCGGCACCGAGTTCAAAGTCCGCCAGGGCAAGAGCTGGGACAACGCTTTCCCGGCCGACAACTTCAAGGTTGAAGAAGCCGGCACCTACTATGTAACCTTCGACGAAACGACCGAGACGGTTGCCCTGGCTCCGGAAGCTGCCGCTGAAGAAGCCGCTCCCGCCGAGGAAGCCGCTCCCGCTGAGGAAGCTGCTCCCGCTGAAGAAGCTGCTCCCGCTGAAGAAGCTGCTCCCGCTGAAGAGCCCGCTGCCGAAGCTCCTGCTGCTGAGACTGTTGCCGAAGCGGTAGAAGAAAAGGTTGAAGAAGTGGCCGAAGCCGTTGAAGAAAAGGCTGAGGAAGTCAAGGAAGCTGCCGAAGAAGCAGTTGCTCCCGTAGCGGAAGCGATTGCCGCGGTTGCCGCGACTGCCGAAGAGACAGTGGAAGAAGCCAAGGAAGCTGTAGAGGAAAAGGCTGAGGAAGTTGCCGAAGCTGTTACCGAAGCTGCTGCCGCGGTGGAAGAAAAAGCCGAAGAAGTGACCGAAGCCGCTGCCGAAGCGGTGGAAGAAGCTGCTGCCGCTGTTGAAGAAAAGGCTGAAGAAGTGACCGAAGCTGCTGCCGAAGTTGCTGAAGAAGCTGCTGAGACCGCCACCACGGACGTTCCGCTGGTTGTTGCTATCAGCACCCTGTCCCAGAAGTTCAGCCCCTACTTTGCTGACACCGGCTATGACCAGGAAGTCGTAGACAGGACTCAGCTCTACATGATGACCACCGACCGTGTGGGCGGTATCATCTACAACGGTATCGAAGGTGAAACCGTTGCCTACAACGGAAATGACTACACCTACTATGGCCCCGGTGATCTGACTGTCAACTATGACGAAGCCAGTGACATCACCACCTACGGCTTCAAAATGCGGGATGACCTGAAGTTCTCCGACGGCGAACCCGTGACGATCGATGACGTCATCTTCACTTATTATGTGTACCTGGATCCCTCCTACAACGGATCCAACACCCTGAGGAGCTATGACATCGTCGGCCTGAAGGCTTATCAGACCCAGATTCCGGAAGCCAGCGTGGAAGAAGTTTCCAAGATGGCTGATGCTGTGAAGGCTGCTTATGCTGCCAACGGCGCCGATTACAAGGTGACCGAAGAAGACGGTTTCTCCCAGGAACTGTTTGACAGCTATGCCACAGCCGTTACCGCGCTCTGGAAGGAAGACCTGCAGGGCATCGTGGACGCTGTGTTTGAGAACTATGCCAAGGACTATGCCGAGAAGTTCGGCCTGACCTATGAAGACGTCGCAGCGTCTGACGCCCTGAAGGTTTACCTGGGCGGCAACCTGTGGGGCTTCGCTCTGGAGAGCCAGGAATGCACCCTGGACGACCTGTTCACGGTTGCGTTCAACAAGTACGGCGGAAGCATTGACGCATATCTGGAAGCGGGCGAATCCGCTACCGGTTCTTCCGCCGATGCCATCAACAGCGATCTGATGAAGGCCGCTGCCGCCGCTGCCGGTGTTGACACCAGCGCGGGCGTTCCGAACATCAGCGGTATCAAGCGCGTTGACGATTACACCGTTGAAGTGCAGGTAAAGGGCTTCAGTGCTCCTGCCGTATATTCCATCCTCGGCCAGGCCATCACCCCCATGCACTACTACGGCGATCCCGCCCAGTACAACTATGAGAACAACCAGTTCGGCCATCCCTACGGCGACCTGAGCATTGCGCAGGGCAAGACGGATGTGCCCGTGGGCGCCGGCGCCTACAAGTTCCTGAAGTATGACAACCGTGTTGCTTACTACGAAGCGAACGAGTACTACTACCTGGGCGCTCCCAAGATCAAGAACCTCCAGTACAAGGAAACCAACTCTGCTGAAGTTGCTTCCGCTGTTCAGACCGGTACTGCCGACGGCGGCGAACTGACCGGCAACAAGGCCAACTTCGAAATGCTGCGCGGCTTCAACAGCAACGGCGAAGTGACCGGTGATGTTGTGACCACCTACAGCGTTGCCAACCTGGGCTACGGCTACATCGGCATGAACGCCGACACCATGAACGTGGCCGGCGAACCCGGAAGCGATGCTTCCAAGAACCTGCGCAAAGGCTTTGCGACCGTCCTGTCTGTATACCGCGACACTGCGTTTGACAGCTATTACGGCGACGCCGCTGCAGTAATCAACTATCCGATCTCCTCCACCAGCTGGGCTGCCCCGCAGGCCACCGATGAAGGTTACCGCGTAGCATTTTCTGTTGACGTAGACGGAAATCCGATATATACTGCTGAAATGTCTGCTGAGGAGAAGTATGAAGCAGCCAAGCAGGCAGCCATCGGTTTCTTCAAGGCCGCAGGCTATGTTTTCGATGAAGCGGAAGGCAAGTTCACCGAAGCTCCCGAAGGCGCTTCCCTGAGCTACGAAGTGATCATCCCCGGCGACGGCCTGGGCGACCACCCGTCCTTCGCAATCCTGACCGATGCCCGTGAAGCGCTTGCTTCCATCGGTATTGAGCTGAAGATCAACGACCCGGCAGACTCCAACGTTCTGTGGGATGCTCTGGATGCCGGCACCCAGAATATGTGGTGCGCAGCATGGGGTGCCACCATCGATCCGGATATGTACCAGGTCTACCACAGCTCCAACATCGTTGGTAAGGGCGGCAGTGACAGCAACCACTACCACATCCAGAGCGAGAAGCTGGACAAGCTGATCCTGGATGCCCGCCAGAGCGCTGACCAGGCTTTCCGTAAGGAAGTCTACAAGGATGCCCTGAACGAGATCATGGACTGGGCGGTTGAAATTCCTGCCTACCAGCGTCAGAACATCATCATTGCCAGCACCCCGCGTGTGAAGATTGACACCGTTACCCCGGATGTCACCACCTACTGGGGATGGCTGTATGAGATCCAGAAGATGGAAATGAACGCTACCAAGTAATGCTTTATCCCTTTCAGTGGAACTGAAAATTTAATCCCTGGCCGGTCTTCGCCCCGCGGGACGGGAACCGGCCAGGGAAAATCTTGCTTTATGGGTCCGAGGAGGACGACAACGTGTGGAAGTTTATCATTCGACGGATTTTTCTGGCCATCGTCATTGTGGTGCTGGGCGCTTTCATTATCTATGG
>JAEEGL014312031.1_pt1 | contig 25830 bp, 23 predicted proteins | sample 9134231 | NCBI WGS metagenome assembly JAEEGL01 (sample SAMN16246548, study PRJNA631951) | gut metagenome | biome: gut microbiome; feature: rumen; material: fiber-attached | host: Bos | place: Iran: Karaj | collected 2018-10 | reverse complement strand
TCCAGAACATCCTCATCGGCTTCATTGCCTTCTTCGTAGCCCTCTTCTTCGCGACGAGCGTCAACCGCAAGGAGGGACAGAAAGTCGGCGCCGGCGAAATCTGGACCCGCTTCCCGAAATTCATCCTCGGCTTCTTCGTCGCCTCGCTCGTGGCCTCCTTCCTCATCCAGCCCCTGGCCGGTGCAGACCAGGTCAAGGCTATCAACGCCGTGCTGGACCAGTACAAGAACTGGGCGTTCGTGCTGGCCTTCGTCAGCATCGGACTGGACACGAATTTCAAGGACCTGGCCCGGCAGATGCAGGGCGGCAAGCCCCTCTGGCTCTACCTGATCGGTCAGACCTTCAACATCGTGCTCACCCTGTTTGCCGTGTGGCTGCTGCTCAGCGGCGTGCTTTTCCCCATCCCGCATCTCTCCTAGCGCCATGGCGAAACGCACGGCCACATCCCGCCTCGCTTTCCTCACCGTAGGGGCGCTGACCCTGGCTGCGGTCGTGTATATCATGGTCCGCCGGCTCGGCCTCAATCCCGAACTGGATTTCGGCGCCGGCGCGTACTACTACGCCGATATTCCCGACTTCGGGAAACAACTCGACTGGGACGTTTACGAGGCTCAGCTGCCCTTTTGGCTGTACCTGGTCCTCTTTCTCGCGTGGGGTGCGCTGATGTACGGGCTCTGGAAGCGGATCGACAGAAAATAAGCCGTATCCCTATCAGCGGAAGAAGCGACCCAGCCAGTGCTGGTCGATGGCGGCCAGTCCGCGCACGGAGTCGCGGATCTGCGGATTGCGGCGCAGGATCCCGGCACAGTCTTCATAGACATTAAAGCCCAGTGCCACGAGTTCCATTTCGTCCCGTCCGGGATATGCGAAGGTCATCTCGCCATCGGCCCCGTCCATGCGCAGGAAACGCAATGCGACATCCCGGGCAAGCTCCTGACAGGTGACATATTTACACATTTCGATGACGAGGTCGTCCAGGCCCGCGTCAAAGATCTTGATCTTCTCGATCAGTTCTCCCACCGTCCGGACCCGGCGTCCGATATACCCTTCGGGAACGTCTTCGGCACTGACCGGCGTCGCCGAAAGCAGGATCATCAGATGCTCCGCCGGATCGTGATACAGGAAGGGAACCTGCAGCAGATTCACCGTCCCGCAGTGCGGACAGGTCCAGGAAAACAGTTCCCCGCTGCAGATGCGTTCTTTCATTTCTGCAGCAAGCGCGACATTCACGCTCTGAGGGACTTCAACACGACGTTCGGAACCGCAGCGGCTGCACCTGGGACGATATTCCATGAATCTGAAAGACTTTTCGAATCGTAAAACCGAGCACCCGCTCAAACATTGAAGAGGAAGTGCATGATGTCGCCGTCCTGGACGATATATTCCTTCCCTTCGATGCCCATTTTCCCGGCGGCGCGGACGGCTGCTTCCGTTCTGTAGCGGACGAAGTCGTCGTATTTGATCACTTCCGCCCGGATGAATCCTTTCTCGAAGTCGGAGTGGATCACGCCGGCCGCCTTGGGGGCCTTGTCGCCGCGATGGATGGTCCAGGCCCGGCACTCGTCCGCCCCGGCGGTGAAAAAGGTCTGCAGCCCGAGCAGGTGGTAGGCGCCCTGGATGAGACGGACCACGCCGGATTCATGCAGCCCCATTTCTTCGAGAAACATCTGCCGGTCGTCGTAGTCTTCCATCTCGGCGATTTCGGATTCCGTACGCGCGGAGATGACCAGGATTTCGGCCTGCTCGTCCTTTACCGCTTCGCGGACCGCCTCCACATAGGTGTTGCCGCTCACGACCGACGCGTCATCGACATTGCAGACATACAGGACGGGCTTGTTGGTCAGCAGGAAAAGGTCGTGGGCGAGAGATTCTTCCTCTTCGTTGAGCAGGGTGACGCTGCGGCAGGATTTCCCCTGCTCCAGCGCGGCCTTGTAACGGGACAGCAGCGCCGCCAGCCTGGCGGCCTGCTTGTCTCCGGCCTTTCCGGCCTTGTCCGCCTTGCCCAGACGGGCCTCCACCGTCTCCAGATCCTTGATCTGGAGTTCGAGGTCCACGACTTCCTTGTCCCGGACCGGATCGACGCTCCCGTCCACATGGATGATATTGCCGTCATCAAAGCAGCGGAGCACGTGCAGGATGGCGTCGCACTCCCGGATGTTGGCCAGGAACTGGTTGCCCAGACCTTCTCCCCGGCTGGCGCCGCGCACCAGGCCTGCGATGTCCACGATATCCACCGTGGCGGGAATCGTGCGCTGGGGATGGCAGATCTCCGTCAGGACCTCCAGGCGCCTGTCGGGTACGTTGACGGACCCGAGGTTGGGCTCGATGGTACAGAAGGGGAAGTTGGCGCTCTGGGCGCCGCCTGCGCTGACGCAGTTGAAGAGGGTGGATTTGCCGACGTTCGGAAGGCCGACGATTCCGCACTTGAGGGACATGTTCGTTGGTTTTTGCTGTGCAAATTTACACAATTTTCACCATATTAGGGGTATGAAACGAACTATGATACTTCTTCTGCTGGCGCTCGTCCTGTCGGTGCCGGCTTTCTGTCAGGAGCGTGATTCGCTGCTGCTTGTCTTCTGGAATATCGAGAATTTCTTCGACTACCGCTCGGAGGCAAAACCCTCCCCCTACTGGACCCGGAAGCGCTTCTACGCCAAATGTGAAGGGATCGCCAAGACCCTGCTGCGTATCGCCGACCGCTACGGACGTCTGCCGGACGCCGTCGGCCTGGCCGAAGTCGAAAACCGCTACGTCCTCCAGCGGCTGCTCTCGGAGACGGCGCTGCGCAAACTGGATTACCGCATCGTACATTACGACTCCCCGGACCCGCGCGGGATCGACTGCGCGCTGCTGCACCGCGAATCCACCCTGCCGCTGCGGCGCAGTGCCGCATGCCCGGTGACGGACAGCAGCGGGACCCCGCTCCTGACGCGCGACATCCTCGTGGCCGAGTTCGACAGCATCGCCCTGCTGGTCAACCACCACCCTTCGCAGCTGGGCGGCAAGGAGGAACGCCGGACCCTGGCTCGGCGGCGCCGGCAGGCGCTTGCGGATTCGCTGCTCGCAGCCGGAGCGCACCGGGTGCTGTCGATGGGGGATTTCAACGAAGACCTTTGGAGCGAGGGGGCATCCCCCAAAGACGCCCGGCGGGGCACGATCAAATACAACGGGGCCTGGGAGAAAATCGACGGCCACTTCGCCGCCGGAGCGCTGCAGGTGCGGGAAGAGGTGTTCGGCGACCCCGTCCTGCTGGAAGCGGACAACGCTTTCGGAGGGATGAAACCCCGGAGAACCTTTGTCGGCCCCCGCTACAACAAGGGGATCAGCGACCACCTTCCCGTTGTCTTTGTCGTTAATTTTTGATACATTTGCGATTGCGACAAAACTATTAAACCACATAATCATGGACATGCAGAACAAAATCCACGAGCGATTCCTGTCAGCCTTTGGCGAGGGCGGCACGATGTACGCCGCCGCCGGGCGCATCAATCTGATCGGCGAGCATACCGACTACAACGGCGGCTATGTCTTTCCCGGCGCCATCGACAAAGGCATCATGGCCGAGATCAAGCTCAACGGCACCGACCGCGTGCACCTCTATTCGATGGACTACGACGCCACCTCTGCCTTCGGGCTGAATGAAGAAGACAAGCCCGCAGAGGCCTGGGCCCGCTACGTTTTCGGCGTCTGCCGCGAAACCATCAAGCGCGGCGGCAAGGTGGAGGGTTTCGACGCGGTCTTTGCCGGCGACGTCCCTTTGGGCGCCGGCCTCTCGTCGTCGGCCGCCCTGGAGAGCTGCTTCGCCTTCGCGCTGAACGACCTTTTCCAGAACGGCATCGACCGGTTCGAACTGGCCAAGATCGGCCAGAGCACGGAACACAACTACTGCGGGGTCAACTGCGGCATCATGGACCAGTTCGCTTCCTGCTTCGGCAAGGCGGGCAGTCTCATCCGCCTCAATTGCAAAACCCTGGAGTACAAGTATTTCCCCTTCGACCCGAAAGGCTATCGCCTCGTGCTGGTGGATTCCTGCGTGAAGCATGAACTCGCCTCCTCGGCCTACAACTACCGCCGCCAGAGCTGCGAACGCGCGGCCGCGGCCATCAAGAAGAATCACCCCGAAATCGACTTCCTGAGCGACTGCAAGCGCGTCTGGCTGGATGAGGTCCGCGACCAGATCTCCAGTGAAGACTTCATCCGCGCGGAATACGTGATCGGTGAGGTGCAGCGGGTGCTCGACGTCTGCGACGCCCTCGAGCGCAACGACTATGAGACCGTCGGCGAGATGATGTACCAGACCCATTTCGGCTTGAGCCGTCTGTATGAGGTCAGCTGCGAAGAGCTCGACTTCCTCAACCGCCTGGCCCGCCGGCTGCGGGTCACCGGTTCCCGCGTCATGGGCGGCGGCTTCGGCGGCTGCACCATCAACCTCGTCAAGGACGAACTCTACCTGCCCTTCGTCGCCGCAGCCAAGACGGAGTTCACCCTCAAATTCGGACACGCACCCAAGATTTACGACGTCGTCATCTCCGACGGTGCACGGAAACTGTAGCAAAAACGCGCCGTAGCAGAAAAAAGCCCCCAAGGTCGTGGGGGCTTTTTTCATCGCTTCGGAGCGATGCGGCTAGAAGAAGCGTTCGCGATTGTCTTTCACCTCATCATATTCCTGCATCACGGAGAGTACCAGCTGCGAGAGGTACTGGGCCCGCTGGAGAGACAGGTTCTTGGCGTCGGCTTCGGTGTAGAAATTCCCGACCTCCTTGTTGTTGACACGCACGATATAGGTGCCGAGGGCTCCCGGGACGGGACCATAGATCTCGCCTTCCTTGGCCGCGGACACGGCGCCGATCAGGGCCGGCTCCACGCCGGAACCGCCGAGCGAGAAGGCATCGCGGTGCTCCACCTGGACCCCCAGCCGGTCGGCGGCCTCTTCAAGAGAAACGGCACCGGCGATCTGGGCGGCGATTTCCGCGGTCTTGGCGTCCATCATCTTATCGTTGTACAGCTTGTCGTGAATCTGGGTCGCCACCTTGTTGACCGGGAGGTATCCTTCTTTGGTCGCATCCTTGACGGCAGCGACGAAGAAGTACTTGTTGTCCACGGTGATGATATTGGAAGCCTTGCCTGCTTTGGCGTCAAAGGCCCAGCGGGTCACTTCCTTCGCGTTGGCGATGGAGCCGTAGTTGCTCGTCGCCTCGGTGATGGTGGCGGGCTGGGAATACACCTTGGTGGAATCCAGCGCACGCTGATAGCCCTCGATGCTGCCGCCAGCGATGGTCGCGAAGGTGTTGGCCTGGGCGTAATAGTTGTTGAACGTCTCCTTGCTGGCCACGGCGGTCTTCTCAAGGAGGGCCACCTGTTTCTTGAGGACGGGCTTGGTCTTTTCGCTGACGACCACGACGTGCGTACCGTACTGGGTATTCAGCACATAGGGCTCGCCCACCTTGGCATCGAAAACATCCTCGAATCCGGGAATCATCAAGGTCTGCGTCATCCAGCCGATGCTGCCGAGCTGGCCGTCGGCGGCGGATCCCTGGTCGGCGGAATAGACGGCGGCCAGGTTGGCCAGGTTGCCACCGCGCTTCAGGACCGTCACCAGGCTGTCGGCGAGGTGGGCGGCGTTGTCCTCGGTGAGGAGGATGTGCTTCACGAAAGCGGAGTCAGGCAGCATCTTGCTGTCCATCTCGCGGGCGGCGAAGAAGCTGTTGCCGCTGGTCACGATGCCGCTCAGCTTGGCGCCGCCGAAGATCTCGGTGTCGAGGTCCGGATGGATCGGAGCCAGCTCCCCGGCCTTGTACCAGTAGTTGTCCAGGTTGCGCTCGGAGTTGCGGACCAGGAAGGTGCGCATGTTGTCCGTCGTCGAGAATTCCTCGTAGGCGTCCGCCATGGCCGTGCTGGCCGCAGCAATATCCTCGGCGGAGGGAATCACTTCGTAAACCACATACTCGATCTCACGGGTCGCATCCTGCTTGAAGTAGGACTTGTGGGTCTTGTAGTACTGGCGGATCTCGTCGGAACTGACGGTGATGCTGCTGTCCTGGACCACGGGATAGAAGACGACGCAGTAGTCGATATCCGCGGTGGTATTGCCCTCCTCGACGGCCTGGGCAAGCTGCAGGGCGTTGTCCATCGCACTGTGGGAGAAAAGGGAACCGTACTTGTTGTAATACTGCTGGTTGTGGATCGTGTTCTGGAGGTAGTTCCAATAGACGCGAAGCTGTCCGGAATCATCGCTTTCCATGCTCTGGATAAACGCCTGCAGACGGTCGGCGGAGAAGTTGCCGGTCTCGTCCAGGAACACTTCGTTCTGGGCCAGGACCGGAGAGAGGTACTCGTTGCCCATCAGGGCCAGCATCTCATCCTCACCCATGGTGAGACCCGCCTCCTTGGCGTTCTTGACGAACATGTACTTGTCCAGCAGTTCCTGCCAGGCGGCGCTGCGGATCTGCTCCTGCGTCTCCTCGTCATGGACACCGCCGCTCAGCAGGTCGCTGATCGTCGTATAACGGTCGATATCGCTCTGGAAATCATTGTAAGAAATATTCTTGCCTGCAATCTGACCGACGTCGTATTTGGAGGACATCGAGTTCAGGGCCGTCTCCAGCGTGCTGGGATCGATGATGAAGGACAAGAGGGCCAGCGCAATGATGATGGAGATTGCGAGGCCGAACTTAACGCGTATTTTTTCAAGTACCGCCATAGTTATGTGTTGTTTGTATATATCTTATAAGGGGCTGCGAATTTAGTCATTTTTTTGGAAATGGCCCAATAAAATTCACAGAATCAATCATTACGGCCGTACTGTCCTGGACAACCACCCCGTATCCGTCGAAGGGGCGGTACAGGATGGAATTGCGCACGCGGTCGTCGGAGCGCATTCCGAAGCCCTGCAGGAAGCCCTGCGGGGAGTACAGTTTGACATAGCAGTCCGTATAGATCTCCTTCTTCTCCTGATCCCAATAGATGGTGTCCGTCTCCATGGTCTGCTGCTCGATCACATTGTGCATCACCACGTTGCCGAAGGCCTCCCAGATCTCGTCCCCGGTATTCCCCTTGGGCACGATATGGCGGGCGTCATTCGCCACGATGACGGTTTCGAGCAATCCCTCGTCGGTATATCCGTACACGGAAATCCCCTCGGGGAAGGAGTCGTAGGATGCCGTATCGACATCGTAATGCTCCATCAGCGGAGCCTCGAGGCGCACCGCCACCTTGCCGTTGCTGCTCTGTACGGCAAACATGTCGTAGGTGCGCTGGGTGGGGGTCGCCCGCAGGTCCAGGCGTTCCGCTTCGGCAATTTTCCGGCTGCAGGAAACGACAATGCTGGCAACCACGGCCGTGGTTGCCAGCATGAACAGGATATGTTTCTTCCCCTTCAAATTATCTCGTACGCACCGTCGTGGTGGCCGTCATGCCGCCGCCGCAGGAGACCGTGTAGGACTGGCCGCGGGAGAGGTCATACATGAAGGCTTCCGCCGTCTCCGGGTAGTACACGCTGTACTGGCTGATGTAACGGTTGGCCTCGTCGGTCAGGGACGGGTCGGCCGCCTTCGCCTTGTTCATGTAGTCCACGGCGACCCAGTACGGGGCGCGACGGGTGATCTCGTTGTCACCGCAACGGGTGGCAGCCCAGATGTTGCCCAGCAGGAAGTTGGCCTTGCCGGCGAGGGCTTCGCTCTCATTGGCGACCCGGCGGGCATAGTCGTATGCACGGGCGTTCTGGCCGTTCTTGAAGAAGAAGGTCGCGGCGTCGTACATCCAGTCGGCCTTGCGGGCGTCATCCACCTCGTCGCTGGCCAGGGCGGTCTCGATATAGGAGAGGGCCTGATCCAGTTCACCGCGGGCACCGTGCAGGCGGTACAGGTAATAGGCGGAGTTGGCGGAAGGATCCAGGTTGTTCATCGTGGTAACGGCCTTGAGGAAGAGGTCGTTATTGTCGCAATCCTCGGTCATGCTCATCGTCTTGACGATGCTCTGGGCGAGCTGCAGGTTGTTGGGCTCCGCATTGATGCGCGGCGTGTAGAGGGAGATGAGGTTGTCGCAGCTGGCGACCTTGCTGGTGGCGAAGAGGTTGCCGATGTCGTTCTTGACATTGGCGAGCTGCTCCTTGTCGCTGTCGCTGGTCGGGTTGGCCTGCTCGAGCAGGTCGGTGTTGCGCTGGTAAGCGTTGATCACCGGCTCGGCGCCGAGCTTGCCGTCCTGATAGAGATCGATGGCGGCCTGCAGGTCGAAGAGCAGGATGGAAGGACGGGTCTGGGCCTGGTTGTGGGCGACGATCTCCTCGAACTTGTCATACAGTTTCTGGGGATTGTCCTTCACATAGTTGGACAGGTCCACACCGGCGTTGTTGTATGCCGTCACGGCGTAGGTCGGATAGTACTGGGCACGCACCTCATGGATGGTGAGCAGCGTATCGATCAACGCATCACGATATTCCGGATTCCGGGAATTCTGGCTGATGAGACGACGTACCAGGGTGGCACCGTCGATCAGCAGGTTCTGGCTGGCGGTCGGCGGGCAGAGCTCATAAGCCTTTCGCCACGTAGGCATCGAAGCGTCGTAGTTCGACTGCTTGAAGTATTCCTTATAGAAGGAGAGGTTTTTGATGCACTCAGCGCTGTCGGCGCCATACTTGCCCTGTGCGAAACCGTTGGTTCCCACGAGCATGGTGGTGAGGGTCAGAATGACAGGAATTAATTTTTTCATATCTCAACTGTTGTTTTGTTATTAGTCATATTGATATTTGCGGAACCAGATGTCAAACAGGTTGACTCCGACGGAAAAATTGATATAGCGTTCCCGGATCATTTCGTCATCGGCCACGCCGCGCTGGCCGAAATCGACACCCAGGGTGAGTCCGTTATAATTGTTTACTATGGGCAGGGTCACCCCCAGGGTGATGCCCGTCGACTGGACGGCGTGGCCGTTCAGCAGGAAGTAGTCTTTCTTATGATAGGCCCCGGCGCGATAGGCGACATGGTTGAAGTAGTAACGGATGTCGTTGCGGTTGGGGACGAGTTCGAAGCCCAGGCGCCAGGCCTCGGAGGTGGTGGCGGAGAAGATGGCGCTGGCCGTGAATCCGCGGGCGCCGTCCAGTCCGGAACGGGTCCAGTCGGAACGGCTGTAGTCCAGTTCGGCCACCCACTTTCCGGGATTCTTGACGGCCACGCCGACCGTCATCTCGGCGGCCAGCCGGACCGGGCTGTCCGATCCGAGCTTGTCCAGCTTGTAATCGAGGGTGTCCGCCGCGGAGCTGTTGCCCGCCATGCGGATGGTTTCCATCGTACCGCGCAGCTTGGCGGAGGTGGTGTAGGTGGCTCCCAGGGCCAGGGTCAGGCGGGAATTGAGCGGCTGCTCGTACTGCACGCCGAACTTGGCGCCGAAACCGCTCATCTTGGCGGAGGTGCCATTGCGGATGTCGCTGTAAGAAGCGTCGTCGAAGAGCGTATAGTAGGATTTCTCCACGTTGCCGAAGAAGAAATTGCCCTGCACGCCGAGGGAGAGGCGCTTGAAGAAGGTGACGCCGGCGGCGGCGAAGGCCTTGTAGATGCTGCCCGTCCCGGTCGCGGAGTAATTGATATCTCCGGCCTGGCCGATCAGGATCGGATCCGTGTAGTTGAAGCTGTAGCCGAATCCGGTGTCGCTGTACGGCATGATGCCCACCATCATGGCAGAAGAGCGCCAGATCGGGAAGGACATGGCCAGGTCGTTGACGTTGAAGGTATTGCTGGCAGAACGGATGCCGCCCTGGTTGAAGATCTTGTTATCCACATACAAGGAGAAGTCCGTCATGAAAGCGAGGCTGTCCCGGGCCGTGACGGCGGCCGGATTCAACAGGTTGATATAGCGGTTGTCGCGCTGGGCGACACCGGCTCCGCCCATGGTCTTGCTGTAGGCGCTGCCCGGCTGGCTGAGATCACCGACGCCGTAGATGGAGTACGGCGTGAAGGTGCCCGTAGCCTGGCCGTGTGCAGCAAATGCGGTGCATACGGCGAGCAGTACGGTCATCCCTGTTTTATGTAAGATTCTTCTTAACATAATCTTCGGTCATTAAAGCCAGTCCCATCAGTACCAGGTTGGAGGCCACAAATATCGAGTTTTTCATCTTCTTGGCAAAATAAATTGCATCTCCGCCAGTGAAAACCACAATATTTCCAGGCCGCTGCCTGATATACCCATCAATTTCAAACATTATGCCCAAAATGACGCCGGACTCGATGGAGGACTTCAGGTCCTGTCCTTCCGGTTCGACTTTTTCGGGCGTATCCACCAGCGGAAGCGCCTTGGAATAACGTTCCAGCGACAGGAAACGCGTCCGGCACCCCGGCGATATATTCCCGCCCAGATAACGTCCCTCACCGCTCAGAAAATCCACCGTCAGGGTGGTTCCGAAGTCGAAAACGCTCACGGGCTTGTCCTTGAACAGGAAGCCGGCGGCCACCAGGGACGCGGCCCTGTCAAAGGACAGGTGTTCGGGATAATCCCTTCCGATCAACAGGTCCGTGTGGGCGCGATCCAGAATGAGCAAATGGCCGCACAGGGGGCGCAAAATGGCTTCTTCCGCTTCGCTCACGCCATACACGGACGCGACCGTCAGCACTTCGGGGCGTTCCTTTTCGAGGAGGGAGAGCAGGAAATCCATCATCTTCTCCCCCTGGTAACGGAAGGTTTTGCCGAGGGTCGTTCCCTCTGCCCAAGCAGCCTTCAACGCCGTATTTCCAGCCTCAACTAAAAGGTTTGCCATTCTTGCTGAACCACAAAGATAACAAATTATCGGAGTTTGGCCAAAATCCCGAAGGCCTCTTTCAAGGATATGACGTTCCTGACCACGATTTTCAGTTTGCTTTCCGTCTGCTTCAGTTCGTATCGCGGCATCGCCGCCGTTTTCTCCAATATAGATGCAAAAACCTGGGATTTGTAGTACGGCGACATCGGGTTTGCGATGAAGAAAGCGATCATGAGGCCGTTCTTGATAATCACCTTTTCGAAACCCAGGGCCGCACCCAGGTTGCGTATCTTGACCACTTCGAAGAGGTTCTGCACTTCGGTGGGCAGGGTGCCGAAACGGTCGGCGATCTGGGTCTCGTAACGGTCGATTTCGCGTTCGGAGGACATGGCGTCGATGGTGCGGTAGATGCGGATTTTCTCCGCCGTGACATCGATGTATTCATCCGGAATGTGGGCGGGTTGGTCGGTTTCGATGGTGCATTCCGTGACGAAGCAGCTCCTTTCGCTGCGGGTGACGATACCGGTCTCCACCCCCAGTTCCTCCATGGCTTCGGCCAGGATCTTCTGGTAGGTCTCGAAGCCCATGTCCATGATGAATCCGCTTTGTTCGGCGCCCAGCAGGTTGCCGGCACCCCGGATGTCCAGGTCCTGCATCGCGATGTTGAACCCGCTCCCCAGATCGGAGAATTCTTCGATGGCCTTGAGGCGGCGGCGGGCATCGTCGGTAATGCTGACCAGCGGCGGGACGATCAGATAGCAGAAGGCTTTCTTGTTGGACCGGCCCACGCGGCCGCGAAGCTGGTGCAGGTCGCTCAGGCCGAAATTCTGCGCCTGGTTGATGATGATGGTATTGGCATTGGGAATGTCCAGACCGTTCTCGATCAGCGTCGTGCAGAGCATCATGTCGTAATCGCCCCGGATGAAATCCAGCATCTTGTTTTCCAGGGCCCGGGACTCCATCTGGCCGTGTACCACGCAGATTTTCATGTCCGGGACCAGGCGGTGCAGCACATCGTGGATGGCCGGGAGTTCCTCCACCCGGTTGTGGACGAAGAAGACCTGGCCGCCGCGGTTGAGTTCGTAGTGGATGATGCTCCTGATCTCCTTTTCATCGAAGAGGATGATTTCCGTCTGGACGGGGATGCGGTTGGGGGGCGGCGTGTTGATGATGCTGAGGTCGCGGGCACCCAGCAGGGAAAACTGGAGCGTACGCGGGATGGGGGTCGCCGTCAGCGTAAGCGTATCCACCGCCGTGCGGATTTCACGAAGCTTTTCCTTCGCCGAAACGCCGAATTTCTGCTCCTCGTCGATGATGAGCAGACCCAGGTCTTTGAAAACAAAATCCTTTCCCAGGATCTTGTGGGTTCCGATCAGGATGTCGATCTGTCCTTCCTGCAGGCGTTTCTTGATGGAACTGATCTCCTTGGCCGTACGCAGGCGACTGACATAATCGATGTTGCAGGGGAGGTTCTGCAAGCGCTGGCAGAAGGTGTTGTAGTGCTGCAGGGCCAGGATGGTCGTCGGGACGAGCACGGCCACCTGCTTGCTGTCGGAAACGGCTTTGAACGCAGCCCGGACGGCGATTTCCGTCTTTCCGAAACCTACGTCCCCGCAGATGAGCCTGTCCATCGGGCAGGAGTCTTCCATGTCCCGCTTGACGGCGAGGGTCGCCGACTCCTGATCGGGCGTATCTTCGTACATGAACGACGACTCCAGCTCTTCCTGCAGGTAGGTGTCCGGCGAAAAGGAAAAACCCTTGGAAGAACGGCGTTTGGCATACAGGCGGATCAGGTCCTTGGCGATGTCCTTGACCCTGGATTTGGCACTCTGCTTCAGGGTTATCCAGGATTTCGACCCCAATTTGTGGATACGGGGAACTTCTCCCTCCTTGGAGCGGAAGCGGGAAATCTTGTGCAGGGCATGTACGGAGACAAAGACCACGTCTCCGTCTTTGTACGTGATCTTGACGACTTCCTTCATCCTTCCGAAGTCGTCCCGCATGCGGACCAGACCGCCGAAAATACCCACTCCATGGTCGATGTGCACGACGTAATCGCCGATATTGAAAGAATTCAAATCATTGATAGTCAGTTGTTCGCTCTTCTCGACCGTGCGACGGATACTGACCCGGTGGAAACGATCGAAGATTTCATGGTCGGAGTAGCAGCAAACCTTGTCTTCGTGGTCGATAAAACCGTTGTGGATGTTTTCCCGGGGAACGAAACGCGGCAACAGTCCGCCGTTCTGGGACAGGATGGAGCGGATACGTTCCAGCTGGGAATCTTTCTCTCCGTAGATATAGACGTCATAGCCGTTTTCGATGCGGCTGCGGATGTCTTCGGTCAAGATTTCGAAATTCTTGTTGAAACTGGGTTGCGGCGCAATGTTGAATTGTACCTCATTCTCACCCGTATAGGAAAGAGGGGTATCCAAAAATACCCGCTGGAATTGCCGGAGATCCGGGAAAAAAGCGTTTCCGGAATACATATCCGAAGAATCCAGCCAAATTTTCGTTCCTTTCGGAAATACCTTCGTCAGCTTTTGTTCTCCTTCGCTTCCATTGCTGAGTACGTCCGATACGATGTCCGCCCGCTTCACCTGCTCTTTGGACAGCTGGGTATTGCAGTCAAAGACTTGAATATTCTCTATTTCATTTCCCCAGAAGGAAATACGGTAGGGGTCATTGTCAGCGAAAGAGAAAATGTCCACGATGGATCCGCGAATGGCATATTGCCCGGGGGAAGAGACGAAATCCACTTTTTCAAAATGCAGTTCCACCAGCTTCCTTATCATTTCTTCGTGAGAAATTTCCTTGCCTGCTTCAATCGTCAGCACGGATTTCCGTATGGTTCCGGTCGTGGGGATTTCTTCGGACAGAGCTTCCGGATAACTTACGATCAGCAGGAGCTGCTTATCAGCGTGATTCAATAATTGTCCGATGGCCGCGGTCCGCTGTACTCCCAGGGAAGATTTATAATTGCTGCGCTCCACGCTGCGTCCCGATTCGGGAAGGAAGAATACCCTGTCTCCCTCTATCCTATAATAAAGGTCAGCCGCACAGTATTCTGCGGACTCTTTGTTGGGTAGCACTATAACATGCACCCCTTCCTTGACTACCTGGGAAAGGACAAACCAGCGGGCAGATAAAAACATTCCCCGACAGAATACATCCTTTCCGGATTTTATTCTGTCAGCAAGTTCCTTCGAAGATTTCGAACTTATCAACATCCGTCTGTGTTTTGTTGTTGAGAAGTACGTTTAAAACCTGTTGAAAAAAGCGATTCTCGGTTGATACCCCGGGAACCCGAAGTTATTAACATAGTTTAAAACAGGTTTTCAATACACTTCCTAACAAAACTCTTATTTTATAATCATTTGATTTATAGATAGATAGTTCTTATATTAACATTTGAACATCTATAAATAAAACATCAAATTATAAAAATAAAAGAGTTATATTTGTATTCCATAGGTTTCTTCTAGACATGTCTGATTTCGACCCACATAATACAAACGAGGGCAAAGATAAGGAATTGGATGGAATAATCCGACCCCGGGAACTGGAAGATTTCACCGGCCAGGGAGAGATTGTTTCCCGCCTGAAAGTGTATATTCAGGCCGCCAGGATGCGTGGTGAATCCTTGGACCACACCCTCTTCCATGGTCCTCCCGGTTTGGGGAAGACCACACTTGCCCACATCATCGCCAACGAGATGGGGGTGAATATGAAGATTACCTCGGGTCCTGTCCTGGACCGGCCCGGCGACCTGGCCGGCCTGCTGACTTCCCTGGAGACAGGAGATGTCCTGTTTATCGATGAAATCCATCGTCTTTCTCCGGAAGTGGAGGAATATCTCTATTCCGCCATGGAGGATTACGTGATTGATATCATGATTGATAAAGGGCCCGGTGCCCGTTCTGTCCGGATTTCTCTCAATCCCTTTACCCTGGTCGGAGCCACAACCCGTGCCGGTCTGCTGACGGCACCGTTGAGGGCCCGGTTCGGGATTACTGAAGGTTTGGAATATTATGATACGGATGATCTGGTGCGTATCGTGACGCGCAGTGCCGGGATCCTCAAGGTGGATATAGAGAAAGAAGCGGCCCGGGAGATAGCCTTGCGGAGCCGTGGAACACCGCGTATCTGCAATTCGCTGCTGCGCCGTGTCAGGGATTTCGCCCAGGTAATGGGAGACGGACACATCGATTTGAAAATAGCCCGCTTTGCGCTGGATAAACTCAATATCGACAAACGGGGCCTGGATGCAATCGACAACAAGATTCTGCGAACCATCATTTCCACGTTCAAGGGAGGACCGGTGGGTGCCAATACCCTGGCTACAGCTATCGGAGAAGATCAGGGAACCTATGAAGAAGTTTATGAGCCTTTTCTGATCAAAGAGGGATTTATCGTACGTACGCAGCGCGGCCGCATAGCCACGGAACTTTCGTACCGGCACATGGGATTGGATCCGTATGCGAAGGATTCATCCTCCTTATTTTAAACCATAATCAAACTGTCCATGTCAGAGAAACTAAACGCCAAGATTCCGGCAGGCCCGCTTGAGAACAAATGGACCCGGCGCAAGGCGGAAATCCGCCTAGTCAGTCCCAATAACAAAAGGAAGCTGGAGATCATAGTGGTGGGTACCGGACTGGGAGGAGCGTCGACAGCTGCTTCCCTGGGAGAACTGGGTTACAACGTGAAAATCTTCTGCATCAGCGACTCTCCGCGCAGGGCGCATTCCATCGCCGCACAGGGAGGAATCAATGCTGCCAAGAATTACCAGAATGACAATGATTCCGTCTATCGTCTCTTTTATGATACGATCAAGGGTGGCGATTATCGTTCCCGGGAAGCCAACGTCTATCGTCTGGCCGAGGTAAGTTCGCCCATTATAGACCAATGCGTGGCACAAGGTATTCCTTTTGCCAGGGAATACGGCGGATATCTGGCCAACCGATCTTTCGGCGGCGTGCAGGTGAGCCGTACTTTCTATGCGCGCGGACAGACCGGGCAGCAGTTGCTTCTTGGAGCATATGCATCTCTGAATAAGGAAATTGCAGCTGGAACGGTAAAGTCCTATCCGCGTCATGAAATGTTGGATGTGGTACTGGTGAACGGACAGGCCAAAGGCATCATAGCCCGCAATCTTGTCACCGGTGAGCTGGAGCGTTTCGGCGCGCACGCCGTCGTCATCGCGACGGGCGGTTATGGAAATGCGTATTTCTTGTCAACGAATGCGATGAACAGCAACGGTTCCGCCGCCTTGCAGTGTTATAAGAAAGGAGCCTTTTTTGCGAATCCCTGTTTTGCACAGATTCATCCGACCTGTATTCCGGTACACGGAGACCAGCAGTGCAAACTGACGCTGATGAGTGAATCGCTGCGCAACGACGGACGTATCTGGGTACCGAAGAAGAAAGAGGATGTGGAGAAACTGCGCCGGCACGAAATCAAAGCTTCCCAGATACCGGAAGAGGACAGGGATTATTATCTCGAGCGCCGGTATCCGGCTTTCGGAAACCTGGTGCCGCGGGATGTGGCTTCCCGTGCCGCCAAAGAGAGATGTGATGCCGGTTATGGAGTAAATGAGACGGGTAAGGCTGTCTTTCTGGATTTTGCAGATGCCATCGAGCGTCTGGGCAGGCAGCGGGTGGCCGAACGATACGGCAACCTCTTCGAAATGTATGAAAAGATCACGGCGAGTTCTCCCTGGGAGGAGCCGATGATGATCTATCCGGCCATCCACTACACGATGGGCGGTATCTGGGTGGATTATGATCTGCAGACGACTATTCCGGGGCTGTACGCCATCGGAGAGGCGAATTTTTCCGACCACGGCGGCAACCGCCTGGGCGCTTCCGCCCTGATGCAGGGACTGGCGGACGGTTATTTCATCCTTCCCGTCACCATCGGCGATTACCTGGCCGACAAGTTCGCGGAACCCAAGACGGATGTGTCTTCTCCTGAATTTGAAGAAGCGGAAAAAGCCGTGCAGGCGCGTATTGACAGGCTATTCGCTATCAAGGGAAAAGAAACGGTGGATTCCATCCACAAGCGTTTGGGAAATATCATGTGGGAGTACGTGGGTATGGCGCGGGACGAGGCCGGATTGAAGAAAGCGATCGAAGAGATCAAGGCCCTCAAAAAGGAATTCTACGAGAACGTCAATGTGCCCGGTACCCAGTATGAATTCAACCAGGAACTGGAGAAGGCGCTCCGGCTGGAAGATTTCTTTGACATCGGAGATCTGATGGCGCGCGATGCGCTGAACCGTGCGGAGTCCTGCGGCGGACATTTCCGGGTGGAAAGCCAGACCGAGGAGGGTGAAGCGAAGCGGGATGATGCCCGTTTCATGTATGTCGCAGCCTGGGAATACAAGGGAGAAGACAAGGAACCCGAACTTCACAAGGAGCCGCTCCAATATGAGTTCATCGAGGTCAAAACCAGAAATTACAAAGAGTAAGAGAGAGATGGATTTCAAGCTGAAAATATGGCGTCAGAAGAACGCCAAGGCCAAGGGGCATTTTGAGACCTACCCCATTTCCGGTATTGAGGAGGATGCCTCTTTCCTGGAAATGCTCGATATCCTGAATGAGCAGCTGATCCGCGAAGGACGGGAACCTGTGGCTTTCGACCATGACTGCCGCGAGGGAATCTGCGGCGCCTGCGGTCTGTATATAGACGGCCGTGCCCATGGTCCGGACGACCATGTGACTACCTGTCAGCTCTTTATGCGCCATTTCAAGGATGGGGCGACCATTACGGTGGAGCCGTGGCGCAGTGCCGCATTTCCGGTAATCAAAGACCTGGTGGTAAACCGTACGGCCTTCGACCAGATCCTGCAGGCGGGCGGTTTCATTTCCGTCCGTACCGGGGCTGCGCAGGATGCCAACAACATCCTGATCTCGCACGAAGATGCGGAAGAGAGTATGGATGCCGCTTCCTGCGTGGGTTGCGGTGCCTGTGTGGCAACGTGCAAAAACGGATCTGCCATGCTCTTTGTGGCGGCCCGCGTCAGTTCGCTGGCGCTGCTTCCGCAGGGCCGGCCGGAGGCGGCGCGCCGCGCCAAGGCGATGGTGGCCAAGATGGATGAACTCGGCTTCGGCAACTGTACCAACACCCGGGCCTGCGAGATGGAGTGTCCGAAGGGAATCAATGTCTCGCACATCGCCCGGCTGAACCGCGAATTCCTGAAGGCGAAGTTCTCGGATTAAGCGCTACCAGAGAAAATTATTGAAGGGATAACGTCCCGCATGGATCTCCGCGACCATCTTGTAGATGTCGTCGCGGAGTTTGTCGATGTTGTCTTTCTTGATGGCCGAGATGAAGATGCAGGGGATCTTTCGATTGCGTATCCACTTGTCTTTCAATTCATCCAGCGTGAAATTCTTCTCGGTTTTGGGTTCCAGGGAGAACTCGTCATAGGGCTCATATTCGTAGGCGTCCGTCTTGTTGAAGACGACATAGACGGGCTTGTCGGCCGCCGAGATGTCCTTGAGCGTCTTGTCCACGACTTCCATCTGCTCTTCGTAATCCGGATGGGAAATGTCCACGACATGGACGAGGATGTCCGCTTCCCGTACCTCGTCCAGGGTGCTCTTGAAAGCCTCGATGAGTTGGGTGGGAAGTTTGCGGATGAAGCCGACCGTATCGCTGAGCAGGAAAGGAAGGTTTCCGATCACGACTTTCCGGACGGTCGTATCCAGGGTGGCGAAGAGTTTGTTTTCCGCGAAGACTTCCGATTTGGCGAGCAGGTTCATCAGGGTGGACTTTCCGACATTGGTGTAGCCGACCAGGGAAAGCCGCACCCACTGGCTGCGATTTCCACGCTGGGTGGACATCTGCTTGTCCACTTTCTTGAGTTGCTCCTTGAGTTTGGAAATCCTTTCGCGGATGATGCGGCGGTCCACTTCGATCTGGGTTTCTCCCATACCGCCGCGTGTACCCATGCCGCCGCGCTGGCGTTCCAGGTGGGTCCACATGCCGGCAAGCCGTGGGAGCATGTAGTTGTAGCGGGCGAGTTCCACCTGCATCTTGGCGTAGGCCGTCTGGGCCCGCTGTGAGAAGATTTCGAGGATCAAACTGGTCCGGTCGATGACGGCGGAAGTACGTATAATCTTCTCAATATTACGCTGTTGCATCCCCGTCAGTTCGTCGTCAAAGATGACGTAGTCGATGTGGTTCTCTTCGCAATAGGCCGCGATTTCCTTGAGTTTGCCGCTTCGGATATAGGTGGCTTTGTCAGGTCGGTCCACCCGCTGCACGAACTTCCTGTCCCCGACGGCGCCGGCCGTCTCCGCAAGGAATTCCAGTTCTTCCAGGTATTCGTAGATATTCCTTTCATCATCATTCTGCTTGATGATTCCTACGAATACCGCCTTCTCTTCTTTCGTGTTAGCCATTTTCGTCAAAAAAAGGCCATCCGCGTACGGACGGCCTCTCTTTCGTTTGCAATCGGATTAGCGGAGCTGGAAGATCACAGGGAACTGATAGGTGACCTTCACGGCGCGGTCGCGCTGCTTGCCCGGCGTCCACTTCGGAGAGTTGCGGATGACGCGGACAGCTTCGGCGTCCAGGGAAGAATCCACACCACGGAGAACCTTGACATCAGAGACGCTGCCGTCAGGGTTCACGGTGAACTGGACCATAACGCGGCCGGAAACACCGTTCTCCTTCGCGAGTTCAGGATATTCGAGGTTCTGGGATACCCAACGGGAGAAGTTGTTGGCATCGCCGCCCTGGAACATCGGTTTCTCTTCAACGAGGGCGAAAGGAATGGCCTCTTCCTCGATGACTTCCTCCTGAACTTCCTCTACGTAGTCCATAATCTCAACACCGAGATCCTCGCTGTCTTCGAGGTTGAGGATGTTGTCCTCGATCTTGATGTTGTCATCGACGATGTCGATCTGGTCGGAGAGAACGGGAATCTTCGGAGTCTCAGGGGGGGGCGGCGGGGCTTCCTGGGTGATAGGAATGATTTCTTCTTCAATCAGTTCCGTAGTCTCGGCGGTGAAGATGCTCTCCTTCTTCTCCTTGGTCTTGTACTCGAAGGCACCGATGGTGACCAGCAGGGCCAGGACCAAACCGATCTCGATGAACAAGAGTTTCTTGTTGTTCAGATCAGCTTTGGGTGATTTCTTTACTTCCATATTGAGTGGTTACATTAAATATTCGTTCGGGTCTCAAAGATATAAATATTTCTTTTCAATTCCAATTTTTTCATTTAATAGATGTAAATTTGCAAAAATGACGGTATGATACGATACTTTACGGAAGATATACGCTTTGACCTCAAGAACAAGATGCAGCACCGGCGCTGGCTGACGGCCGTCGCCGCCCGGGAGGGGAAGCGTCCGGGAGCGATCAGCTATATCTTCTGCCCGGATCCCTATCTGCTGGATATCAACCGCCGTTACCTCGGCCATGACTATTATACGGACATCATCACCTTCGACTATTGCGAGGGGGACGTACTGGCCGGAGACCTTTTTATCAGTATCGATACGGTTCGGGAGAATGCCGTCCGGTACAAAAGCTCTTTCGAAGATGAGCTGGACCGTGTCATGGTCCACGGTCTCCTTCACCTGATCGGTTATGACGACCATACCCGGGAGGAGCAACATGTCATGCGCGGAAAGGAGGATGCGTGTCTGCTTTTGCGGGAAGCTGTCTGATGAAGGAGAAGTACGATGTCATCGTGGTGGGGGGAGGCCACGCCGGTTGTGAGGCGGCAATGGCGGCTTCCCGGCTGGGGTCGTCCGTACTTCTAGTGACCATGGACCTGCTGGGTTTTGCGCGCATGTCATGCAACCCTGCGGTTGGCGGAATTGCCAAAGGACAGATAGTCAGAGAGATAGATGCTCTTGGCGGCTGGACTGGTGTCGTGACGGACCGTTCTACGCTGCAGTTTCGCATGTTGAATCGATCCAAGGGACCGGCCATGTGGAGTCCCCGGGCGCAGTGCGATAAAATCCAATTTTCGCTGGAATGGCGCAAAATCCTTGAAAGTAATTGTAAATTAGATATTTACGCGGATTGTGCGGCTTCTTTCCTCTTTGAGAATTCAAAAATCTGTGGCGTCCGCACATCTACGGGGGCAATTTTTAAGTCTCAGACACTTATTTTGACTGCCGGGACCTTCCTCGGCGGAAAGTTGTTCATCGGCCGTCACCAGATGGAAGGGGGGCGGCTGGGCGAGTCGGCTTCTTATGGGCTGACGGAACCGCTCGTCGAACACGGACTTGTGACCGGCCGGATGAAAACCGGAACCCCGCCGCGAATCGACATCTCTTCCGTGGACACCGGGCGGCTTGCCGTTCAGGAGGGAGACGAGAATCCTTCACGCTTCTCTTTTCTTCCCGTCGCGTCCGCCATCCAGCAGGAAGGAGCGAGCCAGATGCTGTGCTACATCCTGCACACCAGCCCCCGCGTCCATGAGATCCTGCGCAGCGGATTTCAGGATTCTCCGCTGCTTACAGGAATGATCCAGGGCAGGGGACCCCGCTACTGTCCCAGCATCGAAGACAAACTTCGCGTGTTCCCGGACAACGATGCCCATCAGCTCTTTTTGGAACCGGAGGGACGTTGGACACATGAGTATTATCTGCAAGGCTTCTCTTCCTCTTTGCCCTTGGATGTTCAGATGAAGGCGCTTCATGCCATAGAGGGATTGGAGGGTGTCCGGGTGTTCCGCCCGGCATATGCTGTGGAATACGACTACTTCGATCCGACTTTGCTGCGGCCTTCGCTGGAGTCCCGCCGGGTCGAGAATCTCTTCCTGGCCGGTCAGGTCAACGGCACGACGGGTTATGAAGAAGCTGCTGCCCAGGGGCTTGTAGCAGGCATCAACGCACATCTCAAGGTGCAGGGAAAGGCGCCTTTTGTCCTGCACCGCGACGAGTCTTATATCGGTGTTCTGATTGACGATCTGGTGACCAAGGGCGTGGACGAACCCTACCGTATGTTTACGTCCCGGGCCGAATACCGTATCCTTCTCCGTCAGGATAATGCGGACGAAAGACTCACGCCCCGGGCGTACGAACTGGGCATGGTGGATGAAGAACGCTATGCGGCGACGATGGCCAAATATGAGCAGGTACGGGCGCTTCAGGCGTTTTGCGAGAAAACGAATGTAACGCAGGAAGCAGCGAATCCCTACCTTTCTTCCCGTGGTTCCAGCCCTATCTCGGAATCCAAAAAGATCGTGGATCTGGCTTCCCGGCCGGAACTTTCCCTTGAGGAGCTGCTGAAACTTGTTCCACGTGGAACCTATCCACAGGAGGTCGTTGAAAGTGTTGAAATCTCGCTTCGCTACAAAGGGTACATCAGCCGCGAAATTGCCATGGCTGAAAAACTCCGCCGGCTCGAAGATCTCCACATTCCGGAAGGATTTGATTTCGACAAAGTGTCGGGCCTGACGATCGAATGCCGGCAGAAACTGGCAAAATATCATCCGCAGACAATTGCCCAGGCTTCGCGTATTTCTGGGGTTTCGCCTGCGGATATCTCTGTCTTGTTAGTCTATTTCGGACGCTGAATCAGAGCCGTTGCAGGGCCGCTTTGATGAGCTCCTCGACGCTTGCGCCGGGCTTTTCTTTCAGGATGGCCTGCACCGCCTTGTTGATGTTCTGCTTGTTGAAACCCAGCATCTGGAGTGCCGTGGAAGCCTCCTCCGCTGCGGCCGAGGCCTCGTTTCGGAACAGCAGTTCCGTCGCTCCGCCGTCTCCTTTTACGATCTTGTCCTTGAGTTCGAGGACCAGGCGTTGGGCGGTTTTGAGCCCGATTCCTTTCACGCCTTTCAGCCGGTTTACGTCTTCGCCCAGAATGGCGGAACGCAATTCTTCCGCGCTGAGGGAAGAGAGAACCATGCGGGCGGAAGCGGCGCCCATTCCCGAGACGCTGGTGATCTGGCGGAAGAGTTCCCGCTCGTCCTGCGTGGCGAATCCATAGTCCACTTCGGTGCCGTCACGCTGGTTGACCTGGCGCTGCAGGTAAACCGTCACGCTGGTTTTTCCGTTCAGGTTATCATAGGTTTGCAGGGAGATTTCCATGGCATATCCGATGCCCTGATTGTCTATGACAAGCTGGGTCGGCGTCAGGGAAACAAGCTTTCCGGAAATGTAGTCTATCATATCACAAAAATAATGTTAAATTTGCATTTCCCTATGGTACAGGTTGAAAAAATACGTCAGGAATTTCCCGCGCTCGGGCAGCAGGTTTACGGCAAGGCATTGGTTTATCTGGACAATGCGGCGACCTCCCAGCGGCCCCGCTCGGTGGTTCAGAAGTGGACGGAAATGACGGAGAAGTACAATGCGAACCTTCACCGTGCCGTCCATCACCTGGCCGACGTGGCCACGGCGGAATATGAATCTACACGGGACGCTGTCCGGAGCTGGCTGCATGCAGCGCAGCGTGAAGAGATCGTCTTTACCTCCGGAACAACCGCCGGCATCAACCTGGTGGCTTTCAGTTTCGGGGAAGCCTTTGTCCGTGCCGGCGATGAAATCCTGGTTTCGGAGGCGGAGCACCATTCCAACATCGTCCCCTGGCAGATGCTCTGCGCACGCAAGGGCGCGACGCTCAAGGTGCTTCCCGTGGACGAAAACGGAAAGCTGCGTATCGACCTGCTTCCCTCCCTGCTGACGGACAGGACCCGCATCTGCTGCGTGACGCAGATATCCAATGTCCTGGGTCTCATCAATCCTGTCGAAGAAATCGTAAAAATTTGTCATTCAGCGGGTTGCCTTGTGCTAGTAGATGGTGCGCAAGGGGCGGTCCACAAGCCGGTGGATGTCTGCAGGATGGATTGTGATTTTTACGTTTTTTCCGGGCACAAGTTGTACGCGGCTCCCGGAACCGGCGTGCTGTACGGAAAGCGGGAGCTGCTGGAACGCATGCCGCCGTACATGGGGGGCGGAGAGATGATCGAAACGGTCCGCTGGAGCGGGACGAGCTATGCGGCCCTGCCCCAGAAGTTTGAAGCCGGAACGCAGAACATGGCCGGCGTGCCGACCCTACGGCCGGCCCTGGAAATGGCAGAACGCCTGCGCAATCCAGAAATCCTGGCCGGTCAGGAAGCTGTCAAAAGCTTTATGCTGAGCGAATTACGCCAGGATTCACGCATCCGGCTCTATGGTGTCCCCGATAAGGCAGAAGAGAAGATTCCCCTGTTTTCGTTCTCCGTGGAACATGTCCATCACGAGGACCTGGCGCTGATTTTGGACAAAATGGGCATCGCCGTCCGTTCCGGACAGATGTGCGCCGAGCCCCTGATGGACCGCTACGGTGTAACCGGGATGCTTCGGGCGTCTTTTGCACCGTACAATACGCTTGAAGAAGCGGAATATTTGATGGAATCGCTGAAGAAGGCGATAAAAATGCTGTCATAATGAAATCATTGCAAGAAGCCCAGGAAGAAGTTGTCGAGGATTTTTCAATGTACGACGAGTGGCTGGACAAATATGAATACCTGATCGAGCTGGGACACCGTCTGGAGCCTTTTCCGGAGGAGTTGAAGACGGATGACCGCCTCATCAAAGGCTGTCAGTCCCGTGTCTGGCTCGATGCTGCCCCGGAGGGCGACCGTCTTGTCTTTCGGGCGGACAGCGACGCGATCATCACCAAGGGGATCATTTCTCTGCTGATCGGCGTTTATTCGGGGCGGACGGCCGCGGAAATCGCTGCGGACGACTTCTCCTTCGTGGACCGGCTCGGCCTGCGGGAGAACCTCTCTCCGACCCGCGCCAACGGACTTGCCTCGATGATACAGACCCTCAGGACCACAGCCAAAAATCATTGTTGAAATGGACGAAAACGAGGTTTTGACCCCCCAGGATGTAAAAGACCTGGCTCCTCTGTATGAAGCCGTCGTGCTGGCGATCAAACAGGTGTATGACCCGGAAATCCCGGTGAACGTCTATGATCTGGGCCTGATCTACGAATTGCACATCAGCAAAGAGCATGACGTGCAGATCAAAATGACGTTCACGGCTCCCAACTGCCCGATGGCGGACCAGGTGATCGCGGAAGTGCAATACAATGTGGAGAATACTCCCGGCGTCAAGAGCTGCGCCATCGAAATGGTGTTCGAACCGCCGTGGGACCAGAGCATGCTGTCGGAAGAAGCGAGGGTTGCCCTGGGCTGGGACCTCGATATGTAATTCCCGATGAAGCCGGTTCCCGTCTATCTTTCCCTGGGCACCAACCAGGGTGACCGTCACAAGCAGCTCGAAGAAGCGCTGCGTCGGCTGGACGCTGCGATCGGCAGACCCTGCGAGGCCCTTTCTTCCATCATCGAGACCCCGTCGTGGGGCTTTGACGGGCCGGATTTCCTGAACTGCGTCGTCCGTTACCGCACCGCCCGCCGGCCGGAAACGCTGCTGCGCATCTGCAAACGGATCGAACGGGCCATGGGACGTCGCGACAAGCCGGAATACGACGCCGACGGCCGGCGGATCTACCACGACCGCCCCATCGATATCGACATCCTGCTCTACGGTGACCGTCGCATCGACACGCCGAAGTTGCAGATCCCGCACCCCCGCATGTACGGGCGCACGTTCGTTATGGAGCCGCTGGCGGAGATTTTTGAACAGAAATGATTACCTTTACGCATTTGATAATTAGTTAGTACAACCGAGATGACACAAGACGAACTCTTCAAGGTACTCGTGGCGCACTGCAAGGAGTACGGTTTCATTTTCCCTTCCAGCGAAATCTACGACGGCCTGGCTGCCGTGTACGACTATGGCCAGATGGGCGTCGAACTGAAGAATAACATCAAGCAATACTGGTGGAACGCCATGACCCGACTGAACGAGAATATCGTCGGGATCGATTCCTGCATCTTCATGCATCCGAAGATCTGGGAGGCTTCCGGGCATGTGAGCGCCTTCAACGATCCGCTCATTGACAATAAGGATTCCAAGAAGCGCTACCGCGCCGACGTGCTGATCGAGGACTACCTGGGCAAGATCGAAGAGAAGGTCAACAAGGAGGTCGAGAAGGGCCGCAAGCGTTTCGGCGACAGCTTTGACGAGGCCCAGTTCCGGGCCACCAACCCCAATGTCCTGCGCGAGCGGGCCAAGTGGGAT
>JAEEGL014113899.1_pt1 | contig 25831 bp, 20 predicted proteins | sample 9134231 | NCBI WGS metagenome assembly JAEEGL01 (sample SAMN16246548, study PRJNA631951) | gut metagenome | biome: gut microbiome; feature: rumen; material: fiber-attached | host: Bos | place: Iran: Karaj | collected 2018-10 | reverse complement strand
CGGCTATGGCGCGGGGGCGCACCTCTTCCCATTCCGAACAGAGAAGTTAAGCCCCGCCGCGACGATGATACTGCGGGAGACCGTGGGAAAGTAGTTCGCCGCCCACCCACAACGGAAAGCCCGTCAGCAAAACGCTGGCGGGCTGTTCTGTTTTTATGCATCCTCTTTTTTATTCTGTAAAGAATTCTTCCTTGAAATTCACGAAATATACCTGCTCCTGTGCTCTTGTCAGGGCAGTGTAGAGCCATCTCAGATCCTCCACCTCAAGCGTTTCCTTCTGGTTTAACGAGGAATCGATAAAGACGCTGTTCCATTGTCCGCCTTGCGTCTTGTGACAGGTGAGGGCGTAGGCGAATTTTACCTGCAAGGCGTTGAACCATGGATTCTTCTTCATCTCCTTGTAACGCTCCCTGCGATTCGGGATGTCCATGTAGTCCTCTTCGATGGCATTGAACAGCTTTCGGCTTTCTTCTTCCGTCAACGAGGGACTGTTGCTGTTCAAGGTGTCCAAAAGGATCTTTGCTTCTATGTTAGGCTCATCCTGGTAGTCGGTGAAACTCAGCTCTACATCGGCGAAGCGGAAGCCGTACATATCCTCGAAATGCTTGATTTTCCTAATCTCGGCCATGTCTCCGTTGGCGATGAAACTGATGGATGGGCTGCCTTCTGTCCAAAAATAGTTGTTCTTCACCACCATCAGCTTGTCGCCCGTCGCTATTTCGCCTTCGATGTTGAGGATGCGTCCGCGGATGGCCTGATTGAACATGTTGACCCTTTTGTTTGACTTGCACACGATGACGGCCTCGTTGTTGGAGATATTGGAGAAAACATTGTATAGCAGCTCTTCAAAAGTCTCAGGTTCAATCTTTTGAATGTCACTGAATCCTTGGAGATGGAAGATGGGCAGCGCGTATTCGTAAAGGTTTTGACTCAGCATCTCTCTGAGGTCGGTGGCGTTATACAGGATGCCCGACTCCAAGGCCTGGCGTTTCACCTCCGTCAGCTCGTAGGTGGCTGCAGTGATGGGGAACTCTGACTTCAGGTACTCGCAGTCCAAGGCAGGACTCTCGCGGCTTTCGACAGGAGGCAGCTGTGCCGTGTCGCCGATGAGCAGCAGGCGACAATCCTCACCGCTGAACACATATCCCAGCAGGTCGTCGAGCAGGCTCGTACCTCCAAAGTCGTGTTGCTCGCCGATCATGGAGGCCTCGTCGACGATGAATAGAGTGTGTTTGTATTTGTTTTCGGCCCTTGCGATGCGGAAGCTCCCGTCAGGGAAGGTCATGGCTTGGTAGATCTTTCGGTGGATGGTGCTAGCGCTTTGTCCTGTGTAGCTGCTAAGCACCTTGGCGGCTCTGCCTGTAGGCGCCATCAGCACATACCGCATCCCGATGGAGGGCAAGGTGCGCACCAAGGTCTTGACCAACGAGGTCTTTCCCGTTCCGGCATAACCTCTGAGGATGTAGGTGGGGTTTTCTTTTTGCGAGAGCAGAAAAGCCGACAAATGATATAATACCTTGGCTTGTCCATCGGTGGGTTCGAAGCCGAATGACTGGGTGAGGCGGCCGTATAGTTCATGTCGTTCCATGGCCTTTTTCGTCAGAAAGGGTAACCGATGCCCATTTGCAGCCTTAGGTTGTCGCCTTCGCCGAAACGCCAGTAACTGCCGTCGGTCATGTAGGGGTTGCGCATGGCGTAGGCGAGGTCGAGGCGCAGGATGAGGAAGGAGACATCGAGTCTGAGACCAAGGCCTGCGTCAAGTGCAAGTTGATTGTAGAACTTGTTGAATTTGAACTCGGCATCTGGCATTGATTCGTTGGGATAGAAGGTCCATACATTACCGGCGTCAACGAAAACGGCGCCTTTGAATATGTTATATACGGGAAACCTGTATTCTGCATTAAGCTCTAATTGTAAGTCACCTGTGCGCTCAATGTCGCTGTTTGTTGGCACGTAGCCTCCTGGTCCTACGGTGCGATAAAGCCATCCACGCAAGCCGTTGGCACCGCCTCCATAGAAACTACGTTCGAACGGGAGGTCTTGTGAGTTTCCATAAGGGACGCCGATGCCTGCGAATTCTCGAAATACCAACCATGATTCGTTACCGATCTGGAGGTGTTGCCTGACATCGAAACTGGTCCTTACATATTGCGCATAGCGGATGCCCAATAGTTCATGATGGCCATCTTCCCCGGTGATGAGTTTAGTGTTATTGAACAAAGAGAGCAGGTTGCCGCTCGACTCGACGTCAGCACGCAAATAGAAAAAGCTACCTGATTTGTTGATGTTTTGAGTGTTGTATACAATGGAATAGCGGGTTCCCATGAGTAGATGGCTGGTATACTGTGCTTTCTTCCTTTGGCTGGCCTCCGCGTCAAGGTATTCTTGGAAGGTCGGGTTGATGTTCGCGATTTTCACACTGTTGAGGAAGAGGGGTGAGAACGTCTGCCCCAACCTGTAGTTGGTCTTCCAGTCGTAGCTGAAGGATGCCGTCGACATGTATCGCGAGTAATAATACCTGATTTGGGAATTGACGCCTAGAGAAAGTGTGGTGGTCGGCTGATAGTCTCTCGCAAAGTTGAGAAATGAGACTGAGGTGAGGAATTTTGGGAAGATGATGCTAGCCGTGACTCCAAGTTCCCATGTATTAAAAACACTCTTGCCACTCTCGGTAGCTTCATTACCAATGAGTTTCTGGGCTTCAAAACCACCTTTTAGGCTGAGTTGGAAGGTCTCGGCGCCGTGGAAGATGTTCTTGTTGCTGTACGACAGACTACCCTTAACGCCTAAATCGCCGTCTGAATTGGTGCCTTCGCCTTGTATGGTGAAAGCATGTACGTCGTTTTGCTGCATGGTAATGCGGCAGTCGAGCCAGTTGAGTGTGTCGTTGGGGTTGTTGACGCTGTCAAATTCGATATTGATATTTCTGAAAAGTCTGAAGTTGCCCAATGCCTTATAAGTGCTCGTGACGCTCCGTTGATTGTAGGGTAGCCCTTCGATGATATTGATTGATTGCGAAAAGGTTTGCGGCTTCACCTGTGGCTTGTCATAGTAGTAGAAATCCCAAGTGTTGGGCCTCTTTCTCAGCCCCAATTGGACCGTGAGTGAGGCCGAGTCGACGGGCTGGCTGTACATTTTGAAAATAGAGTAGTCGGGATAGATTTTAATGTCGCGGATCCGGTACTGCTTATATGACAATGGGTTGTCTTTCAACTTCATTGATATTGTCAACGTGTGATTCATGAAGTTGCTGTCGACCTCATAATAGATGTTGTCGTGGGTGAAATAGAAATAACCCGAGTTGCGCATCCTTTCTGTGATGAGTTCGCGCTCTTCTTTAATGGAATAGGCGTTGTAGATGTCGCCCACCTTGACGGGGAATCGTGCACTGTCACGCATGATTAGACGATTGACAAGGCTGTCTTCGATGATGCGCTCAATTTTGCTTATCGTGTAAGGTTGGGAGGGGTAGATATGGTAGGTAACTTTAGCTCGTTTCCTCCATTTTTTTGTATCCACAGTATGCGTCACCTTTGAATTGAAATAACCTATATTGTCAAGATAGCGCATCATCTGTTCGGCTGATTTATCGGCCTCCGCCTTGTCATAATAGGAGGGCTGGTTGCCGAAGTTCTTATTCATCCATTTCCAAAACACACTGTTGGGACGGCGTTCACTCTTGTAGTAGATCCATGTTGGGACGTTGGTTTGGAAAGTAGTCCTATACGGCTTGAGGGAGATGTATTTCGAAACGCTTGACTTGCTGATTTCGGTGCCTTTCTTTTCGATGACGACTTTGTTGCTTTGCACCAGGTACTTCCCTTCGGGGACGAAACGACGAAGTGAACACGACGACATGAGGATGGCGACGAGTATCCCTACAACGAAGATATGGTACCTCTTACTCGACATAAGGATGGCAGATTTAGCTACGATGATTCTTTGAATCGGCGCAAAGGTAAGAATTATTCCTTTACACCACCTCTGCCACGGTGAAATTGCTGCCGCCGATAAAGACCACGTCACCAAAACGGGCATTGTTGACGGCAGAGCGGTAAGCATGGCTCACCGACTCGAACACCTGTCCGCGGAGCCCCATGTCGAAGGCCTTCTGGGCCAAAATGTTGGCATCTAAGCCCCTTGGGATGTCGGCCTTGCAGAAGTAGTATTCGGCGCCGTGGGGCAATAATTGCAATACACTGTCGATGTCCTTGTCGTTGACCATGCCGAGGACGAAATGGAGCTTTTCATAGTTCATCTCCGCCAGTTGCAGCACCACTTCCTTGATGCCCGCCACGTTGTGTCCTGTGTCGGCTATGGTGAGCGGGTCTTTGTTGAGGATCTGCCAACGCCCCATGAGGTGGGTGTTGCGGATCACTCTGGCGATGCCGTCGCGGATGTCGTCGTCGGTGAGGTTGAACTTGCCGCGGAGCTGATCCAAAGCGCACATCACGGTGGCAAGGTTTTTCTGCTGGTAGTTGCCCATCAGCGGGAGCTCGAGAGCCTCCATGTATAGTTCGCTGTCTTTCCAAACATCAAACTTCTGTTCGGTCAATGATTCTATATGGATCTTGTCGCAGTCGAATATCTGGTCGGCAAAGAAGATAGGGCTGTTACATTCGTTCGCCTTGTCGATGAAAACCTGTTGCGTCTCTGGATGGCTCTCTCCGATGACCACGGGGACATTTGGCTTGATGATGCCGGCTTTCTCGTATGCGATTTTGGCACGCGTGTCGCCCAAAAACTTCGTATGGTCAAAGTCGATATTGGTGATGATGCTTAGCTCGGGTGTGATGAGGTTGGTGGAGTCCAACCGACCGCCCATGCCTACCTCGACGATGGCGATGTCTACCTGTTCTTTCGAGAAATAGTCGAATGCCATGCCGACGGTCATCTCGAAGAAGGAGAGCTCCATGGCCTCAAATTTCTCCTTGAAGGTATCAATGAATTGCACCACGTTCTCTTCGGGGATCATCTCACCGTTGATGCGGATGCGTTCGCGGAAGTCGCGGAGGTGTGGTGAGGTGTAAAGGCCGGTCTTGAAGCCTGCTTCCTGGAATACGGAGGCCAGAATGTGCGATACGGATCCTTTGCCGTTTGTGCCGGCCACATGGACCGACTTGAAGTTGTGGTGCGGGTTGTCCAAAAGGTTAAGGAGTTGGATGGTATTGTTGAGGTCGGCCTTGTAGGCGGCGGCTCCGATGCGTTGGTACATCGGCAACTTGTTAAACATCCATTCAAGGGTCTCTTGGTAGGTCATGGTTAATATGTAAATGTGTAAGTGATGCTTCCAGTTTGCTCTTCTGGCGCATCATCATCAGGTTCAAAGATGGTCTGGCTGGCCAGTCTTAAGGCGATTTCTTGGTTGGATCTGCTGGATACGGATTTGTATCCGTCTGCAATCTTTTGGCTGACCACTCTTCCGCTTCTGTCCACTTTGATGTCGACCTTGATTTCTTCTAATTCGGTATCCACACTGGGTGGCTTGGGCAGATACTTGGTCTTTCTGTTGCCTAAGCGTGCCACGGCATTACCATTTCCGCCGCCGCCACCGCCGCCATCACCGTCGTATTTATGTATATTCGCTATGCCATTGGGCTTTCCTTGGTCGCCCGGCTGTCCCGTGATGCCTTCCGATCCACCGGGCTGCGGGTTATCGCTGCCTTTGAACAGTGCCTGCTCGATAACTTTTGGCTTGGTCTCTTCAGGCTTCTTTTCCTCTTTTTTCGGTTTGGTGTTCTTCGGTTTTTCGATGGCGGGGACTTCCTCGTTGTCTTGAGTGACGATGTCTTCCTCTTCTTGGCTCTGTTCTTTGGGAGGCTGGGAGGCCATGGGGATGGCAGGTTTTTCGGGTTGGATGTTGCCCATGCCCTGGTTCATCATGCCCAAGTCAACTTCAACGCCTTCCTCACCTGGCAATGGCAAGGGTGTCTTAAAAGCCAGCAGGAACAGAATAAGCACGGCTAAAGCATGCACCACGATGGTGCCTGCAACGGCTATGCCTCTATCTCTCTTCTCTTTACTCATGGCTGTTACTCTTGTTGTTTCGGTGAGGTGGCCAAAATCACTTTATGCTTGTTTCCAGTGGCGTTGTTGATGTCATTGACGGCATCAATCACGTTCACAATGTATTGCACAGGTACGGTTTTGTCGGAACGGAGCACCACTGTGGCTTCTGGGTCGTTGCCGATTTGAGCGTTGATGAGGTCGGCGAGTTGGGCTTCTTCCGCTGGGATGTCACCCACTTGGTATTGGAAGTTCTCGTCCACATAGACAGTGACAGTCTGCTTGTCCATGGTCTTGCTGTTGCTTGATGGCAGCAAGAGTTTGATGGCGTTGGGTGCCACCAAAGTGGAGGTGAGCATGAAGAAAATCAGCAGCAGAAACACCAAGTCTGACATGGACGAGGAGTTGAACGTGGGTTCGACCTTGTTTCTCGATTTGATGGCCATAGTGCGCTGGTTTTATGCGGGTTCGTTCAAAACGTCCATGAATTCAGTCGCCTTGCCCTCAAGCAGGTTGACGACTTTTTGGATCTTCGTCGAGATGATGGCGTGGAAGAAGTAAGCAATGATGCCGACAATCAGACCACCGACGGTGGTCACCATGGCTTCGTAGATGCCCGAAGAGAGCAACTCAATATCAATGTTGTTGCCTGCCATCGACATGTTGTAGAAAGCGCGAATCATACCAGTCACTGTGCCCAAAAAACCAATCATAGGGGCGGCACTGGCAATCATGGCGAGGATGCTGACGCCGCGTTCGAGTTTGGAGACTTCCAGATTGCCCACATTCTCGATGGCCGAGTTGATGTCGCTCAATGGGCGTCCGATGCGCGAGAGGCCTTTCTCGATCATGCGAGAGATAGGGGTAGAGTTGCCGCGACACAAGGCTTTGGCCGAGTCAAGTTTGCCGTCTTTCATGTATTCTCTGATGCGGTCCATGAAGCCATTGTCATATTTCGTGGCACGCGAAACGGCAATGAATCTTTCAATGAAGATGTACACTGCGATGAGTGACAATACTGCCAATAAAATCATGATCCAACCGCCTTTGGTGGCGAGTTCAAGGATGGAGAGTTTGAATTCGGTGGGTTGGGTTGCAGCTTCTGCTGCCGTGGCGCCTAAATCATTGGCGGCCTGTTGGATTTGAAGGAGATTCATATTGTTGTTGTTTGATTTTCTTTTGAAAAACTAAGAAACAGTGTTTTTTATTGTTTAACGCATGTCAATTACATCCACTTTAGGGTGTGCTTTGGTGTCGAAGGTGAAGAATTTGTCGCTCAGCTTCTGGTCGAATTTCATTTCTTCGATAGTGATGAGGGCCTTGCTGCCGTCTTCCATGTAGATGTCGGCACTTTTCAGCTCGGTCTTTTTTGTGTCGATTTTCAAGGTGACGCGCTTGTATTGTCCCTTGGGGTTGGCCAGTTCAATCGTGGCAAGGCCTTGTGCGTCAATGCCGGTGAGGGTGGCCACATAGCTCTCGTCTAACGAGGTGAGGAGTTTCAAGGGCGTGTTGTCGACACCATCGGAGGCGTTGCTCACCATGACTTCCTCATCGTCGACGAGATATGACCAAATGGTCTTGCCGTCGCTGATGGTCTGTTGCTCCGCCATCTCGATTTTGTATGCCTCGCCTTGCAGCCAGGCATGGCCTTTTTCGCTGTCGCTATAATTCTTTCCGTCAGGGCTGATTTGGTAGCTAAAAGCCATCTCCACATTCTTGTGGCCTTTTACCTGGTCGACCATGAGGCGGATGATTGCCTCAGCGTTGTTTTGTGCGGTAACTGCCTGTGTCGCAAACAATAACACAAGACAGACGATGATGTTTCTTGCTTTCATTGTCAGATTCCGTTGTCTTTGTTGTAGAGGTCCCGCAAAATCTGTTCCAAAGCGGCTTCGGAGGTCACTTTCACTTCGCGTGACTTGCTGCCTGAGAAAGGCCCGACGATGCCTGCGGCTTCCAATTGGTCGATGATGCGGCCGGCGCGGTTGTATCCGAGTTTCAGCTTGCGTTGGATCATTGAGGTGGAACCTTGCTGGGTTTGCACCACGATGCGGGCGGCTTCCTCGAAGAGGCTATCGCGCTCGCCATCGTCGTCGATATCGGCGCCTTCCCCTTCTTCCTCGGGCACTTCGGGCAACAGGAACGGTTCAGAATAGCCGCGTTGCTCGCCAATGAATTCGGTGACGGTCTCAACCTCGGGTGTGTCGATGAAAGCGCATTGCAGACGCACGAGGTCGTTACCAGTGGAGAGCAGCATGTCGCCACGGCCGATGAGCTGGTTGGCGCCGCTTTGGTCGAGAATGGTCTTCGAGTCGACTTGCGAGATGACGCGGAAGGCGATACGGGCGGGGAAGTTGGCCTTGATGCTGCCTGTGATGATGTTGACGGAAGGACGCTGTGTGGCGATGATCAGGTGGATGCCGATGGCTCGGGCCAGCTGGGCCAGACGGGCGATGGGGGCTTCCACTTCGCGGCCGGCCGTCATGATGAGGTCGGCAAACTCGTCGACGACCAGTACGATATAAGGCAGGTAACGATGGCCTTCGGTGGGCAACAACTTGCGTGCCTTGAACTTCTCGTTGTATTCGATGATGTTGCGGCACTCGGCCTGCTTCAGGAGGTCATAGCGTTGGTCCATCTCGATGCACAAAGAGTTGAGCGTGCGCACCACCTGTCTGACGTCAGTGATGATGGCGTCCTCGGTGTCGGGGAGTTTGGCCAGATAATGGCGTTCGATGCGGTTATAGAGTGTCAGCTCAACCTTCTTCGGATCGACCATGACGAATTTCAGTTCCGAGGGGTGCTTGCTATAGAGCAAGGAAGCGATGATGGCGTTAAGACCCACCGATTTACCTTGTCCCGTGGCGCCAGCCATAAGGATGTGTGGCATCTTGGCGAGGTCAAACACATAGGTTTCGTTCGAGATGGTCTTGCCTATGGCGCAGGGCAATGCGTATTTCGCTTTTTGGAACTTTTCGGAACTGAGCACGCTGCGCATGGAGACGGTGTCGGGCTTGCTGTTGGGCACTTCGATGCCGATGGTGCCTTTGCCCGGTATGGGGGCGATGATACGGATGCCCAAAGCGGCAAGGCTCAAGGCGATGTCATCTTCCAGGTTCTTGATTTTCGAGATTCTGATGCCCGCTTTGGGGATGATTTCGTAGAGGGTGACGGTAGGGCCGATAGTGGCTTTGATTTGATCAATGCCGATGCCATAGTTGCCCAAGGTTTCCACGATCTTGTTTTTGTTGGCCTTCAGCTCTTCTTCGTCAATTTCCGATTTTCCGCCGCCATAGTCGTTCAGCATGTCCAAGGTGGGGAATTTGTAATCGCGAAGCTCATAGCGAGGGTCGTAAGGCGTGTCGATGGTGTGGTGCTCCATGTTTTTGCCTTCATCGATGGTCTTCTCGGTCGAAGTGCTCTCGATGACTAATTCCACCTTCTCGGCGTCATTATCCGTCTTTTGTTGGTTGTTGTCCTGTGGTTGAGGGTCGTTGTCTTTCGGTTGGACGATGACGTTCTCTTTATGGTCTTGGGGCTTGGTGTTCTCGTTAGGGTTGACGATGACGAAGGCCGGGTCTTTGGTGTAAGAGGACGTGGGAGGCAGGGTTTCGTTGTCGTCTTCTTCGTCTTCGTCGATGAAGTCGGGGTCGATGTCTTCGCCGCCGTCGGTCATGTTGTTGTTTTCCCTCTCTAGCTGTTCCTTGATGCGCTGCTCGGCGATAATTGCAGCCTGGCGGCGAGCCTCTTCTTCCTTTTTCTCACGTCTCCGCTTGAAGTAGTTGAGGGTGAGGTTGAACTCGTAAACGATGAAGACGAGGAACAAGAACGCAAGGATGATAATAACGCCCGCGTTGCCGACGTAACCGGTTAGTATGTCGTTGAGCCATTTGCCGACAGCGCCGCCGAGGATGGCACATTTGGGCGCAAAGATGGAGATAAAACCGAAGAACAGAGGCAGCCAAACCAGGCTGAACAGGGCCCATTTCCAGATGTTCCACATGTTGATTTTGGCGGTTTGGGTAAGGCGCATTCCAATGATGGTCAGCAGGTAGACGAAGAAGAATGCTCCGATGCCGAACGACTCTTTGATAAGTGTCCGTGCCAAAAACACTCCGCCTATGCCTGTCCAGTTGTCCAGGTCTTTGTCGACCTTTTTGTTGAAGATGTCGTAGCCCCACTCTTGGAAGTGTCCGCTGAAGAAGCTGACCAGATAGGAGACCATGGCGAGACCGAGAAACACGGCCAGGCAGATGAACAGGATGCCGATGATTTTCTGTAGTCTTCCAGCTTCCTTCGGCTCTTTTTCATGTTTTGAAGCTTTGTTCGCAGATGGCTTTTTCCCTTTACTGGAGCCGTCTTTCTTCCTGCTTTTCTTTTCGTCGGGGTCTTCTATGATAACGGGTTGTTCCTCTTCAATTGCAGGCTCGGTCTGTTTCTTTCTGAAAGTGTTTTCTCTACGGTTGTTTTTGTCGCTCATTTTCTGTCTTGGTTATGACTTGCAAAGATAACAAATTACTTTGGAATCTTGAACATCCGTTTCCAACGTATTCCGCCGTTTTCCTTGTCTCTGGATAGCCAGACGAGTATGGGTTTTCCAACAATATGATTTTCAGGAACATAACCCCAATAGCGCGAGTCGGCGGAGTTGTGGCGGTTGTCGCCCATCATCCAGTAATAATCCATTTCGAAGGTGTAGCTGTCGGCCAGCTGGCCGTCGATATAGATTTTGTCGCCTTCCACCTTCAGGTCGTGCAATTCGTAGGCATGGATGATGCGTTCGTAGAAGGGTAGGGTGTTGACGTCAAGTTTCACTGTCGCGCCTTTTTGTGGGATGTAGATGGGGCCGAAGTTATCGACGTTCCATGGATAGAGGTCGGGACGGTTGGGGAAGAGGCTGGTGCTGGTGCCTTGGCCGGGCGCTTCGACGTTACGCATCACTGAGGTGATGTAAGGCAACTTGATGAGCTCGTCGGCCACCTTCGCGCTAATGTTGATTTCGAAGGTGTTGGCATCGATTTGACGTCCTTCTGTGATGTCGTATTTCTCGACGGTTTGCTTGTTGATGCCGCCAATGGTGGTCACAATGGTGTATTTGTGCTGCATGTTTTCGGGTTCAAAAGCTTTCTCGCCGTTGATATACACCACGCCGTCAACGATTTTCAGGCTGTCGCCAGGCATTCCGATGAGGCGTTTGACATAGTTTTCACGCTTGTCGACAGGGTGGGAAATGATTTTGCCCGGAGGGCTCGACAGTCCCATCTCTTGATAAGGAATTTCGTTATTCCATACCGCTTCCTTACCGTACCATCTGACGAGGTCGTAATAGCTGACGCTGCTTTGGTAGTTCTCGCAGACCGTATCACCGGCGGGATAGTTGAACACGATAGGATCGTAGCGTTTCATTGTCGAAATGCCAGGATAGCGGTGATAGGGCAACTTGATCCATTCCAGATACGACTTCTTCGTCTTGCTCCACGGCAGGGTGTTGTGTACGAACGGGAAGGAGAGCGGGGTATTGGGCCCCTTAGGTCCGTAATGTATCTTGCTGACAACCAGATAGTCGCCGACGCATAAAGACTTCTCCATACTCGAGGTGGGGATGGTGAACATCTCGAAGACGTAGGTCCTGATGATCAAAGCAGCGACCACGGCAAAGATGATGGCATCAAACCACTCTCGAGCCGTCGACTTCTTAGGTCGTTTGGTCGTAAGCGGGTCTAGGTATTTGTCGTTTTTGGCGATGATGGGGAAGAAAATGTAAGGTAAGAGGGCGGCCATGCCTTCCTCCCAGATCTTGAACCTCCCGAAGCACTTGCCCAGCTCGACGAGCATGAGCAGCAGCATGAAGATGTTGATGTAAGGGAAGACGATGAAGAACCACCACCAGAATTTCTTCTGTTTGCCGATGATTTTCAACATGATAAAGATGTTGTAGTAGGGGACGAGGCTGTACCAGCCTTTTTGTCCGGCGGCCTCAAACTGCTTCCAGCAGAACGCAATCGGGATGGTGAAGAGGGCCGGGACGATTAAAATGAATAGTATCAGTGACATATCGGGTTTTGTATTTTTAAATTAACGACAGTTTTGTCAAAATATTATTATTGGTTTTCTCCAAACAAATCCTCCATCCCAAATACACCTGTTTTACCGATGAGGAACTCCGCGGCAGCGATGGCGCCTAATGCGAAACCTTGACGGTTGTATGCCTCGTGGGTGAGGGTGATCTTGTCGGCGGACGACTCGGCCACGACGCTGTGGATGCCGTTCACTTCGCCTTCGCGTGTTACCTTAATAAAAAGAGTATGTGCGGCAGGTGCATCGATACTCCAACGCTCGTAGTCGTGGTTGACGGCGAGGATGTCGTTGGCCAGCTTTACGGCTGTGCCGCTGGGCTTGTCGAGTTTATGGATGTGGTGGGTCTCGGCCATCTCAAGCTGATAGCCATACTGTTCTGCGAATTTTGCCAACTGCTTGTTAAGCAGGAACATGATGTTCATGCCGATGCTGAAGTTGGGCGCATGGAAGAGGCTCTGTTTCTCGTCTAGGCAACGCTTCTTGATTTCCTCGAAATGGTCTTGCCAAGCCGTAGTGCCTACAACAATCGGGATGTGTAAGTCGAAGCATTTGTGGATGTTGCCCACCACCTGGTCGGGTTGGCTGAAGTCGATGGCAACATCGGCTTGCTTTAGCAGTTCGAGGCGTTCTTCCCATTCATGAGGGTTGTCGATGGTGACGACGACGTTATGTTGGCGGGCGAGGGCGGCTTTCTCCACTTCGTGGCCCATTTTTCCGTATCCTATGATAGCGATTTTCATGGCTAAAAGTTTAACTTAAATGATAGTCCCACTTGAGCGTATTGTGGCATTTTTATTGGCGTCTCCACGGGCCGATACGGGTCGATGCTGAGGCTGAGGTCATCGCTGATGTCGTAGTCATAGAGGTGTCCGTCGACGCAGGCATCCACGATGTTGAGGCCATACCATGCGATGGTGAGTATAGTGTAAAACTCGAAATCGCGGCGATACGACTCCTTGTAGGTCTGCAGCTGGCTGTCAGCGTATCGGTTGGCGAGGTCGGCCTCGTGTTCATTCAAGGTCACGCCATCGGGCAGGTCGCCGGTCTTGTATTCATATGCGTGGAGGTAGGAGTTGTACTCGTAGTAATTGTTGTACACCAGGTACCCCAATCCGCCCAAGCCGGCATAGACAATGGGCACTTTCCACCACTTGCCGTTGTAAACCTGTCCCAATCCGGGAAGGCAGGCCGACATGATGGTGGCTTTCTGGGGACTGTGCTTTTTCTTGACTTTGGGTTTGTCGGTTTTCGTTTCTTTTATGATGGTGTCTGCGGTAACGACGGTGTTTCCGATGGTGTCAAACACCACATTCTGCGCTTCCGTTTGCCGAAAGGCGACCATCATAAGGATGCCTAAAAGAAACAGAAAACGGCGCGGCATGGCGTTTATTTCTGGTTGAAGAGTTCCATGATGCGGTCAAACTCGGCCTCGTCCTTGAAGTCAATGACGACGCTGCCCTGGCCTTTGATGTTGCGCTTCACCTTGACCTTGGTGTTAAGCGTTTGCGACAGGGTCTTGATCTTGCTCTTGAAGTGCTCGGGGATGAAGTTGGTCTGCTTGCGCTCCTTGTCGGCCTTGCCCTTGGCCTTGTCCGCCATCTCCTCGGTCTGGCGCACGGTCATCTCTTCCATGATGATCTGCTGGAGGAGCTTCAGCTGTTCTTCCTTGCCGTTGACGTTGATGAGGGCGCGGGCGTGACCCATGCTGATGTGGCCGTCGCGGATGGCGAGCTGTATCTCAGGTGGCAACTTCAATAGTCTCAAGAAGTTGGCTACAGCACTGCGGCTCTTGCCTACCTTCTCGCTTACTTCCTCTTGTGTGAGGTTGCATTCGTCGATAAGGCGTTGGTAGGAGATGGCCACCTCGATGGCGTTGAGGTTCTCGCGGTGGATGTTCTCGATGAGGGCGAGTTCAAGCATCTGTTCGTCGTTGGCCACGCGGATGAAGGCTGGAATCTTGCTGAGTCCGGCCATCTTGGAGGCACGCAGGCGGCGTTCGCCCGAGATGAGTTGATATTTGTTGTAGCCAAGCTTCCTGACGGTGACGGGTTGAATCACGCCTTGTTCCTTGATGGACTGTGCCAGCTCGCGTAAGGCGGTCTCGTCAAACTCGGTTCTGGGTTGGAAAGGGTTGGTCTCGATGAGGTTGATGTCGATCTCGGCCACGGCGCCGGCCACGAAGTCGCCGCTGATGTCGCGGCTGGTGATATCGGTTTCGGGGCTTTGCAGGATGCTGTCAAGACCGCGTCCCAAAGATTTTCTGGTTTTGTCGGGCATGGTATGTTAGGCTTTGGTGGATAGGTTGTTCTTTTCAAGGATCTCGCGTGCAAGGTTGAGATAGTTGATGGCACCCGTGCTGTTGGCATCGTACATGACGATGGTCTTGCCGAAGCTGGGGGCCTCGCTCAAGCGGGTGTTGCGGTTGATGATGGTGTTGAACACCATATCCTGGAAGTGCATCTTGACTTCTTCGACCACCTGCTTCGACAAGCGCAGCCGTGTGTCGAACATGGTGAGCAGAATGCCCTCGATATCGAGGCTGGGGTTGAGGCGCGTCTGAACGATCTTGATGGTGTTCAAGAGCTTGCCGAGGCCTTCGAGGGCGAAGTACTCGCATTGCACGGGGATGATGACCGAGTCGGCCGCGGTGAGTGAGTTGACGGTGACCAGTCCCAATGACGGCGAGCAGTCGATGATGATGAAGTCGTAGTCGCCTTTGATGGGGGCGAGGAGCTTCTTCATCATGAGCTCGCGCTCGGGCAGGTTGATCATCTCGATCTCGGCGCCTACGAGGTCTATGTGGGCAGGGAGAAGGAAGAGGTTGGGCGTCTCCGTCTCCGTGATGACGGTGGTCGGGTCCACCTGGTCGATGATGCACTCGTAAACGCTCGTCTCAACAGTTCTCGGGTCGATACCGACGCCCGAAGTCGCATTGGCCTGCGGGTCGGCATCGATAAGGAGGGTCTTATATTCTAATACGGCTAAACTGGCCGCGAGGTTGATGGCGGAAGTGGTCTTTCCCACACCACCTTTTTGGTTGGCTATCGCTATTGTCTTACCCATTTTCAATCTAAAAATTTACGCTACAAAATTACGTTTTTTGGCGCGAAATATTGCCGCCGGAACTTGAAAGTTATCAACAACGACACGATTTGTTGATAAGTTTTTGTGGATCAGCGAGAGGGCAATAAAAAAGGCCGCAAACTGTTGCGGCCTCTGTTATTTTTTGCTTTGAATTGATTATTTGTCCAGGCTGTCGAACCATTTGTCGATGGCGCTGTCGATCTCGGTATGGCTTTCGCTTTCCGGGTTGTCGTAGTGGCGCGGCTCGGGCTGGTCATAATAGTCAGCGGGATATTCACCGGTCTCGATGTATTTGATGGCATCGGTGAGGCCTTTGGAGACCTTCTCGAAGTCTTCCTTGTAAAGGAAAATCTTGTGCTTCTCGTAGAAGAAGCGTTGCAGACCTTCGTCGAAACGGCGCTTGCTCTCGGTTATGGTGATGTACTTCTCGTCGTTTTTGGTTGACTTCACATCGAAGAAATAAGTTCTCTTTCCTGCTTTCACGGCCTTTGAGAACAGCTCTTCTCTTTCTTTCATTTCATTTTCTTCCATCATGTCTTTCAATAATTTGATACGTTCTAATCGTTCTTTTTTTGTCTGAAAAGTGGGGCAAAAGTAGGAAAAAATTAAATATCGGAGCGTTTTATATGTTATTTTTGCACTCAAATTATCTAATCCTATGGAACTGAATCTGAAACGTCCCATCGCCTTTTTTGACTTGGAGACGACAGGCCTGAATCCCTCCCACGACCGCATCGTGGAGATGAGTGTGTTGAAAATCAACGTCAACGGCGAAGAGGAACAACGCGTCTGGCTTCTCAACCCCGAGATGCCCATTTCGGCGGAATCCTCTTCGGTGCATGGCTACACTGACGAGATGGTGGCCGACAAACCTACCTTCCGCGAGAAAGCCAAGGAAATCGCCCTGTTCATAGGCAATGCCGACTTGGCGGGCTATAACATCCTGAAGTTTGACCTGCCGATGTTGGTGGAGGAGTTTCTTCGTGTGGACTACGACTTCGACCTCAAGGGCCGTGATTTCATCGACGTGATGAACATCTACATGAAGATGGAACCGCGCAACTTGAAGAGCGCTTATAGATACTTCTGCCACGCCGAGCTGGAAGGCGCTCATGGGGCCATGGCGGATACGAAAGCCACCTATGAGGTGCTTTGTGCCATGCTTGACAAATACCAAGGTGTTGACTATGAGGATGGTAAAGGCAATAAGTCGCAAGGCCCGACGAACGACATGAAGCAACTCTCTGAGTTTTCGGCACATCATAAAAATGCCGACCTCTCTGGACAAATCATCTTTGATGAGGAGGGGAAAGAAGTCTTCATGTTCGGCAAGCACAAAGGCGAGCGCGTCGAGGATGTATTCCGTAAAGAGCCTCCTTATTACGCATGGATTATGAACAACGACTTCCCGCGCTATACAAAGAAAGTGGTGACAGCCATTAAACTACGCATGGGCGGTAAAAATGTAAAACAATGAAAATCATCTGTATAGGACGCAACTATCTGGCGCATGTCAAGGAGCTAGACAATGCCTTGCCGACCGAGCCCATGTTTTTCATGAAGCCCGAGACGGCCTTGTTGCCCGCAGGTGAGCCTTTCCCGTATCCCGACTTCAGCCACGAAATCCATTATGAGACGGAGCTGGTGCTACATATCAGCAAGACGGGCAAGGCGATTGATGAACAACGGGCTTCCGAATACTATGATGCCATCACTGTGGGCATAGACTTCACTGCACGAGACTTGCAAAACGAATGCAAAGCCCAAGGTCATCCTTGGGAAATCGCCAAGGCTTTTGATTATTCGGCTCCTATGGGAGAATTCAAGAAAATCAGCGAATTGAAACATTCCAAAGACATCGTTTTCGGTATGAAACTCAATGGCGAGTGGGTGCAGCAAGGCCGTAGCTGCGACATGATTTTCAGTTTTGACAAGATCATCTCCCAGATCTCGCGTTTTGTCACCTTGGATGAAGGCGACTGCATCTTCACGGGTACACCGCAAGGCGTGGGCGAGGTGCATGTCGGCGATGTGCTGGAGTTGTTTTTGGAAGACGTACCCATGTTTAAATTTGTAATTAAATAAGTGATAATCAATAAAATAGAACTATGAAAAAACTCTTTTTGATCTCCCTGCTCGCAGTGGCATTTCAACTGTCCGCCCAGCCCCTCTGGATGCGTCACAATGTGATTTCGCCGCAGGGCGATAAGATTGCCTTCTGCTACAAAGGCGACATTTATGTGGTGAACGCCAATGGCGGTAAAGCCCAACAAATCACGACCAACGCCGCCTACGATAGCGACCCGATTTGGTCGCCCGACGGCAAACAAATCGCTTTTAGTACCGACCGCAATGGCAACTTTGACGTTTATATTGTCGCTGCCGAAGGCGGTGTGGCCAAGCGAGTCACTACCAACTCGGCCACTGAGATTCCATTGGCATTCTCGCCCGATGGCAAGGAGATCTATTTCTCCGCTCAAATCCAGAAAGCAGCTGAGAATGTGCAGTTTGCCTCGGGCTGGATTACTGAATTATATAAGGTGAGCACTGAAGGCGGTCGTCCTGAGCAGGTGGTGGCCGTGCCCGTGTGTAGCATGTCGTTCGACAAGGACGGCAAGTCGTTCCTCTATTATGACCGCAAGGGCAGCGAGAACGTGTGGCGCAAGCATCATGTGTCGTCCGTGGCCCGCGATGTGGTGTATTATAACGCAAAGAAAAAGACCCATACCATGCTGACCACCAACGTGGGCGAGGACCGCGACCCGAGATACCTGCCTGGCTATAAAGATGTTGTGTTTTTGAGCGAGCGCAACAATGGCAGCTTCAACGTCTATAAGGCTCCTGCCAACAACCTCGAACAAGTGGAAGCGGTAACGCATTTCCCAACGCATCCTGTCCGTTTCTTAAGCGTGGCCAATGACGGCTTGTTGTGCTATGGATACATGGGTGAAATCTACACGCAACGCATTGGTAGTGAGCCGCAAAAGGTGAATATCGAGATTGTCAATGACCAAGCTGAGGAGCAATTGGTGAAGCAGGATTTCAAGGGTGTCGGTGACTTCGCTCTGAGCGGCGACGGCAAGCTGATTGCCTTCATCTCGCGTGGTGAACTCTTTGTGACGGGTGTGGACGAATACGCCACCACCAAGCAGATCACCCATACCGCCCAAGCCGAGCGTAGCCCTTCGTTCTCGAAGGATGGTCGTACTATCGTCTATGCCTCTGAACGTGACGGTTACTGGAACCTCTACCAAGCCACCATAGAGCGCAAGGAGGACTACAACTTCGCCTATGCCACCCTTGTGGAAGAGAAGCCTTTATTTGACAACGATGGCGTCGAGCGCCTCGCTCCAACCTATTCGCCTGATGGTAAGGAGATCGCTTTTATCGAGAACCGCAGTGTACTGAAAGTCTACAACGTGGCCTCGAAAGCAGTGCGCCAGATCACTGACGGTCGCCAGCACTATGAAACCGATGACTACGGATTCTCATACGAATGGTCGCCCGATGGACAGTGGTTCGCTCTGACGCTCATCACCAATATGCGCGACCCTTATTCTGACATCGGCATCGTAAAGGCTGACGGCTCAAAGAAGATATATAACATTACCGAGAGCGCATATATCGACGGCAGCCCACAGTGGGTGCTGGATGGCAATGCGATTCTATATCGCTCAAATCGTTACGGTATGCGCTCCCATGCTTCATGGGGTAGCCAAAACGACGCTTTCATTGCTTTCTTGAACCAAGATGCTTACGACAAGTTCCGCCTCAACAAAGAGGATTATGCCTTGCTGAAGGAGACCGAGAAAGGTGGTAAGGACAAGCCGAATGATGAACCTAAAGACGAAGGTAAGGATAAGAAAAAAGGTAAGAAGGAAGAGAAAAAAGACGACAAGAAGGACGAGAAGCCCAAGGAAGCCAAGGAGATTGAGGTGGACTTGGAGCATCTGCAAGACCGCGTCATCCGCTTGACCCCGATGTCGTCGAGTTTGAGCGGTATGGCATTGACCAACGATGGTGAAAAACTCTATTTTATGACTTCGTTTGAGAAAGGTTACGACCTTTGGGAGATGGACGTACGTGAGAAGTCGATGAAGATCACAAAGAAGATGGGACAGGGTGGCGCTCAGCTTCGTATGAATGGAGACAACCTCTATGTACTCTCGGGCAACAATCTTCAAAAACTCGACAAGGGCGGCAAGTCGACCTCGATTAAATATGATGCTACTATGGAACTCAACCTCGCAGAGGAGCGCGAATACATGTTCAATCACGTCTTTCTTCAAATCGAGAAGCGCTTCTTCATGAAAGACCATCATGGCGTGGACCTTGAGTTGATGAAGAGTGCTTACCAGCCCTTCCTGGCGCATATCAACAACAACTACGACTTCACTGAAATGCTGAGCGAGATATTGGGTGAACTGAATGTGTCGCACACGGGCTCGGGATACCGCTCCTCAAGCAAAGGTGATGCCACGGCCGAATTTGGCGTGCTCTTCGACCTCGATTACAAGGGTGATGGCTTGAAGATTGCTGAGGTGGTGGAAGGTGGTCCATTCGACAAGGGTAAGTCAAAAGTGAAAGCGGGTTGCATCATTGAAAAGATTGATGGCGTGGAGATTACAAAGGGCATGGACTACTATCCGTTGCTCAACAATAAACGCGGAAAGACGGTTCTGGTGACCCTCAAAGACGGCGGCAAGACATGGGAGGAGACCGTGAAGCCCATCAGCCACGGCGCGATGAATGACTTGCTCTACAACCGTTGGGTGAAACACAATGAGGAGACTGTGAAGAAACTGTCCAAAGGGCGTCTTGGCTATGTCCACATTCGCAGCATGGGCGATGCCAGCTACCGTGATGTGTATTCCCAGATTCTCGGCAAGTACAACCTCTGCGACGGCATCGTCATCGATACCCGCTTCAATGGCGGCGGTCGTCTGCATGAGGATATCGAGATCCTCTTTAGTGGAGAGAAATACCTCGAACAAGTCATCCACGACAGCGTGGCCTGCGTGATGCCTTCGCGACGCTATAACAAGCCGTCCATCATGATTGTCGGCGAGGCCAACTACAGCAACGCGCACGGCACCCCATGGGTTTACAAATACAAGAAGATGGGCAGCATCGTCGGCATGCCTGTTCCCGGCACTATGTCGAGTGTGACTTGGGAGACCATGCAAGACCCGTCGATGTATTTCGGCTTGCCTGTGGTGGGTTATCGTACCGAGCAAGGCAACTGGTTGGAAAACACGCAGTTGGAGCCTGATATCAAGGTGCGTAATACGCCCGAGAAGATGGCTGCCGGCGAAGACGAACAGCTGGGAGCCGCCGTCGAGGAACTCATGAAGGAGCTGAAGGATTTCCATTACTGGGGCAAGTGACTATAGCTTGTGGCTTATGGCCCAAGGCCTGCTTTTTCGTAAGGGCAGACCATGGGCCATTGGCTATCGGCCATAGGCAATAAAAGGAACGATTTTTGCGTTAACATGGGAAAAGAACCAACCCCATGCGCTTTCGTTTGCACCTTATCGTATTAATGGCCTGTTTCAGTCTCTCTGCCATGGCGCATTCCGTGGTGGAGTGGGACGACTATTATGAAGTAGAGCATTCTTGGAATTATAATGGTAAGGAGTGCTCCATTACTCTGAACATCAGCAAGAACCTGTATGATTATTACCGCAACGAAAGGGAGCATCAGGCCTATGTCTATCAATTCAAAGGTGGCGAGTTGCCTCCCAACTATTACAGCTTCATGCTTTCAGAACATGACCGTTCTTTAATGCAGGCAGTTTCACAAGAGTTTAGGCGTTATGCCCTCACGGAGAAAGACCGCATCAATCTAGCGCTCACCTTTGTGCAGTCATTGCCCTATGCTTTTGACATCGACTCGAAAGGTACCGACGAGTATGTGCGCTATCCTGTCGAAACCTTGGTAGACGGCTGTGGCGACTGTGAGGACAAGGTGGCGTTGCTGACGGCTTTGCTTTATGAGATGGATGTCGACTTCCTCCTGTTGGTGCTGCCAGAGCACATGGCCCTCGGCGTGCATTGCGACGAGGTGGAAGCTGAACGTTATCTCCTTTATCAAGACAAAAAATACTATTATATGGAGACCACCATGCCCAATTGGCAGATGGGTCAGATCCCCGAGGCGTATTGTTCTTCCGAAATGGAGGCTATCCCTGTTGACGACAGCCCCAATCTGCTCATCAAGGAAGTGCGATTTGAGTCGCAGCCTACCAAGGTGTTTGACAAGGCGCAATGCACCTTGAAAGTCGACCTTCACAACCTTGGTCCGGGCATAGTGACGGAGTTGCGGCTTCATGTGCGTATTATCGAGCGCGGGTGTCCTAACCGTCTGTTGGCACAGGAATACTATTCGCTTCGCGATATGCAGGAAGGCGAGCAACGTATGGAGAGTCTTTCACTCAAAAGCCTGATACGTGAAAACAGCGTGTTAGTCGTAGAGCTGACCAGCGAGGACGTCACGATACAGGTCTCCACCTTAGATATCCAGTACAGTAAGGCAAGATGAGATAAGGCTTCATTCCACCATCATCTCATCCATGAAGATCCACGAGTCGTAGCCGGCACCCGGCAGACCCTCGGGGAGCTTTCCGGGGTTTTTCACCACGACGCGCAGATAGCGTGTCGAAAGGCCGCTGGTTTCAAAACGCTCGCGGAAGGTGTGGTTGCCTGTCAGCGGAACCTTTGTCGTGAGCGTGAGGGTCTTAAAGGGCTTGTAGTTCTTGCCGTCGGCTGAGGTGTAGACCTCAACCTCATCGGGGCGCATAATCCAGTCGTGGGCGTTCACCAGGAATCCGATATTCAGCGCGTTGACATTGAGGGCTTTGCCAAAATCAATTTCAAGGTCGGCATCGATGCCGTAGAAACCCTGCCAATGTCCGTCAGTATAGTCGTCGCTGCCGAGGCTGCCGTCAAGTAAGGCGTTGTCGCCACCGCCCGAGTATTCGGGACGGTAGTTGCCTGCCGGACTGTTGAGTTGTTTCAATCTGCCCATGCCTTTGTGATAGCAGAAATAACGCTCACAGCGAACGGCATTGCCAAAAACATCGAAGCATGCTGCTTTCACCAGGCAAGGCCGTTCCAAGGTGACAGGCATCTCATACACAGGATCGTTTGGGGTTACTTCCTTTCCGTCAAGAGTATAGTGGATTTTCTTGTCGCTGAAAACGGTCTTTAGCATGACGGCGGCATTACCTTCGTTATCAGTTGTGGACTCGATAAACGGCAGATATTCAAGTTGTTGTAATTCGATGGCGGTGTCGTCGTATTTCTTCATATTGACGTCGAGCCAATAGGGGCGACTCTCGAAGTTCCACACTTTGACGTATTCAAGTTTTAGCTCGTGCAGTGCGGTCATTAACTCACTCATCATCTTACGGCTTTCGGCGATGTTGGTCTTGCTTGGATCGTTGTATGTACGATAGAGCTGGATTCGTGTCATGTTGCGCTTGGCGCACCATTGCATGCGATGCACGGCATAGAGGGCGTTGTCGAACAATTCGCTATTATGTTTGACTTGTTTTTTGTCGTTGATTAAGTTCTTTTCCAGTATGTTAAGCGACACGAACGCCTTCTGGTTCAATGCCTTGACGGAGTCGTTGACGAGGGCGGGGTAGAAGGGCGTCATGGGTTCGGTCATGGCGGTGAATTTTCCGATGCCGTCGAGTTTCGTCAGCTCGGAGAGCTCGTCAAGGTGTTGGCAGAGCGCGTCGGAGAGGCTCCCGAAGAAATGTACGGTGAAGTTGGCGTCGGTGTGGCGGTCCTGCTCCGTGGTGGGGTTCCAGCTGGTCTCGGCACCCAAGGCCAAACCATATAAAGCGCAGTTGGTCAGCGACTCGCCAAAGTCGTCCCAACAGGTGTTGATGACACCCAAAGCACCGTTTTTGTAGCCGTCGCGGCACAGGTTGGTGATGTTAGCCTTAAACTCATAATGCTTGGGCCATAAGCGTTCGGAGAGGCTCACACCCGGGGCGACAAAGTAGGTACGGCCCGATTTGACGTAGGGTTGCAGGAAGTCGTCAAAGCTGTCGCTGCCCACATAACTCCACGCGATGAGGAAGATGTCGTTGTCCAGATTGTCAAGGATATCGGGGTGCTTGTCGGCGATGTCGCCCCACATCATCACGCGTTTGCGGTAGGGGCGCAGCATGCGGTTGACTCGGTTGATATGCTGGTAATAGGCTGTGGTTTGTCCGATGGAGTCAACATACGCCTTGGCGTAGCCTTGACCGAGGCTCTCGGTCTCGTCGCAGTTGATGTTGAAATAGGGTGATTTATAGGCTCTCGCCACCTCGCGGAGATGGTCTTCGAGGAACTTGTAAGTTTCTTCTTTGGCAGGATTGAGGTTCCATTTGGTATCGGCCAAGTCGCTATAGAAAGGATTGCTGAGGATCTCCTCGAAATGCCCGAAACACTGTTGGTTGCCGATGATTTGGATGTGATAGGGCTTGCAAAAGTCTTCCAACTCCTTGATTTCCTCAGCAGTGAAGGCGTCGATGGGGGCGACGTCGGGGTGGCATTGGGTCTTGAAGGTGTGCTCAGTGTAGAGTGAGAAGGCATTGAGTTTGCACTCGGCCATCTGCGGGATGAGACGTTTCAGGTAATCTATGCTGACGATAGGCCCTCGGCTGATGTCGTCCTGCCAGGCGCGGATCTTGTAGTTAGGCCAGTCGGTGATGGTCATGCAAGGAATGACGATATTGCCTTTGTTGCTATGGAATGAGTAGCGGTAGAGTTGTTTCAGGCTTTGCGTGGCATAGAAGAGCCCCGTGGCGGTGGTGGCTTCCATGCGGACGAAGTTGCTGTTGACGGTCAGCCGATAGGCTTGGTCTTCGTTCTCGCTCACGCCGAGGTGGTCGGTCTTGATGAGCTCGATGAAGGGCTTGCCTTTGATGACGCCGCGCGAGAACTGCACTTTTCGGCCGCTGATTTGGTCCAAGTCGTTGCGAAACAGCGTGACAATCTGGTTGATCTCGGCATCGGAGGCGTCGTAGGTGAGGACGACGTTCTCGTCCCAAACGAAATGTCCTTCTTGGGTTTCGACTTGCTGCGGGGTGGGGAGGATATGGGTGTTTTGCCCCTTGGCGAAAAGTCCGAAAATGCAAAGGATGAAAAGGAACCGGAGTCTCATGGTCGGAAAAATTTCTGCAAAGATAACAACAAAACGCTATCTTTGCCCCAAAATTGTAAGAACTATGATACGACTAGAAATCTGTGCCAACGGCATCAAGTCGTTGCAGAACGCGATGGACGGCTGCGCCCAGTGCGTGGAGTTGTGTGAATGCCTCGAAGTGGGCGGCGTGACGCCCTCGTTCGGCACCTTGGCGAAGGCCATCGACATTTCTTTTATCCCTATGCGAGTCCTTATTCGTCCGCGACCGGGCAACTACATCTACGACGAGGAAGAAATTGAGATGATGAAAACCGACATCATGCTTTGCAAAAAGCTGGGCTTCGAGGGCGTGGTCATCGGTGCTTTGAACGACAAGGGAGAACTCGATGAGGAGACCATCAAGGCCTTGATGGGAGCCGGAGAGGGGCTGAAGTTCACTTTCCACCGTGCCATTGATGCCTGCGTGAAGCCTTTCGATGCGGTTGAGAAACTGATTGACCTCGGTTTCGACAAGATCCTGACCTCGGGCGGCAAGCCCACGGCCATGGAGGGTGTGCCGATGATTGCGGAGATGCAGCTGCGCTATGGCGATAAAATCGGCATCATGCCAGGTGGTGGCATCAACCTCGGCAATGTGAAGGACATCCTTAACATGACCGGTGCGGTGCACTGCCATGCCTCGCTGGCGCATTGGGTGCCGCGCTTCAACGAGAAGCTGTACCCCAACCAGAAGGACAACACGGGCGCGACGATGGTCTGGACCGAGTCGAATCGCGATCTGATCTATGAAATGGAGACTATGCTGAATCCGTTTTAATTATCACAAAACTCTCAAAACAAGACAAAACATTCATAGAGTGCGGCACGGCAACCGCCTTGCCGCAGGAAAGAGCCGGTTGGCGACTTTCCTTTGAGAAAACAGTTTTGAAAGTTTTGAGGGTTTTGTGACAAAAAAAGTAGCAATGAAAAAAGTACTGTATTGTTTATTTGCATTGATGGTCCTGGTAGGCTGTCAAAAAGCAGAAAAGCCAAACGTCGTCGAGCAAAGCCTCAATCAGGGTTGGACGCTCACGGGCGACACCTTAAATATTAATATGCAGGTCGATGCGCCCTCGGTGGTGCAGCAGAGCCTATACGAGAATGGTGTGATACCTCACCCTTATCTCGGCACGGTGGAGAACGACTTGCTTTGGATCTCCGACCATCCTTGGGATTACACTTTGCACTTTGATGCAGACAAAGAATTGCTTGAAAAAGAGAGTGTTGAATTGGTATTTGAAGGCATCGACACCTATGCTGATGTTCAACTGAACGGACAAGATTTGTTCTTTGCCGACAACCAATTCCGCACTTGGAAACATGAAGTGAAAGACTTGCTGAAAGAGAAAGACAACCTGCTTGAAGTGCATTTTATCCGATACGACAGCACCCAATTGGCTTTGTATGAGCAACATCAGCCTAAATTGCCCGAAAAATATGCCGTCTCGCGTAAGGCTCCCTATCAGCATGGCTGGGACT
>JAEEGL012912977.1_pt1 | contig 25832 bp, 14 predicted proteins | sample 9134231 | NCBI WGS metagenome assembly JAEEGL01 (sample SAMN16246548, study PRJNA631951) | gut metagenome | biome: gut microbiome; feature: rumen; material: fiber-attached | host: Bos | place: Iran: Karaj | collected 2018-10 | reverse complement strand
GCGCAGCGGGAAGACGGCTTCATTCCCCACATGATGAAGAGCACGGCGGACACCTCCGCCATCACGCAGCCGCAGGTGGTTGCCTGGGCGGCGCTGGAGGTCTTTCGCAAAACCGGCGACAAGGCTTTTCTTGCCGCCTGCGCCGACAAGATCGCCGCGTTCGAGCTGTGGTTCCTCAAAAACCGCGACCGGAACAGCAACGGTCTTTTGGAATGGAAGACCGATTACAGCAACGTGCGCTGCCGCTGCGACGAAAGCGGCATGGACAACTCTCCCCGCTTCGACACCACCGAAACGCTGGACGCGATCGACTGTTCGTGCTTCATGGTGCACGACTGCCGCTGCCTTGCGGAAATCTATCGCATGCTCGAACGCGAGCCGGAGGCGGCGCGGTTCCGGCAGATCGCCGACGCCATGGCGCAGAAGATCAACGACCTGCTGTGGGATGAAGAAATCGGCGCCTACTGCGACCGGACGCTTTCGGGCAAGCTGACGCATGTGCTCTCCGTCTGTTCCTTCCTGCCGCTGTTCGCCGGGGTCTGCACGCCGGAGCGCGCGGCAAGGCTCGTCGCGCATTTGCAAAACGAAACAACCTTCGGCACGCCCTTGCCGGTGGCATCCATTTCGCGCGACCACCCCGAGTACGGCGCGGATATGTGGCGCGGCTGCGTCTGGCTCAACTTCAACTATTTCATCCTGCTCGGCCTGCGGCGCTATGGCTATGCCGACGAGGCGCAGCGGCTGCTGGAGCGGACGCTCCAAAGCGTGAACCGCTGGTTCCGGGAGACCGGCAATGTCTTCGAGTTCTATGACGCCGAAGACGAGACCGCGCCGTGGCATCTGAACCGCAAGGGACCGCAGCCGCCGACGCCCGATTACCGCATCCGCATGCACGCCATCACCGATTTCAACTGGTCGGCCTGCTTCACGCTTTTGATGATTCAGGACGCCGGAAAGGACAACGATGCCACCTTCCCCGCTTGTGTCTGAGACACAGCCGTCTGTGCGCCTGTTTGCAAGACCCGACAAAAAGCAGATTGCCGTCTTTCTCAAGAACGGCGGCGACACGCCCTTCCGCGGCACGGTACGTTATTTCGTGGAGCGCACGGACGGCGTGACCCACGGCGATCTTTGCGACGAAGTGCACGTACCCGCGCAAAGCGAAACGCAGCTGATCTTTTTCGACCGGCGCGAGATCCGCGAAAAGCGCGCGCTGCTGCGCATGCTTCTTTCGGATGAAGCCGGGAACGAAATCTGCCGCGCCTTTTGGCAAAGCGAAAAAATGCGGCCGCGGCATCTTCATGACCCGAAGCTGAACGTCACGCCGTTTTTGCGCGCAGGCAAGGTCTGTGTTTCGGTGCGGGCCGCCTGTTTTGCGCCGGACATCGTGTTGCGCTGCGGCGAGTATGCGTTTTCGGAAAACAACTTCACCCTGTTTGCGGGCGAAGAAAAAACCGTGGAGCTGCTGGGCGCAAAGGCAGACCTCACGGAAGCGGTCACGGCAAAAAGCGCGTTTGACCGCAGATAAAAAGCAAAAAACAACGGCTTCGACCCGTCAAAAGGTCGAAGCCGTTGTTGGTTTTGTTCGATGGATTAAAATCCGCCCAGCAGGGACAGGAAGTCCATCAGCTCTTTCAGATCGCCCGCACCGCTCGGCTCCGTGAACAGGTCGTCGCTGACGTTGGTGCTGAAGTTGCTGATCTTCATCTCCGAGGTGCCGTACTGATCCTTGATTTCCAGAATCTGCAGCTCGTTGTTGATCGTGTAGAACTTGAGCTGCTGCTTGCTCGACGTTACGGTTTCCACCTCATAGGTCTTGCCGTCGCGGGTCTCGCTGGACATCGTGATCGTGCTGCCATCGTCTAAGGTCAGACCGGCGAACATGTCGCTCATGTTGAGCATGCTGCTCATGTCGCCGAGCTCACCGCCCTCTTCGATCATGGACGTTGCGTCAAACCAGGCCGCCAGTGCACCGCTGCCGAGCTTGATATAGAACTTCTTGCCGTTGTTCAGAATGCGGAATTCCATGGGAATCTTTGCCGATTCCGACATCGCCATTGTCGCCGAGAAGTTGATGTTGCCGTTCTTGAACGCCATGTTGACCGGCTGTTCACCCGTGCCGTCCATGTCCTGCATCATCGTCACGCGGAAGGTACCGGAGCGGAAGGCCGCGCTGTAGTATTCGGCGTTATAGACAATTACCTTGACCGTGTCGGACCAGGGACCGTAGCTGTAGGTGCTGCCCGATTTCACGAACGCGCGCACCGCGAGCTGCAGCTCCTTGTGCCGCTCCAGCTTGTCAAGCTTGGCGCTGGCGGCGGTCACTTCGGTCAGCTTCTTATACTCGGTGCCGTTCAGCGTTGCGACCTCATAGCCGGCGGCGCCGGTCACGGCCGTCCAGCTCAGGTTGATGACCGCGTCGGTCTTCTGGGCCTTCAGACCCGTCACTTTCGCAAGGTCGGTCGGGTCGGCGGGCTTGGTTTCCTCAAGCGTCACCTTCACCGGGTCGGAATACGCGCCGTAGGTCTTTTTGCCCGCGCCGTCCATCACATAGGCGCGCACGGCGAACTGATAGGTCTTGCCGGCTTCGAGCCTGGTGAGCCGCGCGTCGGTGCCGACCACGGCGGATTTCAGCACATAATCGTTCAGCGTGTCGTCAAACTGCGCCAGCTCATAGCCTGTTGCGCCCGTTACCAGGTTCCAGCTGAACGAAACGCTCGTGTCGTTGACCGTCGCTTTGAGACCCGTCGCCTTCGCCACCGTCACGGCCGGCGTCGTCGGCTCGGTGGGCGTCGTCGGATTGGTCGGCTCGGTGGGCGTCGTCGGTTCCGTCGGGGTGGTCGGCTCGGTCGGCGTCTGGGCGGTCGTCGGCTCCTCCGGGGTCAGCGCCAGCGTTTTGGCTTTGATCACCTTGGAATAAAGGCCGTAATATTTCTTGTCGGTCTTTGTATAGGCGCGCACCGAGAAGCGATAGAGGGTGTCCGGTTCCAGCCCGCGCACCGCCAGCGCCGTCTTTTTGGTCGCTTTGAGCTTGGTGTAGGTGCCGCTCTTCGCGTCATAGCTGTAGACGATGTAGCCCTTCGCGCCCTTGACGGCGTTCCAGGTCAGCTTGACGGCGGAGGCCGTTGTTTTTGCCGCCTTCAGGTTCTTGGCCTTGGCCGGAATGATCTTGAACTTCACGGTCTTGCTGCCGGTATAGGCGGAGCCCTTCTTGGCCTTGATCACGATGGAGGCCACGCCGAATTCGACGTTGTTCTTATAGGTCAGCGTGTAATCCTTGTTCTTTTTCAGCGTGGTTTTGCCGTATTTGACCGTCACCTTCGGCTTTTTGGCGCTGCCGGTATAATACAGCGTCTTGTTATAGGTGACCTTCGCCTTGGAAAGCTTTTTCGCCGCGGTGGCGGACGAAGACGTTTTGGCGGCGCTTGCCATGGTCAGCGAAGCGGCCGGAACCACGGAGCAAAGCATCAGGATTGCCATCAGAACGGCAAGCAGACGGGAAGCGTAGTTGTTTTGTTTCATCACGAAAACTCCTTTCTTATATGGAAGCGATAAAGCGGGCAAATGCGGCTTTTCCGCTTTCGTTGCGTTTGAACACGCCGGCGTGCTCGAGCACTTCGGCAAACACGCTACCGACTTCCTTTTGGAGGATTTCGGTCACGTTGTCGGGCGTGAAGGTGTATTTCGCTTTCAGCGACGCGACCCAGTCGGCGTGCTTTTGCAGCGTTTCGTCCTTTGTCAGGTCGGCGCCGGCGAGGATTGCGTTTCCGAGGTCGGCAAGCTCGGTCTTAAGCCGTGCGGGCAGCACGGCGAGACCCATGACCTCGATCAGGCCGATGTTCTCTTTTTTGATATGGTGCAGCTCCCTGTGCGGGTGGAACACGCCGAGCGGATGCTCCTCGGTCGTGATGTTGTTGCGCAGCACCAGATCGAGCTCATAGTTGCCGTCGCGCATCCGGGCGATCGGCGTGATGGTGTTGTGCGGTTCGCCGTCGGTCTCGCTGAACACAAAGGCCGCTTCGTCGGTATAGCCGCGCCATTTTTGCAGGATGCGGTCAGCAAGGTCGACAAGCTCGGCGCGGTTTGCGCTGCTGAGACGGATCACGGACATCGGCCAGCGCACGACGCCGCAATCCACCGCCGGGAAGTCGGGCACGGTGAATTCGGTTTCCACCGGCGCCTTGGCCATGGCGAAGTCATAGTGGCCGCCCTGAAAATGCTCGTGGGTCAGAATCGAACCGCCGACAATGGGCAGATCGGCGTTGGAGCCGATGAAGTAATGCGGGAACAGCTCAATGAAATCGAGCAGCTTGTTGAACGCGCTGCGGTCAATCTTCATCGGGATATGCTGCGTGTTGAACACGATGCAGTGCTCGTTATAGTAGACATAGGGCGAATACTGGAAGCCCCAGTCGCAGCCGTCCACGGTGATCGGGATGATGCGGTGATTCTGGCGTGCGGGGTGGTTCAGCCGGCCGGCGTAGCCCTCGTTTTCGGGACAGAGCAGGCACTTCGGATAGCCGCCCTGCTTTGCTTTTTTGGCGGCGGCAATCTCCTCCGGGCTCTTTTCCGGCTTGGAAAGATTGACCGTGATGTCCAGCTCGCCATAGGGCGTCTGCGCCTTCCATTTGAGATCCTTCTTCACGCGGTAGCGGCGGATGTAATCCGTGTCGCGGCTGAACGTATAGAAGAAATCCGTGGCTTTTTCCGGCGATTCCTTATAGAGCGCATAGAATTTTTTCGTCACGGCCGACGGCGGCGGGGTGAGCGCGCCCATCAGCTTCGTGTCGAACAGATCGCGGCTCGTGGTGCTGTCGGCAATCAGGCCGCGCGCAACAGCGTCGTCCAGCAAGGGCGCAAGAATCTCTTCCAGCGGCGGTACATCTTCGGGCAGCGGGCCGTCTTCGATGGAATCGAGCCCCAGCACCTCCAATAGACGGTTGACCGCCCAGCGGGCGTCCTGCGCGTCAATCAGTTCGTTCTTTACGGCGTATGAGACGAGTTGTTTGATTTGCCTGTCGATCATGGGACATCCCTCCAGTTTGGAAATATTATACAACACCATATACCGGATTGGTAGACCCACCGAAGGAAATTTCTGTTAAAATTTTGTGACATTCTGTTGTCAGATCGAATAGGATGGAGCAAGAAAGGACAACAGGAGGCGTTTTATGGCACTTTCAACCGACAGCTTTCTCGGCGCAAACACGCCGCAAGGCTTTGTTTCGCTGTTCGGCGAGCTGTATGATCCGTACCGAACCCATAATATGCATATTATCAAAGGCGGCCCCGGCTGCGGCAAATCCACCCTGATGAAGAAGATTGCAGACCGGGCGCTGTCGCTCGGCTTTGACGTGGAGCGCATCTATTGCAGCAGCGACCCCGACAGTCTAGACGCCGTGGCGGTACCGCTGCTGCGGCTGTTTTTCTGCGACGGCACCGCGCCGCATGTGGTGGAGCCGCGCTTCCCCGGCGCTTGCGAAAACCTCGTCGATCTCGGCACGTTCTGGGATCAGGCGACCCTGCACGCGCGGGCGGATCTGATCCGCAAATACACGCTGGAGAACGCGCTCTTTCACCGGCGCAGCGCGCGCTTTCTCGCCGCGGCGGGCGCGCTGCGCCAGGCGTCGCTTCAGCTTTTGGCGCCGCAGGTCCTGGAAGAAAAGCTGAACGGCTATGCCCTTCGGCTTTCCATGCGGCTGCTGCCGAACAAAAAAAGCGGCGCGCCCGGCAAACCGATCCGCCGCTTTTATACCGCCGTCACCCCGCAGGGCGTCGTTTTCTTTGCCGATTCGGTTCGACTGCAGGCAACGGAGCTTCTGTTGCTCGACGACCCGTTCTCCCCCGCCGCCGGCATGCTGCTGCAGCGCGTGGCGCAGCGGGCGGCGGCCCACGGCTATGACCCGGTCGTGCTGCTGGATCCGCTGGATCCGCACGGTGATCCGTTTGGCATCCTCGTGCCGCAGCGCGGCGTCGCCTTGCTGCGCAAGACGAACGAGACCGCCGTTTTGCCCGCGTCGCGCACCATCCACGCCGACCGCTTTTTGCAGCCGGACGCCGTGCGAAGCCGCCGCCAGCGGCTGCAGTTTCAGCAAAAAACAATCGACGCGCTGGTGCAGGAGAGCGTGCTGCAGCTGCGGCAGGCCAAGACCGCCCATGATCTTTTGGAGCGCTGCTATCGGGACGCCGTCGACTTCGACGCGCTGAATCGCTTTTCCGAACGCCTGATCGCGCGCGTTTTCCGCGAGCAGATGTCGGCTTTGCACTGATCCGGCAGAAAAAGGACAAATCTTTTTGCACGGTTTCTCTTGACAAAGCGGCCGTTTTTCAGTATGTTATATACGACATTCCGCCACGGCAAAAAGGAGAACCGCCATGCGAAAGGAACTCAAGGCGATTATCGCCGCCATTCTTGCGGCCTGGCTCTTTTTGATGGGATTCGAGATCGGCTCCTATCGGGAAAAGCAACGAATCAACCAACACCAGACCGCACAGCAAACCACACTGCAGCAGCCGCTGACCACCCTTCCGCCCGCAACGGCCGCACCGACCGAACCGCTGCCGACGGTCAACGGGGTTGACAACGTCATTCCGGAGATCACGACCTATCCCGACGTCGAACTGACCGCCGCGCCCGAAAGCCAGACAACCGGAACCACCAAGGCGGCCGAGGCGCCGACAGACGTTTCCGCGCTTTCCAAAAAGCAGATTTTGCAGCGCGCGACCGAGGCGATCAACAAGCTGAAGAATACCAAGGATATGACGGCGCGCAACCAGGAGACGATTTCGATCCGGATTGTGGACTGCTCGGCCAAGTCCGCCATCAGTATCATCAACAGCGTGATCAGCAAAAAAATCGGCGACAAAAACGTAACCTATGTGTTCACAAACGGCAAAGCCGTCGGCCACGACGACAGCGGCAAGGAGATCAAGGGCGAGGGCGAAGTGACGCCGAACCAGGTGATTCCGCCCACCGACGCGGCTTTTACCTTGCCGGAAACCGGCGTCCGGTCCGCGTCTGCGGCCCAAAACGGCGCGTTTGTCACCTATACACTCAAGCTTAAGGAGGAGCGCTCCTCCATCGACAAGCCGGTGCCGGCCTATAATTCGCAGGCGATCGGCTATCTGAAAATGACCGACATGGAGGTGCCCGGCGCCACCATCACCGGCGCCGACATGCACTATCCGGGTTCCACCGTCACCGTGACGGTCGACGACGAGGGCCGCGTGCGGCAGCTGCAGCTGCATTTGCCGATGGACGGCACAGGCAGCGCGAAAATGGGCTTTTTGTCCGGCACGGCCAGCTTTGAAGGCTACAGCACCCAGAACTGGACGATCACTTACTGATAACGGTTGACAACGGACGCATTTGGTGCTACAATCAAATGCGTCCATTCATCTGCCTCCTTCGTTAAATGGATATAAGAACCTGCCGCTGCGCGGCAGAACCTTGTTGCTCGCTTCGCTCGCAATAACAAGCCCCTTTTCTAGAGATAATAATTTATGCCTCCTTAGTTAAATGGATATAACAAGCCCCTCCTAAGGGCTAGTTGAGGGTTCGATTCCCCCAGGGGGTGCCACCTGTCAAATGCCGAAATCCCCAGATTATATGCGGGTTTTCGGCATTTTCTGTTTTCAAGATTTAAAATGTACCCTAAGGAATGGACAAAATGGAGTTTGCTAGACCCTTAAAAAAAGACAAGGGAGTTTTCGAAACCCTTGAAAATGGACATTATGGGTTTTTGACTCTGGTTGAGATAGGTAGTATATTTATCTGCAATTATTGATGCATGCACAAAAGAATTGCTCGCTTGGGTGCTAAGCGACTCTCTGGAAGTGGATTTCGTGTTGGACACGGTGAATCAGCTCGTTGAAAATCATGGCATATCGTTATCTGCCGAAACATTAATCCATTCCGACCAAGGCGCACACTATACGAGTTTGAGATTCATAAACCTTGTGAAAGATAGAAACTTGCGACAGTCTATGTCACGAAAGGCAAATTGCTGGGATAATGCTCCGCAGGAATCCTTTTATGGCCACATGAAAGATGAAACTGATATCTCGTGGTGTACAACTTTTGAGGACATCCATCGCGTAATCTCCGACTGGACAGATTATTACAACAATGATCGATACCAATGGGATCTTGCAAGATTGTCACCACATGAGTATTACCGATATCTTATGACTGGCATTTATCCAGTTGAGATTCCGAAGCCTAAAGGAGCCAAGTAGACGTGGGGCTCTGCCCCACACCCCGAGGTTTATCGCTATTGTTTCCAGGGAGGCAGCAAAAAGGCGATACCCTAAAGCACCGCCTCCCTTATAAACCCACATGGGTGCTCAGGTCGCTCCTCAGCGTTGCCTTATCCCCCCCCTGTGGTAAAGCATGTTTATTCTAACACATTGCTTATCTACATGCCAGATTAAAAACCCACATTGTCCTTGACATGGGGTACACTTTACTTTCTTGACATAAAAAATCCTCCTGTGGTAGTTTCTTTCATTCTGCCATAGGAGGCTGTTTTTTTCTATTGTCCGTTTTTACTGGCCTTGTGCAGTTGCGGTGCACCTTTTCGTAGTTTGCAAACTGCTCTTTGTTTCTTGCTCTAAATATTCAGAATCATATTTCTTACCAATTATCATTTGTTCAAGCAATGTGTAGATAATGAACTATGAAACACTTTTCTCAAGATAGTCAACAATATGCTGAATTGTTTTAAAGGACCTGAGATCTTCAGCCGAAATTTCAATATCGAATCTCTCCTCAATCTCACAAATGAGTTGGACTTTGCCCAAAGAGGAAAGCTTTAACCCGTCTTTGATCTTCGTTTTCGGACGAATATCCGTATCATAATCTCCGGTCAGATCTCTGTATAATGCAACAATAGCATCAAACATATGGTGTTACTCCTTTTTTGTATTCTGCATCTGTTCCAACCGGGTAAAATCGATTTTACCCATATTAGTCAGCGGCAGTTCTTTTAAAAATTCTATTTTGCTCGGAACGGCATATTCTTCCAGACTGTTTTTGCACAAATTCAAAATATCCGTACGCGCCTGCTTTTCATTCGCGCCGTCTTTTAAAACAACACACGCAGCCACTCTTTGCCCCGTCCGCTTGTCTTTGATGCCGACAACACACACCGCTTTCACGGCAGAACACGTCTGAATGACCTGCTCCACCTGCATCGGGTAAACATTATAGCCGTTGATAATAATCAGGCGCTTGATACGCTGCACGAAGTACACATAGCCGTCTTTGTCCAGCCTGCACATATCTCCGGTGAAAACCCAGCGTTTGCTGTCCTGATCGATTCGGACGGTATTGGCCGTTTCTTCCGGTTCGTCAAGATAGCCAAGCATAACAGCCGGTCCGCTGATAATCAGCTCTCCGTTTTCACCAACATCGACATCATGAAAGGTGCCCGGTTTGACAATGCGCACTTTGGTGTCTCCGAGCGGCAGGCCGACGCTGCCGATTTTTACTTGTTCAATCGGATTCAGAATACAGGCTGTCACAGTTTCCGTCAATCCATAGCCTTCGCGCACAACTTCTTTGCAATGATGGGCCTGCAAAAAAGCATTCATCCTGGTTTGCAAATCAGGCGGAGCGGAGTCGGCGCCACAAAAGATGCCTTGCAAAAACGAAAGATCCTTTCCATCAAACGCATTGCTGCGCAAAAAGGCTTCCAGCATAGAAGGAACGATTGCCAGCATATTGGTCTTTTCTTTGAGCAGCGTTTTTACATAAGCATCCAGCGTGAATTGCGGAACAAGAATACATTGCGCGCCGTTATTGATAAAGGTGTGGATGCCGACCCCAAGGCCAAAGCCGTGGAACAACGGCATGGCAGATAAAAACTTTTTGCCTGGGCAGATACGATGACCCGCTGCATTGGCAACCTGAATCGCAAGGGAGTTGATATTGTAGTCAGACAGACAGATGCCCTTCGGTTTGCCGGTTGAACCGCCGCTGTAAAGAATCGTGGAAACCCGGTCTTTTTCATAGGCCACAGCGGGAAGAATCTGATGTTCTCCTTTGGCAATCAATCCTTTTAAACCAATCGCTTGTTCGTCATTGATAGCCGCTGGCTTGGTTTTTCTGGTCTTGATTTTATAGCCGAGCTTTGTCAATGCCGGCATTTCATCGGAAACGGATGTATAGATTACGGTCACGGAATGTCCCGCTTTTTTGCATCCTTCCTTCACTTTCGGATAGAGCGCATCCAATGTAACAATAAAGCGGCTGTTGGCTTTTTTCAGATAGAATGCTATGTTTTCAGACGAAGAAAGCGTGTGAATCATATTGGCTACGGCGCCGATGCGGCTGATTGCATAATAGGTCATAACAGCCTGCGGACAGTTCGGCAGCATAAAGGTGACTGCATCGCCTGCCTTGACTCCGGCTTCAAGTAGCGCTTTGGCAACGGCTTCGGTTTTAGTAATCAGGCTGCAAAAGGAAATGGATCTGCCGAAAAAGCCGAGCGCGGGCGCGTCTTTGTATCGTTCACTCGCTGCTAGAAGGGCACCGAACACCGTTGTTTCAGCATTGTCAAAATCCTGTATCACGCGTTTGTAGTCCAACTGAGATGCTCCTTTATAATAAAGTGATATCAGTATAGCACAAGTCCCAGTTTTTTTCAACTTTTTTGGAAATATTATCTGTTGACGAAAAAAATCTTTTGTTATATAATATAATAGATTGTTGTATATATGGAGTGCATTTTTGTGAATCTCACCAAGCCTCAACAACTGATTTATGACTCCGAAAAGGTTATCGGCGGGTCTATCGCGGTCATGTGCGGCATCATGACCGTTGATAAAGTTTACCCTGAAGCACAGGTTGTTGCGGCAATTCAAAGGATTTATGAAACGAATGATGCACTGAACATGAAACTGGATGACAGCGGCACAGAGCCGCAGGTGTATTTTGAGTCGCCCACAGGAAGAACGGTCAAGGTTGTCAGGGTGAATCAGCTTTCCGAACTGGATGCGATCGGACAAAAGGTTGCAACCACGCCATTTGATCTGGACGGTTGGCTCAGCGAACTGTCAGCGGTGATACACCCGAATGGCTACGGGATTATCGTAAAACTCCACCATCTGCTTGGCGACGCATGGTCGATGTCGCTGATCGGCACCCAACTCAATGCGATATTAGAGGGGAGCCCCTGGGTCCGTTACTCCTATGAAACATATATCAACGCTGAAAAGGACTATTTGCAAAGCAAAAGATATGAACGCGACAGGCAGTTTTTTCTTCAGGTCTTCCGGCAATGCAGCGACCCTTTGCTGCTTTCCGACAAACAATCCGGGGACTATCGTTCCAAACGTCTGCGTTGGAACTTGTCGCCGCAGCTGCGCACGTCTCTGCGTGCTTACGCGGAGAAAACAGACATCTCTGAATTTGTCAGCCTGCTTGGCGTTTTTGCCATCCTTTATGGCAAACTGAAAAACTGTCCGGAATCGTTCTTCCTCGGCATACCGGTTTTGAATCGTATGTCGGAAACGGAAATGCACACGGTTGGTATGTATGTCAACACGGTTCCGCTTCTTATCCGTTTGGATTATGACAAATCATTTGCCGAGAATCTGCAGCAGATTCAAAACAGCGTGATCTCGGTATTCAAGCATCAAAAATTTAATTACAACGATATTCTCAGAACTGTCAACGAGCAGTTCGGCTTTCAGGGAAAACTGTATGACTGTTCTGTCAATTACCAGCCGGATGAGATTTTTTCCCAACAGTCCATGCATTCCGAAGAGTATACACGCGAAATGCAAACGGAAAATCTCCAGTTGTTTTTCAACCACAGGAACCAGGACGCTGGTCTTGTTATGGAGTATATTTACCGTACGAATATTTTTTCGTCGGATGAGATCATGCGGCTCCATGCCATGTTTCTGCACGTTTTTGACCTGCTACTTTCAGATGACAACAAAAAGCTGCGGGACATCTCCATCCTGGAAGAAGCGGAAAAAGAGCAAGTCCTTTACACATTCAACAACACTGCCGTGCCATACGCCAAAGACAAGAGCGTGTATGACTTGTTCCGGAAACAGGCGGAAAGACAGCCGGACAAGACGGCCGTGATTTTCAAAAATCAGACGCTTTCGTTTTCAAAGCTTCTTCATCAGGTCGACACGGCCGCAGATAAGCTGCACAGCCTTGGCGTGCAGGAAAACGATGTGGTTGCAATCCATCTGGACAGAAGCAGTTGGCTGATTGTTTTCCAACTTGCGGTTCTCAAGATCGGCGCCACGTTTCTTCCGGCAGACAAGCGCTATCCGGAAGAGCGCCTTTGCTTTCTTTGCCGTGATTGTGGCGTCAGGCTGCTGATCACAGACGCGGTTGTTCCTGAAATGGACAGTACACGCGTGGAGACGTTGGAACAATTCATCGAGAGGAAGGTGCAAGATGTGCATGCTCCGGCGAGATACCGGGAGAACAGCTATATCATTTATACATCCGGCTCCACCGGCGCGCCGAAAGGCTGTATTTTGCGGCAAACAGGTCTTGTGAATTTTTGTTTGAACAACAATATCCTTGCATCCCTGAAACAGAATATTGATAACACGTTCGTTTCTGTTAACAGCGTGTCGTTTGACTTTTTTATTGCCGAATCCCTTTTGCCGCTGCTCAACGGGTATACAACGGTTTTGTGTGATGAAGACGAAAGTCAGCAGCAAGGCCTGTTTTTTGAGGTGCTGCAAAAACATCATGTCAACGTGTTGATGACAACGCCGACCAGGCTGGCACTCTTCTATGATAAAAAGCGGGATTGCGGGCCGTTACAGGCACTTGATTGCGTTTGTTCTTCCGGCGAACCGCTGCCAGAGAAGCTGCTTGAAAGAATATATGAAGCATCTCCGCATGCGAACGTGTTTAATCCGTTGGGCCCGAGCGAATGTACGGTGTGGGATCTCGGCGGCGAACTGGATCGGACTGCAGGGATTGACATTCATCTCGGCAAACCGATTGCGAACACTCAAACTTACATTGTGGATAAATACCTGCAGCCTGTGCCGATTGGGGTGACGGGTGAACTTTGCATTGCCGGTGACGGCGTGGGCGCGGGTTACCTGAACCGGCCGGAGTTGACAGAAGAGAAATTTATTTCCAATCCGTTCGGGGAAGGGAAGCTGTACAAAACCGGCGACCTTGCATACTGGAGAGAGGACGGCAACATCGTGTTCATCGGCCGAAACGACTTCCAGGTCAAGATCAATGGACAGCGCGTGGAACTTGGCGAGATCGAGGCCGCACTGGTTGCGCTCGACGGTGTTGAAAGTGCGGCTGTGATCGTGAAAAAAGATGACAACGACAAACAGCTGCTTTGCGCGTTCTATACAGGAAAAGAGACTGCCGGGGCAGAACTGCGCGCCCGGCTCGGTCAGACGCTGCCGAGATACATGGTGCCGCAAGTGTTCGTGCATCTCGAAGCCATGCCGCTGACAACGTCGGGCAAGATCGACCGCAACGCCTTGCTGCTAACGGATTTGCATGCAGCGGAAGCAGAAACAACCCATGTCCCGCCGCGCACGCCGGAAGAGACTGCTTTGTGCAAAGCGATAACATCCGTTTTGGGGCTTGATTCCGTCAGTATGCTCGATAATTTCTTTGAAATCGGCGGCGATTCCATTCGTGCAATCTATGTTACTTCCGACTTACAGAACAGGGGATATACGCTGTCGGTTTCCGAAATCATGATGCATGATACACTGGAAGATATTTCCAAACAGCTGAAACCGACGGATACTTTGATGTTGTATAAGCAGAATGAAATCAGCGGTGCGCTGCCGTTTTCACCGATTCAGCACGCTTTTCTGCATGCTGCTGCGACGAACCCGGGGTCGTATATGCACAGCTGCATTCTGGTTGTGGACTGTGATGAAACCGCGGTCAGAAAAGCGCTTGATGCAGTTGTGCTGCATCATGATTTGCTGCGCGCAGTTGTTTGTGATGACGGCTTGCACATCCGCACAATGCTGGAGGCAAAGGCATACTCCTTTGCTGTTGAACCGCGGTTTCAGGAAGATGAAACCATTCATCGTGCGGCACACGAGCTTGAGAAAAGCGATCCGGTCTTCGATTTGAAGAACGGTCCCCTGGTGGCCGCCGTGTTTTGCAAAACAAAACGCAATTATCTTTTGAAGCTTTCCATTCACCATTTTTTGGTTGACCTGATTTCGTGGGAAATACTGCTGGAAGACATGCAGTCTGCCCTTTTACAGACGAAGGCAGGAAAAACGATTGTTTTGCCGCCGAAAACGGCATCCTTTCCCGATTGGCTTTGTGCTCTTTCCGAGTACGCGGCAAGTCATATTTCAGACGAAGACCGCGCCTGTTGGGCCCATATAGAACAGGAACTGGATGAAATCAAACCGCTGCTGGTTTCTGACATTACCGCAAATGAGGCCGAGACGTTTGCTTTTACACTCGAGAAAGAGGAGACAATGCTGCTTTTAAACGAGGCAAACCGGGCGTTTCAAACACATCCGAATGAATTGCTGCTGGCGGCGCTTGCTCTGGCGGCGAAACAGGTTTCCGGCAATTCGGTCGGTATCTATGTGGAAAGTCACGGCAGAGCCGAACTGCATCAGCATCTTTCGGTCAATCGAACCGTGGGATGGTTCACTTGCTGCTATCCTGTGATTGCAAGAAAAGAAGACAACGAAATGCAAACGGTTGTGAGAATCAAGGAGACGCTGCGCCGGACGTCGAAAGGCGGACTTGACTATTTGCTTTTGCATAAAGGTCTGCATCGAAATGCCGACATCCTCTTCAATTACTACAAGGTGGAAAACGAAAACGACGCCATTGTGGCTTTTCAGGGGGAAAAAGCTCTGTTCCCGGGCACAATCAATGTCAGTTGTCTTGCAGAGAACGGTGAGATGCAAGTTCAAATAGGGGTACCGGTTTGTCCGCACAAAAAAGGAATTGCAAAGGTGTTGGGTACAGCGTTTCAAAACCAGATTTCGGAAATGACGAAGAGATTTGTATGCAGTGACAGCATTACCAAAACACGGTCCGACTTTTCAGACCGTGATTTGAAAGAAAGCGAACTGGACGACATGGAAGCGTTGTTCAATGGGATGGAAGACAATGAGTAACATCAAAGACATCTATGGTTTGACGCCGGTGCAGGAAGGCATCTATGCGCAGTATTATCGGGACGCCGATACACAGGCATATCAGCTGCGCTTTTTGCTTCGGATGAGCAAAGAGGCTGATCTTTCTCTTGTACGGGAAAGTGTTGGCTTTCTTACGTTACGCCATGAAGTGCTGAAAACTGCATTTGCCGTATCAAAATCGACCGGCGCTGTCAAGCAGGTTGTATTGCAAAACAGAACGCCCGCCTTTTGCGTTTTGTCCCGGCATACGGCGTTTACGCAGAAAGAGCTGGAATCAATTCTGGCGCAGGATGCAGATGTTACGTTTGATTTGCAAAAAGATGCGTTGGTTGCCATCACGGTGATAGACTTTACAGATGAGCGGTATATGTATGTGCATGCCCATCATATTATTCTGGATGGCTGGTGTCTTCCGATTTTGATGCAGGATCTGGAGCGGTTTTATACCGCTCTGGCCGCTGGCGTCGATATCGGTGCATTGACACGCATGATTGAAGAAGAAAAACTGCAAAACACCTCTTTTGCCGCATATGTGAACTGGCTCAAAGAACAGGACTCAAAACAGGCCGTCGATTATTGGCAGACATTGCTGAAAGGATATGAATCGGATTCAGCGTTTGGAAAGACAGAACCGGATTACGATGATATAAAAACAACGGAAATCGCCTTTTCACAGGATTTGAGCCGGGGAATAGAAGCATTTGCAAAAGAACATATGCTTTCTTTGAATACAGTGTTTGAAACCGTTTTTGGTTTGACACTGCAAAAATATAAGGGAACAAACGATATTGTTTTCGGAACAGTGACTTCCGGCAGAAACGCAAAGCTGCAAAACATCAGCCGCACGCTCGGGCCGTTTATCAACACAATTCCGATCCGTGTCACAGGTGACAGGGATACTCCCATTCTGGATTTGTTGCGGCAGATGCAAAAGCAATCCATTCTTTCAGCAGAGCAAAGCTTTTTATCATTGGCAAAACTGTTCGAAATCAGCGGCCTTGACAAAAAGACCATTGAAACCTTGTTTGTGTTCGAAAATTATTATCTCGGCGATCTTAACGAGGCAACCGACGGACTTCTTCGGTTGCAGCCACTTTTCTTCAAGGAGCAAACGGAGTTTCCCCTGACAGTCACAGTCACAAAAATGGACGGGGTTTTTCGGGTGCGGGCGGTTTCTGTATCTGCGTTTTATACAAAAGAACACATTTCCGATTTGCTTGAAACAATGACGGATTCCATGATCCGTTTGATTGGTATGTCAAAGCATGCGCTTTCTGCCACCGACGCTTTTTCTTCTTTTCATGCGCTGACACCCGGAGAAGCAAAAAAAATTCTGCGCGATTTTAATGACACAAGCGTACCTTTCTATAAAGAAAAAAGCATCTACGATCTGTTTGAAGAGCAAGTCAAAAAAGGTGTACAGGCATCAATTGAAGACTGCCAACAGATCTATTCCTTTACCCAACTCAACGCAGATGCATCATGCATCGACGCATACATCCGACAAACGGTCGGCACCGAGAAGCAGGTGATTGGAGTGCTCTGCGATCGTTCCTATGCGGAGATTGTTGCCATTTTCGGCATCATCCGTGGCGGCAACGCGTATTTACCAATCTCGCCGCAGTATCCCGCCGAACGGATTCGCACCATGCTGGAAACCGGCGGTTGCAGGCTGGTGCTTGCGCAGAAAGAGTATGTGCATTTGACGGATTGCGCTGAAAGTGTGGAGTCGGTTCTTGCCATGCTGACGCCGGACAAAATTCCTGCACCGGCGGCGAGGCCGGAAGATACGCTATACGTAATCTATACTTCCGGTTCCACAGGTACGCCGAAGGGAGCCATGGTGTCCAACCGGTCTGCCGTAAACCGGATTCAATGGATGGCAAACCGGTATTTTGACTCATCGACTGTTGTGATGCGGAAAACACCGTATATATTTGATGTTTCCGTTTGGGAAATCTTTGGCTTTGCCATGTTCGGCTTCTCGCTGTACATTCTGCCGCCGGATGCGCACTACAACCAGAACGCAGTCCTTGCTCATATCGAAAAAGGACAAGTAAGCGACCTGCATTTTGTGCCAACTGTGTTTGAGCAGTTCCTTGTATCGTTGAAAAACACGCCTGACGCGAAGCAGAAGCTGAGTTCGGTGCGTCATGTGATATTGTCCGGTGAAAGTCTTTTGGCGAAGGACGTCAACGCATTCCGTTCGTATCATGACGGGCATATTTCGATACATAATTTTTACGGTCCTGCGGAATGCGCGGTTGACGTAACAGCGTATGACTGTGCCGAAACGGAAGTTGATCCGATTCCGATTGGCCGGCCGATAGCGAACACACAGATCTACATCGTGGATAGATATATGCAGCCTGTGCCAATTGGGGTGACGGGCGAGCTTTGCATTGTTGGAGAGAATGTCGGGCAGGGATATATCAACGATCGCGATCGGACAGACGCAGTCTTTATTGACAATCCATTCGGCGAGGGGAAGTTGTATAAAACCGGCGACCTGGCCTGTTGGAGAGAAGACGGCAACATCGTGTTTGTGGGCCGGAACGATTTCCAGGTCAAGATCAACGGACAGAGAATCGAGCTTGGTGAAATCGAGAACTCTATTGTTTCCATGGACGGCGTCACTTCGGCTGCGGTCATTGTCAGGCGCAATCCCGATCGCCTTGCCGCCTTCTATACCGGCAAAGAAACAGAGGATGCCGTACTTCGGCAAGCGCTGCGCATGCGGCTGCCCGCTTATATGATTCCGGCGGCTTTCTGTCATCTTGAGGCCATGCCAATGAATATGAGCGGCAAAACCGACCGCAAGGCACTTGCATCAATCGAAATATCAGACGCAGACGTTGCGCATGATTATGAACCGCCCGCCAATGCATTGGAAACACAGATTTGTCAGGCGTTCTGCGCTGTATTAAACGCCGAACAAGTCGGGCGCAACGATAGCTTTTACGATCTCGGCGGAACGAGCCTGCAAATGATACAGCTTCTGAGCCGCGCGCCCCTGGATACGATATCTCCGGCTGATTTCATGCTGGATCCCACGCCAAAGCATTTGGCGCTGACACTAGACCGTGGCGAAGAAAGGGAGTATTTTTTTCTTAAACCCTTGTATCTCCCGAAGAACAGCGTGCGCGCCATTTTGCTCTTCGCCTTCGGCGGCGGCGACGCTTCCGCATATACCGCGCTGACCGAGGTTTTCAGAAAGCACGAAGAGGGCATCTCTCTTTGGTACGTACCATGGCTAGAGGAAGCGTCGTTTACCGCAGCAGCTGAAGAAATTCAGAATCTGTGTAAAAAGACCGAGGTATCGTTTTATTCGCACTGCGCCGGCGCCGTGACAGCGCTCAGACTGCTGGATATTCTGAATCGGGATGTGCCGCAGGTCAAACAGCTGACTGCCGGCGGAAATGTTCTTCCCGCGTTTGGGAAAAAACCGTTCAACATCTGGAAACGGATGACAGACGGCATGATTATGGCATTTTTGCAAAAGGCAGGGCTGCCTGCAGACAAAATGCCTGCCGACCGAAAGAGAGAAATCATTGCCCGGTTCCGCAAGGATACAAATCAGTTTTTCTCCTATGCGCAGAATAAAACTGCGCCCACCCCGGTTGACGTTCATCTGATTCTCAGCAAAAAGGACCCGTTTACCAGAAACTACAGACTTGCTGCATCGAGATGGGCCCCATATGTCAACAGGGTTTGCTCCCTTCATTTTATAGACAGCAATACCCATTATTTTCAGACAGAACAAGCAGAACTGTTATACAGCGATCTGCTGCAAACAATGAAAGAAGGATAATCTATGTTTCAGTCAATCAGTTTTTTCGGGAAAACAATTACTCTTTACGGGCCCCTTAATACCATTGCATATCTGGCTGCGGGGCTGCTGATGATTCTCCATCTGAAAGAGTACAAGAGCTTCTGTACACTTTCCATTCTTGCTGAAAAAGCCGTCTACAAAAAACAATCCGACACTTTTTTTCACAGATGGATTTTTGTCTTTTTGGAAGTCGCTGTTCTTTTCCTGGTTTCCGTTGCTTTGGTTTCCCCGCTGAACGCACCGTTATCACGTGTTTTTTTGGGCGACACATCCGAAGGTTATTTCCCCTTCATTTTTTTCCTGCCGATCGTTTTGTTCGGGTGGGGTGTTCTTTTTCGGGCAACACCGCTCAAACTCATGGACTTCGTCGCTCCTTTGAGCTGCTTGATTTTGATTATAGTTAAAGTTTCATGCTTCTGTGAAGGGTGCTGCTACGGTATCGAAATGGCATCGTCTCCCTTTTTCAATCATAAGAACGATCGCTTTGAGTTGCCGATTCAGCTGATTGAGGTCAGCTGTGCAGTAATTATGTTTATTGTCCTTTGCTTTATGCGAAAGAAACGGAAAAGACCCGGTTTTATGTACCCGGCATTCATGGTAATGTATTCCGGTTCCCGCTTCATTTCCGAATTTTGGCGCGACGATTATCCCGATATATGGGGCCCATTGAAAGCCTACCACATACAGTGCATCATCGGTTTTGTACTTGGCGCAACCTATCTTTTTGTTGCTTGGAAATGGGGCGATCGCATCACCGCTTATTTTGACACGAAAAACAAAGCGTTTTTGGATAAGGAGCTTGAAAGAATGTATTTGAAAAAAGTCCGGGCAAAACAGAAGAAAAAGAGATAACAACAAAGATTTGGCAAGCTATGGGAAGAAAACTGAAAACGTCACGCGGCCATATACCCAAAGCGCTTTGGAATACAGACGATCATCAGCTTTGCCGCCAGCTTTCAGGCAGAGTTCTATAACAAGATATACGCTGCGATGGATCCGAATATCCTCACGGGCTGCGCGCTGATTCTTTTGTGTCCAAACTGGTCAGCAGCTTGCTTGACCCCGTGATCGGCGTTTGGATTGACCGCACCAGCAGAAACGGCGTCAATCTGTTTAAACGGGTGCGCCGCAGCATCTTTCCGCTGGCCATCCTGACCGTACTGCTGTTTGTCTACATTCCCTTTGACCGCTTCGGCGGCAGATGGCTGATGTAGGCCTATATTACACTGACGTCTGTGATAGGGAGTGTGGCAATGAGTTTTGCCGAAATCCCCACACAGTCCATGATCTCCTATCTGTCATAGAACGACGCCATCTGCAGACGGCTGGCCGCTGTGACCAACATTGCAAAATGTGTTGCCCAGGCTGCGCCGCCCGTGCTGGTCACGGTCATCATGCTGACTGTGGATCAGGTTCGCGGCGTGGGCAATACGACGGACGCGGCCTATTATCTGATCAATGTGTCGGTCATTTCTGCGATGGGCGTGCTGTTCATGGTGTTGCTGGCCGGCGCAAAGCCTGCGGGCGTGCGGCAAAAGACGGTGGATTTGCAGCAGGCGTCTGCAACCATCGGGCAAATGCTGAACGATTTGCGTAAAAACAAAAATGTTCTGATCGTGTTTCTGATTAACGTGCTGGGCTTTGCCCGGAACATGTCCAATGTCATTTTGCTGCAGGCGAACGGTGCGCTAATTGGCAAGGTAGAGCTGTTCGGCAGAACCTTCGATACTACAACCGACACAACGTGGCTGCCGTATTTGTTCGGCAATATCAGCGCCGCCGCTGCCCTTGTTCTTGTGCCTTTGATCAACCGTCGTCTGAAGGAGAAAAAAGAACTTATATCCTGTTTTCTGTTCTGGATTTCATTTTCAGCATGTGGCGTTCACGTTTTATGTGCGGCAGGGCGCGGACAGCCCCGTGCGCTATGGAATCAGCGCCATGTATATGATCATGGTCTTCTCTTTTTCATGGTCTTCTCTTTTATCGGCTCATTCCTGATGGGCGTCAACCAGTTCATCCCGCTTGCCATGACAGCGGAGATCTCCCGCTTTGAAAGTGAACAGAACGGCCTGTCCTATGCTTCTGCGCCCTATGCTGTTCTGACCATGTCCGTCAAGCTTGGCACCGCGTTGAGCACGGTTATTGGACTTTTGATCGTGAGCGCGGGCGGCTACAATCAGCTTGTCTATCAAGCGGGACAAATCACGCCGCACATGCAGAATATCGTCATGTTCGCATTCAAGGCGATTCCGGGAATCTCCACCTTGCTCAGCGCCGTGCCTGCGTTTTTCTACCCGTTGCCAGTACATGGATCAAAATAAGCTCCCGTATCTCTAATACCATTTTTCTTCATTTGTCTTCCGTTTGAACGACCTTTTTTCTTTTTTATCGCTTGCTAACAAGCTGCAAACTTGACTGCAAAAAAAACAGCTGAATAATAGCCAAAACCAGAGGAGAAATAAAGTGTACCCCATGTCAAGGACAATGTGGGTTTTTAATCTGGCATGTAGATAAGCAATGTGTTAGAATAAACGGCTCTTTGTCAATAGTTGGGGTAAAGAAAAAATAGAATCAACAGATCAAGCAGTTGCAATCAAGCGGCTGCTTGATTTTTATGAGTGTTTTGATGAGAGAAAATATGTAAAATATGGTTTCTGAATCGATTGAAGTTTTTGTAACCGTAAGCATTTCTTTTCAGGACTTTGATTTTATTGTTACAACCTTCTGTGAATCCGTTTGTGATAGGAGAATAAAGAGAATTGATAATACCCGCATACCAATTCCGAATGGTATCAGCACACTTTTCAAAAGGCGTAAGGCCGCAGCTTTCGGCGTTTTGCATCCATTCGATCAAAGCCGTTTTGGTTTTGTCCGGCTCCTTGTAATTGAGCGCTTTTAAGAAAGATTCTTTGTACCAATGAGCGCGGCTGATGTTGACAGAGTAATAAAGCATCACGTTATCTCAACCAGAGTCAAAAACCCATAATGTCCATTTTCAAGGGTTTCGAAAACTCCCTTGTCTTTTTTTAAGGGTCTAGCAAACCCCATTTTGTCCATTCCTTAGGGTACATTTTAAAAACTTGTAAACGAAACATCGGAAAACCCATGAAAACAAAAATTTTTTCAGGACTTCGATAGAAAACTAATATGACGTTGAAGTTCAGCTCCTAAGGGCAAGTTGAGGGTTCGATTCCCCCAGGGGGTGCCAAAAAAAGAAAAGCCGACTGGCCCTTTTTATGGGGTTGTCGGCTTTTTTGTGTGTCTGCTCCTGTTATTCTGCTGCGTCCTGCCCGGCGTCCTCTGCAAGCTGAAAAACGATGTCCGCCCGAACCAGCCGCTCCAGGTTGAGCCATTCCCGCCGAAGATCGGGCCGCTGCAGCACGGCAATGCTGAAGGCCTTCCAGATGCAGACCCAGCCCATAATGGAGAGGATCTCCACCCCGACGGTTTCCGCCGTTGCAGAAAGAAACAGCCAGACGGAAAGAATCGCCGCGCCGAGAATCGTCAAAAGAATCGGCTTGAGCCTCAGCCGCTTCAGCGCATAATGGATATCGTCCTTCTGCCGGTTAAACTCTCCGCGGATCGTCTCTTTAACGTGTTCCCCGTTCACCGGCGTGTCGCTGATAATCCGGAGCACGTACTCCTCCCGCAGCCGCCTGTGCTTGCTGAGAAATACCCGCGACAGATAATCGACGACCTCCTCTGAAAGCATCGTCCGATCCGGATCTATCGGCGCATACAAATCTTCTTCCTCCTGGATTTTCAGCTTGATTTCGTTTGCCGTCATGTTCGTTTCCTCCGTTTTTGTTTTCTTTTATCCAATACAGTGTATCATTACTCACACAACAAAAACAAGGCTCTTTTTTCAAAAGAACCGACCGAACAGCCGCTCTGCGCCGCTCGGCCGCCCTTCACCCGACAGCCTTTTCGGGGTCGATTGCAAAGAACCCGTTTTGCGCCGCCGGCAAAAGCCCGAAGCTGAATTTCCGCGCGCCGGCTTCAAAACCGACAAGCAGCCTGCCGCCGCGTTTTTCCAGATCCTCGGTCATATGCGGCGCGGGCAGCGCTCCAAGCAGCCGCGCATGGCCGAGCACATAATACGGCAGTTCTTTTCCTTCAAAAAGATAGCTGCCGTCCGGCGCACCGGCGATTGTGTAGCTTTCCAAAGACGACGGACGGAAGCCCGCGGACCGCGAAAGAAAGGCGCGGTCGTTCTCCATTGCAAAGCCCTGTACGGCGTCCGGAATCACATAGACATGCGACGGCGCGGCGTCTTCCTTCAGCGCGCCGTCGGCGGAAACGGGATAGGCAAACACCATTGCCGCAAAGGAGGCGCCGTCGAATTCCACCGCGTGGGTTTCGTCGGTGTCATAGCCCCTGGCATGATATTCTCCCACATAGACAAACTGCCCGTCGCAGGAACAGAACGACGCGTTGCAGGGCACCGGAACGGCAAAACGAAACGCAAGCGTGTCGCCGTCGTTTGCTCCGAGCACGTCCGCTTTGTTCAAAGCAAAGAGCTTGTGCGCGTTGGAAATATACACATAGTCCCCGATCACCGTCATGCCGCCGGCATGGCCTTCATAAGGAGAGCCGTCCGTGTGCTGCAGAAGGATGCGCGTCACGTCGCCGTCGGGCGCAAAGACATAGAGCCGCGAGGGCTTGTCCCGATCCATATAGCCGCAGACAAAATAAGCGCCGCTTGCTTCGTCCTGCGTCATTCCCTGCGGCACAAAGCCTTCGGCAAGGCCGCGATAGGTGCCGATCCGCTTTGCCGCTTCAAAAAACGTCCGATAACGCAGCGGCCCGTACCCGAAGCGGACGGCGGAACAAAGCAAAAGCAAAGCCAGCAAAACGCAGACGATTCTCTTCCCCCGTTTTTTTCCGCGTGATTCTTTCATTTTTATTTTCCCCCTTGCACTCTCTCTTTGGCATGATGCGTTCGGTTCATTATATCACAAAATCCCGCCGAAAAAAAGAGGGTTGTTTGGGGCCCTTTCTTTTTTCCCGCAACAAAGCAAAACCCATTTACTTTCCGCCGGAAACGTGCTATGATAAGGGCGGCAATCTGAATTAAGGAGAGACTTTGCATGAAAACCTTTGTCTTTCAGGGCGACAGCATCACCGACGTTCACCGCGATTACCGCAGCGACGACAACAGCGGCGCGGGCTACCCCACGCTGGTTGCGGCAAGACTCGGCCGCGATCATCCGGGCGCCTACCGGTTTTTGAACCGCGGCGTCAGCGGCGACCGCGTGGTCGACCTTAACGCGCGGATCAAGCGCGACATCATCAATCTGAAACCCGACATTCTGAGCATCCTGATCGGCATCAACGACGTTTGGCACGAGCTGGCCGAGAGCCCCAACGGCGTGGACAACGACAAGTTTTTCCGCACCTACTGCGATCTCCTCGACGAGATCAAGGCCGCCTGCCCCGGCGTCCGGATCTACGTTCTGGAGCCCTTTGTGCTGAAGGCCGCGGCCACCGAAGCCAACTGGGATTATTTTGACCGCGAGACCCGCCTGCGCGCGCTTTCGGCCAAAAAAGCCGCCGACCGCTGCGGCTGCGGCTTCGTACCGCTGCAAAAGCAGTTCGACACGCTTTGCGAAAAAGCCGCGCCGTCCTATTGGCTGCGTGACGGCGTCCACCCGACCCCCATGGGCCACCAGGTCATCGCCGACGCGCTGATTGCCGCCGTGGAAGCCGACCGAAGCTGAACCGAACCGCATCGAAAAAAGAGCCGTGACCGAAAGATCAAGGCTCTTTTTCCATGTTTTAATCCTGCCGAAAGGCTGTCTGTTTTGGATCTCCGATATGTGAAAAATGCTCACATCCCGCCGCGGCTGATCAGATAGCCGGGAAGCACCACAAACGCAAAGAACGCCAGACTCACGAGCGTGAAGGTCTTGATGAATTTCCAGCCGCTGCCGGGATACTCACGCACATAAATGCGGTAGTTAATCACCGACGCCAGCGAGCCGATCAGCGAGACCAGTCCCGCGCTGTCCAGCCCGTAAAGCAAAGCGCCGACATTCTTGCTGAACGGATAGAGCACGATTGCCGCCGGGACGTTCGAGATGACCTGACTGAGCAGGATACTGCCCGCGTATTCGCGGCCGTCCATCGCCTTTTGCAGAAAGGCCGCAACGGTCTCGTTGGCGGCAACGGACGACGAAAACACAAAGAAACACAAGAAAGTCACCAGCAGCACATAATCGGTTTTCAGCAGGATTGTTCGGTCCGTCAGCAAAACGGCGGCGGCAACCACCGCCACGGCGACGTACCAGAAGCGCGTGCGGCTGACGATCACGCCGAGCACCAGCACGAACAGACAAAGGTAGACGATCCGCAGCGTCCGGCGGCTGCGTTCCCAGACGCCTGCAATCTCCGTCCTGTGCAGGTTGGTGGACAATTTTAACTTTTTGCGGTACAAAAACAACACAAAACAAACCAACAAGCCGCCCGAAAGAATCCAGATCGGAAACATATAGCACACAAAATGCCACGCCGACACGCCGGACTGACCGTAGATAAACAGGTTTTGCGGACTGCCGAAGGGCGTCAGGAGCGAGCCGCGCACGGCGGCGATATTCTCCATTGAAATCACCGGCAGAATGTAGGCTTCCTGTTTTGCCGCGCGGAAAAGCAGAATCGTGATCGGCACAAACACGATCAGCGACACGTCGTTGGTAACGAACATCGACGAAAAGAACACGCCGAACACCAGAAACAGCGACAGCCCGGCCATGGTGCCGATGCGTCCCGTCAGGCGCAGCACCGGCCGGAACACGTTTTCCTGCTTGAACCCCTCCAGCACGGTGAGCATCATGAACAGCGTGCCGAGCGTGCGCCAGTC
>JAEEGL010365123.1_pt1 | contig 25832 bp, 23 predicted proteins | sample 9134231 | NCBI WGS metagenome assembly JAEEGL01 (sample SAMN16246548, study PRJNA631951) | gut metagenome | biome: gut microbiome; feature: rumen; material: fiber-attached | host: Bos | place: Iran: Karaj | collected 2018-10 | reverse complement strand
CTTGAGCGAAGCACCCAGCTTCGGAAAGACCATTGTCATGTACGATGCCAACAGCACAGGAGCCATCAACTACCTTAATCTTGCTCGCGAAATCCTCGAAAAGAACGACTTAGCCACAACAGAATAACACCATGCCTGACAAAAACAGAAGAGCCTTAGGGCGCGGCCTTGACGCCATCATGCAAAGCCCCGAAACCGACATCACCAGCAGAGACATCAGCGGCGATTTCGTGGCTGGCGCCATCGCCGAAATCGATATCAACCTCATTGAAACCAATCCTTTCCAACCCCGCACCGAATTTGACGAGACCGCTTTGCGTGAATTGGCACAATCCATCAAAGAGCAAGGTGTGATTCAGCCTGTTACCGTCAGGAAACTGGGCTACAACAAATACCAACTCATCTCAGGTGAACGCCGTTTGAGAGCCTCCAAGATGGCTGGCCTGGCCAAGATTCCCGCCTTCATTCGCGTAGCCAACGATGAGCAGATGCTCGAACTCGCCCTGATTGAGAACATTCACCGTGAGAACCTCAATGCCATTGAGGTGGCCATCTCCTATCAACGCCTTATCGATGAGTGCAACCTCACCCAAGAGGAAGTAAGCGAGAAGGTGGGCAAGAGCCGCAGCGCCGTAGCCAACTTCTTGAGATTGCTGAAGCTGCCACCAGAAATCCAGCTTGCCATTCGAGATGGACACATCACTATGGGACATGCCCGCGCTCTCATCAACATCAACGACAAAGAAGAACAGCTGAAATTGCTCCAACAAATCATCACGGAGGAGATGAATGTGCGCCAGACCGAGGAATTGGCTGAAAAAGCCAAGAACCCTGAAGCCAAAGAAAGAAAGCAGACCAACTTCATCCCCGAGCATTTCAAGAGCAAAATCAAGAAACTGTCGCAAACACTTAACACCAAAGTGAAAGTAAAGCGCAATATCAGCGGTCAAGGCAGCGTGGTCATCGACTTCAAGGACGAGGCAGAATTTGACCGCATCATGGAATTGTTCAACAACAAATAACTGCCATGTTGCGTCGCTTCCTGTTTCTTTTGGGCATCCTTATGTTCGTCGCCTTTCAGCAAGCGGAAGCGCAAAACGTGGTGTTTGACACTGTTGGCAACGCCATCATCACCGCTGACACTATCGTCAAGCAACAAAAGTCTGCCAAAGCGAAAAAGCCACACAGCCCCACCAAAGCCACAATCATGTCGGCTTGCCTGCCTGGATTGGGTCAGATTTACAACGGGAAATGGTGGAAAGTACCAATTGTATATGCCGGATTGGGCGGATTGGGCTATTTGGTTTACAGCAACTACTCTGATTATAGTTCTTACCTTCACGCTTATGAGTTCAAAACCGGCAATCTCCCCGAAGGTGCCACACTCAATGCATACGAGACCGAATTAGCCAACAAATATGCTGACAATCAATTACAAACATACAAGGAATCGTATCGACGTAGCTTTGAACTTTATACCATACTCACTGTGGCTTGGTATGGCCTGAACATCCTCGATGCCTGCGTTGACGGACATCTATACACTTACGACATCGGCGATGACCTCAGTCTCAGCATTGATCCGTATCTGCATCACGCTGAGTTCCCCATCAAGATGCCGCAATATGCCCAAGTCGGGTTATCGTTTAAATTAAACTTTTAACCTTTTAGCCATGAAAATAGCAATCATAGGATACGGAAAGATGGGCCATGAGGTGGAAAAAGCCGCCTTTGCTCGTCAGTATGAGATCGTTGTCACCATCGACAACCCACAAGAATGGGAAGAACGCTATGAACTTTTGAAGCAAGCTGACGTTGCCATCGACTTCAGCCAACCCAATCAGGTGGTAAGAAACATCCACCGCTGCTTCGATTTGCATTTGCCCGTTGTAGTTGGCACTACAGCCTGGCAAGACCATTTCCAGGAAATCAAGACTCGCTGTTTGGCCGAAAAGCAAAGCCTCTTCCATGCGCCCAATTTCAGCATCGGGATGAACATCATGTTTTTGCTCAACAAGCAGTTGGCGAAGTTTGCAGAAAAGTACGGTTACCAACTTTCGATGGCTGAGACCCATCACATCCACAAGCTCGACAAGCCTAGCGGCACGGCAGTGAAATTGGCCAACGACATCCTATCCGTCAACCATGACTACGACCATTGGAGCATCGACGATCCCGCCGACCACACATTATATATTAAGGTAACGCGCGAAGGTGAGGTGAACGGCATCCACAGCGTTATGGCCGAGTCGCCTGCCGACAAGATCACGCTCACTCATGAGGCATTTAACCGACAAGGCTTTGCTTTTGGTGCCCTTGCCGCGGCTGAGTTCCTCGTTGGGAAAACAGGCGTGTTTGGAATGGAGGATTTGTTTGTGGAATAAGCGCACATTCATCATAATATATTGACAAAAACATCGTTATCACAGAAATACAAAGTCAAATCATGTCACTATTACTTTTCATTTTAATCGTCCCGGCTCTCTTCACCATCCCGATTGCATTCTGCTGGAAGCAGTTTGAAGCTGCTGGACAAAAGGGCTACTATAGCCTCATCCCCTATTACAACATTTATATTATGCTGAAAATCATCGGCAAACAGAAGAATTTCTGGTGGTGGTTCTTCATCATCTTCCCTTACATCAATATCTTCATGCTGCTACTCATGCTCGTCGAATTGGGCAAGTGCTTCGGCAGATTCAAGATTTGGGAGGAAGGTATGGCCGCCATTTTGCCTTTCATTTTCTTCCCCATCATCGTCAAGGACGACAAATACCAAGACCCTGCCACGACTACTCGCCCCAAAAAGTCTACTGCACGCGAGTGGTTCGACGCCATCATCTTTGCCGTGGTCGCCGCCTTAATCATCAGAACATACGTTTTCGAGGCTTTCACCATCCCCACTTCGAGTATGGAGAAGTCGCTTTGCGTTGGTGACTATTTGATTGTCAGCAAAATACATTATGGCCCAAAACGTCCCAACACACCGCTTTCATTCCCCTTCGTACACAATACCTTGCCAGGCAGCAAGACGAAGAAATCTTATGTGGAATGGATCAAGTTGCCCTATCACCGTTATCCTGGCGTTTCAACGATGAAACGCTACGACCCCATCGTGTTCAACTACCCCGCAGGTGACACCGTTTGCGACATCTTCCAGAGCAGCATCAATTATTACGATTTAGTACGCGAATATGGCCGCAAAACCGTGTGGAACGACCACCAGAATTTCGGCAATGTCATCGCCCACCCCGTCGACAAACGCGAAAACTATGTGAAACGCCTCATCGGTATGCCTGGCGACAGCTTGAAAATCGTTGACGGCGTGGTGTATATCAACAACGAGAAAGCTTTTGAACCCGAGAATATGCAACACAACTACACGGTGGTGACCACCAACGGCGGTATCAACAAGCAGACTTTGGACAAGTACAATATCACTGAGGGCTATCGCACTGCCGACCCCAACACCTTCATTCTCAACATCAGTGCGAAGGTGGCCGACGAGTTGATTAAACTGCCTTACATCACCTCGGTGATGCGCAACATACAAGCTCCTGGCGAAGGCACCAGCACCAGCCTCTTCCCTAATCGTCCCGACCTCTATCCTTGGAACGTTGATAACTTCGGGCCGCTTTACATCCCCAAAAAGGGTGTTACAGTAAAACTGGATGTAAAAACCTTACCGCTTTACGAGCGTGTCATTCACGCCTACGAATTGCACGACATAAAGGTAATTGGAGACAAAATCTTCATTGACGAACAACAGGCTGACAGCTACACCTTCGAGATGGACTACTTTTGGATGATGGGCGATAACCGCCACAACTCAGCCGACTCGCGCTACTGGGGCTTCGTTCCTGAGAACCACATCGTTGGCAAACCCATACTCGTTTGGCTCTCCTTGGATAAGGAGAACGGTGGCATTCGCTGGAAACGGATGTTTAGGATTCCAAAATAACAAACACCTTTAATAAACCTAGCAAAGCCATGACCACTCAGCAATTAGGAAGCATCCTTCGCTCAATGTACAACCTTGAGAATGCAAATAAAAAAACAATGATACTCCTGTTCGGAGTAAAATATGCCTCCGAAATCAGAGAAGCTGCTAGTACATCAAGTATAAGCAGTGTTGTAAACGAGATAGTTACATATGCAGGAGTGCCGTCATCATATGCTACTGAAATCAAAGCAGCTATAGATCTATCCAAATACGTTGAAGTAAAGAGCACAACTAGCATTTAATCGGACTAGCCATTTTATGGCTTGAATTTGCAATCCGTTTTATGTCAATCCCTTATCAGATTACAAATTCCATCATTCAAGTCAGGCGGACCACAAAATCCGCCTGAACTTTTTTATCAAATTCGTGCTATGAATTCCACCAAAAACCAACTATTTTATCTATTTTTGCACTTCCTAAACGAAAACAGAAAATGAGCGCAGGAAACAACCGTAGAGAAAACACTTTCAAGACAAAAGACACTTCCAATGCCGAGCCTTTGGAGGAACTATTGACTGATACTGAAGAAAATAAAAAAGAGGAAAAACCTAAAAAAAAGAGCGATAAGTCACCTAAAGCCAAAGAACCCAAACCACAGAAAAACACTGAGAAACAAGAATCCAAGGACCGACTTAGCAAAATCATCGGCATTCTGTTCCTCTGCTTGACCATTTTCTTAGGTATTGCCTTGATTTCATACTTGGTAAGCTTCTTTAGCGGACATCATCAGGAGTTCGGCTATCAAATTTTCAGCCAAAAAATCGACATTAATAACCGAACTGGTCGCATCGGGGTATTTCTGGCACAAACACTCATCAAAGAGTCTTTTGGCATAGGCTCCTTTTTCTTCGTTTACTTGCTGGCCCTGATTGGATTGCGGCTGACTGATTCCACCAAGATCAGAATGTGGAGTCTTTGGAAGTGGGCTCTTCTTTGTTTGGTATGGTTACCTCTTTTCTTCGCCCTCATTGCCACAGCAGCACCCAAATGTGCTATCTTCGGAGGTGCCGTTGGCCTATGGCTCAACACTATACTTACCAATTACATCGGCAAAACGGGTGTCATCATCCTCCTTGCCTTTTTGTTCTTGGTTTTCGCCGTTTATCAGTTTAATCTCACATTCAACTATTTCAAACAATTGCGAGAAAATCGCGAAAACGAGCGTCGCCATAAGGCCGCTCTTATTGCCGAACAACGCATTCAGGAAGAGCTTCAAAGAGAGATGGACGACAGAACCTTTGGTACCGAAGACAACAAAATCAGTGAAGAATCTCATCTACCCCCTGTCACCTCATTCACTAAAGACCCTACCTTTGAAGTTGTAAATCCTAGTGACGATCCTGAAAAGCAAGACTCAAAAGAAAATATTTTCATAGAGCCTGACGATGAAAACCAGTCAGACAGTCACAGTTCTGAAATCACCGAAATCGCATTAGATTCCCCTGCGACAATCACTAGTGACGACAAAGTCCAAGATGCCAAACCGCAAAAAGATGATAATGAGATAGAAAAAGTGGAATTGGTTATTGAAAAGACACCGAAAGAGGAAACCATAGACCGCGGTCAAGACCGTGTTCACCACACCATTGATACGCCTTTTGACCCTCATTATGAACTCCGCGACTTCAAGTTTCCAACTCTCGATATGCTCAACGACTATGGAGGCAAAAAAACGGAGATTAACAATGAAGAACTTGAAGCCAACAAGAACAAAATCGTTGAAACTTTGGGGAACTATGGCATCGCCATCGATAAAATCAAGGCAACTATCGGTCCTACTGTTACACTATATGAAATCGTTCCAGCCGCAGGTATCCGTATATCGAAAATCAAGAACCTGGAAGACGATATTGCCTTGAGTTTGGCTGCCTTGGGTATTCGTATCATCGCCCCAATTCCAGGCAAAGGCACCATCGGCATCGAAGTGCCAAACAGTAAACCCGAAACAGTTTCTATGCGTAGTGTACTGAGTTCTGAGAAGTTCCAAAACTCAAAATATGCCCTGCCTTGTGCCATAGGAAAAACCATATCCAACGAGACCTACGTATTCGACCTTGCCAAGATGCCTCACATCCTGATGGCTGGTGCTACTGGTCAAGGTAAGTCAGTGGGACTAAACGCAATAGTCGCCTCCTTGCTCTACAGTAAGCATCCCTCTGAACTGAAGTTTGTTATGGTTGACCCGAAAAAAGTGGAGCTCACGCTTTACAACCGCATCGAGCGTCATTATTTAGCAAAGCTTCCTGATTCAGAGGATGCTATCATTACCGATGTAAAGAAAGTGGTGCGCACGCTCAATTCGTTGTGTATCGAGATGGACAACCGCTACGACCTGCTCAAGGCTGCAGAATGCCGCAACATCATCGAATACAACGAGAAGTTCAAGTCACGCCGCCTCCTTCCAACAGAAGGGCACCGTTACCTGCCTTATATTGTGCTCATCGTCGACGAGTTTGCCGACCTCATTATGACCGCCGGTCGTGAGGTGGAAGCCCCCATCGCACGTCTTGCCCAATTGGCTCGTGCCATAGGTATCCATTTGATTATCGCCACGCAGCGTCCCTCCGTCAACGTCATCACAGGTTCCATTAAGGCCAACTTCCCTGCCCGCATCGCTTTCCGCGTCATTTCAGCCGTCGACTCGAAGACCATCCTCGACCAAAGCGGTGCCAACCAACTCATTGGCCGTGGCGACATGCTGCTCTCCACAGGCAACGACCTTGTGCGCCTCCAATGTGCCTTCATCGATACGCCAGAGGTGGAAGAAGTCACCCAATTCATCGGAGAGCAACGCGGATTCCAGACGCCTTATGAGCTACCCGAAGTGCCAGAGGAAGATGGAGAAGCCGCCGACATCGATGATGATGGCGAACGCGACAGTCTCTTCGAGGAAGCTGCACGCATAGTGGTACAGACCCAACAAGGCTCCACTTCGATGATCCAACGAAAACTGAAACTTGGCTACAACCGAGCTGGCCGCATCATCGACCAATTGGAGGCTGCTGGTATCGTTGGACCTTTCTCGGGTAGCAAATCGCGGGAGGTGAAAGTCGCCAACGAATTCGCTTTGGAACAGATTTTGCGGGACTTGGACAACAAAGATAACGGTATTTGAAAATGAAAACGAAAAGCATCATTGCCTGCTTGTTCTTAATGCTTGCAACGCAGGTAGTTAGCGCACAAAATGAAGGAGAAAGAATCATTCGCGCTATGGTTGAAAAAATGAAAAGCCACAAAAACGTCGAAATGGTTTTCAACTTTAGTATTAACCCAAACGACAATGATTTAGGCGAAACGGAAAAAAGTCATGCTTGGCTGCAAGGTGAAGCCTACAAAATCGAGATGGCAGTACAGCAAACCATTTCTGACGGCAAAACCATTTGGTCGTATCTTATTGAAGACGAAGAAGTCATAGTCAGCAATGCCAGCGAAGGGTCAGACAACACACCCTTAAAGGTTCTCACCACTTTGGATGAGAGTTATGTAGCCACTTTATCCAGCATCAACTCACAAGGTATCGCTTCAATCGAATTGGCCAATCCCAATGGACAATACAAACGCGTGATGCTAAAAGTCAACACAAAAAAGCATGAACTGAACCACGCAGACATCTTTATGGAAGACGGCAGCAAAATCATTATCGACGTGGAAGAGATGAAATACGACCAGACACTGGACGACAAATTCTTCACTTTCGATGCGAAAAAACACCCTAATGTAGACGTGATTGATATGCGTTAACGCAATAAAACACGATTGTTTACGTATTAAAAACGGCTGCCACGGTGTGACAGCCTTACAAACAACAATTCAACAATTCAACGATTCAACAATTAAACAATAATATGAATCTCCTACAAATCCAACAGGTTGCCAATGATTTAGGCGCAGCCGCAACAGAAACCGTTACCCAACCAACAGAAATCAAACTTTCTATCTTTGACCTTGCTACCAAAGGCGGCTGGATTATGATTTTACTCGCCGTTTTGTCCATCATCGCGGTCTATATCTTTATCGAAAGATACATAGCTGTTTCGCGTGCCACGAAATACGACAATGGTTTTATGGACCGTATCCGCGAATATATGAAAGAAGGCAAGCTCGATTCGGCCAAGGCACTTTGTCGCGGCAACTCCACCCCTATCTCCCGTATGATTGAGAAAGGACTCTCCCGCATCGGACGGCCTTTGGGCGACATCAACTCAGCCATTGAAAATGTAGGCAACCTTGAAGTGGCCCAATTAGAGCGTGGCGTCGGCATCCTCGCCATGATTGCCAGTGCAGCCCCGATGATTGGATTCTTGGGTACAGTGACAGGCATGATTCGCGCCTTCTACAATATGTCGATGGCTGGCAACAACATTGACATTTCGCTACTTTCATCGGGTATCTACGAAGCTATGGTGACCACCGTCGGCGGCTTGATTGTTGGCATCATTGCCTACTTCTTCCACGCTATCATCTCAACAAAAATCCAGAAAGTCGTCAACCTGCTCGAAGGCAAGGCGACTGAATTTATGGATGTACTGAACGAACCCGCCTAAAATCAGCGTATTATGGCCATCAAATCAAGAAATAAGGTCGAACCCTCATTCAACTCCTCGTCCATGTCGGACTTGGTATTTCTATTGCTGATTTTCTTTATGTTGACTTCAACGTTGGTCGCTCCAAATGCCATCAAGCTTATGTTGCCTTCGAGCAACAGCAAAACCATGGCAAAACAGACCGTCACGGTTTACATCAACGACCAATTCCAATATTTCGTTGACGACAATCCCGCCGATGAGAAACAACTCACCGACCTCATCAATGCCAACATCGGCAACGACAGTCAAGCTACTGTGGTGCTACGTTCAGATAAGACAGTACCTGTACAATATATTGTGAATGTGATAGATGCCGTCAATGAAATCAACAATGCCACCGGCAACAACCACAAGGTGATTTTGGCCACTGCGCCAAAAAAATAGGAGGTTCTATGAACAGCAACGAAAAGAAAGACAAGGGCATAGCTATAGCGGGGACTATCATCGTCCACGCTTTGGCCATACTCATTTTGTTCCTGATGGCCTTTCGAACGCCCTTGCCGTTACCAGGCGAAGAAGGTGTTGAAGTCGACTTGGGTATGATGAACCAGGGCATGGGCAACATCCAGCCCGAAAAGCCTGCCATTCCGCAAACTGCCCAATCTCAGCAACAACCGAATAAGAGCAAGGAAGACATTGTCACCCAAAACGACGAAGAAGCCCCTGCCTTGGAAAAACCGAAAAACACCAAAACGAAACAGGAAAAGCCTGCGGAAGAGCCCAAACCAACCGTCAACCAAAGAGCGTTGTTCAAAGGAAACAACAACCCGCAAGCAGGTGGATCGGAAGGCATCACTGGACAGCCTGGCGACCAAGGCAACCCCAATGGATTAGCAGGCATTAAGAAATATGATGGTCAAGGCGGGAAGGGTAATGGAACTGGTTACGATCTCGGTGGTCGCGGTGCGAAAAGCCTGCATCGTCCTAACGACGATTTCCCCGAAGAAGGCATCGTTGTCGTTGACATTTGGGTCGATCGCCAAGGCAAAGTAACACGAGCTGAGGTGGCCACCAAAGGCACAACCGTAATCAACCAGGCTATGCGCGAGAAAGCCAAACAAGCTGCCTTGCGTTCATCTTTTGCTTCCGACCACGATGCACCTGAAGAACAACACGGCACGATCACCTATACTTTTGTTATCAACCAATAAAAAATGTGGAATTATGAATGCGGAATGCTGAATGACGCGAAGCGACGATGGTCCTAGCCTCATTCAGCATTTATCATTTAGCATTCATCATTATTAAATAATCGCCTATGAATTACTCCGAAACCCTCGAATGGATGTTCAACAAGCTCCCGATGTATCAACGCATCGGTGCCGCTGCCTACAAGGCTGACCTCAACAACACCATCCAACTGCTCCAACTTCTGGACAATCCTCACCACAACTTCAAATCGGTGCATGTGGCGGGCACCAACGGCAAAGGCTCCACCTCCCACATGCTGGCTTCCGTGTTTCAGGAAGCAGGCTATAAGACAGGTCTCTACACCTCGCCACATCTCCGCGACTTCCGCGAACGCATCCGAATCAATGGTGAGATGATTCCCGAAGAGAATGTCGTGCAGTTCATCGATGCCTACAAAGGGAAATTTGAGGCTATGGAACTTTCCTTTTTCGAGATGACCGTGGGCATGGCTTTCGACTATTTCTCAAAGGAGAAGATAGACATTGCCATTGTTGAAGTGGGCATGGGCGGCAGGTTAGACTCAACCAACCTCATTACGCCTGAGTTAAGCATCATCACCAACATCGATTTCGACCATATGAAGTTTTTGGGTGACACAAGAGCCAAAATCGCATATGAAAAGGCTGGCATCATCAAGCCTGGCATTCCTGTAGTCATTGGCGAGACGCACCCCGAAACCCAACAGGTTTTTATTGACAAGGCAAAGGAATGCAATAGTCCCATCTATTTTGCAGACCAAATCTTCGACTGCGACAAAATACATATCGAGTCGGACACAGAACAACGGTACGATGTCTGGAAAAACAGCGAGCTTTATATGGAAGCTCTCGAAATTCCGCTGATGGGCAACTACCAACAAAAGAACTTGACCACCGTAATATGTGCTTTGGACCTGTTGCGCGACAAGTTCAATATTTCCGAGGACAACATCCGCGAAGGTATCGCAAAAGTCATTCGCAACACCCACCTAATGGGTCGCTGGCAAATTCTAAACAAAGACCCGCTTACCATCGCCGACACGGGGCACAATGTGGCCGGTATCAGTGAAGTGGTACGCCAATTGGCAGAAATGAGTTATGGAAAACTGCATTTCGTCCTTGGTATGGTCAACGACAAAGACATCGAAAGCGTATTGCAATTGCTTCCTCGCGGAGCTGAATACTATTTTTGCAAAGCTGATATACCCAGAGGATTGGATGCCAACATCTTAGCGGAGAAAGCCTTTGATATGGGCTTGCGCGGGCAAGTGTTCGAGTCTGTTAGTCATGCCTACCGTTCGGCTGTCAACAATGCCCATTTCGGCGATGTGGTCTTCATCGGCGGCAGCAATTTCACCGTTGCCGAGGTGGTGTAAGCTTGTTTCTACTATTTACGGGCAAAGATTCTTAGCCTCTTTCCAATATGAAATCATCTCTTCTAGGTTGAGGTGTTGTACACCTTTGCCTTGTTCGCGTGAGCGCTGCTCGACATGACCAAAGCGTTCACGGAATTTCTTATTGGTTTTCTCCAAAGCATCGTCGGGGTTCACACCGATATAGTTGCCATAGGCGGCCAAAGCAAACAACAAGTCGCCATATTCCGACTCAATTTTGGCCGTATTGTCGGGTTTTTGCAATTCTTCAAAGAGTTCGTCTTTCTCCTCCTCCACCTTTTGCCAAGCCTGACTTGTCTCAGGCCAGCGGAATCCCACGCCAGCGGTTTTCTGAGTCATGCGATAGGCTTTCAGGAGTGAAGGCAAGCCTTCGGGAACGCCACCCAACACACTACGATTGTGTTCCCGTTCCAACTTGATTTTCTCCCAATTCTGCTCCACCTGTTCTGCATTCTCAACCTTTTCATTACCAAAGATATGCGGATGACGCACAATCATCTTCTCACAAATTCCATTGAGCACATCAGCGATGTCGAAGGCACCCTGCTCCTGCCCTATCTTGGCATAGAAGACAAGGTGCAGCATAAGGTCACCGAGTTCCTTCTTCACCTCATTGAGGTCATCGTTAAGGATGGCTTGGCTGAGTTCGTAGGTCTCCTCAATGGTGAGATGACGCAGGCTGTGAATGGTTTGGGTGCTGTCCCAAGGGCAGCCCTCGCGCACTGCGTCCATAATGTCCAGCAAGCGCTTGAATGCAACTAATCTTTCGTCCATGACAACAATGTTGAATCCGTAATTTGGCTGCAAAAGTAAGGAATTTTGTATTTTTGCAAGCTCAATGGGAAAACAAAAGTGCCATATCTTTTCCTTCCTCTTTACCCTATTATTATTCGGGAAAATGGCGGAAGCACAACTGAGCCATCGCAACTATGAGATTGAGGCTCGGGCACATTATGGATATATGTATTTCCAAAACGACCAATACCATTCTGCCTTAGGACGTTACTGTCGCCATACACCCGCCTTTGAGTTTTCATTGCACCGCAACACATACGGTGAACACCGTTGGGAAGTGCTACACAATTACCCGTCCATCGGATTCACTTTTTATCATTCGGGATTCGGCAACGACAGCATCTCTGCGGAATTGGGAAAGGTGTTTGCCCTTTACCCTTTCATCAATTTTCCCATCACTCCAGGTGAATCGAGTAGGTTGAGCTTTAAATTGGGCGTGGGGGTATCGTATCTCACCAACAAATTCGACCCGAAGGACAACTACCACAACTACGCCATCGGTTCGCACTTGAACGCTGCCATCAATCTTTCATTTGAGTACCGCCAACGCATCTTCGACCGATTGCATTGGGTAACCTCGGCAGGTCTGACCCACTTCTCAAACGGAGCAACGCGAGCACCCAATATGGGCATCAACATCTTCAGTGTGGCCACCGGGTTGTCGTGGTATCTAGCTCCTCCCAAAGCTCATATCGACAAACGTTTGCGCCCTAAGAATTACCTCTTTGAATTTGACGGAAAGAGGCATTTCATCACCGACTACCAATACACAATGGGGCTCAAGGATATGAGCCAGCAATACGGAACACACAGCTATTATTTCGTTCATGACCTGGCAGCCAATTTTATGCTACAGATCTCAGAACGCGACCGCCTAGGCATCGGCGTTGAAATGGTGTATGACAACTCCGACAAGATCACTAAACCAGAATGGGACATCTACCTTAAACCGGGATTCCTGCTGACTTATGAAACGGTGCTCGACCGCGTCAGCTTCATATTCAACCTTGGCATGCGTAACAACGCCCCTCTCAACTCACCGATATTCGGAATGCTGTTTTATCAAAAAGTGGCTGCACGTTACTATTTTATCGATGGTTTGTATGCCACACTTGCTTTCACAACATACGATATCAAGGCTGACTTTATCAGCATTGGCATTGGCTACCAAATCCAACATAAATACTACTTACCACTCCATGAAAAGAAACGTTATCGCGGTCCTGTTTATCCTCGTTAGTATGATGGTCACATCATGCAACAAAATGGAATTGTTCACCAATGGCGAACCCATTACTGTGCAGCGCAATCTTGACCGTCCGTTCAGTGCCATTAAGATGTACAACAACGTAAACGTCAGGTTGAAACATGACAGCACTCCTCGTTTGGAATTGACATGTCCGAAAAACCTCATCGAAAAAGTAACAACCGAAATAGAAGGCGACGCTTTGGTAATCAAAAACGAAAACGAACACAACTGGCTCCGTAGTTTCGACTACAGCATCGACTTAACCGTTTATTACGACAGCCTAAAACAAATCGACTTTGCCTCAATCGGAGACCTTCGTTGCATCGACTCAGACTCCATTAGAGGCATACATGAGTTAGCCATTGATTCTACCGATACAGGAATCGACTCCATGTGGGTTCAGACTTTCTACCTCAACATATTAGAAGGCTGTGGCGACATTGACTTGACCTTCAGCTGCAATGTGGTGAAAAACCATTTCAACAACGGCACCTCATTGGTGACACTGAGAGGCGATGCGCAATACACCGAAATTATCATGAGGAGTTATGGAACAGTACATGCAGAGAACCTCAACTCCAACTTCGTCAGAGTGCAATCACATTCCACCAACGATGCTTACGTCTGGGCCAGAACCAAACTCACAGTATGGCTATATAGTATTGGAAACGTGTATTATAAGGGGGATCCCTGGATTGTAAAAGAATGCACCAACGACGGACAAGTTTTCAAATTAGAATAAATTTGCGAATCATCAACAGAATCACCATTTTTGGTATGAAATTTGTATAATTTTTGGCACAAGAACTTCTATTATTCTGAACAAATAAAAACCCAATAAAATGAAAGCACTAAGATTTATCCCAATCATTGCCCTGATGATTTTTGCGAGCTGCTCAGCAAAACGTCAAATGGCTCAAGATGATGTCTACTATTCACCCTATGGCAACACGGGCAATCGAATGGCTACAAGCAACGGTTCTTACGTGAGTCCAAGCATCAGCAGCAATTCGGAATACGACTACCAAGCCTATTATTCCGACAGCAAGAACTACGTTAACAATGCCGATCCCGTTTATCAGACCACAGAAACAGTGACCGACACCAACGGCGTTGTATACACTACCACGGAGACCTATTACGATGCCGACTTTGCCACTCGCATCAAGCGTTTTGGCACACAAGCTTCTTCGACAAGAGATTATTATGACGATTATTATACTGGTGGCGGCGACACATACGTCTATGTGAACAGCTACGACCCCTTCTATTGGGATTATTATCCCAGCATCTACATCGGCTGGGGTTACCGTCCTTATTGGAGAACCTATTGGGGTTGGGATCCTTATTGGAGCTACTCTTGGTACCCCTACTCCTACTGGGGCTATTCTTGGTATCCCTATTCTTATTATTGGAGCAATCCTTATTGGGCCTATGGTTGGGGCTATCACGACCACTATTGGCATCACCCGCACCATCATTGGGATGGCCATAGCGGAAATTATGGCGGAACCGGTGGAAGCGGTTTAAGCAACTATGTGGCTAGTGTACGTCACGGCAACAGCACGGCAGGTTCTATGAGCCACAGCCTGCAAAATGGTGGCAGAACCTCAAATGGCGGTAGTATGTCGGGCAGTGCCAGCAGTGCCAATTCAAGGGTCGGTAGCAGCGTATCAACAAGCCGTCCTATTGCCAACAGTAACACAACGGGGCGTGTCGGTGGCAGTGCCTCGGGTCGGACTAATACAAGCAGGCCCACAGTGAGCAGCCGTCCCACTAGCGGTAACAGACCTACTGCTGGTACCAGCAGTCGTATGGGCAATGCCTCGGCCAGCCGTCCGTCAAGCTCAAGCAGTACACGCACAGGCAGCCAAAGCAGTGAACGTCAGAGCTACACCTCGCCCAGTAGCAGCCGTCCCTCGCGCTCAAGCTCAGAATATGTGCGCCCGCAAAGCTCATCCTCTTCACGTCACTCTTCGACGGGCATCAACAGCGGAAGCAGAAGCAACAGCTCAAGCGGTTCATACAACAGAAGCACCCCATCAAGCAGCAGCTATAACAGAAGCGGCTCGTCTTCAAGAAGCTCATCCTCAAGTTCAGGACGCAGCTCAGGCAGCAGCTACAGTGGCGGAAGTCGCAGTTCAAGCTCCAGTGGAAGCCGTAGCAGCTCAGGTGGTGGCGGTAGCCACAGCTCTTCTGGCGGTGGCCGTAGTTCAAGCGGAGGAAGAAGATAATTTTCGAGCCACTACAATAAATTGACAATAAAAGACTACCTTTGCAGTTCAAATTGCAAGGTAGTCTTTTTTTATCCGGTCTACTATGAGGAGAATGCTTACGACAGTCATCGCACTGCTATCGTTTTTGTCAACCTTTGCCCAAGGTGCCGACGATGCTTGCCTGTTTTCACAAACCTATTATCAAGGCACAGCCAAAGCTTTAGGTATGGGCAATGCTTTGGGCTCCGTGGGGGGCGATATGACCGCCATCAACATCAATCCCGCCGGTATGGGCATTTACCGCAGCAACGAATTCACCAGTTCACTCAACTTGCTCGACAATTACCATTCCTCACAATATTATGGGACCCAAACAAGTGGGAACAAGACTCGCCTGTCGATTCCTAACATCGGATGGATCAGCACAAAACAAAGGAGCAACTACCGCCCTCTCCGTTTTACCCAATTCGGAATTGGGCTGACTCGTACCAACGACTATAACATCCACACCAATGCCCGAGGCATCAACCCTACTAGCTCGAGAATCGACAATTACCTTGCCCGAATCGAGGGCTATTCACAATTCGAGCTGCAAGACATATTCCCTTACGACATTTACCCAGCTTGGAAAACCTATCTCATCGACCTTTATCAAGACGCAAATGGCCCCTATTATAGCAGTCCAGTACCCCAGGGCAACATTTGGCAAGGCCAAGAATGCGATTTCATAGGCCGATCCGAAGCTTGGACTTTTGCGGGGAGTGCCAACTTCAACGACCGCTTTTTCATCGGCATCAGTGCCGACTTGGCTCACATCAAGCGAGCAGGGGAAAAAATCTTCAAAGAAAGCCGTACCAAGGGCACCGACACCGACTTCAACCAATGGATATTTACTGAAAACTTAAGTTCCACTGGTTGGGGTGGCAACATCAAGGTAGGTTTTATCTACTATGCCACACGTTGTCTACGTTTCGGTGGCGCCTTCCACTCACCAACCATATACAATTTCACGGAATCGTGGCAAACAACAACCGAATCAGAAATCAATTGGGTCACTCAAAAGAGCCTTAGTCCAGAATCATACTACGAATACACCTTCATCAAGCCACTGAAATGGGTGGGTAGCATAGCTTTCGTCATTGGGCAGCAAGGTATCATCAGCCTTGATGCCGAATATACCAATTATGGTGCAGCCCGTTTTAAAGCCAATGACTATGACTACAATCACGTCAATGAAGACATCAAAGGCAGCTACGGAAAGACATTCAATTTCCGTTTGGGCACTGAATGGTCGTTGGGCGCCTCCTATCTAAGAGCAGGCGCTGCCTATTATGGCAGTCCCTTCGGTTTGGGTGAAACAGGCGGTAGCGTCAAGAAAGCTTCATGTGGTATCAGCGTCCCAGTTTCGGAGTCTACCACCTTTGATTTCGCCTATGAGTTGAGCTATGGAAAGAGTTACACTTTCTTGTATGATGCCGGAGACCTTGGCATTGAATCCATCACCCAAAAACAATTCAAGCATGTTCTTGCCACCACCCTCAAGGTGAGGTTCTAAACTGAAAAGGCTGCCCGAAGACAGCCTTTCCGTAAATCAACACTTACTTTGAAGTGATCATTCATGATATTGCGCAATAATGCCTTTGTCAACAAGGATTCGACCGCAGTATTCGCATACGATGATCTTCTTGTGCGTACAAATGTCCAACTGATGTTGAGGGGGAATGCGGTTGAAGCAACCTCCACAAGCCTCATCGAAAATACCGACCACAGCAAGGCCATTGCGGGCGTTCTTGCGGATGCGCTTGTAAGCCACCAAAAGACGTTCCTCAACCAATTTCTCACACTCCGCAGAGCGTTGCAGCAATTGTTCTTCTTCCTTCTCGGTACCTTCTACCAATGAATGCAACTCGTCTTTCTTCTCTTTCAGTGAAGCCTTCAATTCAGTGAGACGCATTTGAGCATCTGCCACCTTTGCAGCCACTTCATTATCCTTAGCGGTAATCTCCTTGATGCGTTTTTCTGAAAGCTGAATGTCAAGCGTCTGATATTCAATTTCCTTGGTCAACGAATCATATTCACGGTTGTTTCGGACGTTGTTTTGTTGATCCTCATACTTCTTGATAAGAGCTTCCGTCTCCTTAATTTTAATCTTATAGTCAGAAATGTCCTTTTGGTGTTTCTTGCTCTCTTCCTTGAAGTTGGCGATGCGGGTCTCCAAACCGGCGATTTCGTCCTCCATATCCTGGATTTCCAAAGGCAGATTGCCACGATAGGCCCTGATTTCGTCAATCTTAGAGTCAACCTTTTGCAAGGTATATAGGGCGACCAATTTACGTTCAACACTCACTTCCACAGAGTCTTCCACAGGTTTGACCTCCTCAGTCGTCACGGCAGTTGTTTCCTCCTGGGGTGCAGCGGGAACCACTTCTTCAGCCTCTGGTTGAGTTTCAGCTTTTGCCTTAGTGGTTTTCTTTGTTGTTTTCTTGGTATCCTTAACTTCTTCTACTTCAGCAACTTCAGTTACCTCAGCAACTTCTTCTTTATTGTCTTTCTTAGCCATATTAATGATGATTACTTATTCTTTACAAAATAATGAACCGCATTGGTGTTTGCCTCAGCGATTTCGGCTGCAAATGTAGGAAATTTTTTCCTAATCAGCTCACATATTAATACTTTAGTGAATTGTTCGGTCTCAAAATGACCACCATCAACCAGCAAGAATCTGCCCTCAGGAATGAAGAAATCATGGTATTTGATGTCGGCAGTAAGGTAAGCCTCGGCACCACGACGCAAAGCGTCAGAGATAAACGGACTTCCCGACCCACCACAAAGCGCAACTTTCTTGATATTGCGCCCAGTCAAGGCAGAATGGCGCAGACAAGGCGAACCAATCGTATCAGACACAAGTCCTAGAAAATCAATCTCTTCCATAGGCTCCTCAAACTCGCCAATCATCCCAGCACCAGCCTGCTGAAATTCATTTTCCAAGGCAAACACATCGTAGGCCACTTCTTCATAGGGATGCACTTTCAGCATCGCTGAAACCACTTGATTCAAAACATGTTTGGGAACCACTGTCTCAATCCGCACCTCTTCCTCAAAATGCACTTTCCCGATTTCACCCACGTAGGGATGCGACGTTTCTCCTGCCTTAAACGAGCCTTGCCCTTGTGCGTTGAAACTACACGAATCATAGTTGCCAATGCAGCCTGCACCAGCTTCAAACATAGCCATACGTACTTCTTCGGCAGCCGCTAAAGGAACATAAACAACTAACTTTTTCAACTGATTCTCCAAGGGTTGCAAGATATGCAGGTCTTTCAATCCCAAACGATCGGCCAAAACACGGCTCACGCCCAAATAGCTATTATCCAGATTTGTATGCATCGAGACAATAGCAATGTCATACTTAATCGCCTTTGTGACAATTCGTTCGATATAGGTTTGAGGAGTCAGATGCTTCAATCCCTTGAAAATCAAAGGATGATGGCTAATAATGAGGTCACAATGCTTAGCAATGGCTTCGTCCAACAATTCCTCAGTTACATCCAATGCAATCAATGCCTTATGTATTTCGGCATTTAAGTCGCCCACTTGCAAGCCGGCATTGTCATAGCTCTCTTGCCATTGCAGCGGTGCGATTTCAGTAATACAATTCAAAATGTCTTTTACAGTCATAAGCATTTCTATACGCGAGATTCGGAACTTCGGGACTCGGGGCCGTCTCGCGCTTCGTGCCACGCAGCCTCGTGTCCAATATTTTTTGAATTTGGCCGTAAAATTATGGAATTTTGTCTAATTTTGACCCCTAAATGAGAGTTTTACTTTTGCCCATATCATTGATTTATCATATTGTACTGACTATCAGGCACAAACTATATGATTGGCATCTCTTGAAATCGAATTGTTTTGCAGAACCAGTGATTTGTGTGGGCAACCTCAACCTTGGCGGGACGGGCAAGACACCACATACGGAATACCTTATTGAACTGTTGAAAAATGACTTTCGTTTGGCCACCCTCAGCAGTGGCTATGGACGAAAGACCAAAGGTTTCAGATTGGCAGATGCGTTATGCACCTACGAGGATTTGGGCGACGAGCCTCTTCAATACTTTACCAAATACCCTGATATTCAAGTTGCTGTTGACAAAAATCGTATTGAAGGCGTAACAAACCTGTTGGGAAAGCAGAAAGTTGAAGTCATTCTTTTGGACGACGCCTTCCAATATCGCAGCATAAATGCAGGATTGAACATCCTGTTGACTGACTACCAACATCTTTACCCTGACGACTTCCTCTTCCCGGCAGGCACTTTGCGCGACATAAAATCTGCCGCAAAACGCGCTGATATCATTGTCGTCAGCAAGTCACCCAAAACTTTGGACAAAGAAAAAAAACAGCAGGTCATCAACAAATTGAAGCCTTCAGTTGAGCAAAAGGTTTTCTTCTCCTACTTGGAATATGACGATTTGAAACCCTTGAATGCCAATGCAAAACAATTTGATACAAATGCCGCTGATTCTGCTCTCCTTTTTTGCGGAATAGCACACCCCAATCCACTGATTGACAAGCTAAAGGAGCAATACAAGCAACTTGAGGTAATGACCTTTGCCGACCATCATCCATACACAGAAAACGATGTGAAAACCATACTCAAACGATTTGAAAATGTCAATGGAGAGAAGAAAATCATCATCACTACCGAAAAAGATGCGGCCCGATTGACAAATTCTCCTTATCTTTGTCAGTTTGAATCCACATATTTGTACGCATTGCCTGTCGTTGTGCGTTTCCATGAAGAAGAAAAGTTTAACAATGAAATATTGAGTTATGTACGAAAGAATCCTCACCACAGTTGGTTATATTAAATTGAAAACCAATGATTTTCAACCCGAAGTCGGCATTGTGCTAGGCTCTGGCCTTGGCGGCTTGGCAAGTGGTATTACCTTAGAATACGCCATCCCCTATTCAGATATTCCCAACTTCCCGGTCTCCACGGTGAAAGGTCATCAGGGGCAGTTACTTTTTGGCACCATTGCTGGTCGAAAAGTCATTGCTATGCAAGGTCGCTTCCATTACTACGAAGGCTACCCGATGAGCGAAGTCGCCTTCCCTATCCGCATGATGATGCAGCTGGGCATCAAGTTCCTCATCCTCAGCAATGCCGCTGGCGGACTTAACCCGAATTTCCGCGTAGGTGACATTATGATTATCAACGACCATATCCATGCCATGCCCAATCCGTTGATTGGTCCTCATGATGATCGTTTCGGTGAGCGTTTCCCTGATATGAGCGAGCCTTACGACAAGCGCCTCATCAAGTTGGCTGACGAGATTGCTTTGGAAAAAGGTATTTGGGTGCAGCATGGTGTTTATTGCTCCACTTCAGGTCCCACCTATGAGACCCCTGCCGAATGTCGCTACTTCCGCATCATCGGTGCCGACACCATTGGTATGTCAACCACTCCTGAAGTCATTGTTGCAAGACAGGGCAAATTGCCAGTCTTTGGACTATCCATCGTTTCAGATATGGCCAACATCTATGGTTTGGACCATCCCATCACCATCACCCACGAGGAAGTAATCAAGGCCGTGAATGCCGTGGAGCCGAAGCTTATCACCCTCATCACGGAGCTCATCCGCCGCTCGAAAGAAATCCAGTTCTGATGGCCGTCTATTTCGTCACCGACTTCCATTTGGGCATTCCCTCACTCGAAGACAGCCAAAAGCGCGAGCGCAAGCTTTTGCACTTCCTTGATATGATTCGTCCCGACTGCGAGGAGCTTTACCTTATGGGCGATTTGTTTGACTTCTGGTTTGAATACAAGACAGTGATTCCCAAGGGGTTCGTTAGGCTGCAAGGCAAGTTGGCTGAGTTCACTGATGCAGGCATCCCAATCCATATGTTCATCGGCAACCATGACCTGTGGAGTTTTGGCTACCTGCATGACGAGCTTGGGCTCGTGATGCACCGCGAGCCTGTCGTCAAGACGATTAAAGGCAAAAAGTTCTTTTTGGTCCACGGTGATGGCAGAGGTCCTGGCGACAAAGGCTACAAGTTCTTGAAAAAAGTCTTTGAGTGCAAATTCAACCAATTCCTGTTCAGTTGGTTGCATCCCGATATAGGCATTGGCTTGGCCTTGAGATGGTCGCACAATCATCGCTTGAAAAAGCTTAAGAACGAAATAGAAAGAGGCTATTACGATGACATCCCAAAAACGCGCTTATTCCAGTACGCCCAAGAGCAAGCCCGACTCGACCCATCGATTGATTTCTTCGTCTTTGGCCACCAACACAAACCTATGCAATACCCAACTGGCGACCATGCCTTGACCACCATTGTGGGGAATTGGATTTATGATTTCACCTACGCGGTGTTTGATGGGAATACGGTTGAACTGAAGCGGTTTGATGAAAAAATTCCTCAGAATCAAGACTTTGAAACGAACTCTCAGTAAAAAACATTCCTGCACCTACTATTGCTCATCCAAAAACACTATTTTTGCACAAAATCTACGTTGCATGCTAGACAAAAGGCTCCATATCATCATTCTCTTGTTCATGGCTGTCGCTATGTCTTCGTGCAACATCAACCGTTTTGTCCCAGAGGGAAAATACCTGGTGAAGAAAAACAACATCGTCATCGAGGAGAAAAAAACCAAAATCAGCAAGTCGGGATTGTCGTCATACATCACCCTCAAGCCTTACAAGGACGCCTTCCAAACCAATATTCCCACGTGGTTTTACTACAAGTCGGAGCAAAGGCCCGATAGCAAGATTTGGGCATGGATGAACAAGACCTTCGGGAAGACCCCCGTATACTACGATGTGAAAGACGCCAATAATTCGTCCACCCAGATGATGCGTTATCTCGACAACGTAGGCTATTTCCATTCCAAGGTGAAACACACGGTGAAAACGAGACGGAAAAAAGCCACTGTCACCTATCATGTCTACCCCACCAAGCCCTATCACGTCAACAAGTTCAACTATGTCATCAATGACTCGCTCGTCAAGAGTTATATTATGCGTGACAGTGCCAAATTCGAGCCCAAAGAAGGCGAAATATACAATGCCTATTTCCTTGACGACCAACGTGAAATCATCACGGAAAGAATGAAAAACTCAGGGTATTTCTTCTTCAGCCGCGACGACATTTATTTTGAGGTAGACAGCAACTTCATGAACCATAGTATGGAAGTCACCATGCGACTGAAAGAAAACAAGCTGTCAAACAAGAAATACTACATCCGCGACATCAGCGTTTACCCCAACTTCAGCGTTTTCAGGATGGGCGAAAAGCCTACCGACTCTGTCAAACTTGCAGTAGAGGTGGGTATGAGGAAACGGAAAAACGTTTGGGATTTCTACTATTTTGGCAAACCGGAAGTGACACCACAAACCTTCCGCCAGTCCATCCATATCATTGAAGGACTTCCCTATAACCTGAGAAGCATCACCAGCACCTACCGGGCTTTGGGCAATTTCAAATTGTTTCGGAATATCAATATTGAATTCGACACCGTTTCGGGTACACAAGACTCTCTCAATTTGCTTGACTGTCGCATCACAATGCAACAGAATGACCAGCATTCGTTTACTGTCCAGACAGAAGGCACCAACTCAGAAGGCGATTTGGGCATCAAAGGCAGTTTTTCCTATTCCAACAAAAACATTTTCCATGGTGCGGAGACCTTCCAACTCAGTTTGAAAGGCGGATTGGAAGCGCAAAAACTTATTGGCACCGAAGCCACCGAAAGCGGCAAAGATGTCTTCAACACATGGGAATTTGGACTGACCGCCAGCGTGATTTTCCCAAGGTTTTTAGGCCCCTTCTCATCGCTCACCTTCGCAAGAGACTACCAACCCACCACTACGGTTTCTTTGGGTTACAACACACAAACCAGATACTACTATTCCCGTTACATCACCACTGCCTCCTATGGCTATGACTGGAAAAAGAATTATCGGTTAGGGCAAACACTCACTCCCTTCTATCTCAACAGTGTGAAAATTGCCAACATCAATCCTGTCTTCCAAGCCTACCTTGACGAAGAGACCAGTCAGCGAAAGAAGGCACAATACACGAGCCACTTGCTGTTTGGAACTCGTTATTCGCTGACTTACAACACGCAAAGATTCAACAAGACTGGCAGTTTCTTTTATATCAGGGCTGATTTTGAGACAAGCGGCAACCTGCTCTCCTTGTTCAACAAGACCAAACTGATCACCGAGAACGAAAACGGCTACCATGAAATCTTTGGCATCCGTTACGCGCAATACGTCAGGAGCAGTTTCGATCTCAGACAACACCTTGACCTCGGCAACGACAATTGGTTTGTATTCCGCCAATTTGTGGGCATCGGGTTACCCTACGGCAACTCACAAGACATGCCTTTTGAGCGCAGTTTTTACGGAGGTGGCGCCAATGGCCTGCGTGGATGGCTGTATCGCACCTTGGGGCCTGGGGCCTATGTCCCCGTCTCCGAAGACATTGAAAAGACAGGTGACTTACAGTTGGAGCTCAATGCCGAATTCCGCTTCCCACTTTACAACATCGTTAATGGCGCCGTATTCGTCGATGCGGGTAACGTTTGGACTTATCATCCCAACGAATCCATGCCCAACAGCGAATTCAGATTCGACTCCTTCTACAAACAATTCGCTCTTGATGCAGGTGTCGGCATCAGGCTGGACGTCTCTTTCCTCATCCTCCGTTTCGATATCGCATACGCCATGCGCAATCCTTACATAAATACTGAGACAGGAAGCCATTGGCGTTTTGGACAAGGCAACAATTTCAGACTGCAAGCAGGAATAGGCTATCCATTTTAAGCCATGTTGAGTCGCAGCGAGCTGTATGGAAAACTAGTGCAATCCTTCGGTTTTGAACCCACCGAAGGACAAGCCATTGTGATGTATCATTTGTCGGCCTTCCTGCTTTCGCAAAAAGAAAACCCGACCTACATTCTGCGAGGCTATGCCGGAACGGGAAAGACCTCTTTGGTCAAGACCTTGGTAAGGACACTACCTTCACTCGGGATGAAATACATATTGATGGCACCTACCGGGAGAGCGGCCAAGGTGCTCAGCAGCTATACGGGAAAAGATGCCTCCACCATCCATCGCAGAATCTATCAGGCCAAGACCTTCCCGGACGGGAGCATTCGTATTACGCGAGCCGAAAACAAATACAAAAACGCGCTTTTCATCGTAGATGAGGCTTCCATGATTGGAGAAATGAAGGAATTTGGCGAATCAAGTCTGCTTGACGACCTCTTAGGCTATGTCTTCAGCGGCGAAAACTGTAGACTGCTGCTCATTGGCGACACGGCACAACTGCCACCCGTTGGAAGCGCAAAGAGCCCCGCCTTGGACTGCGAATACTTGAAATCCGAGTTTCCGATTACAGCGGCTACCTTTGAGCTGACTGAAGTCAAGCGTCAGGCCTTGGAATCGGGCATTTTATACAATGCGACGGACATACGGCAGCTACTCAGCCAAAATCTCTACGAATACGAGTTGCCTCTCTTTCATCTGCAAGGCTTTGACGACATACAAAAAATTGAGCCAGAGACCTTTGAAGAAATGCTTCATAATGCCTTTGCCAATATGTCGGACAATGAAGCCGTCATCATTTGCAAGTCAAACAAACGCGCCAATATGTTTAACCAAGCCATCCGTGGACGCATCCTCAACATCGAGGGCGAGATTGCCACGGGCGACAAACTGATGGTGGTGAAAAACAACTACTATTGGACGGAAGGCAACGAATCGATGAGCTTCATCGCCAACGGCGATATGGCAGAAATCAGGAAGATCAAGCATTTCGAGGAGATGTATGGTTTCCGTTTTGCCGACGTGGAGCTCAGCTTCACCGACTATCCGGACGCACCCAACTTGGAAGCCAAAATCCTTTTGGACACCTTGAACAGCAACAGCCCTTCGTTGACGGAAGAAGAAAACAAAAAGCTGTTTTCAGCCATCGAGGACGACTATATGGACATCCCCAGCCGTAGGGAACGCTATAAGGAGATGAAGAAAAATCCTTGGTTCAATGCCTTACAGGTAAAATTCGCCTATGCCCTCACCTGCCACAAGACGCAAGGCGGGCAATGGGCGAATGTCTTCATCGATTCATCCTTGAACCAGAAGGAAACGCTCGAGGTGGAAGACCTGCGCTGGCTTTACACTGCTTTGACCCGTGCCCAAGAGCGGGTGTATTTTGTGAATTTCAAGGAAGAGTTCTTTGAATTGTGACATATTTGATGCAATGCAGGACTCCAGTTCATTCTGATTTGCAATCCGAATGCATTGAATATCAGCATTTGTAATGCGAAACAAGCATCTTGTTTGTTGTGTAATCGGATGCTTCGTCGTTCCTCTTCGCAAATCGCAGATTCGACGATGCGAAGCGAGT
>JAEEGL013056511.1_pt1 | contig 25835 bp, 22 predicted proteins | sample 9134231 | NCBI WGS metagenome assembly JAEEGL01 (sample SAMN16246548, study PRJNA631951) | gut metagenome | biome: gut microbiome; feature: rumen; material: fiber-attached | host: Bos | place: Iran: Karaj | collected 2018-10 | reverse complement strand
GGATGCAAAACAAATGGCATTTTCAGGTACAATAAGGAATAACAGTCAGTATGCTTGATATCAACCAAGTATTGAATGACTGTCTAAAGCAATTATCTAAAGAATATGCAATAGAAGAAATTCCGAACTATAATTCTAAAGTATTTATAAAAGTATGGCGAGTTATTCTTGAAGCAAATTTATTTGGAAAATTGGAAGAGGTTGCAGTCAATATTGGTTTCCCTCTTTCGTTTCCTTACATAATGCCTTGGGTGAGTGTGTCTGATGAACGTTTCCGTCTTTTGCCTCACATATCATATCAAACTAGAAAACTTTGTCTTTATGAGAATGATGTAGTATATGATACTCAAAATATATACGGTCTAATTCGTGATAATATAAATAAAACAAGAATTTGGTTGGAGATATATACTAATCGTGACAATAGTGATGAATATTCTAAAGAAATCAAAAGCTATTGGAATCAACAATATGATGGTGAAGATGCAATTGATTCATCTGTTATTATAGTAGGAAATATTCCTAAGGAGACTTGTAAGTTAAAAGCTATTACGTATTCAGAAGAAAAATTATCTGATAGGAAAGAGAAAATAATCAGAGTTGTTTTTTCCGATAATAGTGAAGAAGAAGATACATTTAAATATCTAAAATCAGTATATCATGCTATTGATTTTGAAATCATATTTATAGCATCGATGACTATACCCAATGCACCACCATATATAATTACAGGAAAGGATATAAATGATTGGATAGGAGATATAGCAGATAAAGAAAAGGTACAACAATATATCAATTCAAATTATAGTGGAATACTTTTATTTCCAATAGGATTAGAAAATGCTTGTGGTGGGATCATTATTCCAAAGCAAAATACCAAACGAAATGGCTTTAGAAAAGATGCATTGAAAGCATATTATACATTGACTGGTCCATTTTGGGGAGATAAAAATAAGAAATTAAAAAGAGTATTCGCTCAATCATATACAAAACACCGTATTGCTGAACGAACTGCTGGGAAAATGATGGAACAAAAGTGTTTTCTTGTAGCAGGACTGGGTAGTGTGGGAAGTAATCTTTGCTACTACTTAAATGGATATAATAATGCAAAATTCACTCTTGTAGATTCTGAAGAATTAACATTAGACAATATTGGACGACATCTTCTAGGATTTGATTATTTAAGACAAAATAAAGCAAAAGCTGTTGCCCATTATTTGAAATCATATCGGCCAGATCGATGTATTATTTCAAAAGATACATATTTGCAGACTCTTCAAGACGAAATATTCTCAGATGTAAATACATTATTTATTTGTACAGGTGATTTGATATCGGAACAATGGTTGTTATCGGGAATGATTAATGGAATAATCGAAGTTCCAGCATTTATTCTCTGGCTTGAACCATATGGTATTTCAGGAATCATGATTTATGTGAATCCTAAGGATAAATCCTCTTTGAATAAATTAAGCTCGACGGTAAATAATGGTTTTTTTGATTATTGTCTTATTTCCAAAGATGAATATGAAAATGCTGATAAACTAATCAGGCAGGAAGCCGGGTGCAATGGAAAATATGCATTGTATTCAGCCAATGATGTAACAATGTTTCTTTCCGCGATGTTTCAGCATATCGACTATTTAATATCTTCAGATTCTGAATCTAGATGTTATCGATGGATAGGAAACATAGAAATTGCAGAAGAAAGAAAAATAAAGTTGACATCAAAAGAATCGCTAGTGAAAAACATAGTACAAGAACTGGAGATATAAATATCACAAAATGTCGTTTTGAAATCAAGAAAGATGTCATTGATTATTTATGTAGTATTAAACAAAATGGTGGAAATGAACTATGTGGAATATTGACTGGGTCACAGATCAGAGAAAATGTATTTAGAATAAGTAAGGCATCACAACCATGTGTAAAAAGTCATTCTCGATTCACGTGTAATAGAGATGCATTGTTAGCAAATTCATTTATAAAAGAAGATTATGAGAATTCAAATCATACAAGAGTTTATATAGGTGAATGGCATACGCATTCAGAACAAAATCCAAAGCCATCATCAATTGATTGTAATTCAATTATAATGAATTATAAGACTTCAAAATTGGTAATTCCTATTTTGATTATGATTATTGTTGGAACGATAGGATTTCATATAAGTATATATGATGGAAAAGCATTTTATATTATTAAACCGTTTATAATTTAAGAATAATTGTAATTTGTTTATTTTGTAATATTATGGGATATTTTTCAGACATAATAAAAGATGAAGTTTGGAATAAAGCTAAGATTGTTAAGGGCTATAATTCTAGAATATGGAGACAAGATTTAGTTGGCGCTTGGATTAAATATGATCAATATGGTGAGCAATCAAAATATGGTTGGGAAATTGATCATCTTAGACCTGCATCTCAAGGAGGATCAGATGATATAAGCAATTTAAATGCTTTACATTGGAGAAATAATTTACGAAAATCAAATGATTATCCCATATTTTTTTCAGAATTAATAGCAGATGGTAATAGAAATATTGAAGAAGAAAAGCGATGGCAAATCAAAATAAACAACAACAGCGGAAACGAGGAGAGCAACAGCAGCAACAGCAGCAACAGCAACCAATAACAGAAATATCATCACCAATTGGTAAAAAAAAATATCGAATAAGGTTTTATTGGTATGATTGTATATTCATTTTAGCAATAATTTGTTTTGCAATATTATTTGCGTTACATCAGAATTATGATATATCTCAATCAATTGAAAGTAATGTTTGGGGACAATATGGGAGTTTCATAGGAGGATTAATAGGAACTATTATTTCATATTTTGGCATTAAATTATTGGTTGAAACGTTAAATGCTCAAATTGAATCAAATCAAAAATTAACTGAAGCAAACATAACTGCATTAGAAGATAGTATAAACAATAGAAGGGTTTCTATATTACAATTATTTGATAATAATTTTAATACATTGTTAAAATTATATGAGGAAACAATTAGTTCATATAAGTTTGAAAATAGTAATGGACGTATTGCTCTACATAAGATAGTGAATAATTTTCGAGAACAATCTCATCTTCCAGCAAATATACAATCTAGTAAATATCAAGAAAAGGTGTTAATTTCAACAAATAATTTTAATAAATTATTTTATTCAAAATATAGAGACGTTGCTTCTGTTCATTTTAGAGCATTATACCAAATTTACCAATTAATCAGAGAATCAGAGATTGATGAAGGAAAAAAAGTATTATATGCTAAAATGATGAGAAGTCAATTAACAGAAGATGAACTAATTTTATTAAGATATAATTGTCTTTGTCAATATGGCGAGAAAATGCAAATAAATATAAATAGATTCAATTTATTAAAACATTTACCAATATTAAATATATCAGAATTTTCTTTATGGAGAGAGAGTTTGGAAAATGAGACAAATATTAATTGTTTTGATAATTTTTTTGTGACTTTAAAAAAGAAAATTAAAGACTTACTATTATCATCAACAAAAAATAAAGATAATATTGTATTTAAGAAATATAAAATTGATTTAGAACTAGAAAATGAAAAGCGAAAATTGTGTGTATATTTAACTAAATTTATAAATAAAACTTCATCTTGGTCAGAAGATGTTGTATTGGATAATATAACTGAAAAAAAGAATTTAGAAAATATTCTTAAGGATTTCTTTTTCGAAATTTTTGTTTTTTCAAACTTTGAAGTATTTAATACATATAAAGATTTAAATATAGATTATTCATTTGAACAAGTTAAAAGAGACAACACAGAGATTTCAAAATTTTATATAAATAACAAAAATAATTATAAATTAATAATAACTGCACTACAAAACATTGATCCTACTGCATAAGAAATGTTATTGTTAAAACTATGTATTCCAAATACTTCAAACGTATTCTGGACTTTTTCCTTGCGCTCTGTGCCATAATTATTCTCTCGCCGATACTATTAGTCACAGCGATTTTGGTGAGAATTATGTTAGGAAGTCCTGTCCTTTTTAAACAGGACAGACCTGGTCTTTATGGTAAAATATTCGGAATGTACAAGTTCCGTTCCATGCTGCCGCCGCAGACGAGGGACGGTAAGGTGCTTACCGACAATGAACGTCTGGAGTGTCTCAAAAATGGTATTGATGTGCTTTCTGATGAAGAACGTCTGACGAAATTCGGTCGTCTTCTGCGAGCGACCAGTTTGGATGAACTGCCGGAGCTATTCAATATTTTGAAAGGCGACATGAGTTTCGTCGGTCCACGTCCGTTGGCGACCATCTATCTTCCATATTACACGGAAGAGGAGATGCATCGACATGATGTCCGGCCGGGCTTGACCGGCCTTGCGCAGGTACATGGAAGAAATTCCGCTTCTTGGGCAAAACGGTTTGAATATGATATAGAATATGTAAAGAATGTCACGTTATTGAATGATATAAAAATTATCTTCAAGACGGTATCAGTCGTGTTCATCCGTGAAGGAATTGCGCAAGGAACGGAACGGCCGGAGCCATTCAATGTCGTCAGACAGAAAGAATGGGATGATCAGAAACAAACAGAAAAAAATCAGAAGGAAATGACAAAATGAAAAAAGTCATCATCTTCGGAGCCACGGGAAATGTCGGTTCATATTCAACAAAATATGCGGCCGAATTCTTCAAAGATAAAGGTTATGAAGTCATTGCATCTGGAAGACGGAATACGAATGTGTTCGACCAATTTGGTGTTAAGTTCGTGCAAGTTGACATGCTGAACAAGGAGGATTTCAATCGCCTTCCACAGGAAGATGTTCATGCCGTTATTCTTCTTGCTGCTACCATACCATCTTATATGTCTGATTACAGTGGCGAGAAATATCTGCAGACGAACATCATGGGAACATTCAATGTCCTGGAATACTGCCGGCGTGTGAAGGTGGATCGCATCCTGTTCAGCCAGACGGTGTTTGACATTTCATTATATGCAGCGGACGATCCTAGCGCTATTCTGAAGCCTGATTTGCCGCCATACTTCAGTTACAGCGGCGACCATGCTGTCTATGTTATTTCCAAGAACACGGCAATAGAACTTCTAAAACACTACTATGCTGAATATGGTCTGAAGTATTTCGTGTTCCGATTCCCGACTATTTATGAATACAGTACGTTCCAATATTATTATCCCAACGGTGTCAAGACCATGAGACCGTTGTACAAGCAGATCAATCGCGCAAAGAACAGTGAGCCGCTAGAACTATGGGGCGATCCTGATTATGCAAAGGACATGGTCCATGTATATGACTGTGCGCAAATGCTTTGCAAAGCAGTGTTGGTCAATCGTGATAACGGATTCTACAATGTGGGTACTGGCATTCCAGTCACCTTACGCGAACAATGCCAGGCAATCATCGACGTCTTTTCACCGAAAGATCATCCGTCTGTCATTGAATACCATCCTGGCAAGAGTGGTGGCGGTTTCCTGATGGACATCACAAACGCCAAGGAAGAACTTGGATATGAGCCTGTCATGGATGTCCATAAGTTATTTGAGGACTATAAGTACGAAGCGCAGTTCAACCGTTTCAAATCGCTTCGTGGAGAATAACACATGATGCGTGAAATCGGCAGTGAGTTCTGGGATGTTCCGACCTGTTATGATCGAAATTTCCTGTTCACTGAATCACCGCATTGGTTCCTTTCAGGCCGTTCCGCGCTGAAGGCTATTATCGCAGACATTCAACAGGGAGACAAACAGGTCAATTCCATTTCACTACCGTCATGGTGTTGTGACAGTATCATCCGTCCATTTCTTGAAGTTGGCATTGAGGTGACATTCTATCCAGTTTTTGGAGTGGAGCAACATCTAGAAAACATCACGACTGATGCCGTATTGCTGATGGACTTCTTCGGCTATACTGGATACAGTCATCTTGATAATTATAGTGGCGTTGTCATTCGAGATATAACGCACTCTCTGTTTTCAAAGCAGTATGATGATGCTGATTATTATTGCGGCAGCCTGCGAAAATGGGCAGGATTCTATACAGGCGGCTATGCATGGGGCCTCAAAAATCCGTTACCACAACTTCCAGAGAATCCAGAATATGTCCGTTTGAGGCGTGAGGCCATGGAGGCCAAGAAGTCCTACATGGAAGGAACATCTGATTCAAAGGACTTTCTGAAGACATTTGCGCAAGCAGAAGACATGCTTGACCATTGTGGCATTGAAGGGATGGACAAACAAGACCATGACTGGGTACGTACACTTAATGTCAAATTCATTCGTGATTGTCGTCGATACAATGCATCCATTCTCTTAGAAGCTTTTGAACGTATTGTAATTTTCAAGGATTTCAAAGATTGTGACTGCCCCATGTTCGTGCCTATCCTGGTTCCACATGGCCTTCGCGACAATCTGAGAAAGTATTTGATAGGCCATCAAATCTACTGTCCAGTCCATTGGCCTGTCACCGAATACCATCATCTGACAGCTGAAGAGCGATTCATTTATAACAATGAACTGAGCCTGGTCTGCGACCAGCGATATGACGGTGATGACATGCATCGCCTCATCGATACGATATACGAGTTTCTTAAAAAGTAATCATGTTGACTGTCTATACATTGGAACAAGCCGACCAATGGGATGCCATTGTCCGCACGTTCAAGAATTACGATGTCTATTGGCTGAGCGGCTATGTGAAGGCGTTCAAGCTCCATGGCGACGGTGAACCGCTGCTTTTCCATTACGAAGATGAAAAAGTCCGTGGAATCAATGTCGTCATGAAACGGGATGTGGCGGATGATCCACATTTCAAAGGGACATTGGAACATGGACGGTTCTTCGATTTCTCGTCGCCGTACGGTTATGGCGGGTGGCTGATTGAAGGAGATGAACGGTCGGAGTTGTTCAAAGTATATGAACACTGGTGTGAGAAGCATGGCATCATCAGTGAATTTGTAAGATTCCATCCAGTCATTGCCAACCATGCCTGGGCGGATGCGTATGAAGTCGTGCCATTGGGGCAGACGGTAGCCATGGATCTTTCATCGCCTGAAGTGATCTGGGCGAACATCATCAGCAAGAACCGCAACATGATCCGCAAGGCGCAGAAGAGCGGAATCAAAATCTACAACGGACGATTTCCGGACATCTACCATGTCTTTCGTGATATCTACAATGGCACGATGGACAAGGATCATGCGGAGGCGTATTATTATTTCAACGAGCAGTTTTATGAAAGTGTCCTGAATGATCTGCCGCAGAATGCGCAGGTGTTCTACGCGGATCTGGACGGAAAGGTGATCGCCGCATCCATCATGCTGGCGACCAATGGGCGGATGAACTACCATCTGTCCGGATCGTTGAAAGACTACGCTTGTCTTGCCCCGACGAATCTGCTCCTCTATGAAGCGGCCTTGTGGGGATGCTCGAACAACTGCCAGACTCTGTATCTTGGCGGTGGTGTCGGCAGCGGGGAGGATAGCCTCTTCAAGTTCAAACGGTCATTTTATCGTGGTGATGACTTGTATCGTTTCTATATTGGCAAGAAAATTTTCATGTATGAAAAATATGAAAATTTGGTTGACATGAGAAGAGAGAAAACACAGAGTTCCTACTTCCCAATGTATAGGGGTGAATGATTTTTCTATATTGATTAGTTAATCATTTGAAAAACGTTCGTATTTTTATTGATAATAATACAAAATTTATTAAAATGCATATTATAACTTTTGACATTGAGGAATGGTACATAGAGAAAACATTCCACAGTGGGCGTTTTGAACGATATGCTTTATTTGATAGAACGTTGGATAATTGTCTTCAAGCATTTTCTGATGCTGGTATAACAGCTACTTTCTTCTGTTTGGGGCAAATGGCTACACATTTTCCTAAAGTAGTTAAGAGAATTTTGGAATGTGGACATGAAATCGGCTGTCATTCCAATGTCCATGCTTGGCTTGATAAAATGACGCAAGTTGAATGTCGTGACGATACGCGGATAGCTGTAGATTCATTAGAACAATGTACAGGTAAGAAAATTAAAAGCTATCGAGCTCCAGCATTTTCGATAACTAGAAAGAATCCATGGTTATTTGAAATTCTTGTTGAGAATGGTATTGAAATGGATGCATCTGTATTTCCTGCTGAACGCGATTTTGGAGGCTTTCCAGAATTCAATTCAACAACACCTGCAATTATATCCTACAATGGATTTTCCATAAAAGAATTTCCTGTCTGTCCTATTAATATTTTTGGCCGACAGATTGTCTATTCAGGGGGAGGATATTTTAGATTCTTTCCAGAAATATATATAAAATATAAACTGAATCATTCAGAGTATGCGATGATGTATTTCCATATTAGTGATCTTGCTGCGATAAAATCGAAATTTTTATCAAGAAAATCATATGAAGAATACTATAAGGAAGATGGATTATTTTTTAGAAGATGTAAAAGATATTTTAAAGATAATTTTACATTTGGAAATACAATTGATAAGTTTAAAATAATTATTAAAAATAATAATTTTATAAATTTAGAAACGGCAGATAAATTAATTGATTGGAATATGATAAATATTATAAATTTATAAAAAATATTTAAAGTAAATATAAAATGCAAATTTCGAAAAAATCAAGTGTTGTTGCTATGACTATAGCATCAGCTGCAAGTTTAGCTGTAAATTTTATATCTAATATATTGTTTGCTAGGCTACTTTCTGTTAATGATATCGGTACATACAGACAGACAATATTAGTATTTCAAATAGTTACTCCACTAATTACTTTAGGTATACCCAATGCATTGTATTATTTTTTGACGAAAAATGAATATAAAGAAAATGAAAAGAAGATATTGATTTCAAATATTACTATATTGTTTGTTCCTGCTATAATATTTAGTATATTTATAACATTTGGAGGAAATATATTCTTTGCAAGTAAATTTAATAATCCATTTTTAAAACAAACACTACTTTGGCAAATACCACGTCCTATGTTGACAATTCCATTTTTAGGAATTACATCGATATTAATAATACACAATAAAGCTTATATTTCATCTTTGTATTCAATATTAAGTAGTATATTTACTGTTATGTTATGTTTATCTGCTTGTTATTATTCTAGAAGTTATGATTTACCATTAAAATTTGGTGTTATTGCGAATTGTATAACATTACCAATATTATTATGGATTGTATTTAAAGATACAACAGGGAAAATAAATTATATACCTGATTTTAAATTAATGAAAGAAATGTTTTGTTATGGAATTCCTATGGGGATATCATTAATGCTTGGAACTATTCTCCAGCAATTTAATTCTGTTATTGTATCAAGTATGGGAACACCCTCGGAATATGCTATATATTCAACAGGAGCACGAGAAATACCATTTTTAGGTCATATAACAAGTGCTGTTACTACTGTAATCCTTGCAGATATGTCAATAAAATGTAATGATGGAAATTATAAAGATGCAGTTGAAATATTTCGTAAATCAGTTCATTATCTTTCTTTTATAATGTTTCCTGCAGCTGTCTTTTTTTTATTCTATTCTAAAGAGTTTATAGTTTCGCTATACACAATAAAATACGAGAAGAGTATTATTTATTCTCAAATATATATATTGTTATTACCATTAAGAATTGCTCATTATTCATCAGGGTTCTTAGCTTTAGGAAAAACAAAGGCAATTATGTATCGATCGATAGGAACTGTTATTATTGGAATTAGTTTTTGTATTATAGGAATGTATTGGAAAGGTAGTATTGGAGCATGTATAGGAATGGTACTAACAAATTATTTATGGGAAATTCCATATAATTTAATAGGGTTATCAAGAGGTTTTCATTGTTCAATTACTCAATTAATACCAATTAAAAAAATATTTGTTGTTTTAATGATTTCATTATGTTCAATATTAACTGGATTTATAATTCGAAAATTAAATTTGCCGCCTTTTCTCGTATTTTTGATTGGTGGTTTCTTTTTCTTTAGTATTTATGGATTGTTAGGGATATATTTTATTCCTGAAATGCAAAATATATTTTATCTTTTGTTAAACAAAATGAATATTCAATTAAAAAGAATTTGATTCTAATGTGCATTTTTTCAAAGTTATATTGGTTTTATATCTTCACAAAGACATTTATACGAGTTAAAACTGGTTCAAAATGTATAATAGGGAAAAAAGTAAAAATAAAGAATTGTAAAATATATCTTTTAAATAATAGCATTTTAGAAATAAAAGATGGATCATATTTGGATAATATTTATATATATATAAATAACGGAGAATGTATTATTGGAGAAAATGCAATTCTACAATCAAATACAAATAAATCATTAATTAATATAGATCAGGGAAGTTTTAGAATAGGACATCATTCAAGTATTTCAGCTAAAAGGGTATGGATAAGATTTAATGGAAGACTCACAATAGGAAATTATACTAACATAAATTCAGGTTCAGAAATTAGATGTGATGAAGAGATAAAAATTGGAAATTATAATCAAATAAGCTATAATGTTAATATATGGGATACAAATACGCACAATATATTGACAAAAGATGAAAGAAGACAATTAACTGAATTTTATTATCCATATTTTGGTAAAGAATTAAAAAAACCTAAAACAAAACGTATTACTATTGGTGATGATTGTTGGATTGGACAAAATGTATCAATATTGAAGGGTACAGAGATAGGCAATGAAGTTATAGTTGGTTATAATTGCATAATATCAAATAAAAGTATTATTGATAATAAGACTGTTGTAAGTGATATAAATTTAAAATTATATGATAACAATATTTGAATATATTAAAAGATTAATAATTTTTTTTAAAAAAATTCATGTTGTAGGTACAGATAATAGAATAAATATATTATCTAAAAAAAAGAAAAATTTTAAAATTAAAATTTTAGGAAATAATAATATAGTTGATATAGGAAAAGATTGTTTATTATCTAATACAAAAATCATAATAGATGGATCAAATAATAAAATAGTTATAGAAAATAATGTACGATTTTGGGGACCGTGCAAAATTTATTTATATGGAAATTCTATATTACATATTAAATCAAATACAGGTGTTAGAGGAGTAGAATTTAATTTAAATAATGCTAATATTATTGTTGGAGAACAATGCATGTTTGGATATGGAATATTATTAAGAAATCATGATTCACATAAAGTGATTGATTTAAAAAATAATATCATAACAAATCATCCCAAAGATATAATTTTAGGGAAACATATTTGGATTGCACAGAATGTAACAATATTAAAAGGAAGTAGTATTGGAGATAATTCAATTATTGGATTAGGTTCTGTAGTGACAAAAGGTTGCAGCTCGGGATCAATTCTTGCTGGTAATCCGGCAAAAGTAGTAAAAGAAAATATATCTTGGGAGTATTAACTATGAATGTTTCAGTTATTATCCCGATATATAATGTAAATAAGTATATAGATAGAGGATTAAAAAATATATTATCACAAACTTATTCAGACTATGAAGTGATATTAGTTGATGATAATTCAAAAGACAATAGCTTAGAAATTTGTAAAAAATGGGAACATATTGATAAAAGGATTAAAGTATTACATCAAAGTAATACAGGAGCTGGAGGTGCTAGAAATTTAGGTATAGAACATGCATCAGGAGAATATATATATTTTTTTGATATTGATGATGAGTTATCACCTAAAACACTTGAATATAATGTTTATATAATGGAAAAATATAAAGTTGATTATATTTTATTTGGTTATAAGACTATTGACATATTAAATAAGACTGAAAACATAATAGATTTTCCTGAAACAATAATAGATAGTAATAAATCATTACGTGATATATTTATTGAACAATTTATATTGAAGATTAATGGTTTTCCTTGGAATAAATTTTATAGAAAATCTTTTTTAAATAAGTATAACATTAGATATGAAAATTTAAGAATTCAACAGGATGAAGTATTTAACTTAAATTTATATAAATATTTAGAAAAAGCATATATATCTCAAAAGGTTTTATATAAATATTATATATATAATAAAGGTAATACAAGATCAAACTTTATTTCAGATAGATTTGATATTTACATGTCAGTTAGAAGACATTTTGAATCATTAATAAATTTTTGGTCTCTTAATGATAATAATATTTTAACTGATTATTTAAATAAAAGATTTTATAATAATATATTACAATGCCTTTTTTTTAATATGTTTCATAAAAATTGCAGTTGGAGTAATAATCAAAGAGCTTATGAAATAAATAGAATACTAAAAGAAAAATGGACTAATGATGCCTTGGAATATTCAAAATTGCATTATAATAATATTGAACACAGAATATATAGGAATGCAATATATAGTCGTAAAATATGGAAATTAAAAATAGTATATTATATACATTCATTTTTTAAATACATTTATCACATTTTAAAAAATACTAAATAATACAAATATAATATATTATTGATCACTACTGTCTGGTTAAATTGGAAATGGTAGTCATATAACGAATTAAGAATCAATAAGTTAGATGCAATTTTGTGAGCACGATGATTTGAAAATTTTTATCTGAGAAAACCAAAAATGAAAAGCCTATACATATGTATGTAGATAACATACATAATCAGAGAGCTTTGTTTTGATTGTATTTTTGACTCAAAATAAATTTTGTTGAAATTTAACCGGACACAAGTAATTATTGATAATAAAAATATTGTTATATAAATATGAAAAAAATATTTATTGCTATTCATTATATGAAAATTGGAGGTGCAGAAAGAGCTCTTCTTGGATTGTTAAATTCTTTTGATACGAAAGAATATAATATTGATCTTTTTATTTATTATCATAATGGTGAATTTATGAATTTAATACCTAAAAAGATTAATATACTACCAGAAAATAGAGCATATTCAATGATAGAAAAACCTATAAAAGAAGTTATTATAAGTGGATTTATAAAAATAGCAATAGCTAGATTATTAGGTAAATTTAGAACATTTATATATAAATTATCACATCCATCATTTAATGAAACTTCAACAGATTCATTTATTGGGAAATTTGTATCATTAGTTCTTCCTAATATTCCAGGAAAATATGATTTAGCAATATCATTTCTTACTCCTCATAATTATGTTCTTGATCATGTTAAAGCATTAAAAAAAATTGCATGGATTCATACAGATTATAGAAGTATGCATGTAAATAGAAAACATGATTTGAAGATATGGGGACAATATGATTATATTGCTTCTATTTCTGATGATGTTACATTAAGTTTTATTTCTGTATTTCCTGAACTTAAAAACAAAATTATTCTAATAAAAAATATACTTTCACCTTCATCTATTAGAGAACAAGCAAAGATGAAAGTAGTAAAAAATGAAATGCCAAATGAAATAAATATTATAAGGATTTTGACTGTTGGTAGATTTACTTCTCAAAAAAATTTTGATAATATTCCTGATATATGTCATCGTATTAATAAAATTTTGAAAGATCAAAATTTAAAAAATAAATATCAAGTTAAGTGGTATATAATAGGATACGGTCCAGATGAAAATCTTATAAAGGCGAAAATTGTTGAATCAAAAGAAATGAACTCTGTAAAAATACTTGGAAAAAAGATTAATCCATATCCATATATTCAAGAATGTGATATATATGTTCAGCCATCAAGATATGAAGGTAATTGTGTAGCAGTAAGAGAAGCACAGATATTAGGAAAACCTGTAATAATAACAAATTATGTTACAGCAACTAGTCAAATTAAAAATGGAAAAGATGGTATTATAGTAGATCTTGATAATCAATCTTGTGCCGAGGGAATTGTAAAATTTATAAATGACAAAGATATTCAAAATAAAATAATATCTAATTGTAAATTAGCAAATTTTGGAAATGAAGAAGAAGTTCAAAAAATTTATGAAATTATAAATAAAAAATAATTTTTAAGATTTTTTAAATATCGTTAAAATTTCTATTTTATTATAAAAATTTATTAATGGGAAAAAAAAATGGATTTTTCATATCTAAAATTAATTATTTGGGATTTAGATGAGACATTTTGGCATGGTACAATATCTGATGGGAAAGTAGAAATTGATGAGTCAAACATAAAATTATTAAAAAATTGTATAGATTCAGGTGTTATGTGTTCAATTTGTTCGAAAAATGATGAACAGATAGTAATAGACGAGTTAAATAAAAATGGAATAAATGAATATTTTGTTTTTAAATCTATTAACTGGACTGCAAAGGGTAGCCGTGTTTCAGAAATTATAAAAGAAATGCAACTTAGACCCGAAAATGTATTATTTATTGATGATAATGCGTCGAATAGGAATGAAGTATTAGCTAATAATCCCAAAATACATGTTGCCAATATAGAAATTTTTGATAATTTAAATGAATATATAAACAAATTAGAAAAAAAAGATACAGAACATAAACGTCTTAAACAATATAAAATATTAGAAACAAAGAAAAAATTTAAAGCTTCAATAGGTTCTAATGAAGAATTTCTTATAAGAAGTAATATTAAAGTAAATATAAAATACGATTGTATAGAGAATATAACACGAATTCATGAATTACTTTTACGTGCTAATCAATTAAATTTTACAAAAGTAAGAAATACAAAAGAAGAACTACTATCATTGATAAATGATTCTGAAATAAAAAGTGGATATATAGAAGTAACTGATAATTTTGGTGATTATGGAATAGTTGGTTTTTATGCAATCAAGAATGATTCATTAATACATTTTGTATTCAGTTGTAGAACATTAGGAATGGGTATAGAGCAATATGTATATAAATATTTAGGATGTCCTAATTTAAATGTTATTGGAGATGTTGTATCAGATGTTACAACTCCTAATGTAACATGGATTAATCAAGATATAATAAATGCAAATTTTTCGAAAGAGACATTATGCAATAAAAAAATAATTTTTAAGGGGCCTTGTGATATGTCACAAATGTTTTCATATATACAAGAAACTCCAGAATTCATAACTGAATTTACTTATATAAGTAAAAATGGAGTTTTAATGGAAGCTAGAAATCATACGACTCAAATATTAAATTGTTATAATTTATCGACAACAGATAAAAATAGACTTTGTGATATTCTACCATTTTGTGATAATGATTTTTTCCAAACAAAATTATTTGATAATGATATCTCATTTGCAGTAATTAGTATGTTTAATGATGGAAATCTAGGGTTATACAGAGAAAAATCAACGGGTATATTAATTCCCTTTGGTGAATACATTAATGATTTAACAAATGAGAAAAATTGGGATGATATTATAAATAGAAAATGCTTTACTGCAAATTATACATTCAATAAAGAACAATTATCGTTTATCAAGAAAAATTTTGAATTTATTGGAAGACTATCTCAAGAACAAACTATTGAAAATTGCAAAAAAATATTAAAACTTCTATCAACTCAAGTAATATTAATACTAAATATAGGTAGTGAAATTCCATATTTAAATAATAAACAGAAAGCATATTCTGATAGACATGAATATAATAAAAAATTAAATTTATTACTAAAAAAATGGGCTTTAGAAGAATCAAGAATTAAATTTCTAAATTTAAACGAGTTTATAACAGGACAAGATTCATTTACAAACAATATAAATCATTTTAAAAGAGACATATATTTTAAATTAGCAAATAAACTTGTAGAAATTATACGTGAAAATGGAGGAGTAATTAATAGATATTCAAAAATCGGTCAATATATAAACAGAATTTATAAGGGAATTAAAAGAAGAATATTCAAAATAATTTAATAAATTTATTTATATTAATCCATAAATAAATTTAAATATTTAATGTTTTAATAATTAATATAATAAAATACATGATTCCAAAAGTCATTCATTATTGCTGGTTTGGTCGTAATCCGCTTCCAAAATCAGCGCTAAAGTGCATTGATAGTTGGAAGAAATTCTTTCCCGATTATGAAATCAAGGAGTGGAACGAGGATAACTTCGATATCAATGCGATTCCCTATACTAGAGAGGCATATGAGGAGAAAAAGTATGCTTTCGTCAGCGACTACGCAAGATTTAAGATTCTTTATGAAAATGGAGGAATTTATTTTGACACAGATGTCAAGGTCATCAAGCCATTTGATAAAATTATTGTAAGAGGCGCATTCATGGGGCGTGAGGCGGGAGCTTATCTAAGAAATATCTGCAATTATCAAGGTGAAGGTCTAGCGGTGGCTCCAGGCCTTGGCCTTGGAGTGAATCCAGGCCACCCGATTTATAAAGAGTTTCTTGAACTGTATGACAACCTTTCATTCAGGAAACAAGACGGTTCACTGAACATTAAGACAATTGTCAGCTACACGTCTGAGGTTCTTGTAAAACATGGGCTAAGCGATGACAATCAACATCCACAGAACATAGATGGTATCTGGATTTATCCAGCGGAAGTCTTCTGCCCTATGGATCATACAAAAGGATATAAAATTACTATTACAGAAAATACCGTAAGTATACATCTTTATGATAGTTCATGGAATAGTAATAATATTTTTAGTTTTTATGTAAAAAAAATAAAAAAAATATTAAAACGGAATTTAAAGCTATATGATATTGTATTTTATATTAAAAACAAGTTAAATTAATATTTTATGATTCCAGCCCAATATTATAAGCCAATATATCTTTTTATTATAACAATTTTGAGTATTTATAGCTTTTTAAATATTCAAAATCTGATGGAAACAAATTTTAATAAATGTAAACAAGAAAAACAGTATTCATCTATTTTTCTGACTGTCTTTATGATACTTTTTATTGGAATGCGGCCAATCAGTGGACGATATTTTATGGATATGGGAGGAACTGCTAACATGTGGAATTGGTGGAGTCAAGGAGATGTCTATAGTTTTCAATGGCATTATGGAAATAAAATATATGATAATTTACGAGCATTTATGTCAACATATGGAATGCGAGTAGAATTATTCTTTTTCATTATTTCCACAATATACTTCTCTTGTATTTATATATCTTGTAAAAAGCTATTTCCACAATATACTTTTTTTGCAATGCTTGTTTATTTAATTGCTTTTTCGACATTTTCATATGCAACAAATGGCATAAAAGCAGGGGCCGCCGCAGCATTGTTCCTCATAGTATTAGCATTTTATGATAATTATAAAATATTTATACCATTCATTCTATTATCTTGGGGGTTTCATCATTCAATGGTTATGGTAGTAGTAAGTTTTATTTGTGTTTTTATTTGGAGAAAAAGTAAATTTTATTTTATTCTATGGGTGATTACATTAATATTGTCTGCTTTACACTTTACTTATTTTCAAAAGTTATTTGCAAGTTTAGATGATGCAGGAGAAGCGTATCTGATAGGACAATTACATGGAAAAGGATTCAGATGGGATTTTATAGCATATAGTGTTATACCAGTTATTATAGGATATTATAAGATTTATATAGAAAAAATTGAATTAGAACAATATACTATTTTATTAAATTTCTATTTATTAACTAACAGTATTTGGATGTTATGTATGTATGCAGAGTTCACAAACAGAATTGCTTATCTTTCTTGGTTTATACATCCATGGGTTATGATTTACCCATTTCTTAATGAGAAAATTTCGGCTTTACAAATTAGAAATGTTAAATATTTAGCAATAGGCCATTTAATTTTTAATTTATTTTTATTATTAATTTATTGGTAGTAATATGAAAATTTCTGTCATCATGGGTATATATAATTGTGCAACTACACTACAGGAAGCATTGGATTCCTTATATGCACAGACATTTCAGGATTATGAGATTATATTATGTGATGATGGATCTTCTGACAATACTTATGAAATTGCTAAAACTAATGTCAATAAACATCCAAATATCAAATTAATTCGAAATAAACTAAATTGCGGTTTAAATATAACACTAAATAATTGCCTCAAAATTGCTGAAGGTGAGTATATTGCAAGGATGGATGGAGATGACATTAGTCATCCTACACGCTTTGAAAAAGAGGTAAAATTCTTAGATGAACATCCTGAATATGCTGTTGTAAGTTGTCCAATGATATATTTTAATGAGTATGGTGAATTTGCAAGAGGAAAAGCAATTCAACAACCCAAAATTAAAGATTTTGAAATTGATACTCCATTTTGTCATGCACCTTGCATGGTGAGAAAGTCTGTATATAATGAAGTTGGAGGATATACAGAATCAAAATGGCTAATCCGACATGAAGATTATAATTTATGGACAAAGATTTATGCAAAAGGATATAAAGGCTATAATCTTTCTGAACATTTATATTCTATGAGAGATGATAATAAAGCTTTTAAAAGAAGAACAATTAAAGGTAGATTAAATTGTATATATTCAAATTGGATAGCATATAGAACATTACATTTATCGTCAATTTGGTTTTTTAAAAGTATTGTTATATCATTTATAAAAATTATTATGCCAAGTTTTTTATATAAAATAATTCATGAAAATCGGTAAATATTAAAGTAATTAATTTATAAAAATAGAAAACAATATATGTATAATTTTTTAATTAGTATAATTATACCTGTGTATAATGCTGAAAAATATTTATCTGAATGCATTGACTCTGTTATCAATCAAACATTAAAAGATATAGAAATAATTTGTATTGATGATGGAAGTTCTGATTCATCTAATTCTATATTAAAAAAATATTGTAATAATGATTCAAGAATTAAAATAATAACTACTGAAAATCAAGGAGTTTCTGCTGCTAGAAATCTTGGCATTGAAATAGCAAGTGGTGAATATATAATGTTTGTAGATAGTGATGATTGGATTGATATTAATACATGTGAAGAAATGTATAATAATATCAAATTCAATAATGTTGATGCATGTATGTGTGACAGATTTAAAGAATATGGGAAATGGGTAGAACGCTCTCACTGTTTCACTAATGACAAGATTTTATTTAACCCAAAAGAAATACATGATAATATTATTCGTAGGCTTATCGGCCCCATTAATGAAGAATTAAAAATACCTTATAGAATGGATCGATTAGCATGTGTTGTCGGTCAATTATTTAAAACAGAAATATGTAAAAAAATCAAATTTGAATCAATTACATCATCAGAAGATTTATTATTTCAATTAGAATATTATAGTAAAGTTAAAACATTTTCTTTTGTAGATAAACCTTTTTATCATTATAGAAAATACAATTCAGATTCAACAACACATAATTATCAAATTAATTTAATAAAACAACGATTTTTTTTGTTGGGTAAAATAAAAAAATTTATTAATATATACAATTATGATAATTACTTGATTGCATATTATAATAGAGTATCAATCAGTTTGATTGCTATGGGTATTAATGAAGTACGTTCAAATATAGGATGTTTAAAACAAATAAAAAATTTAAAAAATGTATTAAAAAATAATGAAATAATAATTGCATTAAAAGAATTAAAAATATCCTATATGCCTTTATATTGGAAAATATTTTTTATACTATGTAAGAAAAGATTAACATTATGTTGGTTCATATTATTAAAAATAATGAATTTTATTACTTATATTAGACTCAAATATTCTAAAAAATGAAAACAATTTTGGAAATCATTAATCTTGAAAGTTCTGCTGAGAATTTTATAGGTGACCAATTATCTTATTTTCAAAAAAATGGACATTTCGCAGTGCATTTGATATGTTCTCCAGATGAAAGATTGATAAATTTTGCAAAAGAACAAGGAGTAAAATACAAAGCAATACAGTTAAAAAGACAAATTGATCTTTTTCAAGACATAAAATCTTTTATTCAAATTTGTAAATACATATATAATAATAAAATTGATATTATCATATGCCATCAAGCAAAAGCACGAACACTTGCGATTCCAGCTTCATGGTTCATGCGAGTTAAACATAGAATAATTTTTGCTCATGGAGTGCTTCATGAAACAATGCATGGGCTAAAACGCCGTTTAATCCTTTTGAACGATCAGATACTTGGACGGATGGCAACAAATGTGATCTGTGTAAGTAAGCATGTAATGAATATAAGAAGAGAAGATAATATTGATAGTCCGGAAAAACAGATTATTATTGGCTCAGGCTCATGCAATGGAATTGATATAGTGAATAAATTTAATCCTGCTCTAGTCAATTCTGCTTTTTTGAACAAGCTTAAGAAAAAATATAATATTGATGATAATATTTTTGTTTTAGGTTTTTGTGGACGTTTGGTAAAGGACAAAGGTGTTATTGAACTAGCAGAATCTTTTGATATGATAAAAAGAAGACATCCAGAAAAAAAATTCAAACTATTGATTATTGGTGAACCTGAAAAACGTGATGCTGTTCCATCCAAGGTCTTAGAAATGCTATTTGATTCCCCTGACGTAATATATACTGGTCAACTTAAACATTCTGATATGCCAACATTTTATATGCTCATGAACCTTTTAATTTTTCCATCACATCGTGACGGTCTAGGTCTCGCACCTTTGGAAGCGGAAGCCATGGAAGTACCTGCACTTGTCACCAATATAACAGGATGCAGAGAAACCATACAGGATGGTGTGACAGGTCATTACATTGATTTGAATCCAAAATCCATATGTGATTCTATTGAATTCTATTTTAATGAAGAGAAAAGAAAACAGTTTGGTAAAAATGGTCGAAATTTTATTTGTAAAAATTTTTCTCATGAAGAATACAAGAAAAATATTTTATCGTTTATAAACAGTTTAAATTAATTTATATTATGAGTAATATACTACTATTAGGGGCTGGAACACAAAGTCTGGCTATTATACCATCTTTATATTTGTTAGGACATAAGATATATATTATTTCAGGGAAACACTCAAATTATGGAGATGATTCTAAGTATATCTATAAGAAAGAAACTCTTGTATCTGAGAATGAAGAAGAAACACTATATGTCATAATTAATTATTCAAATCAAAACAAAATAGAAATAATTATACCTATGGGGGATACTTGGGCCTCATTAATTTCTAAATATAAAAAAGAATTAAAAAATTTTTACTTTAAAATACCAGATTATGAAGATTTTCTAAAAGGATATGACAAAAACAAACTTTTGACATTATGTGAAGAAAAGAATTATCCTCATCCTCAGACAGTAGATTTATCAAAGTATAATGTTAAAGATCATAAAGTAAGAACCTTCCCATACCCCGCAATGCTAAAACCAAATTGCACGACAGGAGGAAGAGGCATGGTATTGATTAAAAAATATGATGAATTAGTAGATAAATATGAAAGACTCCATGCACAATATGGAGATTATCACCTACAGAAATTCATTGAGCCAGGCGGGCGTCAAGTCAAAGTGCAATTATATATTGATGAAAACAAGCAACTTGTTGCGTCATCTGTCCAGCAAAAATTGAGGTGGTATCCAAACAAAGGTGGCTCAAATTGCTGTGCTGTCTCAATTGATGAACCAGAAGTTGTTTCTCTGTGTTATCGTATTCTTCAAGATATCAATTGGCTAGGATTCGCAGATTTTGATTTAATTGGTGATCCAAAAACCGGGGAACTGCTTATCATGGAGATAAATCCTAGACTTCCAGCATGTGTAAAAGGATCCATAGTTGCTGGTATCGACTGGGGTGAAATCATTGTGAACGGATATATGAACCGACCACAAAAACAATATGAATACAAAACTGGTGTGTATCTACGGCATCTGGGGCTAGACATCTTGTGGTTTCTACATGCAGAAGAAAAATGGCGTACGCACCCAAATTGGTTCAAATTCTTCGGGAAGAACATCTACTATCAAGACATGGATGGCTGGTCAGATCCAATGCCTTTCATAATGGGTACTTGGAATAATATTATAAAACTTTTCAATCCTGAATTCCGAAAAGCCAAGACACAGAAATGACATACGACCGATATGATTTCATAGACATAGCAAAGGGAATTGGAATATTAAGTGTCGTATGGGCGCATATTCTCTTGGTAGGTTGGTCACATAAGGTTATTTATGCTTTCCATATGCCATTGTTCTTTTTCATTTCCGGCTTTTTATTCAATGAAAACAAGTATCCATCATTCAATGTTTTTATCAAAAAACGTTTTACAAGACTAATAATTCCATATTTTATTTATTCCGTGGTAACTTGGGGCGTATGGGCTCTGTTCAGGTATGTTCGAGGTGATGAAGTCAAAAGCTATATAATGCCACTATTGCAAACCTTCATTGCTCAAGGCTCAGGTTCGTATCTTGTTCACAATTCAGCATTATGGTTTATTCCATGTCTTTTGGCTGTTGAAATCATTTATTTCCATATCCTAAAACTTGGGATAAAAATTGCAGTTATCATTTGTTTTTCGATTGCTGGTCTAGGAATTATCATGGCACATTGTTATGGTAAGAATTATCTAGACAACATGCCTTGGAATTTGGATGCTGCATTTTTAGCATTACCATTTTACAGTATTGGACACAGGTATAAAAAATTACAAATTCTTATACATCATTCCTATCCATTAATTATTTGTATATTGTTTACAATTGTCCTAGGAGTTATTTTTCTATACTTAGCATTTAATTATGGTGAATGTTCAATGGGGTCTAGTTCCTATCATTGTACAGAAATATTGTTCTTTATCAGAGCATTAATAGGAATTTCAATATTGTTCACATTGTCCTTGTTATTGTCTGAAATTGAACGGAAAAAAATTAACTATATTCATGAAATGATAAAATTTTGTGGCAGAAATAGTCTGCATATCATGTGTTTACATATCCCGATAAAGGGTGTCGTAATTATCGTAGTTACAAAGTTATTTAAGCCACAAGTTGATGTAACAACATCATTTCTGTATTCATTTATTACATTTGTTATTACAATGTTTATTTTAATCTTTATGATACACTTTACAATAGATAATTGTAAAGTTAAAGTACACAAGTAAGAATATCCTGATTATGATAATCACTGAAATGAATATTTATTCATGAACTGCATTGAGAAATTTGTTGAAATCTACCATTCTGAGCCGGAGGTTATTGCTTTCTGTCCATATCGAATCTGCCCGATTGGCGCACACGTGGATCATCAGTTAGGGAAAATCACAGGACTTGCAATTGATAAAGGTATCCATATTGCCTATCGAACAAAACATAACGGCGTCATCGAATTGTCATCATTGCAGTTTGAGAAACGTGCACAATTCCACATCCATGAAACACCAGATGTGAAACAGGATGACTGGGCAGACTATCTACGGGGGGCGACCATTGCCTTGTCACAAAAATATCGGTTGCAATATGGTTTGGCAGGTGTAATAGAGGGAAGTCTGCCGATTGGTGGATTATCGTCATCTGCGGCGGTCATCATATCGTTTCTGTCAGCATTATGCAAAGTGAACGACATTACACTGGCACCACAAGAGATAATACAGACGGCATTGTGGGCAGAAAATCAATATGTTGGTGTTTCTTGTGGAAAACTGGACCAAAGTTGTGAAGTGCTATCAAGACGAAATCATTTGCTGTATCTGGATACAAAGGATGACAGTTATGAACTGATTCCTGCTCCAACACAGATGAAGCCATATTCTATTGTCATATTCTTTTCTGGTCTTGATAGGGCATTGGCAAGTTCTAAATATAACATGCGGGTGGATGAAGTTCGTTCGGCCGCATATGCGTTGAAGGCATATGCTGGCATGGAATATGGGAAGTTCAATGAGACATATCTGCGGGATGTTCCGCGAGAAGTCTTTGAACAATACAAAGGCAGACTGCCTGACAACTGGCGGAAACGGGCGGAACATTGGTACTCTGAACAGGAACGTGTGGAGCTGGGGGCTGAAGCATGGCGGAGAGGAGATTTGGACACATATGGCCGGTTGTCGTTCGAGAGCGGGCGGTCGTCCATCGAAAAATGGGAGACGGGCTCGCCTGAGTTGAAGAAGCTATACGAGATCATGACGGTGACAGATGGCGTCTATGGCGGACGGTTCTCGGGAGCGGGTTTCAAAGGTTGCTGCATGGCGTTGATTGATCCAGCATATGAAGAATCGATTGTATATAAGGTGACAAATGAATATTTGAAAGAATTTCCTCAATTGGCTGGCAAATATTCTGCGCACATTTGTCATAGCGAGAATGGTGTGATTTTGGATAATAATCACAGAACGCAGCTAATAAACTAATTCAGATTTTCCAATAGAGCCTTGTTTCCGTGGGAAGCACCCTCGGAATGTGTCCTGCCACCACGTACGTGGTTCAAATTATTTTTTGGCTTACCGTGGGTTACGCTACGCTTCACCCACGGCTGGGATACAACCGCCACTATGTGGCTTTTTATTTTGTGTGGTAACACATCATTTTACAATTGATTAGTGTAAGAATATGAAATGCTTGATTTTGGCGGCTGGATATGCGACCCGCCTTTATCCGTTGACGGAGAACTTCCCAAAGCCGTTGCTTGAAGTGAAAGGGAAGACGATTCTGGACTGGCTGGTGGATGATATTGATACGTGCGGATTGGTTGCTCAGTATATTGTTGTTTCCAACCATAAATTCGCTCAACATTTTAAAACGTGGGCGGCAGGAAAGAAGCAGAATATCGCTGTATTGGATGATGGGACGTCCACAAATGAAACACGGCTGGGGGCGGTGAAAGACATCCAGTTCGCCATTGATCAACTGAAGCTGGATGATGATCTGCTGATTATCGCGGGGGACAATGTGTTGGATTTCAGTCTTGTAAAGTTCATTCAATATGCCATGGAGAAGAGAACATCCTGCATCATGCGCTACTTTGAGTCTAAACTTCAAAAGTTGCAGAAGAGCGGCGTGTTGGTTGTGGAGAATGATGGTCTCGTCATCAATATGCAGGAAAAACCAGTGGAACCGAAAAGCACATGGTGCTGCCCCCCATTCTATTATATTGCAAAAAAAGATGTTCCATTGGTTGCAAAAGGCATTGAGGAAGGCTGCGGGACAGATGCTCCTGGTAGCTTTATCGCCTGGCTCTACAAGAAGGTTCGTGTCTATGCCATGCGGATGCCTGGTCATCGGTATGATATCGGAACATTGGAAAGTTATGAGCAGATTAAGAATGAGTATCAAGGAATTGTGAAGTAGTCTCATGAAAAGTGCACTCATCGCCAAACAATTTGCCATTGATGGACGGCTGTTCGACATCCAGTCAATGACGGCCGGCAACGTCAACGACACGTATCTGGCCATCTACCGTACGGTTTTCTCGGAGGCACGGGCGGTCATCCAGCGGATTAATACATATGTGTTCAAGAATCCTGCGGCACTCATGGAAAACATCCGGTTCGTGACGGCGCATGTCCATCAGGTCTATGAGAACGAGCAGGACGAGGCGGACCGCATCTGGCAGCTGCCGAAGGTCATCCCGACGTGGGACGGGAAAGACTTCTTCGTCGACGACGACGGCAACTACTGGCGGGCCATCACGCAGATCGCCAGCGCCCATGCCTACGACAAGATCCAGAGCGCGGAGCACGCCCATGAAGTGGGGGCGGTTCTGGGGAAGTTCCACCACGCGATTTCGGACATGTCGTGCGACGGGCTGCACGACACGCTGCCCGGTTTCCATATCACGCCCGGCTACTTCCCGAAACTCGACAAAGCGTTGAAAACAAAGGAAGGGCAGACGCGGCTGAACGCGACGAAGGTCGCGCACAACGTGCTGATATTCCTGGAGAAGCGTCGGGAATGGTGCTCCGTCAT
>JAEEGL014328606.1_pt1 | contig 25837 bp, 18 predicted proteins | sample 9134231 | NCBI WGS metagenome assembly JAEEGL01 (sample SAMN16246548, study PRJNA631951) | gut metagenome | biome: gut microbiome; feature: rumen; material: fiber-attached | host: Bos | place: Iran: Karaj | collected 2018-10 | reverse complement strand
GCTCTATTTGTCATGCAGTTTTCAAGGTGCTGAATACGATGAATAAGTCATCGTCGCTATATTTAAAACATTTCTATTGACTTTCTTTAATAGTTAGTCTTTCTTTATCTCTTTGTTGAGTACATCATACAACACGAAGTGTTGCAAAAGTGTTGCACTTTTCCCCTAAAATCATAAAAAAATGAAAAAATTTTAAAAAAAATCAAAAAAAATCTTATTTTTATCAATAATATTTGAAAAAAGAGCAAAAAAATAGAAGCCCACATCTGTTTCCAAATGCAAGCCCCTACTTTTTAAAAGTATAAAAGGGGGGGAATTAGTCGTTTTTAATGTTTCGCGAGGTTTTTGTTCCTGTCGCTTAACTTGAGATAACTATACTACATACCTCTTAACAATTACTTAACAGGGGTTTACACCTGTAATTACTCCGACCGGAGTGCCTCTACAGGGTCCTTTCTTGCTGCACTTTTCGAAGGTATTACACCTGCTATGAGTGTTAACAAGACGCTGACTGTAACAAGTATTACCCCTGTCTTAACAGGCAGGTAAACAGATAAACTGTCAATCTCCGTAACAAGATGCATGACATAATTGATTGGTACACAAAGCAAAACTGTGATACTTACACCTATAAGCCCCGATGTAAATCCTATTATGGCAGTTTCTGCATTAAACAAACCGGATACATCCTTCTTTGATGCTCCTGCTGCCCTTAATATACCTATCTCCCTTGTTCTCTCCTGTACTGATATAAGGGTTATGACTCCGATCATAATGGAAGAAACTATTAATGAAACAGCTACAAATGCAATCAGTATATTTGCTACGGCATTTACGACACCCTCGACAGAACTCATTATAAGCCCGGACATGTCTGTATATTTAATTTTCTCGTCATCATCCTGAGCTTCGTTATATTCATTAATAATTTCTTCTACTGTATCTTTATTTTCAAATGTAGATACATACAGACTAATTGATGAAAGTTCGCTTTCCTTATCATTCTCTGCTATATATTCCGTTAACCCTGATGTATATGCCAGTGTTCCTGACAGCAGCGCATTATCATTATCAGGCTTTGGCTTTATCACACCTGTTATCTTAAGGGCCAGACCATTTTCATATAAATCTTCCGGATTTGGTTTGTTATCCGGGTCATCTTCATCATAATCTGAATTAATCACCAGTCTGTATTCCCTGCCGATTATCTCATCGAATGACCACGAATTATCTGAACGGAAAATATCATCTTCACTGATAAGACCGAGGGCATAAAGAGTGACCGCATCAACTTCATTGTTCTCATCAGTCACAAATACCATCTCGTCCATGTCTTCCGGCCAGCTTCCGGCAAGGAGTTCATACTGATCAGTAATAACAGGATTAACCGTTTCATTATTCATTCCGGGCATTATCTCTGTCCACATGTCGGTATTTCCCACTGAAAATGATGAAACGAGATTTGAATAATCCGAAAGCATATCTTCCGAATAATTATCCTCGCTGTAATTACTCATCATGATATCGTTCATAATATCTCTGATATCAGTGCTCTGAATGATGCCGTCGACATTTTCCGTATATACATCAAAATCCATATAGTATGTATACCTGATACCTGTCAGAGCATTTTTAAGTCTGCCGTCACCGTCTTCAAGCTCACTTTCCAGATATTCCCTGAATGAACCCAGATCGTTGTCATGGGTAACCGGACCTGAAAACCTGTCTGCCATACTTAATAAGGAAGATTTCTCATATACCCGGTCCGGGTCCTCATGGGTCACCTCACCGGTCTCTTCCTCAAGATATGACATCATCATATCGGTTATATCTACCGACTGTTTATCTATTGTAATCGGATATGAAATCAGCGCATCTGCCTGCACTTCATTTATGTACCTGGTAGTTCCTTTTGATATTGCAAGAATCAGACCTATTCCGACTATACCTATACTGCCGGCAAATGAAGTCAGTATCATTCTGCCTTTTTTTGTAAAGAGATTTCTAAGTGACAGATTTAAAGAAGTGAGCAAGCTCATGCCTTTAAGTTTTTTATTTACAAATTTTTCTTCTGATTTAATCTCTTCGTCATTAACCGGATTGGAGTCTGACTTTATCTCACCATCAAGCATCTTTATGATTCTTGAAGCATATCTGTCTGCGAGTTCCGGGTTGTGAGTAACCATGATTACAAGGTGATCCTTAGCAATCTCCTTTAATATATCCATTACCTGGATTGATGTCTCTGAATCCAGAGCACCCGTCGGTTCGTCGGCAAGTATTATATCCGGGTTGTTAACTATAGCTCTTGCTATGGCTACTCTCTGCATCTGTCCGCCAGACAGCTCTGACGGCTTTTTCTTAATCTGATCTGAGAGCCCAACTGCTTCAAGGACTTTTAATGTTCTCTCTCTTCTCTCTGATTTTGAAATACCTGAAAGGGTAAGGGTTATTTCAACATTTTGAAATACTGTCTGATGCGGTATGAGATTATAATTCTGAAATACAAAACCGATGGAATGGTTTCTGTATGCATCCCAGTCTTTATCTTTATATTTTTTTGTAGAGATGCCGTTAATTACAAGGTCTCCGTCTGTTGCATGGTCGAGTCCGCCTATTATATTAAGCATGGTTGTCTTGCCACATCCCGACTGACCGAGTATTGCCACAAACTCATTCTTTCTGAATTTTAAGTCTATTCCCTTGAGGGCATGTACCACAGTACTTCCCGTCCGGTAATCTTTTTTTATGTCTTTTAGTTCAAGCATTTTCCGTCTTCCCTTATAACTGTTTATTCATAATAGAAATAAAGTTTATCATAAATATACTTTTTTATAAAATAAACCGACCGGATCGTCTTTACAATCCGGCCGGTGATTACTTTTGTTTATTATTATAATTGTTTTATATTTTATTTACTTATTTAAATATGTTACGGACAGGTATATCCCTTTTTCTTCATATCTGATTTAAGTTTTCTGACAGATACCCCGAGCTCTTCTGCTCCTACAGCAGAAGTAATAAATCCTTTACTCACCAGGCTAAAAATACTCTCTGCTTTTCCTTCCGCTTTTCCTTTTGCCTCACTTTTATCAACAAGTTTTTGAAGTCCAACGAACATACTTTTCACTCCCTTTCGTTTGTTTTTGGGTATTTCCAACATTTGCTCGATATTCTTATCATCTGTTACAACCTTCAAAAGTTTTAATACTTCATCAAAGTGTTTTAATTCAGTCTGATCATCCGGAACATAATTTTTGTTTTTACGTTTTTTTATTAAGATATTCGCAAATATCCTAAAATCGCTCTTGAATCTGGACAAATCTTTTTCATCCATCCAAGCCACCTCAAATATGTTAACCTTATAATCATTAACATATTTGTCCATCCCTTTGGGAATGTTTAAAATATCTTTCAGCTTTTTAACTGAGCCCCATCGTTTTTCTGTTCCCAGATACAAAACTATCGTCACAACAGGAGATATTGTCTTTCTCTTTTCAAGAAGCTGACTCCTGTAGGACACACCGTCATAATTCAATATACGCAAGGGCATATATTTATCCGGCTCAGTCTGATTTTCTATGCCACAGATTGCAATACATACTCTTGAAGATAACCATTCCTTAAGGATATCTCTTTCTTGTTCATGTATTTTATCTGTGTTTGCTTTATACTGTGAGCGAATCTTACTTTCTCTTAATTGTTCCGGCTTTATTCTCTGCTCACCCTCGAAAATAAAGCCATTAATGATGTCTGCAAAAACGTCGTTATAATCAAATAACAACTTTTCTGCCATGTCTTTTTGTCCCATTTATTACCTCCTTTACACAAAAAAGACAAGCATTCGTTTTTACAGGCCATCCCTCGTTTGTACCGCCTAATTTAATTATAACATTATAATAATATAGATTCCAAAGATATTAGGTATTATTCTTTACCCTCTTCTGATACATTTCCTCCGTATACTGCAAAGCCCATATCACAGAGTCACCTTTTACAAGATCACTTGCCGCGAGTATGACCGCTTCTTCAGAGTCAGACTCAATACTGTTTCTGTCTATATTTGCATATTCCAGATAAAGCGGAGAGATATGCGAGTGTCTCCAGTGAAAACTGTCACTTCTCCAATTGTAATAATAGTTTTCAACCGTCACCTGATAATCGGAACAGTCAACAATATCCTTGATTTTTTCATATTCCTCCCTTTTCTCTTCATCATTTTTGTACCCGTGAACAACGCCAAGCTGATGATCCCTGACATCCCTTACAACATCTCCCTGTCTGAAAGGATACGGCATATCAATATATACTATGTTAAATCCGTCTCTTCCAAAATCCGGCTCATGGATACTGATACAATTACAATGACATATACTACCGCTCTCATTAAATAACATCCATCCGACTTCACTATTTATATACTCATTTTCGATGTCTTTGTATTCATCACTGTCCGTGGTGATTTTGATTTTTACTATCCTCCGGCTCAGACACTCCAGACTTTTTGAAAAAGCTGCAGCATCTTCATATTTCAGAAAATAACCGTTTTCAAAATAATTATCATCTTCATCTTCTCTTATATATAATATGTAAATATATTTATTATCTTCATTACAGATAAAAGATTTATATGACAGCATCATATAATTCACATAATCATCGATCTGACTTTTCAGTGTCTGATCAAAACACTTTTTCCCTATCCCTGTCAATTCTTTCATTTTTCTAAAAAAAGGCATATCAGACCATGTAATCATTGCAGCAAGTGCAAAATCTGTATATTTATATCCGATTTTTTTATGATATTCTCTCACATCTCTGGATGGGATAATGGCCTTCCAAAAATTGGTATCGTCATCATATATTTTGTCAGACTGAACTATATCAACATCGTCATATTTCTTAAGACGATTCTTGTAGTCAAAATTCCGTTCTGTATCATCATGTGTAATTCTCATATTTTCTTCCTCTCTTTTTTTCCACTCATCAAAATCGAGTACTACAGGATTAAAGTTTTCATCTAATTCAAATATTTCGCCACAGTTATTGCATTCATAAATACCGGACTCTTTTATCATCATTTCCCCAATATTGCAAATGGGACAGATTCTTTTGTTCAATGTATTCATTTACCAAAATCCCCCGTCTTAGCTTATTTTTTAAAAAAATATCTATGTTTTAAATTATTCACATTCATTATTTCATCAGATAATTGATTTAATAAATCTACCTGCCGATTTAAATACATAAAACTGTTTATAAGTGAGAATATTCTTTCCCTTGCTACATGTCCAAGTTGCTTCCATTCCTCTCTCTCATGAAAAATCTTTATTTCATTGATAAAAAATTGCGGTGAGACTATATCACGCGATAACAGATGCAATATAAAACCTTCTGCATACGTAATACGTGTAATGTACTTCTTTTCATAAAACTCTATTTCGTCGTTTGATTTATTATAATCCAATCTGTCTTTTTTTATAGTCTCCAGCATCTTTAAAAAAACTTGCGAATTAGAATAAATATAAGCGAGTTCCCAAAAGCAAACCTGCAGAGCACTTATTCTTCTCATTAAAGATGCATCTTTTTCTTTATAAGATACATATGAAGCCTCGGTAATCTTGCCCATCTTATGTGCCAGATCAATTAGTTTTTCTGATCTTTTATATTCATCTTCGAGTTTTAGTCTGTATATTTCTTTCTTTTGACAAGCATTACATAATTTTTTATTTGCTATAATGATAGCTTCCATTTTTTCATTGATATTCTCTCTGACCTTTGACTTAATACGTGTTTCTGATTCCTTCTGTAAAGAAGCTTTCTTTTTAGTCAGTTCATACAAGCTCATAAATACGTCCTCCTTGTTAATATATAGTGTCTCTTATCCTCGTAACCTTGCCCCATGGAGGTGTAACATCTTCATTTGTAATGAGCCAAAGCAGCGGTGTCCCATGTGTCTCTCGTTCATCCGGAAACGGAGTATATCCGTCAGTAAGGATTACGATGCTCATTATTTCTTCAGAAAAACATGAGTTATAGCACTCAATTCAGACAAGTCAGATATATCCAGTTGTTCAAATTGTTCTTTATCAACCATAGATTTCCTGTAAAGATCATCTTATTTTTTCAAAATTTTTTTCAGTTATTTAAGTAAAATTAGGGGATAATTATATTCTTCATTCCTAAAAAAGGGTATAAAAAAGCAGGGGTAATCATTTTACACACTACCCCTGCCCATAAATCATATTATGGAGGTTAATATGACCGAACTAATATCCTATACTTAGTCTTCTTCCTCATTATCATCAGGAACGACTGCTATTCTAGTTAATTCACTATATAATTCTGTCAGGGTCTTAAAGAGATTTTCAATAATAATACCTGACGCAATCCGTTCCTCTTCATCAAGCTCGTCTGCTTTTGCAGCAGCCTCATAATACTTAACAGTCTGATCATGCAATTCTTTAAAGCAGCAATCAAGGGCTTCACATGTATCATCCCAATACTTATCAATCTGCTCAATGTATTTAATCAATACCCTTTCCTTTTCAAATTCCTTGATTACTCTTTTTGCAACTCTGCTTTGCCATGTTCCTGTAAAGATACCAAAGACTGCCACAGCCGCCAATATTGCGAATGTAATACCGATTGTTACAGGGCCACCTATTGCTGCTACAGCTGAAACAACTGCTCCTGTACCTCCCAAGGAAATACCTAATGCACTAAGTGCAGAAACAACTTTTGCGACAAGAATATATGCCCCAAGATTGCTACCTGCAGCAACAACTGTTGCCCAAATAGCTAATGCACCATATGTAGCCACACCTGCAAGCCCTGAAGCAAACGCTCTGGTAAAGTCAAAACCATTCATATCAATATCTGAATTCAAGTCCTTTACTTCACGATTAACAGTTTGTTTGTAATTTGAAATCTCTGCATTAACTTCCTTAGCAAAGGCATTTCCATACCTTTTCGTGCTTTCTGCCATTAGATCGCCCAATTCAGCGGAAAGATAACTTACAAGCGTTTCGATATCTGTTTTTTTATTTTTCAATTCTTTATTTTTAATGATTTGCTGTATATTATCTTCATTAAATGTATCCGAATATCCTTTACGTATATCTTCTATATGTTTTTTACAGTATTCGGAAACGCTCTCCTTTAGTTTCTTATTAGATTCATCAAGGGCTTCCTGGGATTTTTTAAGAAACTCTTTAGCCCGTTTTTTCTCCCGTTTTTGCCCTGTCGTCTTACCTTTACCTTTCTGAATTTTCTTTAATTCTTTCTTGTATTTAGAATCATATTCAGCACATGTAGCATTTAAAGATTTAAGCGTATTATCATATTTGTTTTTAGCAAATGCCGGGAAATTTTTCTCAATATCTTTATTTAATGTTTCGCAGTAGTATTTAACCGTGTTTTCAAAACCAAAGAATCTCTTTTCAAGGGTCTTGTAATTTGTTTCATCAATCCCGAATTTTTCTTTTTCTCCCTCAGGCATCATTTTAACAAGACGTTCACACCCTCTGTGTATTATTTCCTTTACTTTATCCGGGTTTCCAATAGAATTACAGTGAGTCGCAAGGAAATAAATTCTATTCAAATCCTCTGCCTTATCCTTTAATTCATTTTTCCCTTTGACATTTCTTAATACATCAAGAAATGCACCTGCTTCTGTAGCTCTTTGAAATCCATCCGCCGGACTTAATAGGAATATGAAATCAAACCTTCTCATATCCATAGTCAGGCTTACATCATCTTCTTTTCTATCACCTGTACCAAATCCGGGAAGATCTACCAATGTAACTTCTTTGAGAATATCAGCATCAACATATATTACTATTTCTTCAATCTTCCATGTTTCATTTTCATAATATGCACCATCTCTTGTTCCGAAATCTTTTAATATAGATTCATAATTGCCTTTTCTGATTACATATTTCCCAGATTCTTCCGAATCATAAAGCATCTCATGTTTAAACTTTTTTCTTCGAGAATCTACAGGACGGCCGAATACTACCGCGTTATCTGCCTGATCTTCAAATATGTTCGGCTTTTCAGATATATGCATAATATATGTCGGAACAGTTGTCATCGGAGTATAAGCCGCGGGAATAACAGATTTTCCCAATAAATAATTCATCAATGTTGATTTTCCGGAATCTGATGGTCCAAGAGCTCCAACAAGCGGTTTTCTTCCATTCACCTTTGTATTGCCAATAATATCTTTAAAATTCTCTACGGCAATATGATGTTCTTCTTTTGCCAATTTATACTTCTCGTCAATACTAATACGCTCAATATCCGCCAGATGAGATTCAGCGTATTTAATTGCCTTTTCAATCTGTGCTGCACTTTTTGAATATACTCTTTTAAGTTTTGGGCCTGGGATTGATTCATTACTACCTAAAAGCTTATCTAGCGAAATACCTGTTTCCTGTGAAAGCTTATTAAACTCTTCCACTCCCATTGCCCCTGGATTATTCCTATAGTTATTAATTGTTGTTTTAGAAACCCCAAGTAGTTCAGCAATTCTTTCTGCACTGTATCCTGTGATCTCCATAGCCTTTTCAACCGGATTGTTCATTCATTTTATCTCCTTCAATTCAAATCTATGCAAACTTTTCAACAACATCATATAGATTGCTTTTCATCTTTGCCGAAATCGGGTATTTGCTTACCTTTGCTTTAATACTCTCTTTTGATTCTCCCTTGCAATACAGTTCATTAATAACTCCCCTAGCAATTGCATCAAATCCATATTCGGCTATGCTATCTGCTACACATCCAAGAAACAATAAGGTCATTACACCTCCGACAATTCCCCCAGGTCCTATTGCTGAAAGAGCTGCTGTAAGTGCTGCCGCTCCAACTAAACCTGTAAGTTCGATAGCAACCAGGAAAACAAGTCCCGGAACTCCCAATGCTGCGATTTTTTTGATTATATTATCCATGATTATTCCTCCTCTAACGAAAATGTATAAAAGACTATTGATTTAGTTGCTCTTCCCTAGGTTGAGTTTAGTATAACTCACAATAATTCGGTTGTCAATATATAAAATCGTTCTTTTGACAACATTTCTGACCTACTTATTCATTTTCTTTTTTATTATTTTATTTTGTAGACATAAATCTCCTTTTAGCAAACGTTTTCAATGTCCCCATACCTATAATAATCTATGCAAAAAAGAGACGATTCTTCCACAAAAGTGTTCGTCTCCTTTACATAGCTCCAAATCAAATGGTTTAATGCCTTTTAATATTGCCTGGTACTTCGTTTACTTTTTCATATATGAATTATTTGCAGCAAAATGAACTCCATTTTTTAATTCATTTTTTGTACCACTGATGCTTATAATTTGTTTTTTAGCATCCAGCCTTTTTACAAATTAAGTCTCTTAAGTTGATTATCAATATTATTTTTCAATTCTTTTATACTTCATTATATTCTTCCTCGATGATGTGATTCTTAATCATCATTTTTCGGGCTTTTCAGAGTGTTTTACAGCGCTCGTTCAACCCAGATTTTGTTTAGTGGAACTTTCTACAGGAAGTTCACGTACAAAAAAGCGGAGACGTTTTTGTCTTTCGCCTTTCCATATTTTTCAGTTAATTAATTTTGTACTTCTGTAATTATTCTACCAATAATCTTCTCGTCTACGTTCTTCTTCCTCCTCTTCTTCTCGTCTACATTCTTCCTCCTCTTCTTCTCGTCTACGTTCTTCTTCCTCTTCTTCTCGCCTACGTTCTTCTTCCTCTTCTTGTCTACGGCGTTCCTCCTCTTCCTCGCGCTGTTTTTTATACTCGCTATCATCCCAAAATGAAACATATTCCCCTCTTGTCCAGCTGTAACCATCCTCATCAATTTCTTCATATTTTCCAGATTCGTAATTATAACATAACATTTCTGTTGTACCTCTTATAATCGTTTTTATTCTAGTAAGCCGATTGGAAACTGACTATATACCCTTGGTATCTCTAAAGTCCAGTTTTTTGAATTCACTCATTATTGTATCATATTTCAGACCAACCATTTAATTGTTTCAGAATTACTATGTATACCATGAAAATAAATGCAATCATTTAAAATCTCTCCTATACGTTTTGTCGGAACAGTTTTCATTTGCGGTATGTCGCTATTCGTAGTTTGTCAATATATTAATAACTTTTTCATTTGAACACTTTATTCCTTTAATACAAAATGATAATCAGCATTCTCCCGTATATAATCAAACCCCTGCTTTAATCCGTCAGCATTGACATTATTTTTCACTACTTCCTTAATATCTTCTATATTTTTCGGTTGTTCTTTGTAATAATGATATATTATTCCAAAAATAACATGCTTCATGTTTTCTAAAACATGATTCAATTGTACTTCGTCAAAATCTAAATAACTTTTACCTCTATGAACTATTTCATTTCTATATTTGTAAAAAAAATAAATTGATTCCGCTACATTGGTTTTTAAATTTATACCCATTCCATCAAATATAAGACATGCTGAACGTACAGCCACTTTTTTGCGCTGATTATCCTCATCCTCGTCCAATAACAAAGTTTCAAAAATAGTTGAAGTCGTTATAATAGACATATTCATGTTTGTATATATCATAAATAGCTCATAATAAAATCTAAATGATGATTTGAGTTTATTTCCAAACTCCGTGTCATCGTTTATCATAACATTCAAGGAATCCAAAATTTTTTCAAGACTATCATCAACATCTATCTTTTTTTCTGATGCAGAATAATTATATCGTCTATAATAACTGTCACAAAGTTCATTTCCATAGGCTCTCGAAAGATAACTTTCGAAATCGTCGCAAGAAAGTGGTGTTTGACCCAATTTTATATCCCAATGAATATTTTCTATATTCTCACAATTCCAAAAACCTCTTATCCCCCAGTTTTTAACCAGCGGATTCTCCGTTTCTTGATAATTTTTCAGAATACTTTCTCCTGTAAATAGCGCATTAATTGGATCAATAAGATAATTATTTTTTCTTATTTCTTCAACATTTATCCTGTAAGCAAAAAATAACATTGATATAAAAATCTTTATATAATGAACCTCAATACTATTATCTGCCATCGAGTTATATACAACCACAGTCCCACATTCTTTTATCTCATTCGGATTTATAAATAATCCTTTTTGAACTAAATATTCAGAATAAGGCCAAAACTCAAACACATAAGTCATATCTTTGCTTTTAGCTTTAAATCTAATTCGTTTATTAATTCTAATACCATTAATCTGTATACTTTTCATTTTAATTCTCCATACCATTTGATTTTTAAATTGACAATTCCCTCCGGTTTCCCCTTCGCAAAATCAATTATTAAAAAAAGCTCATGGTTTTTCACAAGCTTTACTTTTGGATTTATCCTGTTTTTTAGTGCAAATAAGTATCACAAAATTCTTTTGCCGTGATAATCTGAATTCCATCATACTCTTGAATATCGAGCAAATCCTTATCTCCGCTTACAATATAAATTGCTCTGGAATCTACAGCACATTCGATAAATTTATCATCATCGGGATCTCTGCACACATTAATTTCCGAAATCGGTTCTATAATTTTTAAAGAAGAAAATAACGGCGACAACGCTCTTTGGTTTAATTTACCCTGCTTCCTCATTATCATGGAATCTATGATTTCCATATATTCTTCCACAATCTCCGGTGTCGCGTACGCATTAATATTTCCATCTGCAACGGCCTCAATAATCTTTCTCGGATTTCCTCCAAAGAATATTCCAGATATTATAACATTTGTATCGACTACAATCTTCATGTCTTTTTGTTCTTTCTAAATGATTTTATGATATCATTTACATCTTCCTCTTTATAACCAACTTTTTTAGCCCAATCTGATGCTTCATCAAGGCTTTTTCTAAAATCATCTTCAGTTGGTACATTTATCGGTTTAAGCATAATGATATCTCCCAAAACATATGCAGCTAATTTTGCTCCTGCTCCTATTTCCAATTCTCTTCTCATCTCTACCGGCAATACAATCTGACCTTTTGATGATACTGATAATACATCTACTCCCATAATTTTTTCCTCCTGTAAGAATGTAAGGATTCCTTACTTATACTATATCATTAACATTCTTCACACGCAACCTAAATATTTAATTTATTCAACTTTATAAATGTTTCAGAAATTAAAAATCAGCCACAGCAATCACCGCTATGGCTGATTTATTTTTTTATTAATTCATTTTTTAAAATTCGTATACAGCCGATCCGTACGGAGGGAGGTCAAAGCAGATGGCATAAGGCTTTTTGTCACATTCCATCTCGATAGCCTTGAGTTCCTTGGGAAGCTCGTGACCCTGTCCACCGAATCTCTCTTCATCAGAGTTAAGCACCAGCTTGTACTTGCCGGGCTTTGTAACACCTACATAGTAGTTGTCTCTTGCAATCGGTGTCATATTGAGAACGAAGAGTGCGTTCTTCTTGCCGTCTTTGCTCTTTCTAATGAAGCTATATGTACTGCGGTCTGCATCGTCTGCGTTAACCCACTCGAATCCGTCCCAGCTATCATCAAGCTCATAGAGAGCGGGATTCTTCCTGTAATAGTTAAGCAGCTCCGCTACATAATCCATCATGCCCCGGTTTAAATGATTCTCGAGCATAAACCAGTCGAGCTCCCTCGCCTCGCTCCACTCTCTCTCCTGAGCAAAATCCTGGCCCATAAAGAGGAGCTTTTTGCCGGCATGACCAAACATAAATGTATATCCGGTACGGAGGTTTGCATATTTATCAACCTGATATCCGGGCATCTTGTTGACCATAGAGCACTTAAGGTGTACAACCTCGTCATGTGAGAGAGGCATAATGTACTTCTCTGCACAGTTGTAGCTCATGGCGAATGTCATCTTATAGTGGTTGCCCTTTCTGAAATAAGGGTCAAGCTTCATGTAATCGCAGAAGTCATGCATCCATCCCATGTTCCACTTGAATGTAAATCCGAGACCGTCATCTTCGGGAGCCGCTGTTACTTTAGGCCATGCTGTAGACTCCTCAGCGATTGTCATTACACCCATGTTAAGTCCACGGATTACGGAGTTAAGATGCTTGAAGAATTCTATTGCGTCGAGATTCTCATTGCCACCGTACTTGTTGGCAACCCACTGTCCATCCTGCTTGCCGTAATCAAGGTAAAGCATTGAAGCAACCGCATCAACACGGAGACCGTCTACATGGAATTCCTTAATCCAGTAAAGTGCGTTTGCAATCAGGAAGTTTCTGATCTCATTCTTGCTGTAGTTAAATATCTTTGTACCCCAGTCAGGATGCTCACCAAGTCTCTTGTCAGGATGCTCGTAAAGGCATGTTCCGTCAAACTCTGCGAGACCAAACGCATCTCTCGGGAAGTGTGCAGGTACCCAGTCAAGAATTACACCGATACCCATACCATGAAGCTTGTTAATAAGGTATGCGAAATCTTCAGGTGTACCGTATCTTGATGTAGGTGCATAATAACCTGTTACCTGATATCCCCATGAACCATCAAAGGGATGCTCTGCAATACCCATAAGCTCTACATGGGTATACTTCATCTTCTTTAAGTAATCACATATTCTGTCAGCGAATTCTCTGTATGTGTAGAATCCGTCTTCTGTTCCGTCGGGATGCTTCATCCATGAACCGATATGGCACTCATAGATTGCGATGGGCTCACTGAAAAGATTCTTTTTCTTTCTCTCCTCAAGCCACTTTGAATCAGTCCACTTAAGCTTCTTGATATCGTATACAACAGAAGCAGTACCGGGACGAAGCTCTGCATAATTTGCATAAGGGTCTGCCTTGTAGATACCGTCACCGCTTGGCGTCACAATAAAGTATTTATAGAGTTCCCCCTCCCCGAGACCTTCTATAAATACTTCATATATACCGCCGTTATCACGCTTAATCATAGGCGTGGCATTTGTATCCCAGTTGTTGAAATTACCGACGAGACTTACTCTCTGGGCATTGGGTGCCCATACTGCAAAGTATGTACCCTGCTTTCCATCCTTCTTGCAGGGATGGGCGCCGAGCTTTTTGTAAATCTCATAGTGAGAACCCTGTGCGAATACGAACTGATCTGCATCTGTAATGAACAGTTTCTCGGGAAGCTCGTCAACATTTACAGTGACTTTCTTCTCCGAAACCTTTTTATCTGCTGATTTCTTCTCAGCTGTCTTTACTGCCGCCTTTGTAGACGACTTCTTATTATCTGCCATGTTAACCTCCATACATTATCGGATTTCCCTTTTACGAAATACGATTATACCACATTTTACACAAAAAATCTTTAGTTTTTAAAATCTTTTTCGTATAGAATGATCATATCCTCATAATCATATCTCTTGCCTGCCAGGATCTTCGTAAAGTTGGAGATTCTGAATCTGCTTGCATGGTCAATTGCCTCATCGACAATCTCCTCAACCTCGCCTGTAGTCACTATATGCTCACCTATCTGAAGCTCACTGATTCTCGCATGGAGAGCGAGGACACCGCGCTCCTCATCAATCTTGAATTCCTGTGAGTATGCATATTTCTTGGCATATTCAACGAGAGCATTGTCACTCATCGGTACGATATCAACTCTCGCATTAAAGTATCCTGTCAGTACACTGTATGAATTTACGAGACGGTCAATCTCTTTCTTGGTATCAGTCATTATTACGATGATACCGTCACCCGCATTCTCAAGGGCACGGGTAATATTCTCAAGTGTATCTTTAGTAAGCTTTCCTGCTTTCTCTATAATAAGGGCGCCGTTTGAAAGCTGCATGAACATTCCGGGGATATCCTTGTTGTTCATCTTGTTACCGCTTATCTTGGCTACCTTTGCTGCAATGAAATTGCTGTCGATGAGCTGGATTTCCTTAATGATTGCCTTTGCAAGATTAAGTGTACCCATTCCGCTCTCACCTGTAATAAATACATTTCCCACATATGATGCAAGGGAAATTACATCAACTGCCTCGAGGATCTGGGCTCTCATCTTCTTCGAATATAAGAAGTCTTCAAATATAATCTGCTCATCGTATGAGAAATCTCTGTCCTCATCTTCGTTGTAATCATCATTGCTCTCAGATACAGCCTTTTCTGTCTCTTTATCAGCTGCCTCCTCAAGTGCACTTCCTATATCTGAAATCTGCTCTGTATTTAATGTAATATTATTTGTCTCAGGAGATACACCTGTTTCCTGAGCAGGTTCCTCTGCCGGTTCCTCTGCAACAGGTTCTTCTATAACAGTCTCTTCTGTACCAGCCTCCTCAGCAACAGTTTCTTCCTTTGCAGACTCTTCTGCTACAGGAGTTTCCTCTTCCTTTACTTCTTCAGCTGACTCTGTTGTCTCTGTCTCGGTTACTTCAGGCTCTTCCTTTGCATCATCATTAAGAGTAATCTTTACCTCTTTTGAAACCTGGTCTGTATCGATTACCTGTGTTGTATTAAGTGAATAGCTGTACTCTCTTACTTCATCAGGAAGCTCTATTGTATCGCCTTCCGGTGCAGGCTTAATATCAGCAAGCTCATCTATCACTGCAGTTGTAACAGCTGATGCTGCTGTCTCTGCTGCCTTTTCTCCTGCTACAGCTGCGCCGGCAACTGCTGCTCCTGCAGCGAGAGTTTCAACTACTCCGTCAGGTGCTGCGCTCTTTTTCTTGTCTGCTTCAACTGCTTTATCTACTTCGTCCCAGATAGGAGTATCGTATACTTTGTTAAGTGCTGCTGTTGCATCAAATGAAGGCTCGTCCTTCTTTACAATGTCCTCATATTTCTTGAGCTCTACCTCGTTGCCGAGTACTCTCTTCTGCTTTCTCTGCTCCTCTTCAATCTGGGCAATGACTCCGTTCTTGCGGTCCTCATCAAAGTCCTCAAAAATCTTGCCTGTCTGCTCAAGGATATTCTGCTTTACTTCCTCATCCTGCTGGGCCTGCTTTTTCTCTTTTACTTTTTCCCACTCAGCAAGGACATCTTCTATATTAAGCTGACCTGTAATCTGCTTTTCTTCTTTATTGTCTCCGGGCATAACGAGGGAAATCTGTCCGTCGTTTCCTACTGACAGTACATCGTTAAACTCCCCGTCCTTCTTGATATTACTGAATATCGGACTCTTTTCCGTATTCTGCTTTGCAATTGCCTCAAGGTCTACAACTTCGTTCTTTTTCTCCTCGGCAGCAATTGTTCTCTGTAATGAAGAAGTTCCGTAAATGTCAGCAGTCTTATCCTCAAAGAATGTCTCCTGGATAACCTTATCTGCCTCAGCTTCCACTTTTGCTTCAGGCTCCGGTGTTTTTTCAGGTGCAGGCTGTGCCATATTCTTTTCCGGCATAACGATTGTATCCCCTGATACAGGCTGCTGTGGCTGCTCTTCCACATAGTCATCACTTACGGGATAATAGAGATCTCCTTCATATAAAATACCATCAGGAGTATAGAAATTAACGCCGTCGTCGGTAAATAAAAGTTCTCCGTTTTCGGAATAAACTTCACCGCCGTCGTCATATACTTCAGGTACATTTTCAATTGGATTGGTGTGGAATTTCTTTGTAACCGAACCGGGCTCTTCTACCGGCTTAATATCATCATCGTCATCATCCATCATTGATGAAGCAATCTTGTGAGTCACTTTTGTATCATCACTGATCTCATCATCACCCATGAGCTCTCTCATTGACTCGGCAAGAGCCTTCTGGAGATTGATGGTGTTGAACTTGCTCATATCTATTGTCTTAACATGGAAATCATCTTCCTCAGTGGCACCGGGCATCTCCTCGCTGTCACTCTCAAATGAAGAAAGGTCTCCCTCCACATCATTACGCTTGTCATATACAGCCTGCTGGGATTCGGACAGCTTTGCATGAAGCATCTTGAGTTCCATCGCTTTTATTACGAAAGGTCCCTTGCCAAATAATGAGATAAGCTTGTCACAGCACTCAACACATCTGGTGGCAAGTCCCATACAGTGATACATATATGCGAGCTGGTATGTCCACTCGGGCTCAAGGCTCTTTGATGCAATCTTCTCAAGCTGAGCCACACGCTCTTCATAAGTCGCTTCTGCATATTCGAGGAGTTCATATTTAAGAATGTCACCACCGACATCGCCGGGGGCCATCCTGTTGTATACGCTCATGTACTGCATTGCAGATACCTGATCGCCTGTCTCAAGATAAAGTTCACAAATGGAAAACACTGTACTCTTGCTGTTAGGACTTCTGTCATAAGCAAGGAGCATGATATCAAGAGCATCCTGAAGTCTGTTGTTGACTTTATAAAGGTCACTGATACGCTGAAGCATTGTGTAGCTTCTGACTTTGCGCCAGTCTATCTGATCCGCTATGTCTGCTGCCTCGGCATATTCGCCTTTGGATACGAGCTCTATAATCTCGTCAGACATAATAGTATACTTTCTTTTCTCTTCGGACATCAGTCCCCTTTTTCTTCTCTTCTCCACCTTCGTTTTCCTCGAAAAATTTATAAAAAAAGCCTTAATGGGCACAAAAACCCACTCTCCGAAAGTTTACCATAACAGTATTATGTTGTCAAAATAAAAGCCACAATATTTCGGTCTCCTACACTGGGATTCACAAAATATTGTGGCATTTATATTATTTCACGATATACACTTTTGCGATTTGGTTTACATAATCTAACGAATAATTATTATTTTTTATGTATTCCAGAAGGATTTTTTCTTTATTTGAAAGGTCGCTCTGTACTTCAGATGTTAAATCTTCAATATCATACAGCAGACTTCCCTGCCCTATCATGATGACCGGATAATCATCCATGGTATCCAGACTTATTTCAAATTTCTCAGAACTGTACGAATCAAGATCGGGCCATGTTGATGATATGGCAGGCTCTCCGTCGAGATAATACATCAGCGCCGGGATATTGCCGTATAGCAGAAGTTCCGTATTTCCATCTTTTGTAATTCCCTGATAGTAGCCTGAGAGTCCCGTCAATTCATGGACTAAAGTTTCATTTGTATTCATTCCAGCAAGGACCGGATTAAACTCTACCCAGTAATTTGCGTCTTTATCATTGAACAGACAAAACATTCCTGTTCCGAGGCACGATATTATCAGCATCACAATACATGCCCCGAGACTTCCGAAAAACATGTCGCCTTTTAATCTGCCTTTTATTAGAGAAATTTCTTTTCGCGAATAATCATAAACAAGCTGAATCGATACCGGGAAAATAAGGAACATATTGTTTAGTACAGGATACAGTCCGTTGTTGCTTCCTATGGGAGTAATAAGAATAACGGTAAGTCCTGCCAGAGATAACAGACGCATCTCGCTTCCCGTGTTTTTATCAATAATCGCTGTTATAAATACAATAATGGAAATATCAATCCAGAGAACAGCAAACTGAAATACTGCACCGAGGCTATCATACTCAAATCCAAAGAGACTGTTTGTTTCCATATAATAAAGAAAGAGTGTTGATAAAATAACCGTTACGGCAAATCGTATTTTCTTTAACTTAACGGGAATTAGTATACTTATAATAATTATGCCTATTAAAAATCCTGCTGTTCTTATTAGATAAAACAGACTGTCTTTATATCCTGCGAGAATATCCCCAATCATTCCAAGAGGTGAATACTCCGTTGCCTCCTTTGTTGCACCGAAAAGTTCTGAGATACCATTTATATATGCAGACGGTCCGGCAATCAAAAGCATAACCACAACAGCTGCTGCGAATCCACCGATACATATGAGACTCTTCTTTATACATTCAGAAACTTTTTCTTTTTCAAATACAGAATAACCAATAACGATTAAGATAAGTGCACATTCGCATATATTCGGAAGTCTCGTAAACACATTTAATCCGAGAACTATTCCCGCAAAAAATAATAAATAAGACTTTTTTCCAAGCAGTCCCGAAATAAGAAGGATTATGCATGCTCCGAATAAAAGATATGTCAGATAATTATATATAAGTGCAACAGGACACCAGCATAGACCGAGAGCCGCCAACTCTCCGAAAAATGCAACGGGCCATTTTATTTTCTTTGTTCCTGTCAAAAAATAATAAAATGCTATGGGAATAATGCATTTTAATATACCACAGTAAATATTCATTCCCAGCATAATATTTCCAAAGGGAAGTCCCGTAAACAGTGCTCCCAATACATTGGATAAATATGTGGAATAAAGCCACATGCCGTCAAGGGCGTCAAGGTGTTTAAAGTTTCCGTAATTGTATCCGGTGTCTGCAAGTTCTATTCCTTTGGCACTCTTAATTAGTCCGTATGCCAGAAATATTATCGGCACAATAAACGCTATGATTTTTTCAAATCTTTCTTTATTTTTAATATTCAAAACTTATTGCTCCGAAAGCAGATTTGATAATGCCGCAAAGTCTTCAAGAGTAAATGTCTCGCCTCTTACTGTCTCAGGCTTACCCATCTTTACAAGGGCTGCGACTACTTTGTCTCTCGTTAAATTTAAAGATGCATCATTTGATAATCCGTTTGAGAGAGTCTTTCTCCTCTGATTAAAGGATGCCCTGATCAGTCTGAACATATATTTATCATCTCTTACCTTAACGGGACACTCTTCATAGAGATCAAGTCTGATGACAGAGCTTGATACATTAGGCCTGGGCATAAAGCACTCCGGCGGTACTACAGCCACCACCTCAGGCTTTGAGTAGTACTGAACTGCCAGGGAGAGAGCGCCGTAATCCTTGCTGCCGGGGCCCTCCTGCATACGGTCGGCCACTTCCTTTTGGACCATTACTGTAATATTGCTGACGGGTACTCTCTTTTCAAGGAGGCCCATGATGATCGGTGTAGTGATGTAATATGGCAGATTAGCCACTACCTTTACAGGTTTGCCATTATTATATTTGTCACAAAGTTCCTGTATGTCTGTCTTTAAAATATCAGCATTAATAACCGTGACATTATCATATGAAGAGAGTGTATCATTAAGGACTGGAATAAGTGTCTCGTCTATCTCTACTGCAATGACCTTCCTGGCTCTCTCAGCCAGGTACTGAGTCATTGTACCGATTCCGGGACCTATCTCCAGAACGCAGTCATCTTCTCCAACAAGGGCAGCATCGACTATCTTTTCAAGCATGCTCTTGTCGATTAAAAAGTTCTGACCGAATTTCTTCTTAAAATTAAAATTGTATTTGTTTATAATCGCAGCTGTCTGCGAAGGTGAACCAAGGGTTGCCATATTTGCTCCTACCTGTTTATTCCGTACATTCTGCATGCATTTTCATAACATGCGCTTTCTATCTCCGATACTGTCTGACCCCGAAGCGATGCCACTTCCTCTATTACATATTTAATAAGAGAAGAATCGTTCCTGCTGCCTCTTAAAGGTTCGGGTGCCAGATACGGACAGTCTGTCTCAAGTACTATTTTATCAAGAGGAAGCATCTGTACCGTCTCTTTTAATTTCTTTGAATTCTTAAAGGTAACTACACCGCCGACACCGATATAATATCCCATCTTAAGGAGCTCTGCCGCCGTCTCTTTTGCATATGAGTAACAGTGCATTACCCCTGTTACATCAGGATACTTCCTGAGTATTTCCATGGTATCCTCGCAGGCTTCCCTTGAATGAATGATAACCGGTTTTTTTACACGGCCTGCCATCTTCATCTGCTCGTCAAACCACTTAATCTGTATATCCTTCGGAGGCTCGTCGTAATGGTAATCAAGTCCGATTTCCCCGACTGCTACCATTTTCGGATCGTTTAAAAGAAGTTCCTCCATCTCCTTCATAATTCTGTCTCCGTCTTCCTCAAGAGCCATTATACCTTCGGGGTGAAGACCTACCGAGCCGTATATGAAATCATATTTCTTTGTTAAGGTCTTTATATCCTCCATGGAATCCCATGTGGCACAGACGTCCACTACCGTTCCGACATTCTTCTCGCCAAGGGAGGCTATCAGCTCTTCTCTGTCTTCATCATATCTGTCGTCATCGTAATGGGTATGTGTATCAAAAATCATCTCTCTGTTCTCTTTCTGTTTTCTAATCTTTTATATCCTTAAATATTATATTCCGAAAAATTTTAAAAAAAGTAGTTGCACAATTATTTGCATTGTGTTATAGTAACATTTGTTCGCGGTAAGCACCGCTAGCTCAGCTGGTAGAGCACCTGACTCTTAATCAGGGTGTCCAGGGTTCGAGCCCCTGGCGGTGCATTCAAAGTTCGGTTCAAATGTATATACATTCGGGTCGGACTTTTTTTGTACCCTTTTTATCTGCCTCTTAATTTCTTTGAAATTTGTTTTAACTTATATATAAAGAAAAACTTCTTCGTATCCTTAATCTGCAAATCAATTAAATCCCTCTCGTATTTGTTTACTTCCTTAAGATAATAGGGATTTTCTCTGAAATCAGGAAAATATTCGGTCATCTCCCTGCCAAGACTCTCCACAAAAGCCGGTTCCTTTTTCATATCCCCCTGCATATATGTAAAGAGAGTATTGCGGTAAAACATGTTTGCAAACTGATATTCTATGGCTTCCTTATATTCCGTGAGTGAGCCGTTTTCCTTTGAGTGATTATACATAATGCGCATAGCCTCCATACGCTCCTCACACTTTTTCTTTGTGATGCTGTGCGTCGTAGAGCTGCCGTGCTGGTAATAAAAGTAATTTGCCTCCGGAATATATTCAAAATGCTTTATTCTCATGACAATATCCGTCATGGTGGCATTATCTTCATATGAAATATGCTCGGGGAAAGCAAACGGTCTGTCGAAAAATACTTCCCTGGCATATATCTTTGTAACAACGGGACCGGGCTTTAATAAAAAGTTCTCCCTTGTTTCATGATTTAATATGCCTGTCTGGGCAGAATTATTGCAATTAACCTGCTTTGCAGGTGTCATGGTATGCTCGTAAACAAGACTCATGTCGGTTCCCACAGCATCTGCCCCGGTTTCGACAGCCAGATTAAACATCTTTTCGTATGCATCCTCTTTCATCCAGTCGTCAGAGTCCATAAAACCGATAAATCTGCCGGTTGCTTCCTTTAAACCGAGGTTCTTGGCTCCCCCCTGCCTCCTGTTTTCGGGAGAAGCGATGACTTTAAACTTTTCCGGGTACTTCTTTTCATAATCCCGGAGGATTTCAAGGGAATTATCGGTAGATTTATCGTCTACAGCGATTATTTCCATGTTTTCCAAAGTCTGATTGACCAGGGAATCGAGACAATAATTTAATTTTCCGTCCCCTGCCATGTTGTAGACAGGGACAATCACACTAAGATCTATCATTTTTTCTGTAAATAAACAGGGCCGCTTATCGGTTAATTATTTCCGATTTATGTTAACTGTTCCGTATTATGATAACAAAGACACGGATTTTAATCAACAAAAGCCCTTTATTTAAAAGGCTTCCCGGCTAAAAGAACGAAAACACAAAAAATTCACAAATTTGTTAGCACTCGTGCTTGACGAGTGCTAACAATCGTGATATAACATAATCATCAGGAGGGAAACAAAGAAATTTCCCCGGTGACATTATCAATTATAAATGAAGATAAAGATTGGAGGAATGACTTATGATGACAATGCCCAGTATTTTCAATGACAATTTATTTGACTTTTTCGATGATTTTGCACCGAGCATACCTTACACAAAGAGCTCTGCCAATCAGACAGGCATCATGAAGACCGATATCAGCGAAGATGATAACGGCTATGAGATCAAGATCGACCTCCCGGGATATGCCAAGGAAAATATCTCTGCCGAGCTTAAGGACGGCTACATGACCATCAAGGCTTCCCAGAATGAAAATAAAGAGGAGAAGGACAAATCCGGCAAGGTGATACGCCGCGAGCGTTACTCCGGTTCATGCAGCAGGTCCTTCTATGTTGGTGAGGATGTTACACAGGAGGATATCAAGGCAAAATTTGAAAACGGTGTCCTGACAATGTGCGTACCTAAAAAGGATCCGACACCAAAGGTTGAGGAATCAAAATATATCGCTATTGAGGGATAATTAAAATCCTTCACATAAATTTTTACTCCCTATTTTCCTTATAAATACCCTCCTCGCCGGACGAGCCGGTGGGGAGGGTATTTCAATGATCCTGTTCAAATTTTTAATTATTTTTTTAATTAAATTTCTTTGCCGTTTTTTTCGGGTTCTTTCTTTTCCTTCTCTTTTACGGTTGTTTTTTTTGCTTTAGTCTTCTTCTTGTAAGCATCCTTGTCTTCCTTTAAGAGATCCTTTGCGCTTACCTTTTCTTTTCCGCCCTTGATGACCAGCTTATCAAGTCTCTCCTTTGTGATCTGGTCCTCTCCCTTTCTGAGGTTATTGGCTTTCGTGATATAATCAAATATGGTGTCAATATCTCCCTCAGATGCTATGATCCTGAAGGCGCAAAGTCTTCTCATCTCGGAATTTGAATGATATTTGGATGCTCTCTCAAGTCCTGTATGATCGAGGTAATCAGTCGCAGCCTTTACAAGATCGGATTTCATATTATCATATTCTGTCTTGTTCGCAGCACCTGCCGCCTTCTTTACCATATCCACCATTTTGTTAAATTCAGGCGAGTTATCATGGTTGAAATATGCCTTGTTTACGCTCTCGAGCATATCTTTTACGGATTCAAGTTCGGATTTGGTGACATCAAACTCTCCCGCAAGCTCCTTTGCAGTGTTTGCCTCATCGGGCCACAGACCCTCAAGTGCTTCTATTCCCTTTTTGTAAAGAGGATGCTCCGAGCCGAGATTTCCTATAAATTCGGCGGCCTTCTCGGTTATTATATTCCTTGCATTATCAATCCTTTCCGAATTGTACTGACCAAACAGCTTATTGCCTTTTTCATTTACAAGATCGTAAAATGCCTTTTGAATCTCACTGTACTCCGCGGGGAGTGAATCCTTTTTGTCATATGTTCTGATGGCATCTGCAAAAGCCTGTAATTTATTGACATTTCTCTCAACATCAAAATCTATAAAGATATGATAAGGCTTTTTCTCTCTCTCGGCTTCTGCCCTTGAAGCATAGCTTTTCCGGAATGACTTTATGGATTCCTTTGCTTTTTTCGCATCAGGATCATCCATATGATTTTCTTCCATTATTCTCATTGCTTCGTCAAGCTCATCATATGTCTGAATTATGTTAAAGGTATTATCCTTTTTAATATCATATTCCGGATTCTGCAGGGTTATACCCTTTCTGAGGTTTTCAAGGTGTACCTTATAGGGATGATCGGGTGCCAGTCCTCTGCCTGCCTTATAAAGATCATAATATATATTTTCAAAATGGCAGAAATTATTATTATGTATATCATTTTGAAACTGCTTTGCCTCTTTTTCAAAGCCTTCATCTTCCTTAATTACAGGCAACAGAGTCGTGAACTGCTTTTCGATTTCCGTCAGCACCTTTTTATGATCATCTGTTCTCTGATCCTCGGGTATGGCTGATATTCTTTCCTTTATCGTGTTCAGGACTTTTTCTCTTTTTTCTGCATTTTCCGCACTGCTGTTTTCAAAATAGAGTTTAACCGAGTCCTCATATTTTTGATCAAATACTCCGTTTTTATCAAACCGTCCGTTAAATACAGCAGTTATCAGCTCTTTATCCTCAGGCCTGTTAAATCCGTTCCTTTCGGTATTTCTGATAAATTCCGCCCGGTCATCCTCCAGACACTCCTTTGCAACAGAATCGGCCGAAATACTGTTATAATGATCCCTGATAAGATTACAAACCGGATTGTAAGCAATATCATATATCACCCTGCATCCAAGAAGGCGTCCTATCATTGCCTTTTTGCTTGATTTCTCTCTGACGGCCACAACAGGTATGTTTATGATATCCGTCATTGCCTTCTTTGCATATTTTTCATTTTCCTCCAGGGTATTATTGGGGAATCCGATGTTATTTTTCTTTAATGATGTGTTCTTTGCATATCCCATTACATAGCCGTCAAACATAAGATCGATCACGGCATCGTCCTCACCCTTTTTCCAGTGATTCTCATACATCTTTTGTCTAAAAGCTTCTTTTGTATATGAGGTTCCGTTTACTTCTATCGTAGCATTCGGATAAGCTATATCTGCCACACTGCCCTTTATTCCCGTTGCCTTAAAAAGGTGGTAAAGCCTTGTTGCAAAATATTCCTTCTGGCTCTCACTCATATTCTCAGTGATGATCTCAGATATTGATTTACCGCCTTCTGTTTTCCTTGTCATGAATTCGGAAAAACCGCTCAGTATATCATAATTGCTTTGCACCATTTCGTCCGGAATATTTTCCTTGGCTAATATCAGGATAGCCTCTCCCATCTTTGCATATTCACTTACCAGCTCCTCGGGTATTTTTTCCGCGTATTTGAAAAAGTACTGCCCGAATTTTTTAATCTGTCCCTTTTCACTTGATTTGATTTCCGGTAATGCCATGTTTTTATCCTCCTGAATTGTAATGATATATTTTCCGGGAATATCTTAATTGAAACCAGTATATTTTCATTCCCCGCTTCACGAATGATATTATCAATATAACTGTTGCAAAAGTGTTGCACAAAAAAATAGTACCTTTTTCAAGATACTATTTTTTATTTAATATACCGTATTATCTGATACGCTGTTGTCTGATACTGCCTCTTCCGGTGCCATCTCCTCGTATGGTGTATAGAGGAGCGTCACACCCAGGCTGTTGTCTATCTCATATACCATGTTTGAATCAGGGAATCTCGCACAGAGAGAGAGACCGTCAAGTGTACCTACATCCAGGGCAAATGTACCGCCGTCATATTCTACAGTGATCGTAAAATACGGCCTGTCCAGCTTGTAATTATACAGATCAAGAGAATCTGC
>JAEEGL010443024.1_pt1 | contig 25837 bp, 20 predicted proteins | sample 9134231 | NCBI WGS metagenome assembly JAEEGL01 (sample SAMN16246548, study PRJNA631951) | gut metagenome | biome: gut microbiome; feature: rumen; material: fiber-attached | host: Bos | place: Iran: Karaj | collected 2018-10 | reverse complement strand
GACGGCTATTTCTTCGGAATGATGTGTTCGGTGCTCTCGGCGTTTCTGGTGATCCGCATCAAAGGCCGGAAGGGGATTGCGGCCGGCTGTGTGGCGCTGTTTGTGACCATGGGCCTGTACCAGTCCTATATCTCCGTGACGATACTGCTTCTGATGCTGTGGCTGCTCTTGATGCTTCTTGATCCGGAAAAGAAGGCAAAGGAACTGCTGGCGACGGCAGGGCGTTTCCTCCTTATGGGAGTGGCGGCGATGGCAGCGTATCTCATCGGGATGAATGTGGCGTGGAAGATCAACGATACGCAGATGGCGGACTATATGGGGATGAGTGATACGAGCGGCTATTCCGTTGCACGTCTGCTCGGTGCGGTGAAGTCCTCCTATATTGAATTTGCGCGTTTCTTCCTGGTACGCTGGGAACTGAACTTTTATAACGTATCCAACGTGATCCTGCTGGTCTCTATAGTTGCGCTGTTACTTTGGATCTGCGGGAAGCGGAAACTGTTTGCACAGCCTTGGCGTATCGCTGTACTGATCGTCTGGGGATTGCTGTTACCGCTCGTTACACATATTTACAGTTTTATCTCGGAAGAGGTATCCTATATCTCGATCATCATGTGCTACAGTATGGTACTGATCTACCTGATGCCCATCGTATTGGGGCAGGATGTAGTTGATTTTGCGGATCTTTTCCGGAAAGAGTATTGGAAGAAGCATCTGTTCCGGGCGCTGCAGTCGCTGCTGCTGGCGTGTATCTGCGTGCACTTTGTGGTGATCGCGGATCAGGCTTATGAGCGGATGCACCTGGCGAATGAGCAGATCCGGAACCTGGTGAACCGTATCCAGTACCGGATGGAACTGGTGGAGGGCTATACGGATACCTGTGAAGTGGCACTGTACGGCAATCTGTACCAGACACCGGAATATGTGCCCAGTGCACCGATGATGCCCGGGGTGGTTTCGGGACTGTATCTGACCACGCAGAGGGATTATTCCTCGGCCATCGACTGGTTTGCATCGTCGGATCATAAATGGGCTACGGCGGAACGGAGAAAAGAACTGGTGCGTAATGCGGAATTTGCGCAGATGCAGCCCTGGCCGGCAGCAGACTGTGTAAAGATGATCGACGGGACGATCGTGATATTACTGGCAGATGACGAAGCGGATGAATTCGGTCAAACGATAAAAGATTATCTGGAGGAATAAAGAAATGGGACTGTATGAACAGATCGTAGCAGGAGAAGAAAAACTGTCGCTGGTGGGCCTTGGCTATGTGGGCATGCCCATTGCCGTGGCATTTGCGAGAAAGATCAAGGTGGTTGGTTTTGACCTGAATGCGGAAAAGATCGCATTATATAAATCCGGCATCGATCCGACCAATGAGGTGGGCAATGATGTGATCCGTGAGACCAAGGTGGAATTCACGGCGGATGAGACCAAACTGAAGGAAGCAAAGTTTCATATCGTGGCGGTACCGACACCGGTCAATGATGACCATACGCCGGATCTGACACCGGTAGAGGGAGCGAGCCGGATCCTGGGACGCAACCTGACAAAGGGCAGCATCGTGGTATTTGAATCCACCGTATATCCCGGCGTGACCGAAGAGATCTGTGTGCCGATCCTGGAGAAGGAATCGGGACTGAAATGCGGTACAGACTTTAAGATCGGATATTCTCCGGAGCGTATCAATCCGGGCGATAAGGTGCACCGATTGGAGACCATTACCAAGATCGTTTCCGGTATGGATGCGGAGACGCTGGATACCGTGGCTAAGATCTATGAGCTGGTGGTAGAGGCAGGCGTATACCGTGCAGAATCCATCAAGGTAGCGGAAGCGGCAAAGGTGATCGAGAACAGCCAGCGTGATATCAATATCGCATTTATGAACGAACTGTCCATGATCTTCCACCGTATGGGGATTGATACCCAGGCGGTATTGAATGCGGCCGGAACCAAATGGAACTTCTTAAAGTTCTATCCGGGACTGGTAGGCGGACACTGCATCGGCGTGGACCCGTACTATCTGACCTACAAGGCAGAACAGCTGGGCTATCATTCCCAGATCATCTTATCCGGCCGCCGTATCAATGATGATATGGGACACTATGTGGCAGAGAGCTTTGTGAAGAGCCTCATCAAGGCAGATATCGCGGTGAAGGATGCGAAGGTAGCGATTCTGGGCTTTACCTTCAAGGAGAACTGCCCGGATACCCGCAATACCAAGGTGATCGATATCTACCGCGAACTGAAGGAATACGGCATCACGCCTCTCGTTGTGGATCCGGCAGCAGACGCCGCGGAAGCCAAGCGTCTGTACGGCATCGAGTTCGGACAGATGAGCGATGTACAGGGCATGGACGCAGTGATCATCGCAGTTTCCCATACCCAGTTCCTGGCTCTGACGCAGGAACAGTTGGCATCCTTCTACAATGTGTCCAACGGAACGAAGGTGCTGCTCGACCTGAAGGGCATCCTGGACCGCAGCGTCTACAATGAGGAAAACAATTGGTTATATTGGCGTTTATAATCCTTGCCTTCCCCTTGAGGGGAAGATGGCCGAAGGCCGGATGAGGTGGACTTGGGCCTGGCAATATTTTGATAATTAAGGAGTACTATCATGGGTTTCAAAAACTTAAAGTTTCCGGAAAATAGTGTATTTTTGGTGACCGGTGGTGCCGGCTTTATCGGATCGAATATCTGTGAAGCAATCCTGGATCTGGGATATCAGGTACGCTGCCTGGATGACCTGTCTACCGGAAAGCAGCGGAACATAGATTTTTTAAAGGACAGAGAAGGATATACTTTTATCAAAGGGGATATCAAGGATCTGGATACCTGTATGAAGGCCTGCGAAGGCGTTGACTATGTACTGAACGAAGCGGCCTGGGGAAGCGTGCCCCGCAGTATCGAGATGCCGCTCTTCTATGAGGAAAACAATATCCGCGGTACGCTCAATATGATGGAGGCTGCGCGTCAGAACGGTGTGAAGAAATTTGTCTATGCATCCTCCTCATCCGTGTACGGTGATCATCCGGTGCTGCCGAAGGTGGAAGGGCAGGAAGGCAATCTGCTTTCGCCGTATGCGCTGACCAAGCGTGCCTGCGAGGAATACGGTAAGCTGTACTATCGTCTGTATCATCTGGATACCTATGGTCTGCGTTATTTCAATGTGTTCGGCAGACGGCAGGATCCGGACGGGGCGTATGCGGCCGTGATCCCGCGTTTCATCCGTCAGTTGCTGCATGGCGAGGTGCCGACGATCAACGGTGACGGTAAGCAGTCCAGAGACTTTACCTATGTGGACAATGTTATTGAAGCAAACTTAAAGGCGTGTCTGGCGCCGACGGAAGCGGCAGGACAGGCATACAATATCGCTTATGGCGGCCGGGAATATCTGATCGATATCTATCATGCGCTGTGTGAGGCGCTGGGTTGCGATGTGGAGCCGCATTTCGGGCCGGACCGACCGGGAGATATCAAGCATTCCAATGCGGATATCAGCAAGGCAAAGAAACTGCTGGGCTACGATCCGGATTATGATTTTGCAAAGGGTATCAAACTGGCCATCGAGTGGTACAAAGAGGACCTGAAATAAGTATGAGAAAAATAGCGATCCGTATCGATGATATCACGCCGGAAATGGACTGGGTGAAGTTCCATCGGTTCGAGAAGATGTTGGATAAGTACGGTATCTGTCCGCTGATCGGAGTGGTGCCGGAGAATAAGGATCCTAAACTGAAAGGCGCGGACGGATTGCGTAATCCCGCGTTTGATAACGAAGAAGCATATAAAAACTGGCTGGATGCAAAGCAAAAACAGGGTTGGATGATCGCGATGCATGGCTTTGACCATGTTTATGTGACGAAGCAGGGCGGCCTGTTCCCGCTGAATGATTTTTCGGAGTTTGCCGGTGTGGCGTATGCAAAACAGAAAGAAAAACTGGAGCAGGGTGTGCGTTGCCTGGAAAAACTCGGGATCCGTCCGGAGATCTTTATGGCACCGGGACACAGTTTTGATAAAAATACGCTGCGTGCACTGAAGGAGTGCGGTTTTCGCTTTGTGACAGACGGCTTTGGTGATGCGCCGTACCTTCGGGAGGGACTGATATTTTTGCCTATCTCTTTTCTGCGCAAGCAGGAACTGAAAAAAGAAAACGGTGTAACGACGTTTGTGGTGCATACATGGGATATGTCGGAAGAGGAATTTCGCTGGTACGAGGATCTGTTCGCAAACCGGAGGGAACGCATCCTGGATTACCGGTCGTTGACGGAACTGCCGGCAAGAGAACGCAGTCTTCTGGAAACGCTTGGAGAATACGGGATGGCGGCAGGAAAAAAAGTGGTAGCGAGAATATAGGGGACAGAAGAGAACAGAATGGTCGGAAAAAAGATCGTTGTCTTACAGGTGATCGGAGAAATGGTCATGGGTGGGGCGGAGAGCCGCATCATGGACCTTTTGCGCGCACTGGATCCGGAGAAAGTGCACTACGATTTTCTGGTATTTAATCCGAAGGAACAGCATTATGATAAGGAGATCGAAGCACGGGGCAGTCATGTTTACCGGCTGCAGCCACGGTTTAAGATCTATAATTATGCAAGCTTTTGTAAAGCGCTGAATGTTTTTTTTGCAGAGCATCCCGAGATCGATATCGTGCAGGGGCATATGACCAGCACGGCTGCGATCTATCTGCCCATTGCCAAAAAGCATGGCGTGAAGTGTACGATCGCGCATGCACGCAGTGCCGGTGTGGATCCGGGGCTGAAAGGGACACTGACAAAATGGCTGCGCAAAGACCTGTATAAAAAAACGGATGTATGTTTTGCATGTTCTCCGGAGGCCGCAGTCTCGGTCTTCGGCAGGCAGAAGTATGAAAAAGGAGAGGTGCGTATCCTTCCGAATGCCGTGGAACTGGGACAGTATCAGGAAGCGGACGAGATGGAAGCACATGCACAGTTGATCCGGAAAAAATATGATCTGCAGGATGCCTTTGTGATCGGGCATGTCGGAAGATTTCATTATGCAAAAAACCATGGCTTTTTGCTGGAAGTGTTTCAGGAGATCCGGAAAAAGAAAAGCAACGCGAAAATGCTACTGGTCGGCGACGGGGATACGATGCCCGCAGTGAAGGAAAAAGCAGAACAACTTGGGATAACGGATCAGGTGATCTTTACCGGAATGCAGAAAGATACGGCAGGTTATTATTGTTCTATGGATCTGGTAGTTTTTCCCTCTCATTATGAGGGACTGCCCGGAACCGTGGTGGAGGCGCAGGCAGCAGGCTTGCCGGTACTGATGTCGGATACCGTGACGGATCAGGTGGCGGTAACACCCCTGGTCGAGCGTTTTTCCTTACAGAAAAATGCTGCGGAATGGGCAGCGGAAGCCATGGCGTTTTATGAGCGGCTGCAGGAAAAACTGGGAACCGAAACGTTCCGGAAGGAATGCTTCGATACGTTATGTGAAAAGGGGTTTGATGTGACGTCGCAGGCAAGACAGTTGGAGCAGATCTATGCACAGATGCTGAAAAATTGACAAAAGCGGGAAAACATGCTATTTTTCTTTGGAATAAAGATCAGCGTTCCGATAAGGACGCTGATTTTTAAGTAATTTATTTTATGAGGGGAGAAAATTATGAAAAGAAGGAACAGGAAGTGGAGCAGGAGCTTCCGTCATCTGGGGCTGGTGTTGTGTATGACAGCCGCAATGAGCGCCTGCGGATCGGAAAAGGAAGCGCAGGACCGCGAAGAATCGGGACGGACGGAAAAGGAGTCGGTGGATCTGGAAAACAATGATGCTGCCGGCAGCGGGACATCGATCGCGGATCTTGCAGCGAAGGAGGATACCGCAGCGGACGATACAGCTGAAGATGCCGGATTCAGTTTTACTGCGTTTTCTGCAGATGCAGACCGTATGATGCAGGAAGCGATCGAGCAATACAATGCGGAGGATCATACGAATCTGGATGAGCCGGTGAAGTATTATGTATTGTGGCTCGGCTTTACGCACGTTACCTATAATGATCTGGATTTTCAGATGACCGATTTTGACCGGGAGTATCTGGAGGCAGTTGCACTGAATTACGAAAAGACTCTGGAAAGCGTGACCGATCACAATCTGGATGTGGAAGTAGATCTGCATTTTGTGGAGGATGAAACACCGCTTACACAGTGGTACGGAGCGGACTGGCTGTATCTGGCACAGAATACGGTGCAGCCGGTGATCGATCAGTATATGGCCGATCACGAAGTGGACACGGTGCTGACTACGGTTCAGACGGCAGGGGAAGAGAACAAAAGCAGAAATGAATCCAAAGCCGGGTACGGAACCAACTATGTGATGCTGGGGCTGGAAACCTCCGATCTGTCTTCCTATATCGGCTATTCCACTTTTGATCTGGGCGAGCCGAAGGAAGGAACCTGGCCGCTGGAAGATCCGGAGATCCCGTCTTTGTATGCTACTTCGGTAGCAGTGCATGAATGGATGCACCAGCTGGAAGCTTTTGGGAGTATGCTAAATATCGAATATCCGAACACGCACGCGTATATGGGACCGGACGAGTTCCCGGGATATCAGAAGTATGAAGCGGATGAGAATGATTATGACTTCTTTGAGTTTTACAAACTGGTACTGCGGGGGGAACTTCCGTATGACGGTGAGGGCGCGACGAAGCAGGTGGGTATGTATCCGAAGATGTGGCCGCTGGCAAAGCGTAATATGACGCATCTGGGTGAATTCACCATTCAGGCAGCAGACGGCAGCGGTTATCTGACCGGACTCGAGGAAGATCCGAAACTGACACTTTCCGATGATGCCTGCGTATGGAACATCAGTTATTCCGGAAACGGACATTTTGTACTTTGTCCGAAGGAGATCCCGGATCAGCGGATCGATCTGGGCAATGCATGGGATTCTGAGGGGAACACGATTGGTATCTATGTATTCACCGGCTATTTCGATGCACAGACATGGTACCTGAAAGACAACAAAGATGGTTCCTATTCCATTCAGACGCCGTATGAGAGCGGGCGCCTGCTGACTGCAACACAAGGTGCACAGGCAACCCTGTGCAGTGACGGTGCAGAGGGCGTACAGGACTGGATCATCGAACCGGTAAAGTAATGGTTAAGTAAATAAAGTTTTGGAAAAGACTCGTAGCGAGTCTTTTTCTTTTTATTTGGAAATTGCTTCGCGAGCAGAACACTTATTAAAAAACGATTGACATATATAGAATATCGATATACTATATAGAAAGTCGATATATAGAATATCTATACAAAGGAGGCTTTGTTATGGCAGGGATTGATAAGATGCTGTTATCGGGAAGCATGGGAACCATGCTTTTGAAGTTACTTTCCGAAAAAGACATGTACGGATATGAGATGATCGAAACACTGCGGGAACGCTCGGAAAATGTCTTTGAACTGAAGGCAGGTACACTGTATCCGCTTTTGCATACCTTGGAAGAAAAGAATTATCTGACATCCTATGAGCAGGGAGGGGCAGGGAAAATACGCAAGTATTATTCGATCACCAAAGAAGGAAAAAAGTATCTGAAAACAAAACTGGCAGAATGGGATACCTACACGACTGCGGTGGGAAATGTTCTGGCATTCGGCGTATAGGGGATTGGGAAGAAAGAGGAAAGATAACGATTCCGGACATAGGAGGTGGTTTTGATGAATACGGTGGAAGAATATCTGACGGAACTGAAGGGGCAGATCCGCGATAAATATGCAAAAGAATTTGTTACGGAAGAAATAAAGAATCATATCGAAGAGCAGGCAGAAGCATACCGGAACGAAGGGATACCTTATGACGAAGCACTTTCCAAGGCAGTACGGGATATGGGAGATCCGGTGAGCGTCGGTGTGGAACTGGACAGGATCCATCGCCCGCATATGGAATGGAAATTCCTGGTGTATATTCTGTTGATCAGCCTGCTCAGTATCGTTGTGCACTATCTGATCAACAAGGGTGTAAATCATCTGCTGATCGGGAGCGCAAATGAGCAGAGCATCATCAATAATACAATGCTGCGTCCCGGTCTGGCAAGGCGTCATATTTTCGGCATTCTTGCAGGACTGGCTGCGATGTTTGCGGTATGTCGCGCGGACTACACTTTGCTGCTGGGACGGAGCAGAGTGATCGGCGGCGTTTATATCGCAGGTATCACGATATGTTCTGTGGCGTTTGGCTACAATGTAAATGGCGGGCATTACTGGCTCGGCGTGGGAGGGGTATCCATATCGGTCCGTGCATTGCTTATGTTATACCTGCCGCTTTTTGCAGGTATTCTGTATGAACTCCGCAGTAAGGAAAAAAGCAACCTGCTGCAGATCCTCTTCTGGATGATGCTGCCGGGTCTGGCGCAATGGGTCATTTGCGAGATCTTTATTCCGGTTAGTTTATTTATGCTGATCGCTGAAAGTGTTTTGGTCTGTCTGGCGATCCGAAAGGAATGGTATGCGATCAATAAAAAGATGCTCTGCTATGGATTGGCCGGTGGTTTTGTGAGTGGCATTGCGGTGCTGATCGTGGCCTTTCGTAATATGAAAGCCTACCGTGTATTGCGCATCCAAAGCTGGCTCGGACGTCTCGGGATTGGAAATATGGCACCGGATCCGGACGGAATGGATTATATTAATGTGAGATTGCAGGAAGTATTTGCACAGAGCCAATTGATCGGAAGAAGTGATCCGGCAGCAGAGATCATGAGTATGATGACTGGATTTCGGGACGATTTCATTCTGGGAACGGTCGCGGCATTTTGCGGAAAACTGGTTGTGGCAGGCATTCTTCTCATGATGGGGATCCTGGCGGTATATATTATCCGGATTTCATTAAGGCAGAAGAACTGTCTCGGCTATATCGTCGGTTGTGCGTGCGGCATTATGATCGCGTTGCAGTCCATCGGCAATGCATTGATCGTGTTCGGCCTGCTGCCGCTAAGCAGTTCGACACTGCCGTTTTTTTCACACGGCACCTCTTATGGCATTATGAACTATGCACTGCTCGGATTGATCCTGTCCATCTACCGGTATAAAGATATCCGCAGGGAGAAAGTGGTTGAGTATTCGGAGAAGGCTGTGTTATAATAGCGGACAAATCGGAAACGAACCGGAGAAATCAGGATGAAGTATTTCAGGGTACATACGGAGGATATCGCGTATCTTACCAAGCAGCCGAGGGGACTGTTTACGGCGGTCGGAAAACTGGTGGATGCCAAACTGCTGACAGAGAACGAAGAAAAAGAATACTGGAAGACTCGGGCATACTTTGAGCGAGTATTACCGGTTCCGCCCTTTTATGCGCAGGATAACCCGGACCGGGTGATCACCTGGTATAAGGATACGCCGGAAGGAAAGCAGATGTTTCGTGAGATGGTGTTCTATCGCAGGATGGCGGATCAATACGGAAAGAAACTGTATCGGTCGGAGTGCGGGGAAACACCGGGAACCGTGATCTATGAAGATGACTATCAGATCGCAGTAAAGGATCCGGTGGAAGGTGTAAAGATCACGACGAAAGAATTGCTGTGGCCGATCCGGAAGATCGAGGAAAAGGATGTAGCACCATGTGTTTCCGTGATCCGGGAGAGTTTTCGGACCGTTGCGGAGCAGTTTGGTTTTACGGAAGAGAATGCACCGCGCTTTACCGCATTTGCAACAGATGAAAACCGGATCCGCTGGCAGTTAAGCGGTGAGCATCGTCCGATGTACGGATACTTCAAGGAAGACCGATTGGTAGGGTATTACTCGCTTCTGCTTCAGGAAGAGGGGCAGTGCGAACTGAATAATCTCTCGGTGATGCCGGAGGAACGTCATCAGAAGATCGGGGAAGAATTGCTGAGGGATGCTTTTTCACGAGCAAGCGAGATGGGATGTACCAAAATGAACATCGGCATCGTGGAAGAAAACACGGTATTGCGCAGGTGGTATGAAAGTCTCGGATTTGTGCATGTCGGTACGAAAAAGTTTGATTTCTTCCCGTTTACCTGCGGGTATATGATGAAGGATCTGGGGTGAGGAAAAATATGGGATTATTATATCTGTTCCAACAATGGAAGAAGAAAAAAGCATCTGCCGGGAAGAGCGAAACGGAAATGCAGGGGAATGCTTCGACATCGCAGGAGCGGAAAAAGCCGCGTTATGAAAAGATCGTGTTGTCCGGCGTGAAGCATACGATCGAAGATGATATCTGGGAGATCGCCTATGAGATTGATGATACTTTCAAACCGACCAGATCGCATGCGGCAGAAGTGGAAGCATTGTCGGTATATGCTTACGGAAGAGATGATTGGACGGAGGCAGACGAGCCGAGTGTGTCGATCCTGAACGACGATTTTGTTGTGGAAGCGATCGAAGAGTTTCAGGAAAACGGGACTTTTGAAAAAGCATTGCGGTTCGAGCAGGCAGACGGATTGTTTCTGTTCAAAGCGGTGGCGGAATACTATGATCAGATGGTGTATTTCTACGCATTTGAAACGGAACGGGATGAGGATATGTGGCAGCTGGCCCTGTGTATGTATTATCCGAAGGAATATGTGAATACGGAAAACGAAAGGATACTGATGCGGGTGCTGGACGAGGCGGCGGTCAGTTTCCGGAAGACGGAAACAGAGGAAGAGTGAAAAATACGGAAAAACAAAGCATCAGCGCTCCGGCAGGGGCGCTGTTCTGCTTTACTTGTGAGTTTGCGTAATTTGTGATATTATGTAACCGTGTGTGATCGGCTTTGCCGGATCGCCGAAATGGTAATAGAGTTATTTATCGGAAACAGGATGATACAGTATGTGCGGGATTGCCGGATTTGTCGATGATGCATCGCATCGGAGAGAGACAATTGAACGGATGATGGAGCAGATCTATCACCGGGGACCGGATGCGGGGGAGGCATGGCTGGATGAACACAGCGGGCTGACTTTTGGTTTCCGGCGGCTTGCGATCCGCGATGTATCGGCAAACGGAATGCAGCCCATGCAGTCACAGGACGGCCGGTATGTGATCGTGTTTAACGGTGAGATCTACAACGCGACCGCCTTGAAGCAAAAGATGCAGGAAGAGGACGGTTTTTCGGATACCTACCGCGGTACATCGGACACCGAGATCCTGCTGAATGCGTTCTGTCATTACGGAGTGCTCCCGACTCTGCAGAAGATCAAGGGAATGTTCGGTATCGCTCTGTATGACCGGCAGGAAAAGACGCTGTATCTGATGCGGGACCGTTACGGCGAGAAGCCTGTATTTTACGGACGTATCCAAGGGAAGTTTGTTTTTGCGTCCGAGCTGGGGGCGATCCGTGCCTTTCCCGGCTTTGAAGGAAAGATCCGCAGTGATGTGCTGTCGGCCTATATGAAGTATTACGGTTATGTACCGGCACCGGCCACCATCTATGAGGGAATCTATAAACTGCTCCCCGGGCAGCTGCTGACTTTACATCTGCCGAAGAATGAAGAAAAGACAGAACTGTACTACGACATCGTAAAAGCGATGCAGAAGGTACAGCCGTTTACCGGGACGTTTGAGGAAGCGGTGGATGAACTGGAGGACCTGCTGACGAAGTCCGTGCAGGACCAGATGGTTTCGGATGTGCCCTTAGGCGCATATCTGTCCGGCGGAACGGATTCGGCAACGGTCGTTGCAATGATGACGAAACTGGCGAAGGGGAGGGTGAAGACCTTTTCCATCGGCTTTGATGATAAAAAATACGATGAGGCTCCGGAGGCCAAAGCGATCGCGAAGCATCTGGGGACCGAGCACTTTGAACAATATGTATCGGAAAAGGAACTGCAGGACGTGATCCCGAAGATCCCGGCGATCTACGGTGAGCCTTTTGCGGACAGTTCACAGATCCCGACGTATCTGGTGAGCCGTCTGGCAAAATCGCAGGTGACCGTATCGCTGAGCGGGGATGCGGGGGACGAACTGTTCTGCGGCTACATCACTTATCCGAAGATGCAGAAACTCTGGAACCATATCAAAGGCGTACCGGCGGTACTTCGCGGAGGTGTGGGAAAAGCGGCGTGCGCACTGCCTTCGGGAAAGAAGGGCTATCGCGGAGGCTTGTGCCTGCAGGCGCGCAATATCCTGGAACTGAAAGAGGCCGTGGATCATACGGATCCGCTGGTAGACCGGCTGGCCTTTCATGGTATGCCGATCACGCAGGAGAGGATCCTGAAGGATGAGATGGCAGATCTGCAGCTTCTGGATATGCGGGACTATCTGCCGAACGATATCTTAGTCAAGGTGGACCGGGCAGGAATGGCGGTATCCCTGGAGAACCGTATCCCGCTGCTCGATCCGGCAGTGGCGGAATTTGCTTTTTCTCTGCCGACGGAATATAAATACGACGGTATCGCGGCGAAGAAAGTACTGAAGGAAGTGCTCTACCGCCACGTGCCGAAGGAACTGATGGAACGCCCCAAAAAGGGCTTTGCGGTGCCGCTGACCAAGTGGCTGACCGAGGGGCATACCGCGCAGTGGGCGGAAGATCTGATGTGTGACTGCAAAGTGGCCAAAGACGGCTATCTGGATCAAAAGAGTGTGGAGATCCTGTGGCGGAACTTCCGAAAAAACGGAGCTTCTTCACGCATCGTATGGAATGTGCTGATGCTGGAGCAATGGTATAGGGAATTTCAATGATCAAGAAAGTACTGTTTCATATCTATAGTCTGGGAAAAGGCGGTGCAGAGCGCGTGGTGACCACACTGGCAGCCGAGATGGCGGAGCGTGGCATCGAGGTCTGCGTGGCGACGCTTTGTGTATCGAAGGAAGAGTATCCGCTTTCGTCCAAGGTGCGCCGTATCGATGTGGGGCTTACGGAAGAAGAGGAAAAGAAAGGGCGCCTGTCGCGTATGCGTACCAGGATCGCCAAACTGAAGGCCTGCCTGGTCAAGGAGAAACCGGATGTGGTCTATGCCTTTATGCAGACGGCCAATTATCGCGCCGTACTGGCGGCAAGGGGGCTGAATATCCCGGTGATCATCTCCGTGCGCAGCAATCCTGCCGTGGATTATGCTTCCAAGAATCAGAAGAGGCTTGCAGATTTTCTGTATAAAAAGGCGGCCGGGGCGGTGTTCCAGACAACCGGCGCCAGAGATTTCTTTGCTCCGGAAGTGGCGGAGAAAGCAGCTGTGATCCTGAATCCGCTGAACCCGAAATACCAGGGGATCGAACTGCCGGCAGAGCGCAGAAAAGTCTTTGTCAGTGTTGGTCGGTTTCATGAAGCAAAGGACTATATGACGCTGGTAAAGGCATATGAACGTGTGGCAAAGGATTATCCGGAATACAACCTGGAGATCTACGGCGGAGCCAGCGAGGACAATACGATCCACCAGGTACGCGAGTGGGTCCGTTCCCATCATCTGACGGAGCAGATCCTGTTTATGGGAGACCACAATGACCTGGAAAAATGCATCACGGATGCCGCATGCTATGTGCTTTCCTCCAAGTATGAGGGTATGCCCAACGCACTGATGGAGGCGATGGCACTGGGACTGCCGGTGGTTGCGACCGACTGCCCGAGCGGCGGGCCTGCAGCACTGATCGAAGACGGTGAGAACGGTCTGCTGGTGGAAGTGGGCAATGATAAAGAAATGGCGGCGGCAATGTGCAAGATGCTGGAGTATCCGAAGGATGCGGAGCGTGTGAGCAAAGCGGCGCGGAAGATCACGGAAGATGCGTCTGTAAAAAAGATCGCAGATGAATGGCTGGAATATGCAGAAAAGTGTATCAAAAAAGCGTAAGGCTTTGATCCTGAATAACGATCCGAAGATGAGAGGCAACTATGGCTGAACTGAAAAAGATCGCAGTGGTCGGTCCGGTGTATCCGTATAAAGGCGGGATATCCCATTATACCGGTCTGCTGGTAAAAGAACTGAAAAAAACATATGATGTGCAGGTGTTCTCTTACAGCCTGCAGTATCCGAAATTTATGTTCAAAAAGGAACAGAAGGATTACGGCAACCGTACCTTTGCCGTAGCCGGTGCGGAATTTGTGATCAATACCGCCAATCCCATGAATTGGGGCTTGGCAGGACAGACCATTTTGTCCGGCCAGCCGGATCTGGTGATCGTGCAGTGGTGGCATCCGTATTTTGCCCCTTGTTATCAGGCGATGCTCTCGAAACTGAAGGGGGTTCCGATTTATTTTGTGTGTCATAACGTATTGCCACATGAACGCTTTCCGCTGGATAAACTGCTGACGAAAGCGACCTTGAAAAAAGGTGATTTCTGTATCCTGCATTCGAAACTGGATGCGGAAGATCTGAAAAAGATGCTGCCGCATATGCCATATGTGAGAACGGTACTGCCGACCTACAACGCTTTTAAACTGACTGGTATGGGCCGGGCAGAGGCAAGAAGTAAACTGGGGATCAAAGAACAGACGAAGATGATCCTGTTCTTCGGACTGGTACGGGAGTACAAAGGCTTAAAATATCTGATTGAGGCGGCACCGCTGATCCAAAGTGCAACCGAAAATGCTAAGATCTTTATCGTTGGTGATTTTGCGGGAAAGCGTCCGGAATATGATGTCATGATGCAGAAAAGCGGAGTGCAGGATATCTTTGAAGTGCGGGACGGTTATGTGCCGGATGCAGAGATCGAGCCGTATTTTGCTGCGGCGGATGTGTGCGTTTGCCCCTATATCTCGGCGACACAGTCCGCTATTGTGCAGATCGCTTTTGGCTTTGGGCTGCCGGTGATCGCCACCGATGTGGGCGGTCTGCCGGAGGTGGTGACGGACGGCGTGACCGGATCCATCGTACCGCCGCAGAACGCTTCTGCTCTGGCGGCGAAGATCAATGCTTATTTCCGTGACCGTAAGGAAGAAGTCTACCGTAAAAATGTGGAAGCGGAAGAAGAACGTTTCTCCTGGCATCATACGGCAGATCTTATCGCAGAACAATTCCACAAAGGAACGAACGGATGAGTGTGCAGCCCGGAGAGAAAACATATGTTGCGCTGATCCCGGCGTACAAGCCTTCGTTTAACGCAGACGAGCAGGCCTGCGTGGATCGGTATTTCCGGGTGCTTACCGGGGATATCGTTTTTACGGTTCCCGAAGGATTGGATTTGTCCTGGTATGAAAAGCAGTTTCCGAAAGCGGCTTTCCGGCGGTTTCCCGACAAGTATTTCAAGGGGATCCGCGGATACAATAAGCTGCTTTTGTCGGAAGATTTCTATACGGCATTTGAGCAATATGAGTATCTTTTGATCGCTCAGCCGGATGCGGTGGTGTGGCATGAGACCGACCGTATCCCGGAATTTATCGAAAAAGGCTATGATTATTACGGTGCTCCCTGGCAGCCGGCCAGACGGATCTGGGAATGGACGTTTCCCAAAACAAAGACCTTTCCGTTTTTCCGGATCCGCGGCTGTAAGACAAACGGCGAGGGCATCGAGATGGGAAACGGCGGTTTTTCCCTGCGGCATGTGAGACACTGCCGTGATCTGATCCATGAATTCCGCTGGCGTAAGATCTACTGGTTCTGGAAACGCAACGAAGACATCTTTTTCGGTGTTTTCGGACGGGACAGCAGGCGGGGCTTCAAGCCGGCGGATATCGAAACCGGACGGGCTTTCGCTTTGGAGTACCATCTGCGTGAAGCGGTAGAGAAGGGAGAGATCCCTTTCGCGGTTCATGGGTGGAGCAAGGATTTTAAGGATTATGTCGAGATGCAGGAATTTTTGAAAAAGCACGGGATAGACATATAAATTACGGTTTGTCGAGGAGTTTCGCTGTTGTGAAGATTCTCTTGCCTTCCCCTTGAGGGCGCTGTGTGCCAGTGGCACACGTTTAGCGCGGACCGAGCCGGGAGGCGAGACAGGTGCCCGAAGGGCGGATGAGGTGTTACTTGATTAGCCGATACACATCGTGAAGCCAAGTTTTCCACCTCATCAGTCAGCTTCGCTGACAGCTTCCCCTCAAGGGGAAGCCAAGACCAACTCCCCGACAAGCCGGAATTTGGGGGAAACATAAGGAGAAGGAATGGACTTGATCAGCATCATCGTGCCGGTATATCAGGCACAGGATTACATCATGGATTGCGTGGACAGTATCCTGGCGCAGACGGATCAGGACTTCGAACTCATCCTGGTAGATGACGGTTCCCGGGATTTTTCCGGGAGGCTCTGTGACGAGTATACGGAGATCCATCCGCAGATCCGGGTGTTCCATACGGAGAACAAAGGGGCGGCAGCGGCTCGCAACTACGGGATCGAGCAGGCTAAAGGGGAATGGATCACCTTTATTGACAGCGATGATACGATCGAGAAGGATCATCTGTCATACCTGAGGTGGCTGCAGCAGACGACCGGGGCACAGATCGTAAAGAGCGGACATGAGAAGTGCCGTCCCGGGGATCCGGAAAAACGGGCGCAGGAGACAGAGGGCTATGAACTGCATACTATGGCGGATCAGCTTTCCTTCACCGCTTATGAGGGAACGGACGGCCTGAAAGCACTGTTGTATCAGGAACATTTTATGAGTGTCCCCTGGGGGATGCTGATGGATAAGAAACTGTGGGATGATGTGCGTTTTCCGGAAGGGACCGAGGCAGAGGATATGGGTACCATTTACCGTATCTTTGCCAAAGCGCAGAAGACGGTTTATGGCGAGCATATAACCTATCATTATCTGCAGCGTAGCAGCAGTACGATGTATGCGACCTCACGGACCAGAAACCCGGCGTATTACCGGCACAGCAGACAGATGCTTTTGTTTGTAAAGGAAAACTATCCGGATTGCTACGCGGCGGCATTGTCCAGACATTTTTCGGCATGCTGTCAGATCTTATCGGAAACGCCGCTGTATTTAAGCGGGAGCAAGTTTGGAGCGCGGCTGAAGCAGGATATCCAGTTTCTTGCAAAGCGGGTTCGCAAGGATGGCGAGAGCCGCAAAATGAACCGTTTGGCGGCCAAACTGGCACGGGTAAGCCCATCCATGATCCATGTGCTGCTGCGGATGTATTACGTGGCGAAAAGGGGAAAACTGGGATAACATTTGCTGCGGGAAAGGAAAGAACGGTCAGATATGGATGAAAAAACATCAGAAAAGACCATGATCTGTATGGCGGAATACCAGGGACGCTGTGATGAAGAAGGCGTTGCGGTAGGGCATGCGCCAAAGGTGCTTTCGGCGTATCATTCCATGATCTCCGATGAGTTCTATGCGGAGGTATTTGCGCCACGCTGTGTGCTGAAGGCTTCTTCCGCAGAGAGTTCCAAGGGAGCCAAGGTGCTTCGTCATCAGATCGTGATGAAAGGGCATAACTCCCTGTTTGCGAAGATCGCCAACAAAATGCGTATGTTTGCCAATATCCGTTCCGTCTTCCTGCATACAAAGGCGGATAAGATCTGGTTTTTCAATACGGAATTTTATCTGATGCTATACCTTGCACTGTTTGGAAACAAGGGAAAAGAGATCTACGTTACCATGTTTCTGGACGGATATCACGGAGGCTTGGTCGCAAAGATCAAACAGAAGATCTTTGAATGCGCACAGAAGCGCATGAAGTGCGTGATCTCTTCCGGGCCGCTGTTTACGTTTAAAAACGCACCGCAGGTATTTTTGCCGGATTATCCGTATGAGGAAGAAGTTTATGCGCCGTACCGGAAGTTTCCGAAAGAGGAAGTCGCGGTCTGCATCGGAACCATGGGGGCGGAAAAAGAGATCGAGGAACTGGTGGAGTGTTTTACGAAGAACGGTTATCCGCTGCATATCACCGGCCGCTTTTATGATAAGGAGCGTCTGGCGCGGCTGCGGGAGGCGGCAGGGCACCGGGTGATCATCACCGATGCCAATCTTTCGGATGAGGAATATTTAAAGATGCTGGGCTGTGCGCACTTTGTCGTGTTGCCGTACCGTCCCAGCCAGTATGGGACGCAGACCTCCGGGGTATTGCAGGAAGCACTCTTTCTGGATACCGTGCCGATCAGTTATACCAAAGTGCTGGAGAACAATCAGGTTCCGGGAATTGGTTTTGAGAACTGGGACGAAGTGACCAGGGAGCGGTTGTTTTCCCTGATGGATATGGAAGCATATGCAAAACTGCGCCGGGAAGTTTATTCACGGGAGCATATGAAGGAAGAATTGAAGAAAGTGTTTACGAATGAAATTCAGCCCGGATAAATCAGATGCGAAAAAGAAGAATACATGGTTTTGGTGTGCCTTCGCAGGGCTGCTGGCCTTTTTTGCCGGATTTCTGGTCTACGGCAGTATGGCCAAGGAATTCTGGTACGACGAGATGGCGATGGTCGGATTTGTGTGCGGGGATACAACGATCCCGGAACTTCTGCATACCTATCTGACGAAGGAAGCCAGTAATCTTCCGCTGTATGCCCTGTTGCTCTGGCCGATCTATCATATCATGCCGGCGCGGGAGTATTGTCTTTTATCTCTCAGCGTGCTGTTGACGGTCGGGGCAACGGTGTTTCTTTCCTTATTTGCTAAAAAACGATACGGGCGGATCGCAGCGATTGCGATCATTGTGATGAGTATCTGCTCAAAGACTGTATGCAACCGGATCGGTCTGGAACTGCGGGCCTATTCACTTATGTATTTCGGAGTGGCTTTTACGCTGTATATGCTCCTGCTTTTACATGAAAAGGCAGATAAGCACAGATATGTGTTTACCACGATCGCCATGCTGTTTCTTTTGTTTTCCCATTATTTCGGTGTTTTGCTGTTTGCTGTGCTGGGAGTCGGGGCACTGTTGTTGGTGATCCTTCGGAAAAAGAAGTTTTCTTATCTTGTTCCGTTTTTGATCTCCGGGGTGTTGTTTACTCCATGGTTTGTGCTGACCAGGCTGATGACGGATGTTTCCGCATCGGATTTCTGGATCCCGCGTCCGGCTTTTATGGATGTGCCGAAGACCGTAGCGTATCTGCTGGGAGGCAATCCGGTATTGACGGCGGCTTTCGGCATAGCCTGGATCTGCCTGCTGGTGCCGGTGGTCAAAGAGAAACGGTGGTTTAGTGTGGAAGCGGTCCTGCTTGCCGTGCCGGTTCTGATCATGGGCGGGATCTTTGTATACAGCCGGTATCTGAGCAGCGGCGGCGGGTTGTATGAAAACCGCTATTTTATCGCGGTGCTTCCGGCGATGTTCCTTGTCCTTGCAGCCGCGCTGGAAAAAGGTATGGCATTGGGAAAGAAGCGCCGGTGGATACCGGTGGTGGTACTGCTTCCGCTGGTACCGGCGCTGCTCTGGAGCGGACACAGAACACGTGTGGATATGGTCTGCCAGATGCGGGATGCCTCAGATCCCTCCTATTATATTTTGCAGCAGGGCGACGCTGACGATGCGGATGTCCGGATCGTGGCGCTCAGTTATGACAGCATCGGGGATTATCGTGCCGCGGGATGGGGTGATTTTTATATCAAACGGCAGGGTGGGATCTCTGCGCAGATCCATTACACCAGGGATCCGAGCATGGAGGAACTTTTTGAGATCTATGCTGCGGAAGGTGTCCGCAGGGTCTATGTGATGGCGGATAAGGATTTTCTGGATTACAGGGATCAGGATTATGAGAGGATCGAGCTGGACGATACCAGACGCCTAACGATCTTTGACCGCCGTTAGTATAACGGCAGCGTAGTCAGACGCGGCGGTTGATGTAGTCTTTTGTTGCGTTTTCTTTGTGGTGGATCACGGCGGGATTGCCGATGACGATGGAATGATCGGGCACATCCATATTGACGTAAGCGCACGGTGCGATCATGACATCGTTTCCGATCTTCACGTTTCCGACGATCACGGCATTGGTGCCGATCCAGACATCATCCCCAATCGTGGGAACCCCCTTCCTGGAGCCGCGGTTCGCCTGGCCTACGGTAACACCGGTCGCAATATTGACATTGCGTCCGAAGACGGCCTCCGGATGGATCAGCAGACGTCCCAGATGGCCGATATAGAGCCCGGGCCCGACTGTGGTTTCCGGCGGGAGCAGGATCTGGGTGCGTTCGGTCATTTTTTCCAGACGCAGGGCATACAGTTTGCCCAGCAGACCGCCTTTTTTCCGGTAATAAGCGGTCTTGCGCCACAATACCAGATACTTCATCTGCAACGGGAAGAAGAACCGGTCTTTAAAAGAGAGCGGCAAATCATAGACCCGTTTGATATCGGATTGTATCAGTTCCTGCAATTCTTTGTTCATAACGTTTCTCATTATAGCACACACGAAAATATTATGCAAAAGCGCAAAATTATGGTATACTAGATATACTTATGTAAATTGCGGGCTGTCATAGCCGACAGGTTGTGAACAGCTTATCTTGAAGCAGGGTGAAGTTGTGGGCAAACGTATACTGTTTATATCGGAGACCGTGGTGATCCCCGTGGAGCGGGGCAATCGCAAGCGTGTCCATAATCTGGTCAATATGTTCCGCGATGCGGGCTGTGAGGTGGACTTTCTGTATCTGTATACCTATGCAGAGGAGGATCCGGCGGAGACGCGTGCCTGGATCGGGGAGGAGCATTTCTACCAGTTTCGCAATAAAAAACGGTCGTTTCCGGTATTCTGCAAGCGCAAGGTGCGCAAGGTACTGGAGATCCTTCATATTCCCGGATTGTTTAAATATTTTACCATTGATGAAAAGATCGATCCTGCGATCGATGGTTTTATGCGGGATTTTTTTGCGAAGCATCACTATGATGTGGTGTGGGCAGAGTATCTTTACAACTCCCGGCCGCTGCTTTCCGTGCCGGAAGGGACGGTGAAGGTGGTGGATACGGTCAACGCCTTTACCTTCAAGCGGCAGGTGTATGAGGCGGTTGGCTATAAGAACTATGAGTTTGCGCTGACAAAGGAAGAGGAAGCCCGGGGCCTGAAACGTGCGGACTGGGTAGTGGCGATCCAGGAAGAGGAAGAAGATTTCTTCCGCAGCATCGTGCCGGAGACCGTAAAAGTATGCACTATAGGCGAAAGCATGCCTCAGACGAAAGGCTATGTGACACCGACGAAGAACATCCTGTTCCTGGGCAGTTTTTATGTGGTGAACCGTGAAGGCGTAAAGCACTTTATTGAAAAGATCCTGCCGATCCTGAAGCGGAAGGGCGCGGATTATCATTTCCAGATCGCCGGGACGATCTGTAAGCATATCCCGGACAGTGATGATTACGAGAAACTGGGTGTGGTGGACGATGTGGGTGATACCTACCGCCAGGCCAGACTGGTGATCAATCCGGTGCATTACGGAACGGGACTGAACATCAAGACCATTGAGGCATTGAGTTATGCAAAACCGTTAGTCACCCACGAGATTGGTGTGCGCGGGCTGCGTTCGGATTATCCCATCGCTATGGTGGCGGATGAGGATGAGGCTTATGCGGATGCCATCATCGAGATCTTGAACAATGATGAAAAAGCGCTGGAACTGTCGCAGAATGCGGAGCGCTTTATGCAGGAATATCAGGAGAAGAATCAGGCGGCGTTTGCCGGGATCCTGAATACAAAGGCATGAATGTATATCGCAGGCTGAAAACATTACTGAATAAAAAACAAAAGCGCAGTGTACTTCTGCTCAGTGTACTGATCTTTATCAGTGCTTTATTGGAGACCCTCGGTGTAGGCATTATCATTCCGCTGATCTCGGCGGTAGTGGACCCGGGGACGATCCTGGAGAATAAGAATGTACTGTGGGCTTTTGATATACTGAGGATCGGGGCAGTGGACGCTGATGGTTTTGTACGGCTGCTGCTGGTGGCAACGATGGCGATCTTTGTCATCAAGAATCTGTATATGCTGGTATTGTATGATGCACAGGCAAAGTTTGTGACCCGGATGGAATCCGGCACCTCCGTACGCCTGCTTTCGGATTATCTGAACCGTCCGTACAGTTATTATCTGAACGCGGACGTGAATGCGATCTTCCAGACCATCAATAAGGATATTCCGCATGTATTTGAACTGCTGCAGGAAGTGATGAAACTGCTGACGGAGATCGCAGTCTCCATCTGTCTGGGACTGCTTTTGCTGGTGGTGGATTTTAAGATGACCATGAGTATTGCGGCGCTGATGTTCGTGATGCTTCTGTTTATCGTGTTTGTGCTGAAGCCGAAGCTGGGAAATCTTGGGCAGGACCGCTTAAAACAGCAGGTGCGCACCATGAAGTGGATGCAGCAGGCGGTCTTCGGCATCAAGGATGTGAAGGTGGCGGCAAAGGAAGGTTTCTTCCTGGACGAATTTGACGATGCTTACACAAAACTGGCGGGCGTGACCAGAAAGTATACGGTCTTTAACAACGCGCCCAGACTGGTGATCGAGATGGTGTGCATGGTGGGAATGCTGGCTTATATGCTGTATTCCGTGCTGCAGGGCAGGAATCTGAATGCAATGCTGCCGCAGCTCACGGCCTTTGGTATGGCGGCGGTACGCCTGATGCCGAGTGTGAACCGGATCTCGACCCACCTGTCGACGATCGCCTATTATGAACCTTCACTGAACTTTGTCTGCGACAACCTAAATATCACCGGGCTGGCCGAGGCAAAGCACAGTGAAAAAAATACCCGTATACACCTGGAAAAAGAGATCCGTCTGGAGGACATCCGCTTCCGTTATCCCAATACGGAAAAGGATATCTTTGACAAAGCGCAGATGTCCATCCCCATCGGGGAAAGTGTGGGCGTGATCGGAGCTTCCGGCGCCGGCAAGACCACGGTGATCGATATCCTGCTGGGGCTGCTGACACCCCAGGAGGGACAGATCCTGGCAGATGGCAAAGAAGTGAAGGGAAACGATCCGGCGTGGCTGTCCGCAATCGGTTATATCGCACAGAATATCTATATGCTGGATACGACCATCCGTTCCAATGTAGCTTTTGGTGTAAAGGAAGAGGATGTTGATGAAGACCGCATCTGGGAAGTATTACGGGAAGCGCAGATGGCGGATTTCGTACGGGGACTTCCCGACGGTCTGGATACCGAGATCGGTGACCGCGGCGTGCGTCTTTCCGGCGGACAGCGGCAGAGGATCGGTATTGCCAGAGCTCTGTACCATGATCCGGAGCTGCTGGTCTTTGACGAGGCAACATCTGCTTTGGATAACGATACCGAAGCAGCGATCATGGAAGCCATCAATGCGCTGAAGGGAAGAAAGACGCTGGTGATCATCGCGCACCGCTTAAAGACGATCGAAAACTGTGACCGTTTGTACCGGGTAGAGAACGGAAAGATCAGCCCGGCAACACTGGAGGAAAAATCATGAAGATCGCGATCATATTACCGCATTTTTATCCCTATGTGGGTGGCGGGGAAACCATGTTTTATGATGTGGCCAGAGGTATGGTGGAACGCGGCCACGAAGTCCGCGTGGTAGCGGAGCTGGTGGATGAGGAACACACCGGCCACAAGGAAGTAGACGGGATACAGGTGTGGTACTGCCCGTGGAAATCCATGTTCGGACATCCTTTTCCGCGTACAAAGGACATTGAGCCGCACATCCGCTGGTGCGATGTGGTGCATACTTCGATCTTTACGACCGCGCCGGTGGTAAGCCGGCTGGCGCGGAAATACCGTAAGCCTTCCCTGCTCTCGGTGTATGAAGTGCGCGGGAACAAGTGGTTCTGGTCGGATGTGTTCTATCGGGCGCTGATCTATTATGCGGTGGAGCAGTTTTCATGCCGGCAGAAGTTTGACGTTTATCATGCAATCTCGGAGGCCACGAAACGGGATTACTTAAAGTATATCGGAAAACGCGATGTGCGCAGAGTATATCTGGCCAATGAAATGGGCAAAAAGGCTGGCAAAAAGGCTGGCATAGAAGGAAAGAAGACTTCTTCGGAGTTTTCCCTGCGGAAGTATTTCGGCATCGGGGATCAAAAGGTGATACTGTATTACGGACGTGCCGGAAAAACCAAGGGTGTGCACGTATATGCGCAGGCCATCCGGCTGCTGAAGCAAAGAGGGATCGATCTTTCCGGCGTACGTTTCTGCTTCCTGCTGGGAAAAGAACCGGAAAAACCGAGAAAAGAATTTGTGGAAACGATCGAAAAGTGGGGCCTTACGGAGGTGGTACGCGTGCAGGGGTCCGTATCCAGGGAGGATCTGGAAAACTGTATCGGACAGGCGGACTGTGTGGTGGTGCCGTCCCTGACAGAGGGCTTCGGCTTCAGCGCATTGGAAGCGTGCCAGATCGGTACGCCTCTGATCTACAGTGATGGCGGTTCCCTGCCGGAGGTGGCCTACGGAAAGTGCCGTTCGTTCCATAACCGTGATGCGCAGGATCTGGCGAGAAAACTGGCTGCCGTGATCCGTGAGGATACAAAAGCCTTCCGTACCGTGCCGGAGAAGAACTTCTCAAAAGAAGTAATGCTCGGCGGACTGGAAGAGATCTATCGGGAGATCCGCTCCAAAAAAGCATTTTTTGTAGAGTAGGATAGATATCATATGCTGATGTTTTTGTTCGTAGCCGGTGTGGCAATCCATTGTCTGATGGCAGCACTGGTCTACCGGAGAATCGAATTGGGAAAGGTACTGCTGCTCGGAGGGGGCAGTTATCTTGCTTTTTACGTTTTTCTTTCCGGTTTTCTGTTCTGGCTCCATGCTTACACGGTGGAACGTGCCGCAGGATTGGTTTTGATCCCGGCACTGGCACTGAGTGTGGGATTGTTTCTGCAGAATAAAAAACAACTGCCGAAACTTCGGCGGAATACGGGAGAATATCTGCCGCTGCTTTTGATCCTTGTGATCGCAGGCATCTTATGCAATGCACATCGGGCGGATTATTTCGGGACGGGACAGGATGAAGGGCTGTATCAGATCCGGGCGATGTATTTTATCAATGACCGGTATGAAGATGAGATCACGTTCCCGGAATACCGGAATCTCTATATCAAATGGGAAAAAGGCGAATACGTACGGGAGATCCGGGATCTGGAGGGCCTGTACCTGAATGTTGATAAAGAGGAGAGCAAGCCGGAGGAACTGAGCGGTATGCTGCATGGCCTGGGGACGTTTCCGGCACTGCTGGCGCTTTGGGGAAAACTGTTCGGCATGCGGAATATGTCCGGGATCCTGTGTGTCTGTTATCTGCTGTCCATCGGTAATGTGTGGCTGATCTGCAGAAACCTGCATTTCCGGAGACGCTTTGTAAACCTGTCTGCGGCACTGTATACCGTGTCACCTATATTTTTGTGGAGTGCGCAGAATACGCTGACGGAGATCGTACTGGCGACCTTTATCACACAGTGGTTTGTAAGCCTGACGGAAGAGGATAAGGATACCCATCCGCTGTTCTCGGCACTTCCGGTCATGGGCGTGTGTATGCTGCACATCCTGATCTCGGTACTGATGCCGCTGATCGTGATCCTGTATTTTGTGCATTACCTGCGTTCGGGGAAGCGGGGATTCCTTTGGGCGCTGATCTGCGTGACCTTAAGCTACGGTTTCGGCTTTTCGATGATGCGGCATACGGCGGAGGTATATACGATCTCCAACTTTGCACAACTGTTCGGCAAGACCAAGGGCCTGCTGACGGAGCAGAATCTGGAGACGGTCGTATGGGTGGCAGCGCTGATCTGCGTGGTGCTTGCCGTTGTCATGCTGGTATGGGGCAAAAAAAATGTGCTTCTGGCGCTGGAAAAAAAACTGCGGCACAGCAGAAAGGCTGCAGATATTGCCAAAAAAGTGTTCACCGTGCTGGGATGCCTTACGCTGGTATTTTTTATCTATAAGTACTGGGAACGAAGAGACGAGCCGAAGTATTATCCGTACTTCTTTGCAACGGGATATCTGCTGATGACGGGTTTTGTGCTGCTTCCCATCTCTTTTGCGGCAGCGGCCAAACGCGGCGCGTTGTGGTTTAAGGACCGGAAATTCGTAACCTTTGTGATATCGCTG
>JAEEGL012326797.1_pt1 | contig 25838 bp, 26 predicted proteins | sample 9134231 | NCBI WGS metagenome assembly JAEEGL01 (sample SAMN16246548, study PRJNA631951) | gut metagenome | biome: gut microbiome; feature: rumen; material: fiber-attached | host: Bos | place: Iran: Karaj | collected 2018-10 | reverse complement strand
TCTGGACTTAGAAATAGAATTCAAAAACAAATAGATGAGGAAAAAGGTCTTTAACCTTTAACCTCTAAACTTTCAACTTTATATTATGAGCTTATTTAAAGACAAGGTGCTGCTGATAACAGGCGGCACAGGTAGTTTTGGAAATGCAGTGTTGAACCGCTTTTTGAAGACGGACATTGGTGAGATTCGCATCTTTAGCCGTGATGAGAAGAAGCAAGATGATATGCGTCACGACTTCCAGGCGCGTATGCCTGAGGTGGCCAACAAGATTAAGTTCTATATTGGTGACGTACGCAACAAGAGCACACTGAAGTATGCGATGAAAGGCGTTGACTATGTGTTCCACGCTGCTGCTCTGAAGCAGGTGCCAAGCTGCGAGTTCTTCCCAATGGAAGCCGTTAAGACCAATGTCATCGGTACGGACAATACGCTGGATGCCGCTATTGATGCGGGGGTGAAGTGCGTCATCTGTTTGAGTACGGACAAGGCGGCTTATCCTATCAATGCGATGGGCATCACCAAAGCTATTGAGGAGAAGATTGCAGTGGCTAAATCGCGGCTAAGCGGCGACACTAAGATCTGCTGCACACGATATGGTAATGTGATGTGCAGCCGTGGTAGCGTTATTCCTCTTTGGATTGATCAGATTCGTAAGGGTAATCCCATCACACTGACTGAGCCCAAGATGACTCGCTTCATTATGTCTTTGGAAGAAGCCGTGGATTTGGTGCTGTTTGCTTTTGAGAACGGTAAGAATGGTGATATTCTGGTTCAGAAAGCTCCCGCTTGCACCATCCAGACTCAGGCAGAGGCTGTTCGAGACCTATTCAAGCATCAGGCTCCAGAAGGAACCGAACCTGAAATCAAGGTCATCGGCATCCGTCACGGAGAGAAAATGTACGAGACCCTTCTCACTAAGGAAGAGGCTGCCAAGGCCATTGATATGGGTAACTTCTATGCTGTACCGGCTGACAACCGTGATTTGAACTACGATAAGTATTTCAAGGAGGGTGACACAAAGCGCGCACTTATTGATGAGTTCAACTCGAACAACACGCGGATTCTGAACCTGGAGGAAACGAAGGAGAAGATTGCTTCGTTGACTTACATCCAGAACGAACTCAACGGAATACCGAACTTAGTGTAGAGTTGAGTGTTTAGTGTTGAGAGACAGTTTTAAAGTTTATAGTATGGAAGTATTCGGTTACAGAAAGTTGATAGCTTATCAGAAGGCGAAGGAAGTGGTTAAGAGAACATATAAGCTCTTGAAAAAATTCCCTGCTGATGAAAGGTATGCCATGTGCGACCAGTTAAGACGCGCTTCTGTATCGATTACTTCCAATATTGCAGAAGGTGTTACTCGATACTCGGTAAAAGATAAGGCTCATTTCATAGAAATGTCATATGGTTCGCTGATGGAAGTGTCTTCGCAATTTGAAATCGCAGAAGAACTTGGATACATAAGCAGTGAGGAACGCTTAAGCATGGATCAGCTAATTGAAGATGTAGCACGACTTCTATCCGGGTTACAGAAAACTTATAAACCCACAACTGATGCAACTGACTCTAAACACTAAACTCTAAACATTAAACTTTTAGAATATGAGAATACTTGTTACAGGTGCCAAGGGGTTTGTTGGTAAAAACATTTGTTGGGCGCTAAAGAACATCATGGATGGTAAGGATAGGCGTTTCCCAGAATTGGCTATCGAGGATGTCTTTGAATATGATTTAGGAAATACTCCTGAGGAATTGGATCAGTGGTGTGCAGAGGCAGACTTCGTATTCAATCTGGCGGGTGTGAACCGTCCGCAGAACCAGGAGGAGTTTATGCAGGGCAACTTTGGCTTTGCTAGCACCTTGCTGGAAACATTGAAGAAGCATGGGAATAGATGTCCTGTAATGCTTTCTTCGAGTCAACAGGCATCATTGACTGGCCGCTTCGGAAATAGTGAATATGGCCGTAGCAAGAGGGCGGGGGAGGATTTGTTCCTTACCTATGGCAAAGACGCCGGTGCTGCGGTGAAGGTCTATAGATTCCCGAATCTATTCGGCAAGTGGTGTAGACCTAATTACAACAGTGCGGTGGCTACGTTCTGCAATGCGTTCGCAAATGATTTACCTTACACGGTAAACGATCCATCAGTAGAACTTGAATTGCTTTACATCGATGACTTGGTGGATGAGATGATTTGCGCTTTGTTGGGCAAGGAGCATCATTGCGAGTTTGATGGTGTCGAAACCGTAATGAAAGAGGATGGTCGCTATTGTGCTGCACCCATTACTCATAAAGTTACGCTTGGTGAGATTGTGGAGCTGCTGAAGTCTTTCGCTGAACAGCCAAAGACGCTGATGATACCTGAGATTCCTGCGGGCTCATTCGCTAAGAAGTTGTATTCAACTTATCTGAGTTATCTGCCTGCTTCGAAGGTGGCATTCCCCTTGAAGATGAATGTCGATGACCGTGGGTCGTTTACCGAGTTGGTTCACACTCTTAATTGCGGCCAAGTTTCGATTAATATTTCCAAGCCTGGCATCACCAAAGGACAGCACTGGCACAACACCAAATGGGAGTTCTTCATCGTTGTTAGCGGTCACGGTCTCATCCAGGAGCGCAACCTCAATGACCCCGAAGGCAAGGTGATTGAGTTTGAAGTGTGTGGCGACAACATCCAGTGCATCCACATGCTGCCCGGATACACGCACAATATTATAAATTTGAGTGATACGGAGAACCTCGTAACTGTTATGTACTGCAATGAGATCTTCGATCCCAACAAGCCCGACACATTCTTTGAGAAGGTGTGATATGTATTATGAATTATTTTAAATGACAAAATATGTCAAGAAATAGAATTTACCTTTGCTTGGCACACATGAGCGAGGCAGGCCTTGAACAGAAGTACGTAAAGGAAGCTTTTGATACTAACTGGGTGGTGCCGCTGGGTCCAAACGTCAACGGATTTGAGAAGGATCTCGAAGAGTTCGTAAACAGCCTCTCCCCAAACCCCTCCCCTGAAGGGAAGAGACTGTCAAAGCGGGTGGTGGCGTTGAGCGCAGGTACAGCTGCGGTGCACTTAGGCCTGATTGCCGCTGGAGTTAAAGCTGGCGACGAGGTTCTGTCGCAGAGCTTCACTTTCTGTGCTTCGACACACCCTATCACATATCTCGGGGCAAAACCAATCTTGATAGACTCCGAACCCGATACTTGGAATATCGACCCCGACTTGATGGAGGAGGCTATCAAGGACAGAATAGCTAAAACAGGTCGCACACCTGCCGCCATAGTTCCCGTGGCGCTCTATGGTATGCCATACAAGATTGACCGCATCATGGATATCGCCAACCGATATGGTATTCCTGTGGTAGAGGATGCCGCCGAGGGTTTCGGCAGCCGCTACAAGGGACAGGTTCTGGGCACCTTCGGCAAGTACGGTGTTCTTTCCTTCAACGGTAACAAGATTATTACCACAGGTGGTGGCGGCGCCCTCATCACAGAGGATGAGGAACACTGGCGCGAGATTATGATGTACGCCACACAGTATCGTGAAAGTTATCCGTACTATCAGCACGAGAAGATTGGCTACAACTACCGCATGAGCAACATCAGTGCCGGCATCGGACGTGGACAGATATCCATTGTGAACGAGCATCTGGCACACCACAAGCATGTGCAGAAAATGTACGAAGAGTTGTTGGCAGAGGTGCCCGGGATCCATGTTCATTCACAGCCTGCTACTGGAGAGTATGACAGTAATTACTGGCTCTGTACTATAACCATCGACCCTGAGGTGCGCATCAAGGGGCAGGAGAATGCCTACAAGACCATCGTGACGGGTGCTGTGGGCGGTGCCGCCGGCGTCATCCATGCTGCGGATAGTGCCCACACCGACTGCGAGCCCAACGACAACGTGGAGGCATTGCGTGTGATTATGGACCAGGCCCAGATAGAAGCACGCCCGCTGTGGAAACCTATGCACAAGCAGCCGGTGTACTGTCGTACAATTGAAAATGGAAAATTGAGAATTGAGAATTTGCCAAGTGGTATAATATGTCAGACTTCGGATACAAGTGTGGCGTATGTGAACGGCGTGAGCGAGGCATTATTCAAGGTCGGCATGTGCCTGCCCGCGGGTCCGTATGTCAGCGATGATGATGTTCGTTATATCGTTGACACGATAAAGAATGCGATAGTGGATTAATAATTACATTAAATATTGTCAAGAAGATGGCATCTACGGTGTAGACATTCCTAAAGGTGTCTGGCATAAACTCGAGTCCCTCGAACCCGCCAGCGTCATCTTCGAATGTAAATCCGGCCCGTATGTCCCGCATGACCTTTTCGTAAGAGCGAGCGCAGAGAAAACATGTTTTCTTTGCCAAGCCGCAGAAAAGTGAACGAAGTAAATAGGAAGGAATACTTAAACTTTAACGAAAACCCTAACAAGCCTACAGAGATGGTAATTCTTGATGCTAATGGAGAACAAAGAATGCTCAACGTAGAGCGTGATATATGGCATTCGTTGGGATGCATTGAAAGAGGCTCCGTTAACGAATGCGTTTCGCCTGATGGATATTTCGAGAATAACCGCTATTATGATATGATAATGATGACGAAACTCAAGAAATAAAAATGCCCCAACTCAATTGAATTTGAATAGGGGCTTTCTTACACAGGGCTTTTAAGCGTACATCACAAGTTTCCATGTGACTGCTTGTCCAGCGTATGGAGGCATGGTGTTGCCAATAGCAATTGGCGCTGTGGTTGAAGGTCTTCCGACAACCTGCCATACTCCACTCTCTGGGCATTTTTGACCTGTTCTTGCTGTAGTACCAATTGGACACTTCATAAGCAAAATGGATTAGATTGTTTAACATCTTAGAACACCTTGACCAGTTCTAATTTGGTCGCCCATTCCAAATTATAGCCACCTCTAACACAACATGGGCTCATCGAGTAGAGTGTTGTCTTTATATATGCCAAAAACGTACCAACGATAAAAACGAATGGTTGTTCCTTGTTTTTTTGACCCAGAATCGCCAGAGTATGACATTTTGGCAGTTTCAAATGACGGCAGGTTTGATGGTGTCACATGATTTCAATAAGTTTACGAGTATTAATGGCACAATGGAGATAATCAACAAAGAACTCTTCAATAAAGTATCATTCATAGCCAAGGATTCTCCCTAGCAGCGGATGAATTTTAATTTCTACAGGTGGTTACCGCTTAAGGTCATAGAGTCAATCGTCATCTTCGAATGCAAAGAAGGACCGTATGTTCCGCATGACCTTTTCGTAAGAACGAGCGCAGAGAATACGAGGTTTCTTTGCTGAGCCTCAGAGAAATGAACGAAGTTAGGCAGAAGGAATGCTGGAGATGTAAGATGTTCTTCATCAGTATTGGAAACTAAAACGATAGTGAAAAAAAGTAAAGATATTTTATGGGAGAATTGATAACGACGCTCGCGGCCATTGGCGCGGCAGGAACGATTGGAAAGAAGTTGTTCGATGCAGCCTGCTATGGCATAAAAAGATTTTTGGAGCCTTACTTTATTGCTCACAAAGAGAAGGTGGCTGCCAAAACGGAGTTGACTGTATTCCGGGAGAATCCACTTAAGCAACTCGAATTTGCACAGGAGTTCATGAAGAACTCCGACGGACGGTTTCCATCTGAGTCGGTCGCAGAGCTGGCTAATATTTGCAGTGTCGTCAAAACAGCTGTGGGCTGTACCAATGGACTTCAGTTGGATGTTGAGGCTTCTCCCTATTCTGAAGCAGAAGATAAGGAATGGTATGCACGTTTCTTCGACGAGGTCAGATATATCTCGGACGAAGAGTTACAGTATGTATGGGGCCGTTTGATGGCTGAGAGGATAATACACCCCCAAGGGGTGAACAATAGGGTACTCTATTTTATGAGAGACTTGGATAAGTGTGAGATGGAGGCGATACGACGTTCTATGCGTATCTTCCTTAATGATGACTTTACTCCGGATTATATTATAGATCAATATGACAGTATGCCACATGATATACCGATACTATTATCGTTGGGCATTATATATAGAAGTCCGGATCCGTTCCATCCGTTATTGATGAGTATCGATTTGGATGATGAGAATTTGATAAGGGGTAAAGGCTATGACTTCCAGATTTCTGCTATAGGTAATGTGAAGAATGTGGAGGTTCAGTGTTATGGCTTGTCTCCTGAAGGGAAGGTGTTGTGCAGGCTATGTGATTCCATGCTGACGGAAGGCGAGGCTAAGAAAATATGTGACTATCTAAATGCCTGTTGGCAGAACAAGGCGAAGGTGGAAATGATTTTGTCAGTTAATAGTAGATAGTTGATAGTCAGTGGAGAGTTCAAAGTTCAGAGCCTGATTATGACACAAGATGAGGCGTGGCTGAAGAAATATCAGGAAGTGATGGCGTTTATCGAAACGAATCATCGCAATCCTTCAAAGAACAATCCAGAAGAACGAGGTGCGTATCTAAATTGGATTAAGCATAACAGGAAGATGCATAATGCAGGTAAATTGAAAGAGGAACGGATTGGGTTGTTTGAGAAGCTGATGGAGTTGGGGGAACAATTCAAGCGGAAAAACCAGTATAATTAATAACATGTATTATGAGCCAAGACATTACAAAGAAGCAACACTACGTGTGGCGTAGGTATTTGGGGGCTTGGAAAAACAATCCCAGTGACAAGGATTTGTGGACGGGATTTATCAATACCAAAGAAGTAAAGAAGGTGGCTTTGATGGGCGTGGCTCAAAGCAGTTTTTTCTATAAATTGGAAGAACTGAATGACTTTGAATTACGTTTTTTAAAGCTTTTCAATGAGCATTTATCCCCTTGCGTAAGGCAAATATCAGACGTTCTTTACACTGGCTATGTGGCGTTTACTCAACTCAAACGTAATATTGCTACCGGATTGGTCAAAATGGATAGCGATTATGAGCATCAGGTGAAGAAGATAGAAACGACCTCAATTGAGACAGTCCAATCTCATTTTGAATTGATGGGTGATGATTTGCTTAAGTGCACTTCAATTGATGATATTGAGAAACTTGCTCCCGAGAAAGAGTATGAGTTTCTCTATTACTTGATGGTTCAGTATCTGAGAACCAAGGCCAGAAAAGATAGTTTTGTTTCGTCGCTCACCGAAAGGTCAGACCTGATGGGCGTTGGGGAAAAGTGCTGGCCGTACTTTAATTTTGTGGTCGCCATGCAGATGGTGGAAGGCTTCGTTGTAAAAAAGGACTATAGATTTGTTTTCGTTAAGAATACAAGTACTTTGCCTTTTATTACCGGTGACCAACCCGTAATCAATTCGCTCGGTCATATCACCGATGAAAATGGCTATGCAAAAGAATTGGAGTTGTATTACCCCACCTCACCATCCTCAGCTTTGATGGTTTCGTTTAATCCTGGTGAGAAATTCAGCGAGGTGGAAGTGGATGAGAGTTTCGTTAGAGCGCACAATCAATTAATTGCCAATGAATCTCAGTTGCACTTGTTCGCAAACGGTGAGCAGGTGCTGAAAGAAACATTGTCTGTTTAAGAATGAAAACGTCACACCTAAAGGCATCAAAGTTGCCACAATTGACCATATCGCAGTTGAACAAATTGAAAGATTTGTTTGCGCACAAGAATTGGCCAATAGTTGAAGATGACGATATTTCTGTGTTTGAACGGTTTTATAGAACGCTGCTGATGTTGGATAATGACCAACAAGACTTTCTTATCAAGCTAACATATAATTTTGACCATGTACCTTTAAGCAACTATCTCCAATATATGGAGGAGCCTCTGAAACAACTCAGAAAAGAGTCGGGTAATAATACGTTGCTTTTTCTTACGTGTACTCCAAAACAAGATGTGGGTTGTGTAAAAAGTTCAGCAATGGTTCTTTACCAGCTGAAAGGCACAACCCTGAAACAGCATGTTGATTTGGCTCCAAAGTGCGTGGTGGAGAACATACAACGAGTTTCTGAATATCCAATAAATGACAAAACAACAATTGTGCTTGTGGATGATTTCGTTGGTACAGGGGAAACTGCATTGGCAGCGGTTGACTATGTCCATGAGTTGCTGCCGCAGTTGAAGGATAATTCAAAAATTGTGGTCTTTAGTATCGTTGCATTGAAAGAAGGTGTTGAACGGCTTAACAGAACGGGGCTGAAGACTTATTTTTCAATAGAAAAGCGAAAAGCAATCACAGAAGATTGGGATTCGACTGACAGGCCATCTGCTAAAGCTATGATGGAAGGAATAGAAATGAAACTTAATAAGTTAAAGGATGAGTTCAGATTTGGGTACAAAGGTAGCGAGGCATTAGTCTGTATGGAACGATGCCCAAACAACACATTCCCGATTTACTGGTTACAAAAAAACACTGCACCTTATGAGCGATGACGAAATGTTATTGTTGTTGTTGCAAACCGTAAGGGTTAATGGCAATACCATGATGTTGCTGAATCATGGATATACTTTGTTGACCCTATCTACTGCTATTGACAAGTTAAAGAAGGAGGGGTTGATAAGAAGTATAAATGACAAGTTGTTATTAACAAAAGAAGGTGAATCGCTCTTTGAACAGAAAAACCATGAATTAGGTCGTAAGGGTTTTTACAAATACATTGGGCAGATGACTGATATGAAATTGGAGCCTATGCCCATGAGTCAGATATATGTGCCACCTAAGAGAGATAAAGGAAAGAAGAAGTAAACAGTTTTAGTTAAATGCAAGAAGCATGGGACTGTGAGTCACAGCCCTTCAATGTAGTCAAAATCAAGCATGCCACAACAAATAAAATTGTGTGGCAGGAGCCGCACAATTTTATTTGTTGCGGCTGCACCTTCGGTGCGCAGATTGTCCAAGGCCAATCTGAATATATTTTGGTAAAACCATAGCTTCTTCAATCCTTATCTCTCTTTATTTAGAAAAGGTGCAAAATGATAGATATAGATAAATATAGAATCGAGTTCACGGCTGTGGCCTCTAAGATGGGCTATGATGAAGAGGAAATTCAAAGGATGATGGATTATGCCAAGCATTTGAATGACCAGAATCTTCCTATCATTTTTGACCAATATCATCTCTCAAGATTAATTGGGTATGATTATGAGTATCTTTTAGGTGCTTCAAATGCGCCAAGATGGTTTTATAGGCACTATGAAATACCCAAGAAAAAAGGAGGTGTTCGCAATATCGAAGAACCATTTCCTTCATTAAAAGATATACAGACCTGGATTCTCGTTAATATTCTTGTTCCTGCGTCAGTACTATACGTTTCACCTGTGGCGAAGGCTTTTATGCCAGGTGTGGGGTTAAGAGATAATGCGAGGTTTCATAAGGGACAAAAAACGGTGGTTGCACTTGATTTACATGACTTTTTCGGTAGTGTGAAATTTGGTGAAGTCTTTGGTGTATTCAAAAAGTTAGGTTATAACACAAGTGTTGTGATGATGCTGACCAAGCTATGTTTATATAAGGGTTCCTTACCACAGGGTGCCCCCACAAGCCCGATGCTTTCGAACTTGATGTTTTATGGTTTGGATGAAAAGATATTCAATTATTGCCAAAAAAGAAAAATACGATATACAAGATATGCGGATGATATGACTTTCAGTGGAGATGAAATAGATGTAGAAAGAATAATATCATACGTCAAAATGCTTGTTGAATCAAGAAAATTGAAACTCAACGAAGAAAAGACAAAGGTGATGGGGAGAGGAACATCGCAGAGGGTAACCGGTGTGGTGGTGAATGAAAAAATTCAGGTTTCCAAGGAATATCGAGACAAGATACGACAGGAGGTTTATTATAGTATCAAGTATGGCTTTGCAGAACACATGAAGAGAATGGCTTTGCCAGACTGGATAAAGGACGTTAAATTGTATCAGCATCATCTATTAGGAAAAATCAACTATGTATTACAGATAAATTCGAAAGATGCAGAATTCGTGAAATATGCCAACTGGGTGAGGGAATGTATGAAACGATAGCCCTGATATGACGTTGAAAATTGATTAAATCAATAATAGAAGAATAAATATAATACAATAATAAGATGAAGAATATCTTAGTTACAGGCGGAGCCGGTTTTATCGGCAGCAATCTGATCAAAAGGCTTTTTACTGACGTGAAAGGCGCGACGATTGTGAACATCGATAATATGAACGCTTATTACGATGTGTCGCTGAAAGAATACAGGCTGGCAGAACTGGATAAACTCGTTCCCGATGGGATAGACTATAAGTTTGTGAAAGGAAGCATTGCGGACAAGGATCTTGTCGATAAACTCTTTGCAGACTATAAGTTCGACGTGGTGGTGAATCTTGCTGCACAAGCTGGTGTTCGCTACTCTATTGAGAATCCTGATGTGTATATTGAGAGCAACATTATTGGTTTCTATAACATCCTTGAGGCTTGCCGCCACAATCCTGTGGAGCATCTTGTCTACGCATCTTCGAGCAGCGTCTATGGTGGCAACAAGAAGGTCCCCTTCAGCACTGATGATAATGTAGATCATCCCATCAGCCTCTATGCCGCCACCAAGAAGAGCAACGAGTTGTTTGCACACTGCTATTCCAAATTGTACAATATCCCATCAACGGGTTTGCGCTTCTTTACAGTCTATGGCCCTGCCGGAAGGCCCGACATGGCTTACTTTGGCTTCACCAACAAGCTGCTGAAGGGTGAAACTATCCAGATTTACAACTACGGCAACTGCCGCAGGGACTTCACCTACGTTGACGACATTGTGGAGGGCATCGTGCGCGTGATGGCGAAGGCACCAGAAAAGAAGACGGGCGAAGATGGTCTGCCTATCCCACCGTATGCCGTCTATAACATCGGTGGCGGCCAGCCGGAAAACCTGCTGGACTTTGTGCAGACCCTGCAGGAGGAGCTTTTGAGAGCAGGTGTACTGCCAAAGGATTATGACTTCGAAGCACACAAAGAGTTGGTGCCTATGCAAGCAGGAGATGTACCCGTAACATATGCTGATTCTTCTGCACTTGAGAAAGACTTCGGTTTTACACCCAGAATACCGATTCGTGAGGGTCTCCGCAGATTCGCAGAATGGTACAAACAATACTGCGGGTAAATCTACTGTGTACCTGGCGATATGAAGAAAGTCCAGTGGACTTTCGATAGTGGTTTCTCAAAGAGAAAATTTGGTAGTAGAACGGACAAATAACGGAGAATAAAAGACCACCTACGCAGACAGTACCGCTCTCGAAAGAGATTTTGGCTTTACGCCTAAAATCACATTACGGGAAGGTCTGAGGAAGTTTGCGGAGTGGTATAAGAGCTACTATCGTAGCTAAAGTTGAGAGTTTATAGTGTATAGTTTATAGTCAGTTGAGAGTTGAAAGTTTAAGGGAGTTAAGAGTTTAAGGTCGTCAAACTTGAAATCTGGAACCTAAAACCAAAAGATAAAAGCAATGGGAAAACCGTTTAAAGGTGAGTTAGAGATATTGTCCAGTACCATCGAATGGGCAGAGGGGCAGGATGTGACATGCCTCTCGAAGTTCCTCTTTGGTGAGGACAGACAAACACCGCTGGTGTGCATCGGTTCGGGAGGCTCGCTGAGTGCCTGCCATTATGCGGCACAATTGTATCAACGTCTCAATGGCGTGTTGGCAGAAGCCATGACCCCGTTGCAGTTGATGTTTGCCGGGCAGGATATTATCTGTAACAGCAAGCTGTTGTTTCTCAGCGCCAGTGGCAAGAACAAGGACATACTGAATGTCATAAAGTATGGCTTGAAATATAACGAGATGGGCATGATGAGCCTGACGCTCCGCAGGAACAACCCCACCGAGGTGTTGCTGGAACAGTATCCCAAGGTGCAGCGGTGGTGTGAGGACATCCCCAGTGAGAAAGACGGCTTCTTGGCCACCAACTCATTGGCTGCCACGTTTACACTGCTGTGTAAAGCGGCAGGTGGTTTCAAGTTTCAAGATTCAGGTTTCAAGTGGGATGATCTGCAACCAGCAACCGGCAACCTGAAACTAGAGTGTATCCAGAACTTCATCGTGCTGTATGGTGCGGCAGGGGAGCCTGTGGCGTGGGATATTGAGTCCAAACTGACGGAGGCCGCTTTGGGGGCTGCCTTGCTCAGCGACTATCGCAACTTCGGGCATGGCCGTCATCACTGGTTTGCCAAAAGGGGAGAGAACTCGTGCATCATTGCATTGGTGTCGCCTGTTGAGCGTGAGTTGGCTTACAAAACAATAGGCTGTCTGCCCAAGGATGTGCCGGTCATCTATCTTGAAACCGAGCAGGAAACGGCAGTGGCATCCATTGACCTGCTGCTGAAAGCATTCCGCTTTGTGAACGATTTAGGAATGGCACGTGGCATTGACCCGGGCAGACCAGGGGTGCCTTCATACGGACGGTTGCTCTATAATCTGGACTACTACAAGTTAACCAGCAGCATCCTGCCGACGGAAAAGACACTGGATGTGGCCGTACGTCGCAAACTTGGTGCAGCAGGGATGGAGAATGCCACTTTGAGACAGCATTACAGCGAAGCCTGTCAGCGTTTTGTGCGACAGCTGAACAGGGGGAAGTATACCACCATAGCCTTCGACTATGACGGTACACTTTCGGCTTCCGACCGTAAAAGCCGTTATACCAATGGTCTTTGTGACGAGATAAAGGATGCGCTGACTTCGCTTTTGGAGAAAGGAGTACAGATTGTGATAGCCACTGGTCGTGGCCAGTCGATAAGCAAGTCGTTCAAGCCTTCGTTTGATAAAAAATATTGGCCACAGATCAAGGTGGGCTACTACAATGGAGCCTGTCTGCTGACACTGGGCGAGGAAGCGCGACTGGAGGAATGGAAGAACATGCCCTTTGACAGTGAACTGAAGGCATTGAGTGAAGAGTTGCAAAAGCGTCTGCCAAAGGATTGCATCAACTATGGCCTGTCGGAACGCAACCGGCAGCTTTCCATTGAAGAGGTAAAAACCGCATCGGATGCGGAACTCATTTACGACTCCTGTTGCGAAATCATCTGGGATAAACAGCTGAAGGGCATCCGCGTGTGGCGCAGCAGCCACAGCATGGATATAGTGGTCTATCACGAAGTCAGCAAACTCCGTGTCATGGAAGATGCTGACAAAACCTTGTGCATCGGTGACTACGGCAGCGTGGAAGGCAATGACTACGAACTGCTTTCCTGTCCAACATCCCTCAGTGTTGATAGGGTGTCGAAAAATGCCGAGAGTTGCTGGAACATTGCCCCCTCGGGCATGAAGGGGCTGGATGCCACACTATTTTATCTGAGCCGCCTTACCGTAAAAGACGGTGTTATCAAATGTAAGTTTAGCGTATGAATGACAATCTTGCAGTTTCATTGTTAGCGAAGGTCACGAAGTGGGACGACAAGCGCCTGAGCAAGGAGCTACCGAAATTGTCCTTCATGGCCAGAACGAAATATGATTCCTATAGCCAGTTTGACCCAGGCTTCAGGTTCATGTCGAGTTTTGCCCAATGGATGTCACAATTTGACAAGGAAGATGTGGAAACCATATATTCGGCTTTCAACAAGCACCTGACATTTATCTCGCCTGAACAAATCAAGTATCTTGTGGACTTGATGTACAGCTCAAAGATAAAGCCGTTCATCAGAGACCTGTCAGCCAGCAGGGCAGGTTTGTCAAGATACCAGTTGAACAAGATTGAAAAGTCGCAGGAATATATAATTCAGAAGCGCCTCTCATTGGTTGTAGGCTTGAGCGACGGTTCCCACACAGACATTCTCAGGCGAACTGCTGGATTCAGTAACGAGCAGGTACTCCCGATGTATTATCCCAATCAGGAGAAATTGCAGGATATGTATGATGAACTTCAGAAGGACAGCTTGCTCAAGGGAACTAGCAGGAATTTGTTTGATTCGCTGTTCCTCGTGGATGATTTCACCGCAAGTGGAACCAGCTTTGCAAGAAAGGAGGATGATAAATTCAAGGGCAAAATCGTTAAGGTATTGAAGGGTTTGAAGCCTAAGGAAGCAGGTACGGACGGCAAGACGGGCGATGAATCGAGCATTGAGCTATCAGACTTGTTCGTAAAAGATAAAATCAAGGTCAACGCCCTGTTCTGTGTGGCTACAGAAGAGGCCGTTGAGAATATCAACCGTGAAGTGGGCAATTATCTTTCGGACAACGGCATGAACGACCTGATACAGTTCAACGTGGACTGCGTGCAATTGATCAAGTCAGAAGAGATTGACATTATAAAGAATTATCCCGGACTAAAGAATGTCCTGAAAAAAGACAAGTACTATGACTGGATGGCCATTCTGACCGATAGTTATCGAAAAGGCAAGCACGATGAACCCTATTGGGGTTTCAATGAGTGTGGGTTGCTATTGGTGCTCTCGCACAACACACCCAACAACACCATACCCGTGATATGGGAAGATACAAGCAAGTTCAGAGGTCTTTTCCCACGTATAAGTAGACATTGATATGGAGCGTACTTCTAATCCTTTTGCACTACGTACAACCGAGAATATCGATTCTGACGAGTTGTTTCTGAAGCTGTTTTCCACTGAACCCATGAGGAAACTGCAAAAGCAGAACGATGACGGCAAATTGTGGCGTTTCGTGACCTTTATCCAAAGCCCTCCAGGATTTGGAAAGACATCCCTATTGCGTATTTTCCATCCCACGGTCTTGAAGAAGATAGTGAGCCATAATAAGGAAACGAGGGATGTGTTTGAGGCATTGAATAAACTTGGGGTAAAGGACAAAAACAGGATCAAACGATGTGCAGTCTATCTGCTAACGCGAAGCGACTATGCCCTGATTGATGATGAGGAAATGTATTCCAAGGCAGAGCAGACATCCCTGTTCCTGGCATTGCTCAATGTGCGTTTTGTCATAGCCACGATTAAGACGTTGATGAAGTTGACGGGAGTGGGGGCAGACGATTTGAATAAAATAGCGTACACGCCACAGGATGCCAATATTCTTGATGCAGAGTTGGATTTTCCCAGAACGAGATGCAGCTGCAAAGACTTGCTCGACTGGGCTTCTGAGAAGGAAAAAGAGATATATAAAGCCGTCAACTCATTCGAGCGGGAGGGGAATGGCGTTTTCGCCTGTTCGTCGCTCTTTGTGCTGCCCTTGATGAATGCGCAATGGTTCTCTTATCCTGGTCATAGTCTTTGTGAAGAATTCATTTTCCAGCTCGACGATGCCCATAAGTTGACAAAGGGTCAGCGTGGAACTCTTGAAAAGGTATGTGTCGAAACACGGTTGAACGTCACCTTCTGGATAGCAGAGCGACTGGACAACCTGGTTTCAAACGAACTTCTTGAAACAGACAAGCAGGATCGCGACTACCATGTGATAGAACTGAATAAATATAAAGACAAGTCCACCGAATTTGAAAAAATGGTCAAGCTGATTGCTAACAGGCGGTCAACATACGCTATGTCCGACATAGACTTGATGATGCTGTTGGCCAACAGCGACGAAGGGGAGTGGGAACAGAAATATAGGGCTGGAACCCAGAAATATTTGCGGAAACTTGCTGTCGTTCCTGAAATAAGGTCATACCAGAATCTCATTGAAGCCGTAGAATCAATAACGGATTTAAAGGAACGGGCTTATTATGCCCGAGCACTTTTGATGTTTGCGAACCGCAAATCGGAAGTGGTTGAGACGATGCGTCTGTTCCCGTATGAACAGGATGAACTTAATTCTTTGTTGACGGAAACATTGAAGGCTACAGAAGAAATCCTGCCTGCAGAATTGGGGTTACCCAAATATTATGGTGAAAAGACGCTTATCAACGTAGCCAACGTGAATGTTGAGCAGTTTCTTGATTTCTCGTCAGCCCTGTTCAGCCGTATCACAGCGAAAAAGATAACGAGTCCCACGGATTACTCGCTGACGGCAAAAGAGCAGGATGATGTCATAAGGGATAAGGCTGCAGATTATTTTGCCAGAATAGAAAAAATGCCGCGTGGAGAAGAAATGAAAGTTTTCCTGTTGAGGATGATTGACTTCTGCAAGAAACAAACCTTCACAGACAGCTATTCGTATAGGGCGGTCAGCGGCTTTGCCGTGAATGATGACTTCGGGACCCGGCGGCAGAAGAAGGATGTGCCATGGCATAAAGACCCCGAGAATGCAAAATTAATCGAATTGCTGAGAACATGTGTGGCCTACAACCTGCTGACCATAAAGCCGGATGAACTGCAGGGAAAGAAGGGACAGCTGTGGTCGGTGTTCTATCTTAACCGTGCTCTGTGTGTATATGCAGGCATCCCGTTGAATTATGGGGGATGGCGAAAATTGAAACTTGATCAGATCAAATCCTGGTTATAAAGAAAGGTTGTGCTATGAAGTGGAATTCCTATATGTTCTTTCAACAGGAAGAAGTCTCTGATTTTTGGAAGAGCTACTATGCTCAAAGAAACGCCAAGTTGTTGTTCGTGATGGGGAAAGGCTTTGACCCAAGGATGAATAACACTTTGAAGAAGATATTTGAGGATGTGACCTACCAGTCGTTGGATTGTCTGGCTGTTGACTTCCCGGCAAGGGAAGAAACAGACGGTGACGAGTTCTATAAGCAGAATGTGGCTGAGTTTGAAGCGCTGCTGAATGAAAAAGGCGTGTCCTATCAGACGATTACAATTGATGCAACGCTGACTTGGGACAACCGCATCAAAAGTATGCTCAGGCAATTGAACCAAATTGCCTATACGTCCTATACTGATATCATTTTGGATGTCAGTGCCATTCCGTGTGCTTATTATTACAATATCGCCAAGTTGCTCTATAAGAAGACACAGTATGACCAGACCAATTTCTTCATCACCGTTTCCGAGAATGTAGAGATAGATAAGTTGATTAAGAAAAAATATAACGAAGAGACGATAACTCCGCTATACAATTTCAGAGCTTCCTATGGAATGGAGTCGGTGTTCAACCCCATCAATATTTTCGTGCCTCTGATGGGTGAAGACAAAAAGGAACATCTGAAACTGGTGTACGACACATTCCATCCCAAAGAGGTTTGTCCTGTATTGCCGTTCCCGTCAAAAGAGCCCGGTCGTTCAGACCAGTTGCTGTGGGAGTATAATGATTTCCTGACAGATACTTTGAAGGTAGAGCCGCAGAACCTGTTGTATGCGCCTGAGCGTGACCCCTTCGAGTTGTTTAAGCGTTTAGAGAAACTGATGCAGGACTATAAAGATACATTGAGATTAATTGACGGCCAGATCTGTTTCGGGTTTGCTCTTTTGACCAGCAAGCTGTTGGCCCTTGGCGTATTGCTTATCGGGCTGAAGTACGAAGATGAGGTGCAGGTATATAATGTGAACTCGTCAAAATATGACATCGCGGACAAACGCAAAATCATTAAGGCGAATGAACACAGTGAGCCTTTCTTGATGTGGATAAATGGAGAGCCTTACGTATAGAGTGTTGTTAAAATTATCAGAAAGTTTGCCGCATATTGAGAAGTTTTTGTATTTTTGCAAAAAAATCTAATTATGGAGAGAAAAAACCGCAACGGGTATACTGCATTGATTCGTAGCTTGATGGGCAAGGGCGAGGCTGTGGTGTTGACCGGTCACCGTCGTGCAGGCAAGAGCTGCATCCTGGAACTGTTGGCTGCTGAATTGGCAACCGACGGCCATGTGATATACATCGATATGGAAGACCCTGAGAACGCTGATCTCACTTCCTTTCGTGAATTGTCGGAGCGAATCAAGGCGTCGGTGCGCGAAGGGCAGCGTAACTATGTGCTGATAGACGAGGTGCAGGAGGTCGCAGAGTTTGAGAAGGCCTTGCGCTACTGGGTGAAGCAGGATGGCGTGGATGTGGTGGTGACGGGAAGCAATGCGGCCATGCTGTCGAGCGACATTGCAAACTCGTTTGCGGGACGTTATCACCGCGTGCATGTTAGCAGCTTGGATTATCAGGAATTCCTTATGTTTTACGGAATAGAGGATTCAGACAACGCTTTCTCGCAGTATCTGCGCTGGGGAGGCATGCCGTTCCTGTACCGCATCCCCTTGGAGGATGAGCGTACCAGGACGGAATATCTGGGCAGCATATACGATACCATTTTTGTGAAAGACATCGTGCGACGAAAGAATGTGCGCAACATGTCGCTGCTCGACAACCTGGCCAGCTTTGTGGCCGACAATAGCGGAAAGGTGTTCTCGGCAAATAGTATAGCCAAGTACCTTAAAGGCAGTGAGATGGCTGTAAGTGCCAACACAGTGGGCGAGTATATGGATGCCCTGTGCGACACGTATATGATTGATCGAGTGAAACGTTACGACATCAAAGGCAAGAGCGTCTTCGAGCAGCAGGACAAATACTATTTCGAGGATCTGGGTCTGAGAAATTACCTGTGCCGCGACAAGCGCAGTCTGGATATAGAGAAGGTGCTGGAGGGAGCCGTCTATCTGAAACTCAGGCGTAGCGGCTATGATGTGTATGTGGGGCAGCTGAACGGCAAGGAGATTGACTTTGTGGCCCGTCGTGGCGACGAGGTGATATACGTGCAGGTGGCCTTGCAGGTGACGGGCGAAGAGACCTACGAACGTGAGTTTGGAAACTTGAAGATGATTAAGGACAATTATCCCAAGTATGTGGTGACGATGGACCCGAATGTGGGGCTGATTCATGACTCGGGCATAGTGGCCTGTTCGGCCAGGCAGTTTCTCTTGACACATTGACTGAACAAATAAGCAACTAAGCTATTAAGCAGTTGAAACATGAAACATGAAACAAATATGGATATTTGCGTTGGTGCAGGCCTGATAAGTCTGGATGTCTTGATTCGGGACGGAGCGCGAATCCCGGTGTCTTATTATGTGGGCGGCACGTGTGGCAATGTGATGATGATTCTCTCCCACATGGGGTGGGAGTCCTATCCCATAGCCCGACTTGACGGCACAAAAGACGGAAAGAGGGTGTTGGCTGATATGGACAAACACAGGGTCCACACCGATTATGTCTCGACCAGCGACGGCAAGACCCCGGTCATTGTGCAGCGCAACTTCATCAACAAAGACGGTATCCCGACGCATAAGTTCGAGTCGAGGAACAATGTAGGTCGGTTTTATCTTGACTTCAAGCCCTTGTCGCTGAAACAAGCTAACGAGGTGATTAGTCACATTGGCTTTGTGCCCAAGGTGTTTTTCTTTGACCGGGTGGCTCCTGCCATACTGAAACTGGCTGTCGCTTTCAAGGCAGAAGGTTCCGTCGTTTTCTTTGAGCCATCCAGCAGAGGGGGCGATGTAAAGCGGTTCATCCAGTGTGTGGAAGTCGCGGACATCATAAAGTTCTCTGAACAACGCATCAAAGACATTCAGCAGTTTGAGGGTTACAAAGACAAACTCTTTATCCAGACACAAGGAGCCAATGGCTTGATTTATAGGCTTAATTCCGCATGGACTCATTTGGAGCCTGTTCTGAACGAGAATGTTGTTGACACGGCTGGTGCGGGTGACTGGACGGCAGCGGCGTTGATCAACGAACTGTTCAAGGATAAACAAGCAAAGGAAATAAGCAGTTTCTCAAAGTCTGACATCGAGAAAGCTTTGAACGAAGCGCAAAAAACAGGAGCCCAAAGTTGCTCGTACGAAGGAGCTCGTGGCATGATGCAAAAATAGTACATAAGCAAACCCTAAGTAAACCCTAAGCAAGCCCTTTTTGCGATATGGCAAGGACTTGGCAAACCCAAGCAAACCCGTTGGGCTTGCCAAAGGCTTGGGAAGGACTTGCGAACTCGCTGACAACAGCGAATGAGAATTGAACATCGGAAATAGAAAGAAATTCGACAAACTCAGCATGAATCTAAAAAAAACGATAACGAATAATAACAATAATACAATATGTTCAACTTAGACAAGTTTATTGCTGACTCAGTGACGTATCGTCCTATCAGCATGTTTAAAGCCGATATTGAGGCCGTGGACAGATGACGGTGGCGAACGACCATATCGCCCACCACAAACACGTACAGGCGTTGTACGAAGAGTTGTTGGCTGATGTTCCCGGTATAACCGTGCACTCACAGCCGGTTTCAAGTTTCAAGATTCAGGTTTCAGGTGAAGAGATTCCTGTCTACGACAGTAATTATTGGTTATGTACTATTACGCTTGATCCGGATTTGAAGATTAAAGGACAGGAGAACGCCTACAAGGCCATCGTGACGGGTGCCGTGGGTGGTGCTGCGGGGGTGATTCATCAGGTGGATTCGGCAACTACGGATTGTCAGCCCAATGAGAACGTGGAGGCTCTGCGTGTGTTTATGCTGGGCAAGAAGATTGAGGCGCGCCCCACGTGGAAACCCATGCATAAGCAGCCGGTGTATGCTGGGGCTCCTGTGTATACCAATGGCATCGAGGAAGATCTGTTTAAGGTTGGGTTCTGTCTGCCGGCAGGGCCGTATGTGACGGATGATGACGTCCAATACATTGTAGATTGCATTAAGGCTGCGATTGAGTGAGAGCAATGATAAGCTCGCTTAATCATTGCCGAGCGTGAGCAGGCTCGACCGAGGGTAAAGGAGGCTATCATTTGACCTTAACCTTCTGCCTGGCTCCGTGGGAGACACGGTCTACGGGAGCAGCGAAAGTCGAGCGAAGAGCAAGCTCGCTTGCTTTTCCGAGATGCAGCTGCGTAGATGTAATCACCAACGTGGAGTTAACGCTAACCATAACTTTTTTCAACGCTAACGAATACACTCAGGGTCGGAGGGACAGGCCCCTGTCCCACAGCGAATGGCAGCATGAATGAGGATTAGTGAATAGTGATTAGTGAATAGATTTGTTGACTTCTTACATATTACATTTTACATCTTACTTCGTTAGTGATGAGTGATTGGCGGACAGCAGAAATGCTGTTCGTCTTTTTTTTTGTTCATCGGCCTTTGCGCGGGGCTGGCACGTGGATTTTGATTCCTTTTATTTAACTAACAACAATAAAAACTAACCAAAAAAACAATGAAAATGGAAAAAAACTGAATCTTGAAGAGAGGGTCAAGTTGTTGGAAATTCGGATGGATCGCTTGTGTGCTGCTTGCAGCAGCCCCATCGCCCTGCCGGCGCTGCTCCCGACAGAGAGGCAGCCGCAGCCGGCCTCACAGCATTGCGGCCTCGACAGCTACCAACGGGCCCACTGGGCCGACGTGTACAGCCGCCTCGTGGCGGCAGGACTGCTGCACTCCGACGAGGTGACGAGCGCCAACTTCACCTTCCTCCTCTGCGGCATCGGTACACCGGCCTCCGGCCCCATCCATTGGCACGGGACAACACGCGGCTTGGCCTATATGGTGCGCAACTACCTGCAATCCAGATGGGAGGTGGCGCTATGCGCTTTCAGCGACAAGAACGACAGGCCGTTACCACCAACTCTCAAAAACACCAAGGCGCCCAGCCCCAAAACCGCGCGGACAATAGACCGCTGTTTCCGCCCAAGGGACTAAAAGGACTAACGCAGGGACTAACGTCCAGAGTACCCTGTGACTAAAAAAAAGACTAAAAGGACTAATTAAGCATCGGAGTCGCCTCCGGTGCTTTTTTTTGTCCTATCTTTGCCGTCGAAATCGATTTCGGAATCAACCAAATAAACCTTAACTTTAACTTTAACCTTAAAAAACAAAGTTATAACCGTTGCGCAAAGCGAGCGCAGAGCAAGCCGGCTTGCTATGCCGGGAGTTGCGGAAGCTGAGTGAAGAGCAAGCTCGCTTGCTTTTCCGAAGTGAAGCAACGTAGATGAAATCAGCCGAAGCTGCTATGGCCCGCGAGCTTGATGAGCGAACGTGAATGCAGGCCTTGAGCACTGCTGAAATAAGTACAATTAGCGAAAAACGAAGTGAATTAACCCGAGCGGAAGTGAGGAGGATGTTCTCGAGTAAATGGCCAAAGAATCCGACCTTCTTCTCACAAAACCCTCACAACAATGAAAAACGACAAGAAAAAGATCCAAGTGGAACAGATCACAACGCTCAACGGCATGATGACCTTCGGCATCATCGACAACCGGCAGCACATCCTCGACTTCGTCAACACCGGCTACGCCGAGATGGACCCCTTCATCGCCGACTGCAAGGTGCAGGCCATGCGCGACGGCAACGTCTACATCACCGAGAAGGCCAAGCGCGTGCGCGGCAAGGCCCTCTTCCGCGAGGACAACGCCTCCCTCACCCTCGGCCGCGACCACCGCTACTACTTCGTCTTCACGCTCCCCCAAGAGCACCTCCCCGAGCTCCCCGAACGCCTCGTCTTCCAGTCCCTCGCCATCGCCCAGAAGGTAGGGCAGATGATCGCCGGCCCGATAGGGAAGAAAGCCTCGAAAAAGTAGCCGACCAACCCAGGCAACGGTCTCAAGTCTCAGTCTCAGTTGAAAAAAAAAGTCGTTTCTAACTCCCTTTACCCTTTCTTTTCTATTATAATTATTTAATAATAAGATAGATAGATAGAAGAAGAACCGGATGTGCATATGCCTTTTAAAACAACTGAGACTCTGAGACTGAGACTGACAACAGGAAAAAACAACATCAAAAAATCATTTAATTTTCAAGAAAATAATGAGTTACAATATCTTCAACCGTGTGGCACCTCCGATGCCCAAGCCCTCAAAAGGCACAGATTTCTGCAAATTTCTCCTCTCAAAGGCATCAAAAGAGATGCGGGAACCCCTCGTTCCGATGGTCATACCCGCCCTGGCGGCGCATCTGAGTGGAGTCTCATTCCTCTATTCCGACAACAAATTCTACGAACTGTGTGGCCAAATGGGCCATCTCATCGGCCCTTCGGGCATAGGAAAGGCCCAGTTGACGCACCTGATTGAGACTGTCATGCGCTCTTTCCGCGCCCACGACGAGACCGAATACCAGCGCCTGGCCGACTGGCAGCGCCAGGTGAAGACCCGCAGCTCGAACAAGGAGAAGCCCGAACGTCCCGATGTGGCCTTCTGGTTCCCGCCGGCCGACCTCACCAACGCCGCCTTCCTCCAGAATGCTATGGCGCTCGAGAAACAGGGCGGCCGCACGCAATACCTCAACCTCCCGGAGGTGGAGATGGCCGACCGCATGTGCGGCAGTCACCGCCAGGTGAGCCAGACAGTCCGCAATATCTACGACATGCAACGCGGCGCCGGCGCCCTGCGCGCTACCGAGCAGGGCGTTACCGGCGACCCCGTCCTCCGCGTCAACCTCACCTTCAGCTCCACCCCCGACGCCGCCCGCGCCTTCTACAAGAAAGACCTCACTAACGGCTTCTTCGGCCGCATCCCCTTCGCCTACAAGGCTCGCGGCGAGCGCGACGGTCGCATCCCGCGTCAAGGGACCTACGACAAGAGCTTCCTCGCCCAGCTCGACGAGTACCTCCTGAGGCTCGACAACTGCAAGGGACACTTCGAGGTGAAGCAGCTCAACAAGGTCGCCGACCAGCTGGCGGAAGAGATGGCCCGTCTCGCCGACCTCGCCGACGACGACACCCTCTTCGAGCTCTCCCATCGCAGCATCTTCGCCGCCTGGAAGAAAGGCGCCACCCTCTGGATCCTCAACGACCAGGACTGGACCCGCTCCATCGGTGAGTTCGTGGTGTGGTTCTGCTACTTTGACCTATGGTCGAAGGTGCAGGTCTTCGGCGACCTGTTCAAAGGGACAGACCTCCTTGCCGACGAGGTGCAGCGCAGCGGCCCGAAGAACATGCTCGACAGCCTCCCCGACACCTTCAGCCAGGCCCAGCTCGAAGCCCTCCGCACCACCCTCGGCAAGAGCCGCGAGGGCACGCACCACCAGCTCAACGTATGGAAAAACCGCGGCTTCATCACCTACAACGACCAAACCGCCCTCTACACCAAAACAGATTCCTACCTGAAAGGAGGGAAGATGTAAGATGTAACTAGTGACTAGTGGATAGTGACTAGTGACTAGTGACTAGTGGAAAGAAAGCTGTGAGCTGTGAGCTTTAAGTGAGCCGGCGGCGTTGCCTGGCGTGGGATGGGGGTCGGCCTACGGCCTCAAAATCTAAAGAAAATCTACTCTAAAATTTTTAGAAAATTTACTCTAAAATTTTTAGAAAATTTACTCTAAAATCTTTAGAAAATCTACTCAGTGGACAGACGGCTACTAAACGGCTACTAAACGGCTACAAGACCCCATCAAGCCGGCCACTATCCACTGGCCACTGACCACTGACCACTTCTCGAGTAATTCGCCCCCAATCAACCGGCTCCCGCCCGTCAGGCGTAGCTCTGGCAAAAGTTGTCCGCGTTGTCTAAGTTGTCGTTAATAAAATTCGCTCAATTCGTAAAATTCGCCGTTAAAAAAACTTAACCCATAACCCTTAACCCATAACCCTTAACCCATTATCCCCATGACACAAGAACAAATCACCCTCCTCCGCGCCATCCCCATCGAAGACATCGCCTCTCGTCTCGGCCTCGACGTGCGCCACCACAAAGCACTCTGCCCCTTCCACAACGACCACCACGCTAGTTTGTCGTTCAACGTAAGGAAGAACACCTACCGCTGCTTCGTCTGCGACGCCCACGGCGACACCATCGACCTCGTCCACCACATCCTCCACAAAGATTTTAAAGAGGCCTGCCAATGGCTCTCTGGTAGTGACCAGTGGTCAGTGGCCAGTGGCCAGATGCTGGCGCAACCATCGGAGGAGAGAGTGTTCGATGCTTCGAAGTATGAACGTTTCTTCTCCCGTCCCTATCTGAGCCCTGCCGCCAAAGCGTTCCTCTTCGACCAGCGCCGCCTCGACCCACGCGTCATCCGCTGGTGCCGCCTCACCTCCTGGCGCGACCGCCAAGGCACCCACTGGCTCCAAATACCTTATTATGATAGGGATGGCAAGCTAGTGGGCCTCCAGAACCGCAACCTCGACTACCACCCCAACGCCGAAGGCCAATTTTCAACTGTCAATTCTCAATTGTCAATTCCCAACGATTCTCATTTTTCAACTCCCAACGATTCTCAATTTTCAATTGTCAATTCTCAATTGTCAATTCCCTCGCAGCCCCGCTTTAAGTTCCCAAAGGGAGCGCAATGTGGCATCTATAATCTGCCAGTACTGAACAGGCTCAAAGAGGGCGAAGCACTCTACATCGCCGAAGGCGCCTCCGACTGCTGGGCACTCCTCTCCGCCGGCCACAAAGCCATCGCCATCCCCTCCGCCACCCTTTTGAAAAAGGACGACCTCCAACCACTCCTAACTCTTAACTCAGAACTCTTAACTCAATTCCACATGTACCCCGACCGCGACCTCCCCGGCGAACGCCTCTTCCTCCAACTCCAATCCCTCCTCCCCAACCTCACCCACCACCACCTCCCCCCTGACTGCAAGGACTACTCCGACCTCTACCTCCAACTCCACCTAAACGGCCGTCTTGATGGGGTCTTGTAGCCGTTTAGTAGCCTCTATCCACTAGTCACTATCCACTGTCCACTATCCACTTTCGAGTAATTATTCGCTGGATTTGATTTATTTCAGCGGTGCTCATCACCCCTTCGGGGGTCGCAAAATTCGCCGTTAAAAAACTCATAACTCATAACTCATAACTCATAACCCTTATGAAAAATCCCCGTGCATACAGCAAGAAAGAACTGGCCCTGATGTACTTCCCCGACAGCACGCCGGAGACGGCCGTCAAGCACCTGAAGATGATGATACGCAGCAACGATATGCTGTGGGACGAACTGCAGGAAATGGGCTACAACAAACGCCGAAAAACCTTCACGCCACGTGAAGTCAAGGCCATTTTCGACTGGCTTGGGGCTCCCTAAAGAGCCCCCTTCCACGACAAATCGGGAACAATCGGGAAC